>Ga0105164_10000992_pt1 | contig 18515 bp, 21 predicted proteins | sample VDWuncwatermetaG_FD_89674 | JGI IMG/M metagenome (GOLD analysis project Ga0105164, IMG submission 89674) | Wastewater microbial communities from Netherlands to study Microbial Dark Matter (Phase II) - VDW unchlorinated drinking water | ecosystem: Environmental > Aquatic > Freshwater > Drinking...
CCCTTTTTGAAGTTTTGGTTGTAATAATTATTATCGGAATTGTGGCTGCTTTGGGCCTTCCGAACTTTCTAAAGACCAACGAGTCAACCCTTGACAGGGAAGTCAAGGCAAATCTTATGCTTATACGCGCCGCTGAGAAAAGCTATAATATGGATAACAATTCTTACTTTATAAGCGCAGTCCTTGCTACAATAAATACTAATCTAAAATTATCTTTAACTGCGCAGAATTGGAATTATAAGATTGATGCTGGCACAGGCTTTAGCGCAAAGGCACAAAGAGTAAATGATGCCGCTAATGTCTGGTGCATTGACCAGACTACAGAGGATCCTTATCAATCTGGTTGTAGCTGGTAGTTATGCTGAAAAAAATCCCGTATCTGACAAAAGGGTTTACCCTTCTTGAAGTCATGGTATCTACCATAATCCTGGCTTTGGTATTAGTAGGAATAGTCAATGTCTTTATGTCCGGCAAAAGATGGATTCTGCATGGCCGCAATCGCATGAGCGCAGGAGAATTGGGAAAACTTTTTCTTGCCCCCTTGCAGATGGGCGTGCGAGTGGATACATGGGGCGCTGTAGGAAACTCACTTCAGCTTACAGCAGGCGATCCCGGGGGCTTAAGATATTGCGACGGCGTAGGCGGCCACACTCAACAACCGGGATGCCCGTCTTTGCAGGACCGGACACTTGACAACATTGTTTATAGTGCGCAGTATAACATAACCAATGTTACTACTCGTACAGAGCCGAATAATATACGTAGGGCCGTAGTTACTGTTAGCTGGAATGAACCTACCTGATAGAATCAAATCCGTAACCCTTTTTGAACTTTTGACCTCAGTAATATTAGTATCAATAGTGATAATCGGTATAGTTAGTATTGAGATGTTCAGCCGTTATCAGGTATTAAATTCGGACAGAAGGGCAAAGCTTCAGAATGGGGCTTCTGTAGCTTTGGAGCATATGGCAAAACATATAAGCCAGGCAATAGGCAATACAGTCAGTGGCCCGGCGGTGAGGAGATATTCTGATCTCAAAGGGGTAATGATAAGGGTAGATAGTAATAATAATGGAATGGCTGATGCAGCTGATACATGGATTGCTTACCGCCACGAAGACATAGGCGGCCCTGCTACAGATTCTGAAATAATATTTTACCCTAATTCTGGTAGCACTGAAACTCCTGTCGGTTCGTATGAAACAATTACCCGCAAGTTAGTTGTTGGTTCTTCCGGGCTTGAATTTATCGGAAATTTTGATGCTCAGAGATGGTTGACCGATAGGTCTATCGAGGTAAAGGTTGTCTGTCGTTTTAAGCCCGCTGAAGCCGTATCGGTAGATAACCCTGAGAATACCATGCGCACCAAGATAGATATGCCTTCTGTTTCCAGTAACTAACCCCAAACTAACCTCATCCTTTTTATTTGCCCCGTTATAAATTAATGGTATAATATTTCAAAATTATTCTCGGGGCTGTCCCGTAAAGCCTTACGGCCACGGGATTCGCCCCGTGATGAACGAAGTGAATTTTACGGGGCTGTAGCTCAGTGGGAGAGCATCTCGTTCGCAACGAGGGGGTCGGGGGTCCAACTCCCCCCAGCTCCACCAAAACTTTCATCAATGAAAGTTTTGGTGGACATCCTTTGCCATTGCGTGGGCTTCCATATGTTAAATAAGGAACAGAAAAAGAAATTACTGGAAATTGCTCGTAAGGCAATCGAAACTTACTTAAAGACAGGCAAGACAATAGAGGTTAAGGAAACTGACCCTGTATTACTTAAAGAGTTAGGCGCTTTCGTAACCCTTAAAGAGAAAGGCCGGCTGCGCGGCTGCATCGGAAACATCATCGGGCAAAAACCGCTTTATCTTACTGTAAGGGATATGGCAATTGAAGCGGCTGTAAGTGACCCGCGTTTTACGCGGTTAGAAACGCAGGAATTAAAAAATATTGAAATCGAAGTTTCCGTACTATCCCCTTTGGAAAAAATAGATTCAGTCGATAAAATTAAACTAGGCAAGCATGGCGTACTGATAAGAAAAGGGTTTGCTAGCGGTGTTTTTTTACCGCAAGTTGCGCAAGAAACCGGATGGTCAAAGGATGAGTTTCTTTCTAACCTTTGCAGCCATAAGGCAGGGTTAAAGCCCGATGCCTGGAAAGATAAAGCTTCCGAGATATATATATTCACTGCCGAGGTTTTTTCCGAAAAAGAAAATCCAGCATTATCCCGTCTCCCGTAGAATATTCCATGATTAGGCTGTATATTTCTTATAAAGGTATTTATAACGGTAAAATGTGCATCCGAGATAAGAATCAGGTACATTATTTAAAGGATGTTTTGCGGGTTAAGCCCGGAGAAAGGCTCATGCTCTTTGATGAAAAAGGGGATGAATACGCGGCAGAAATAAAAGATTTACTGCCCGAGAGTATAATCTTATCGTTAAAGTCAACTCATGCGCGCAGCAGGTTAGGAAACCTTAAGCTTACTATCGCCTGCGCAATACCGAAAAAATCAAAGATGGATGATATAGTGGATAAGCTTACCCAGTTGGGAGTGGATAGGATTATTCCTCTGGAAACAGAGCGGGTAGTGGCAAAATTAGACAGGAACAAAAAAATCTTAAAAGTTGAACGTTGGAGGAAAATCGCGCAGAGCGCATCTTTACAAAGCCAGAGAAATACTATTCCGGTTATAGAGGGGGTTCAGGATATAAAAACGGTTTTGGGTAATTCTAAAGCCTACGATTTAAAAATTATTCCGTCTCTCGAAGGAAAAAGAAGGCATTTAAAAGATATACTTTCTAGGTTTAAGCCAAAGAATGTGCTGACTTTTATCGGGCCTGAGGGTGATTTTACCTGCGAGGAGATAAAACTTGCGCAAAATTACGGGTGTATCCCGGTTACCTTGGGAGATCTTGTTTTGCGGGTTGAGACAGCCGCAGTGGCGGTTGCGAGCTTTATCCGCCTTAACGCATAATTTTTATTATGCAGACCATTAAATTTTATACATTGGGATGTAAAGTAAACCAGTACGATACGCAAAGCATCAGGGAACAGTTTATTTCCTTGGGTTTTAAGGAATTGGCTTCGGATGAGAGGGCAGATGTTTATGTAGTCAATACCTGCACGGTCACCCATAAAGCTGACTCTGAATCGCTTAGGCATATCCGCAAGGCAAAAAAGGAAAACCCTCATGCAAGGATCATCGTTACAGGTTGCTTGACAGAACTAGATTCGGAGAAGATAAAGGAAGAGGGTATAGTAGATTTAAACGTGAAGAATAAGGATAAGGGGAGAATAGCAAAACTTTTCTATAGCATGTCCGAGAAAGATAAAGAAATAGAGCGGGATAGTAAAAACTCATATATCGGCATTTCTAACTTTTACGGTCATACGCGGGCATTTTTAAAGATTCAGGAGGGTTGTAACAATTTTTGTTCCTATTGTAAGGTTCCTTTAGTAAGGGGCTCATCCAAGAGTAAACCTTTAGATAATATTATCAAAGAAGCAGAAAAACTCGCAGGGGCTGGTTTTAAAGAGATAGTTTTAATCGGCATTTGCCTTGGGGCATACGGGCAGGAGCTGAAAGAAAAAAATGGCATTCTTCGGGTAATTGAGGCATTAGAGAATATAAGAGGCTTGTTAAGGATTAGGTTGAGTTCTATAGAAGCCGGCGATGTTAGCGATGGGCTAATAAAAAAAATAGCGGAATCTAAAAAATTATGCCCTCATTTGCATATACCTATACAAAGCGGGGACGATACAATTTTAAAAAAGATGCATCGTAATTATACCAGCAATGATTATTTGAATTTAATAAAAAAAATAAAGAATAGGATTCCCGGAATAGCGATAACAACCGATTGTTTAGTGGGGTTTCCAGGTGAAACGGATGAGAACTTTAAAAATACTGCGGATTTAATCCGAAAGATAGTGCCTTTAAGGGTGCATATCTTTCCTTATTCTAAGAGGGAAGGCACACCCGCGGCTAATTTAGGCGCAGATCTGCCTTCAGTTATAATTAAAGAAAGGGCAAAGCAGCTAAAAGAGGCCGCAGATAAATGCTCCGGAGAATATAGAAATAAGTTTCTAAATACAGTAATGGGAGTGCTTATAGAAGGCGAATCTAAAGCCGCTCCCGGTTTTTTGGAAGGCCGCACCGATAATTATTTAAGAGTAATATTAAAATCAGGGCTCAACTTAAAAAACAAGCTGATTCCCGTAAAATTAAAAAAGATAGAAACAGACTGGTTCTTAGCCCAGTTGACTTAATGCATGTTTTGTTCTTGACAATCCTTTAATAAAATGGTATAAATTAAGTAAGGCGACTGGCGCAAAACAAGGTCTCTTAAGATGAGAAATAGAAGTTATAATCTTAAAGATAAAAAATAAGAGGCCTAAAAATGTACGCGCGCAAAAGTTAATTTTACCTTAGAAAGGAGGCTTTATAATATGAATAGAAAAGGTTTTACACTTGTAGAAATCATGATCGTTGTAGCAATTATCGCTTTGTTAGCTGCTATCGCTATACCTAACTTGCTCACGGCAAGGAGAACTGCGAATGAAGCAGCTGCAAAGGCAACTGTGCGCAGTCTTTCTACATCGGCTGAAACTTATTCAACCTCTAATAGCGGCGCATATCCGGCCAGTGTAGCCCAATTGACAGGCTTTATTGCCTCGGCTGGTAGCTATTGTGCAGATGCAGCGGGTGGGGCAACCGCAGTTCAAGGTTACAACTACGCCTGCACATTGACAGCAGGTGGTTACACATTTGTAGCCACGCCTGTTACTTTAGGTACAACCGGAAGCGTAACTTACACAGCTTCCACAGGCGGAGTTCTTACGCCGTTATAACAAAATCCTTTGCATCTTGTAAAAGGGGAGGAGAATTTTTCTCTTCCCCTTTTTTTAATGAGCGCTTGACTTACGAACACGACAGTGTGAGTAAGTCAATGCGCGAATTAATCCCGCTTCCTGATTTCCCTAAGGTAAGAGCGGGAGAAACTCAGGTATAGCTTACGAATACAATGCCTAACTCCAAAATGAGGTTATTTTTTCTTGCCCTTATCTTAATATTATCCTGCACCTTTTTAGCCTATTTCAATACCCTTGATAATCCGTTTATCTGGGATGACGATGCGTTAATACTCAAGAATCCGTTAATAAAAGACGCAAATTTGTTGGTTAGGGTATTTTCAAGCGACCTTTATTACGGAGTTTCCTCAGGTTCAAATTTCTACCGTCCTGTTCAAGCCGTATCTTATATGTGGGATTATTATTTCTGGCGGTTAGATCCAAAAGGCTACCATATTACTAATATTGTATTGCAGGGGATTGTTTCATTCCTTGTGTTTCTTTTGCTCTACCTGATTTTTAAAGAACCGGCTGTATCTTTAGCCGCAGCCTTATTATTTGCAGTCAGCCCAATTCATACGGAGGCGGTCAGCTATATTTCAGGCAGGGCAGATATGCTGATGGCTGTATTTTTGCTATCTTCTCTGTTGTTATTTATCAGGCTTGATAGTACTAAGTTTAAAAAAACCTTCCTCTCACTTTCTTTATTTTTATTTGGGTTAGGGCTTTTATCCAAAGAACTGGCAATAGTATTTCCTTTAGCAGTCCTTGCTTACCTGTATTATTTTAAAAGAGCACGCCTTGGGTCAGTGCCCTTTTTCCTTGTCTCTGGATTATATGTAATACTTAGGTTATACTTTTTTACATTCGCTACTTTAAGACCCCCCTCATTAACTAAGTTCCCGTTTCTTATTAGGCTCACCGTGCAGCCCAAGGTCGTATTCTCTTATTTAAAACTTTTGTTTTTGCCTGTAGATTTGCATATGTCGCGTGAACTTGTAAGGCCGGTAAGTTTTCTCGGTATTTTTCTCTCCTGGTTTATGTTAGGAATTATTTTTATAAGCTGCGTCTATTTTCTAAAGTATAAAGAGAAAAGAAGAGCCGCTTCATTTTTTCTAGCATGGTTTTTGATTTTTCTGCTACCGCAATCCGGAATATTCCCCATAAACGCTTTTGTCTCTGAGCATTTTGTGTACCTGTCCTCGCTAAGTTTTTTTACCGCGCTTTCCTACCTGCTTTTTAAAGCCGTGAAGAAAAGGATATTTATACTCTCTATCTTACTGATTTTGGGCTATTACGGGCTTCTCACTCACACCCGTAACATTGAGTGGGGCAATGCGCAGGTATTTTTTGAGAGGATTATTAAATTTTCTCCCGATAGTTTTCAAGCCTTTAATAACCTGGGGTTGGAATACGAGAAGAAGGGCTTGTTCGATAAGGCAATAGGCTCTTATAAGAATGCATTAAAAATAATGCCGGATTTATTGGAGGCGCATTCTAATCTGGCTAATCTTTATTTTAAGCTCGCTAGATTCGATGATGCCCAAAAGGAATATTTAATCGTCGAAAAAACAGCCCCGGGAAACAAGGCGGGAGAGGTCCAGAATAATATGGGAGCCCTCTATGAAATGCAGGGTAAATTTGATCAGGCCATAGCCCGATACAGCCGGGCTTTAAGCCTTGACCCGTCATTAAAATTTTCCCATTTTAACCTCGCCAGGATTTACCTTGTTAAGGGCAATGCGGAGTTGGCGGCTTTCGAAATCCTATATTCGCTTTCAGGGGATTTAGGCAAAAGCGCCTTTGTTGTAAAATTAGTTTCTGATTTCTTAAAAGAGCAAAAGAATATAAGCTGTTCGCCTACTTTTTATAACGACCTCGGGGTAAAATTTGCGCAGGCGCGCCTTTTTGGCGAGTCAATATTATCTTTTAGCAGGTCGTTAGACCTAGCCCCTTCTTATGCCGATGCGCATTTTAATTTAGGGCTTGCATATTTAAACAAGGGCCTAAAGAGACAGGCATCCTTAGAATTTAAGGCAGCGCTAAAAGTTAACCCGGCGCATGAGAGGTCTAAAGCGCTGTTAAGGGAAATTAAGAAAAAATAGCTTTATGTAAGCCTCTTTTTATTCCCGCCCCTTTACAGATTTTCCTTGCGAAGGTTTCCTTTTTATGCTAACATTATTCAACATAAATACTTACGGCTTCTAATTTACGCTAATAATGAACAATAAGGGAAAAAATTTTATAACTATAATGGTTATTATTGCTATTTCAGCAGTCCTTCTTAGGGTTATCACTGTAAGAGTCATTGAGAGGAATACCGCGCAGAATAAGTCTTCCGCTCTGGGTACGATTAAGTTAATTGCCACAGCTTTGGAAAATTATGCCAAGGACTCTAAAGGTTTATACCCAGTAAGTTTTCAGGCCCTAACTGAAACAAAACCTCCCTATCTGGACAAGGATTACATGACACAGTCTCCGGTAAAGGGCTATACTTATAACTGCTCAAGATTAGAGCCTTCAGGATATAATTGTTCCGCTACCCCAACTATATGTAAAGTAACGGGAAGCGCTGCTTTTACTATCACCACCGGCGGCCTGCTGGTGTCGGAAGAATGCGACAAAAAAGAGTAGGTTAAAAATTTGGCTATGAAACATTCAAATAAGGCATTTACCCCGTTAGAAATACCGTCAAACATTAGAGGCATAGCAAAATTTATAACGGGGTTTACTTTAATTGAATTGTTATTAACAGTTACCATGCTGGCTTTTTGCCTTTGCGGTATCCTGATGACTTACATAAATATGTTTTTTCTTTCTGATCTGTCGCGTGATATAACGTTGGCAACTAATGCTGTTCAGGCTAAGATGGAAGAAATAAAAAAGACGGCTTTCGATAATCTTTCTGTTCTTAATGGCACAACCTTTGACCTTGCCGGTTTTAGCGGATCAACTGCCAAAGGCCTTGTTGAGGTAACTAATACCGGTTATTCGGACCTAAAAAGAGCGAGGGTGAGCGCGTCTTTTAAGAGCCGTTTTCAGACAGTCGGAGAAGATAGGAACTTTAACGGAGTATTGAATTCAGGAGAAGATGCCGATGCTAACGGCCGCATAGATTCTCCTGTTGAATTGGTTACGCTAATTACAAAATGACCCCAGCCCTTCCTAAGTGGCTGGAATTATCGCAGGAGTTAGGCTAAGGATGGAGGAAGGTTTAGGGTGAAGAAGGGTTTTACTTTGATAGAGATGATGTTTGTGGTTGTGATATTTGCTTTTTTGTTTGGCGCGATCCTTGTAGTTATGACGAGCTCAGACAAAAGTTGGCGCACGGGAAGGGACAAGATTACTGAGCAGCAAGAGGCAAGAAAGGCGATGGATAATATGAACTGGATGCTTCGTCAGTCTAACCCCAACTGGGTTATAAGCGGCACAAGCTATCCGGTAACCATAACCTCAAATAATAGGATCGATTTTTATCAGCCCGTATTCGATGAGCAGGGCAATATTATCATGCTGCAGAAGGTCACCTTTAAACTTAATCCGTTGGATACAACCCAGTTATTAAAAAAGATAGGGACGCAAAGCGAGGCCGTTATTGCCACAAAGGTGCAATCGCTTAATTTCGGAGGCGGTTGCGCAGGATGTAGTGCTTATACCTGTTCGACTGTTGCAACTGATTGCCCGGTAGTTAAGATAGACATACAGACGTTGGAGGATAAAGGCTTCAGCCTAACCTCAAAGGCCACCTTGAGGAATACCAATATATCCTTAAGCGATGACACCGAGGTCCAGCAGCCTGAATCAGGAGAATTCTAATGATTAAAATGACAAATAAAAGAGGCGTAGTTTTAGTCATCTCCTTAATAGTAATGACGGTAATTTTAGTTTTGACCGGGGTATATTTTCTAAGCCTTATGACTGATAAAAGATCGGCAGACTCAGAAGGATTCACTCTGCAGGCTTTGGGGCTTGCTGAGGCCGGAGCTAATCAGGGGGTATCGGAATTAAGAAAGCGGATAAGGATTGACTTATTAAATAATATATCTGTGGTTACACAGGGTTCGCTTATAAGGGCTTACGTTACCAACAACGATTCGTTAGGCCTTTTAAGGGATTATGCCTACGGAGCAGGGCAGCCTCGATTTGTTGTTTCGTCAGGCCAGGCAACTGTAGCTGTTTTGGCCTTAAATTTAAATACGGCGGTTTCGGGAAACTATAACGCAACAATTATAGTTACGGCAAACGGTAATCCGAGTAATCCGTCCGGAGAAATTTACCTTTTTCCTTATAAATACACTATTGATTCTACCGGGACCATAACGCGGCCGACCCCTAATATACAAAAGCGCACACGTTTATTACAGGGTGTTTTCACGGTTACGGTGCGCCGTGATACTTTTGCAAAATACGCCCTTTTTACCTCGCATCACTCTATGCCATCAGGCACAACTGTCTGGTTTACCGCCAACACCAACTTTACCGGGCCTGTTTCCACAAATACCAGATTCAGTTTTGCGAATAACCCCTCCGGGCATTTTACGGAGGAGGTATCGCAGCATGAGACAAAGGCCCGTTTTTACAATGCCGGCTCGGCTATACTTTTAAATGCAAACAGTAATCCGCCTAGGGACGTGCCTATTTTTGATTATGGGTTTACCAGAGGCGCGGATATAATAAACCTGGAGTCTTCTATTTCTCAGGCAGATTTAAAACAAGAAGCGCTGGGCACGCTGAGCAATCCGGGCCCAAACGGCATATATGTGCCTAATAACGGCACAAGCCTGACAGGGGGAGTCTATATCGTCGGTAATTCCTCGGTAAGTATGGGAGTGGATGTTAATAATAATCCTGTATACACAATTACTCAAGGGTCAACCACAAAGACTATCACTGTTGATTATGCCAATAATCAGACAAAGATTCAAACTGGCTCCGTAACAGAAACATATCAGGGGATACCTGATGGCGTAAGCAATCAAGGGACCCTTATTTACGCAAAGGATAATATAAATAGTTTTTCAGGCACAGTGCAGAGCGCATCCGCGCTTACAGTATCCAGCGAAAGGGATATCGTTATTACCAACCATGTGCAATATCAGGACTATACCTCAAGCCCCTTGAGCGCTATAGGTTATAATAATTTACTGGGGATACTCTCTTGGGGCGGAGATGTAAGAATAGGCACAGCTGCTCCCAATAATATAAATATTCATGGTGTAGTTATGGCGCCGCACGGAGTATTTACCGTGGATAATTATAACAGCGGATCTGCGCGCGGCACTGCCACATTACTGGGAGGCGCTATAACTGATTTTTACGGGCCATTCGGCACTTTTTCCGGAACAACCCCTGTTTCAGGTTACGGAAGGAACTTTGTTTACGACGCACGGATGCTGCAGGGGATGGCTCCGCCATATTTTCCATACATGTCCAATTTTACCTCATTTGATAATGGCGGATTGGATAATAAGCTTGTATGGCAGGATAAAGGGGTTTAATATGGATAAGAAAATATCGGTTTTATTTATTATCGGAATAGCTGTATTTTTAGCGGTAATCTTAATTATCAACGCCGCAATAAAAAAATACGGCACTGAGCCTTTGAGCATAAAACCATCTAAGACTGAAGGGGTAGTTACTATCAGCCCGCAGCAAGAAGGCGCGGTATTGCCACAAGAAGAACCGGAAAGAGACCTGAATCAAACAACCGGGGGCCCGCTTTTATACTGATTATACCGAAGGGTGTTCGATGAGCGCAAAAGAAAAATTTTCAGTAGGCCTTGATATAGGCACGCACTCAATAAAACTGGTAAAATTAAGACTTGCTAAAGATAGCCGGGAATTATTTTCTTTTGCTTTGGAACCGATAGGATCAAATTTATCCGAGCAGTTAAAGCGGCTTAAAAGTGAGCAGGGTATTGAATCCGCAAATATATCGGTTTCAGGAACTGCGACACTGCTTAGATACGTAAACTTTCCCAAAATGAACGAGGCGGAGATGAGGCAGGCCTTAAAGTACGAAGCGCAAAAATACATCCCATTTTCCACTTCCGAAACAAATTTGGACGGCTCTATCCTGAAAACTGACTTACCGGATAATAAAATGCTCACGCTTATTGCCGCGGTAAAAAAGGAACTTATAAAAGAGAGGCTCAAAACTTTAGAAGATGCGCTTGTCAGGGTAAATATAATAGATATCGACTCGCTGGCGTTAATCAACGCATTCAATTTTAATTATGAACTGGAAGATAATTTGAAAATTAAGGCGGTTGCTTTGGTGAATATCGGAGCGTCGATGACTAACCTAAATATCATTGAGGAGGGCATTCCGCGCTTAAGCCGTGATATCCAGATTTCAGGCAACAATTTCACCCAGAAGCTTGCGGATATTCTTGGCCTAGATTTTAAATCAGCTGAAACGCTTAAGCTGAATCCCGAAAAAGAAAAAGCGGTTAACATAGCAGCTGCGGTTGAGGCAGCGCTTGCCAACCTGGCAGGCGAAATAAGGACGTCCTTTGATTACTATGAAAGCCAGAGCGCTTCAACAGTGGCAAAGATTTTATTAAGCGGCGGCTCAAGCTTATTTAACGGCTTAAAAGATATTTTAGCGAATCTCATGGGCATAGAGGTGATTTATTGGAACCCTTTTAACAAAATAAATTTATCGCTGGAAGTTGACTCAAGCAAAGTTAAGGGGTTATCCTCACAATTATCGGTTGCTGCGGGCCTGGCCTTACGTTGAATAAAATGATAGAAATTAACCTGCTTTCGGAAGAACTAAAAGGTAAGTATGAGGGTAAAACAAAAAAAAGCGCTGTTCCTTTCAGCGCCTGGCTGGCTAATTTTAAGGTAAAATATTTTATTTATCTTATTCCGCTGGCCTTAGCCGTATTGATTTGTACCCATATTTATTTGGGGTTAATGTATTTTGTTAAAACCGGTATGTTAAGGCAGCTGGCCAATAAATGGCAGGGCTTAGAGCAGCAAAGAAGCGAGCTGGATGTTTTTAACGCCGAATATATGGCAATTTCTGAGGATGCAAAGGCCATACAGCAGATTTCTCAATCAAGGATTAATTGGGCGCAAAAATTAAATCTCTTAAGCCTGGGCCTTCCTTCAGGGATATGGTTCAATGAAATTAATGTTTCGCCAAAGGAATTCATATTGCAGGGAACAGTTGTGGCCTTCCAGAAGGAGGAGCTGGTCTTGATTAATAAATTAATCTCCAACCTTAAAAATGACCCTGTTTTTTTCAAGGATTTTAACAGCCTTGAATTAAGCTCTGTGCAAAAGAAAACCGTCGGAAGCTATGATATATTCGATTTTATTCTGCAGGGGGCTTTGAAATGAAAATGAATGAGCTTTTAGGAAAATTAATGCCATTAAAGGCGCTGGAAACATTGGAGCTGGATAATAAGAAAATATTTTTAATTCTCCTTATCTGCATAATCTTTCTCTATTTGGACTTTAGTTTTATTTTTAAAAGCCAACTGCAGGCCTTAAAAACAACAGAGCCAAAAATCGCCGCACTTAAAAGAAATTTGGGTAATTTCAAAAAAGACATGCTAAAGATGGATGAATTAAAAAAGAAACAGATAGAACCTGCTCAAAAATCCGCTGAAAAGCTTAAAAAAATAATTTCATCTGAGCAGCTCCCCTTTCTGCTGCAGGATTTATCCGATATAGCCAATAAGAATGACGTCAAGATAGAACAGATTAAGCCGTCTAAGGATTCGCAAATTTCTAAACAGGATAAGATTGCCGGAATAGATAAGCTCCAGCCTGTTTTAATAACATTGGACCTGGCGGGAGATTACCATCACTTCGGAAAATTCATAAATGACATTGAAGGCGCTCAGGCTTTTATTGCCGTGCAGGGGATGAAGATATCCTCGCCTAAGGATGAATATTTTAGGCAAAAAGTCAGCTTGGTATTAAGGACCTATGTTAAAAAATAAAATTATCTCCTCATGTGTTTGTCTTCTATTGTGCAAAATTGCCTTTGCGCAAGAAGGATTTATTTATGACCCAAAAGGAAAACGCAATCCCTTTATCCCTTTGGTTACTCAGGAGGGCCGGCTTATAAAATTGGATAAGGAGGAAGCGAAAGGTGACTTAAGTATTGAAGGCATAATATATGATAAACATGGAAGGTCTTTCGTAATAGTTAACAGTTCTGTCGTGGGTGTAGGTGATACGGTGGGAGCCTACCAGGTTTTAAGAGTAGAAGAAAACAGGGTAATTTTTATTAAAGAAGGCCAGGTTCTGGAAGTTGACCTAAAAAAGGAGGGGGAGTGAAAAGCTTAAAAAAGATTAATTTTTTAACCTTTGTTTCCTTAGTTACGTTTATTTCTTATCCTTATTTATTCGCCCAAGATAATAACAAGCAGGCGATAACAGATGAAAAGCCGCTTTCGGTTGAGCCGTTACAACGGGAACCCGCGCCTTTAGTTGTTACGCCTACAGAGCAGCCGGTTGAAGCGGCTAAGGAAGGCGCCGAAACTACGGAAAATCTTTTGGCAGCCACAAACGTTACTCTGGATTTCAAGGAAGCAGATATACAAAACGTACTTAAGATTATCTCCTATAAATCCGGAGTAAACATTGTTACTACTCCCGATGTAGTGGGGAATGTTACTATCCGGCTTATGGATGTACCCTGGGATACGGCATTAGATATGATTTTAAAAACATACGGATTTGCCTATCAGAAACAGGGGAATATTATTTTAGTTACCAAGCTTGAAAATATCTCTAAAATAGCGGCTGAGGAGCCGCTGCAGACTGAGATTTTTACCCTTAAGTTTTTGGATGCGCAGGATGCCCAAAAGATCCTTATACCTTTACTCTCTCCGCGGGGGAAAATTTCAGTTTTGTATGCACGCGGCCAGAAGGGGTGGCAGTTTGGAACATTTAAGATAGGAAAAGAGCCGCCGGGAAGTACTGCGTTACAAAAAGAACGAGAGGACGCGATAAAGGGCGAGACAATTTCTATCGAAAGAGGCGCTTCCGGTGATATCGTTTCAAAAAAAGCAGAATTTCAACCCTCGATTAAATCCAAAACCCTGATTATCACAGATACTACGGCTTCATTGGCTAGCATACGCAACGTTATCATTCCGCAGATAGATAAAAAACCAAAACAGGTATTGATTGAAACAAAGATTATGGAAGTTAACCTGGATAAGTTAAAAGATATCGGTTTTGACTGGGGTAGCGGCACAGGTGGCGCTACAGGGTCAACTACAGCCCCCACAGATATAGGCCTGAACGCAAAAAATACTAAAACCCTGGCAGGGAGGAATCTCGCATCTGAATTTACACCCGGTAAATTCAGCCCTATCGAAGGAACTACTACTTTTCCCGGGACATATCCTTACAAGGCAGGGATGGAGATACTCTTTAAAAAACTGGGAGGCACTCAATTTGAGATAATTTTGCACGCCCTGGAAGAGGATGCCCATACAAATACACTTTCAGCTCCCAGGATTTTAACCCTGGATAACCAGGAGGCATCTATTCTGGTTGGTTTTCATACACCTATACTGAGTTCCTCAGTAACTGCCGGAACTGATACTACAGGGCCGACCCAGACCCAAAGTTTGGATTATTATCAGGAGATAGGTATTCGGCTTAATGTGGTGCCGCAGGTCAGCGAAGAAGGCTACATAAATATGATTGTACATCCCAGCGTTACCTCTTCTAGTTCAAATGTCACTGCTACAAATGTTGCAGGTACTGGTTCAAGCGCGATTACCAGCACGGTAAACTATCCTGTAATTGACGTGCGTGAGGCCCAGACCCAGATATTGATGAAAGACGGGGAAACTATTGTGTTAGGCGGCTTGATTAAAGACGTAAAAAGCAAAGAAACAATCGGAATCCCTTTTTTAGGTAAAATTCCTATCTTAGGTAACCTTTTTAAAAGGGAGATATTTGATACCCAAAAGGTTGACCTCTTAATATTTATCACCGCTCGTATAGTAAAAGAAGGTGAATTTAGCGCAGCGGAAATCGAAAAATTGGAACAGAGGTTTAGCAAGCCCGTTGAAGTGAATATCACTTCACAAGCTGCAGTCTCTAAAAAGAAGAAAAAATAGGGACACCCTTGAATTCAAAGCAGGGACACCCTTGGAGTTAATCGGAAGGGTGTCCCCTATTGTTTTCCATGTATAAAGTAAACTTTGTTTTTTGCAAAAATGGCCAGATGAAATACATTTCACATTTGGACCTTATGCGTTTATTTATGCGCGCGCTGCGCAGGGCTGATTTGCCTATAAAAATGACTGAGGGATTTAGCCCGCATCCGAAATTTAGTATCAAGCGCGCCTTAAAATTAGGGCTTGAGAGCGAGCATGAAGAGGCAGCCATAGTATTAAAGCTCATGGTAAGCTCTCAGGATTTTAAAGATAGATTACAGAAACAGCTGCCAGAAGGGATACTGATAAAAGATGTCTTCTAAGGAAATATTAATTAATGTAGAGCCACAGGAGAAGCGCGTGGCTATAGTCTCCGACGGTAAACCGGAAGAGTTTTATATCGAGAGGCCTCAAGACAAAACTATAGTGGGTAATATTTACAAAGGGATCATTGAGGCTGTCCTCCCTTCGATAGGAGCTGCTTTCGTGGATATAGGATTGCCGAAAAAAGGGTTCTTGTACTTATCAGAAGTGGAGTCTGCCTATGAGGCGCTGGAAAAGCCTAAAAACGATAAGCCCAAAGAAATAAAGAAGGGCGAGGAGGTGCTGGTGCAGGTAGTAAAAGAATCATTCGGCACTAAGGGGCCTCGCTTGTCTGCGGATATCGGAATTGCCGGAAGATACCTGGTGCTTATGCCGCTGGATAACCAGATCGGCGTTTCAAGAAGGATAGAGGATGAGACAGAGAGAAAACGCCTGAGAACTGTGTTAAGTGAGTTAAAAATTACTGACGCAGGATTTATTGTGCGCACCGCAGCAAGCGGCCGGACAAAGCAGGAATTATCACGCGACGCGCAGTTTCTTTATAAGTTATGGAAGAGGCTGCAAAAATCAATCGGGCAGAAAAAAGCGCCGGCCCTCATCTACGAGGAATATGATTTGGTCCTGAGGGCGATCAGGGATTCCTTTACCGACGATGTATCCAAACTTATTATTGACTCAAAGGCAGAATTTTACCGGATACAGCATTTTATGAAGACTTTTTTAAGTTATCTTAAGGATAAGGTAGAGCTGTATAAAGGGGATAATTTATTTGAAGCCAAAGACATCGAAAAACAGATCCATAAGATATTCGAGAGCAAGGTGTATTTAAAATCCAAGGCCTACCTGGTAATTGAGCCGACCGAAGGGTTGGTTGTAATTGACGTGAATAGCGGTGGCTTCAGAAAAAAATTTTCACAGGAAGAAACCGCTTTTAAAGTAAATTGCGAGGCAGCGATTGAGATTGCCCGTCAGCTGGTCTTAAGGGATTTAGGGGGAATCATCGTAATCGATTTTATAGATATGGAGAAGGATTCTCATCGACGGGAAGTGCTTAATATATTAAAGAAGGAATTGAGTAAGGATAAGGCAAAGTATGATATCTTGGGTATTTCTAAATTCGGCGTAGTTGAAATGACCAGGGAGCGTATTCACAAGACGGTGCACATGCTTTCTTATCAGCCCTGCCCATATTGCCAGGGAAGAGGAAAGGTGCGTTCCCCCGCCACAATCGCTATTTATGCGCTTAAGGAATTAAAGAGATTTTTAAAAGGAAAATCGCTAAAACAGGTTAACCTTACGCTTGCTCCGGAAGTAATCGAAGAGCTTTTTAAGGATAAAGAAAACTTAAAGTTTATAGAGCACAGGTTTAGAACCAGGATTAACCTTATTTCAAGCCCCGCCTTGCACATAGAGGATATTAAAATATCCTAAATTCCAAAATTCCCCTATTTTCTCCTTGACCCATAAGCTTTTATGTGGTAACATTAAACTTCTATTAAAATAACCGTTTTTACCCCCACACCAAAATCTTTGGTGTGGGGGTTTACTTACAGGAGGAATACAAATGTATGCGGTAATTGAAGTTGGAGCAAAACAGTACAGTGTAAAAAAAGAGGATATCATCGATGTCGAGCGTCAAACCGCTGATAAGGGTAAAGAAATCTCTTTAAGTAAAGTACTTTTAATATCAGGTGATAAGAACCTTGAGGTTGGCCATCCTTATTTAAAGGAAGCCAAGGTAAAAGCACTTGTGGTAGGACATTTAAGGGGTGAAAAAACCGTTGCCTTTAAGTACCGCAGGCGCAAGGCCTCTCACACCAGCAAAGGCCACAGGCAGGAATTGACGCGGCTTAAAATAAAAGAAATAGAAATTGGTTAATTGGTGAGTGGTTAATTAACCAAAATGTTTATTGACCAGGCAAAGATATATATCAAGGCAGGCAGCGGCGGGAAAGGCTGCGCGAGTTTCTACCGCGATAAATTTCAGCGGCAAGGTATTCCGGACGGCGGCAGCGGAGGAAAAGGCGCTGATATCATTATCAGGGCGGACGGGAACCTGTATACGCTTTTAGATTTTAAGTATAACAGGCATTTTTTCGGCCGGCACGGCGGCCATGGTTCTTCCAAAAATAAAAAGGGGAAGGAAGCGCCCGGCATTATAATCCGCGTTCCGGTAGGAACGGTTATTAGGGATATAAAGACAGGCTGCCTGTTACGCGATTTGCAAAAAGATACAGAAGGGTTTGTTGTTGCCCGCGGAGGCAATGGCGGCCGGGGTAATTCTCATAACCGTGAAGCAACCCCAGGTGAACTGGGAGAGGAAAAAGAGTTACTCTTAGATTTAAAGCTTATCGCTGACGCCGGCGTAGTAGGTTTTCCAAATGTAGGTAAATCTACGTTGATTTCTAATATTTCAAATGCCCATCCTAAAATAGCGGCATATCCGTTTACAACAAAAGTGCCTGTTTTAGGAGTAGTGAAGGCTTGCAAGAAAACTTTTGTCATAGCTGATATCCCAGGACTTATCGAGGGTTCGGCCGGGGGAAAAGGCCTTGGCCACAGGTTCCTAAGGCATGTTGAGCGCACAAAAGTTATCGTGCACCTTCTGGATATGTCAGGATTTGAAGGCAGAGACCCGATAAAAGATTACGAGACTATTAATGAAGAATTAAAAAAATTTAGCCCCGCAATCTCTAAGAAACCCCAGATCATTACTGCAAATAAGATGGATCTGGAAGGCGCTAACCTTAATCTGAAAAGGTTTAAAAAAATTATAAAGAAGGATGTGTACCCGATATCAGCTTTTGAAAAACGCGGGCTGGAGGAATTAATTGAAGCAATCGCAAAAAAAATACGATAGGATTGTGGTAAAAATCGGCTCAAGCCTTATTTTTTCCGAACAGAATACTTTGGACTGCGGCTTTCTTAGTAAAATCACCGCACAGGTTTCGGGATTAATGGCGCAAGGTAAAAAAATTGTCCTGGTTTCTTCCGGAGCTATAGCAATCGGGATGTCGATTTTAAAATTAGAGTCGCGGCCAAAGGAATTAAGTTATCTGCAGGCGGCGGCGGCCATAGGCCAACACGAGTTGATGGATAATTACCGCAAATTTTTCAAGCAAACGAACGTTAAGTGCGGGCAGGTTCTTTTGACCTGGGAGGATTTTGATGAGCGCAGCCGATACCTCAACGCAAAGA
>Ga0105164_10000993_pt1 | contig 18497 bp, 10 predicted proteins | sample VDWuncwatermetaG_FD_89674 | JGI IMG/M metagenome (GOLD analysis project Ga0105164, IMG submission 89674) | Wastewater microbial communities from Netherlands to study Microbial Dark Matter (Phase II) - VDW unchlorinated drinking water | ecosystem: Environmental > Aquatic > Freshwater > Drinking...
ATTAGGTAAAATGCCAAGGATGCAGGATATTGATAAGCCGCTGGTTGAGGCGTTTCTTCAAGACGTGCTTAATAAACCTTCCAATCCCCATACCGTTAACGACAAAAGAGACATTGTCGCCAGCCTGTTCAATTATGCGGTTGATAATGACTGGCTAGTCAAAAGCGTTGTAAAGAAGATAAAGAAGCTGCCAGAGCCAGAATCAAATTCTCCTGATCCGCTTAATCAAGATGAGGTTATTCGTGTCCTGGATGGATGCAAGAAAATGGATGAGGATGGGAAGGAAAGTATTGATTGTTTTTATGAGATCATGGCAATAATTTTCTATGCAGGGTTACGGGCTTCGGAGGTTACCCATCTTTTTCCTACTGATTTGGATTTTAAACAGGGCAGGATATTATTACGCAATAAGAAAATTGACTATGGGGACTCAGATGAATTTTATCGGACCAAAACAAAGCTTCATTGGTTCCCACCCATCAACGATACATTAGAGGCAATTCTCAAGGATTGGCTCAAGAAAAGGGGAGAAAACAGATCGCCCTTACTGTTCCCCTATATTGATGGCGGGGCTATAAGCGTGGATTACCTATTCAAAAAAATGAAGGGGATAATGGAAAAGGCAGGGTTTTCACCTGACAGTATAGCAAGGCCTTTACATAGGGGCAGACATACCTTTGCCTCCCAGGCAACAATAGCGGGTGTTGAAGAAAAGTATATTCAGGCAGCTTTAGGGCATAAGACAAACGCCATGACCAGGAAATATGTCCACCTATCCCCAAGGTTCATTGCTGATAAGTTTAACAAGGTTTCTTATGGACAAAATACGAAAGACAAGCATAATGAAAAAGGTTAACAAGAGCCATATCTGTCAAAATCTGTCAAAATATCAAGGCAGAACATTCGATTTGTCGACGATAAACGGCTTGGAGAGGCGTATAGTCTCACCCTCTCCGTTTTCAAAAAGCAGAGTAAAGAATTAAAACAGTAATTTATTAAAAACCGTTGTAATGGAATCATTTTTTAGGATAATTATGATATGGTAACCTTAAAGGATAAATATAACCAACTTTTAACTGCAGCCAAAGAAAAAAAGAAAACCGTTTGGGGTAAACCTTCCCAAGCCCAGGACGCCAATCTCACCAGTGAGATCGTTGATTTAATTTTATCAGAAGCTATTTTAAGCAGGGCCAGTGATATTCATATTGAACCGCAGCAACATTTTATCCGCATACGTTATCGTATTGATGGAAAATTATATAATATGCTGGAAGTTGTTGAAAGCCCCGAAATTTTTCTGATTGCCAGACTAAAAATTTTGACAAATATACCAACGGACATCGTCAGCAGCCGAAAAGTGTGGGACAGCCGTTTTTCCATGAATCTTTTTAATCAACAATTTGATTTTCGTGTCGCCACCTTTCCAACTTTAATGGGTGATAAAATTGCTATTCGTGTTTTAAATAAAAATTCAGAATTAGTTGATTTAAAAAAAATCGGGCTTCGTCCGCAATCTTACTCAATCCTTGAACAAATTATTCGGAGAAAAAGCGGCCTTTTAATTGTCAGCGGGCCAACGGGGGGAGGCAAAACGACGACACTTTACTCCATTCTTGGTCGTTTGAATTCTCCGTCTGTTAATATTGTGACCCTTGAAAATCCTGTCGAATATCAAATTGATGGTCTTAATCAATGTGATATTAATAAAAAAGTCAGTGAAGATTTTACCTCCGCTTTAAAAGCGACTTTACGGCAGGACCCGGACATTATTTTAATAGGTGAGATTCGTGATTTAGAAAGCGCAGAAATTGCCCTGCGGGCATCCATCACAGGACATTTTGTCATGACCAGTATCCACGCGAATAGCGCCATAGGTACGGTGGCGCGTCTTATTAACATGGGCCTGGAACGCTCTTTGATAGCCTATGCACTGATTGGGTCAGTATCCCAGCATTTAGTGCCGCGTATCTGTGAAGGATGCCGTGCCTCATATAATATTGATCCTGTGGGTTTTAGTAAAATATGCGCTCAATGCGGCGTTGACCCAAACTTACTCACCAATACAGCGCCCAAAGCAGGTAAAGAAGATATTCATTATATAACAGAAGGTTCGACCCCCTCAGAGAGTGTTACTTTTTATAAAGGCAGTGGGTGCGAAGCATGCAAAGGAACAGGTTATCGGGGGATGATAGGGGTTTTTGAAATCGTTGAATTTACTGAAGATTTGCGTGAGGCTATTTTAAACAATGCTACTGTCTCAGAAATTGAAAACATTGCGGGTATGAAAGGTTTTCAATCGATGGCCATCGATGCCCTGCAAAAAGTGAAAAGTGGCCTCATTCATTTTGATGATATTTATCATATCCTGTTAGAAAAAATCCGGTGACAACTGCGAAATTGCTTGCTAATCCATTTTTTCTCGTCTAAAATCATCTCTCTTAAAACCCTAATTTTGGCGAGGTAGCTCAGCCTGGTTAGAGCGACGGATTCATAAACCTTTCCGACGAGAAATCGTAAATTCCCCAAAATAATATAACTACAAATCATTACAACAAGTTACACGAATTTTTTACTTTTACCAACGTACATCAAAACACATCAAAATACATCAATTTAGTCCCCATATAGTCCCCAAGAAAAAATCATTAATCAAAATCAATCTCAACAAAACATCCATCAATAAATCATCATCATATCAATATTGCTTCACTCCTAAACAACTAATCTTATTCCATTTAACCATCTCTTTACCAAGTCTCCATAGCAAGGGTATGTTCCCGACCCCTGCCACCCATAAAGACTAATGGTTGGGTGGGAGGGGTCGGGAACTTTTTGGCGCTGATAAGCGACAAAAATCCCTTGCTACATGGAGACTTGTGAATTTAAAAAATTATAAAAAAATTATCCAGCTGAAACAGTTTTGTTCCGATTTTGTAACGCCATTTTTTGTCACATCCGTCGGAAAACGTTTTCCCTGAAAGCTGTTTCAAGCCCTTGTTTTTAGTCTAAATATAGGATATCCTTTAGATAGTATGAAAGAAGCCCCATATTCCCAATACGTGTCATTGCGAGGCCTGTTTTACAGGCCATGGCAATCCCTTGTCATTTTATTTGCCTTCTTGGCCAATATGCTTGGCCCTGTGCCCCTGGCACAAGCCCAAGACTTTCGTCTGCCTGCACCTGGGGTAATGGTTCACTTAAGCCCACCGCTTGATCCACCCATTCTTAAAGGAATCAAAGTCCATCCTGATAATCCGTTCCGATTTGATTTTATTCTTGATAAAGGTGATAGCCAATTATCTAATGACGCTCTTAAAGATGAATCCAGTAAACTAATCAAGTATTTTCTCGCCTCTTTAACCATTCCCGAAAAAGACCTCTGGGTAAATCTAAGCCCCTACGAAAAAGACCGTATTATTCCCCAAAGCTTTGGATTAACGGAAATGGGCCGTGATCTGTTGGCAGAGGACTACATGCTAAAGCAGATAACAGCGTCTCTTATTTATCCTGAAGATGAGGTTGGCAGGAAGTTTTGGAAACGTATATATAAAGAGGCAGCTAAAAGATTTGGCACAACTAGTATTCCGGTGAACACTTTTAATAAAGTATGGATTGTACCGGAGAAGGCTGTTGTTTACGAAAACGCCAAAGCCGGTACAGCCTATGTAGTGGAATCAAAACTTAAGGTTATGCTTGAGCAGGATTACTTGGCGCTCTCCCATACTGTCATTCCCGCGGAAGCGGGAATCCACAAGAAGAACGACATTAACGCCCTCGGCTCTCAAATCGTCCGTGAAGTTGTCATTCCCGAACTAACTAAAGAAATCAATGAAGACAAAAACTTCGCCCAACTACGGCAAGTCTATAACAGCCTCATTTTAGCCACATGGTATAAAAAGAAAATTAAGGCCAGCATATTGTCGCAGGTGTATGTAGATAAGAATAAAACCGTTGGCGTTCAATATACTTCCACTGTCATTCCCGCGAAAGCCGGAATTCATTTTAAGAACGATGTTGAAGGGCTGTATCGAGAATATTTAAAAGCATTTAAGAAGGGTGTGTATAACTACATCAAAGAAGAAGAGGATCCTATAAGTCAGCAAATAATTCCAAGGAAGTATTTTTCTGGTGGTTTTGATTTAGCCATGACCAATTTGGGCCCAAGCGCAAATCTAAACATCACCTCGGATAAGGCCATGTTAGGTAAAATTGCAACGGCAACAGCGGCCTTGTTCATCGTAGGAGCAACCTTGGCCACGCCTGCCAATCAACCAGAACCTGTCAGTCCATATTTTGCAGCCCAAACGGAGGTCCTAAAATCAACTCAAATACAGCAGCTTCTTGATGATGTTTTTTCAAGTCCTGACGCTAGAAAGTTTTACGATGCTGTAGATAAATTGCGCACCAAAGGGCCAGAGCTTGTAGGTCCGCTGGTTGCGCGCTTACAAAACGGAGGTTTTGCACGGATTGACAGTCTGGGTCAAGAGGAAAACCAAGCTTTTTATAAGGCCATAGAATCGCGGATCAAAGGCAATGCGGCACTGGAACATTTATGGCAATCGTCGTTTATACCAAATTTTGTAGAAGGCTTCAGGAGCCTACGGAACGATAAATCTCCGGAGGCAAAAGAACTAGAACAGGTCATTATGCAAGCGTCTAAAGAAAACCCCGGCCGTGGTCTGTTTTGGATTTATAGTCTAATCCGGCATATGGATAAACAACAGCGAATGGAGGCCTACAGGCAGTTGATTGACTCTCCTGAGGTGCCAGAAGCCTATAAAAAGCAGCTAAGGGAAGATTTTGAGTCGAACAAGAATTGGGATAAAAACATCGAATATCTTTTGTTGGCGTTACAAATGGCAGGTTTACTGACAATCACACTTGTTGCGGGAACATTGACCTATCAATGGCGGTATGACATACCGCAGCTTGGCCCTCGATTGATAGACAATATTTTGCTGACTATCCAAACCAAGGTTGCCAAAGAACAGCCAGTAGATCGGGAGTTAAACAGGTTGGATCCTGCTAAATATGGCAAGCCCAGATTTTATAGAGCACTTAAATATTATGGTCCACGATTGTTTAATATCCTTGCCGGAATCAATAAACCTAATGCTGCGGCGCAACAGATGATTGCGAGAATACTTTATGCGGCTGAAAGGAAAGATTTAAAATTAAATAGAGTAATCCTTATTCGAATCGCAGAAAATCCAAATGTAGATCCTGGTTACCGTCTTTTAGCTGCCAAACTTTGGGCTGAGGACGACTTGCCGGCTGCTGTGAATTTTTTGGCAATGACCACTCTTTATGGCGGGCTGGATGGAACAAATCTTCGGGTCTTGGGGGAGCTTCAGGTTAAAGGACCCGAAGCATCCAAGGCCTTAACTAGGATCGTTGATGAAAATCTTCTTGGTAGAGATGAGCAGTTAGCTGCGATTAGAGTTTTACATGCGGATGGTGTCGAAAAAGCCAGGCTTTACGGGGTTTTTCTCGATCATGACAAGTACGGTGTAACCGGTGAAGTAGCCTTGGGATTGATTGAATTGAATAATCCCGAAGCGGTTGCTGTCATAGAAGCCCGGATTGGAAAGTTTCTCCAAGGGTTCGACTATAAACTTGAAGGGCTGCAATTAATGCAGAGTTTAAAGGAAATGACAACTCCCGTTGCACAAGAGGCCATAGGACGGATAGCAAATATGGACTTTCAAGCGCGTATTGATGAAGGCCTGCGGTTGGCGGCTATTAAAGCCTGGAATGGGGATAAAAAAGTAAAGCTTAAATTATTGGAGACAACATTTTCCATTATCCGTTCTGAAAATAGGTATAAAGAAGAAATTATAAGCCAAACAGCGGCATTGGATATTCCGGAAGCGGTGGATGCTTTGGAGTACTTTGCAGAAAGTGATCCGAAAGCCATTGAAGCTTTGGGAGAAATGACCATACCCGAAGCGCAGAAAAAAATAGAGCAAATAGTACGGGATGAGAATAGAAAAAACTTCGAGCGTTTAATAGCGGTTGGGATATGGAATGCGCCTGATGAAGTTAAATTTCCTTATATGAAGCAAATCGTTGAAGAAATATTCCTACCACAGGTTCCTGTTTGGATAGACGCTTCCACCCTTGAGTTATTCAATAATATTATTAAGCATTTACTTACCATTGCTGATACAGTCCCTGCTGCGCATAAAATTTTGGAAGAATTGGCCATAAATCCGAAGATTGAACCCCAATACCGAATTATGGCAGCGGATAGATGGTTAAAAACCGAGCCTGAAAAAGCTATAGCGGTTTATGAAGAAATCGCTGCCGATCGGGAGAATATCTTGTCTACAAGAGATAAGGATCAAGCGCTACAAAGGTTGCAAGACATGGACGATCCAAGGACTGTGTCAGCTCTGGTGAGACTAGTCAAGCGAGGTAGAGACGTTATTGCATCCCTTGCATACGCTAAGAATTCTACAAAGACTACGGCTTTAAGAAATTTAGCACATGATGATAAGCTGAAATATGAATTTAGACTTAAGGCGATTGCCTTTTGGGGTGACACTGATCCACAAGAGGCAACCATTCTTTTGGAAGAACTTCTTCAGGAGAGTGAGGATCTTGCACTTAAATGGGAGAGATTACCTCAGGCGATTCCTCGTTTGGAAGCCTTGCGAGAAAATGAATTGAAGTCTATCCATAGTTTTCAGCAAGAAGCTATAAATGAATTGGCCAAAATTGCAAAGATTTTTGCTGGAGCAGTAGAGATTCTTATTAAATTGGCAAGACAAAATGATGATTTAAGTATTAAGTCCAAGGCAGTGCAGGCATTACTTAACTTGGAATTCGTAAACAGGCAGCAATTTTTTAAATACGCTGAAGAACTTCTTGATATTGCTGAATCTGAATACATGCGAGATGGAAATAATGAAGAAACCGAGAGGCTTGTTTTTGCATTTTTTGACAGAATATCCGATGTTTATTCAAGGTCTTTGAGTCATCAACATAGAGTATGGGGAAGATATCGGGACCTCAAAGATGCAGGCATTTATCCTTTAAGGTTATTTTTTGATGAAACCAGGTATGGTCTGATGACAATAGGTGATTTGTCCAAGCGTGCGCAAAGTGTGCGTAGTGGAGCCATGGACATTGGGGATGATCTTGATGTCGCCCTTAATTATTCAAATCTTATGGGTGATATGAAGATTTATGGAGATAGCCGCCAAACTACTTTTGCAGAATTCAGTGACATGGTTGACCAAATACGACAACAGAATGGCTGGGCCAAGCAGGCATGGACAGAGATCAATGATGCTGAACAAAGGCAAATTCGGGGACTGGTCTATGAATCTTATTTAATGTACCAAAAAATTTTGGGAATACGAGAACAGGCAAAGCATTTGGGCCGGCCAGTGGTAGTTGTGGAAAATTTATCATATGGGGCGGTTGCCCTTGCTCCTATTACACAAGAGCAAAGGGCCACAGGCCGGAAATTTATTGTAGGTACAGATATTCCAGTCATAAGCACAAAGATAGGCTCAACAGAGTCGCATCATAATGAATTCGTCCTGCGGGAGGATTTATTTACAAATGATCAAATTAAAGATTTTATGACTAGGCAACCTATCGTGATTGTGGTTGACGGCTCAACATCTGTCAGTGATCTTAATAGAACATCGGCTCACATTCCTGATGGCTTTAAGGGTTACCGGAATTATTTTATGGCTTTGAATTTGGCTTTAACCGATGAGATTAAGTCGGAGAATTTTTATGAGGATAGTGATTTTGTTCAGGGTTTGGAAAGCAACGTAAATTTTCAAGCATTGACTGAGAAGTTAAAACAAGAGGCATCAGAAAAGGGAGAAAATTGGCAGCCCTATCAATTAAAATTCTGGTATCCGGGGAATAAAGATTTGTATTTAAGGGTCAATAAGCAAAAGGTAGAAGACCGCATTGCTCCCAAATTGGAAGATGTTGAAGAAGTAACCGGCCCTACGATTGTTTTCATCCAATCGGGTCTGGAAAATGAGGCTGTACCACAAGAGATAACTCAAGATTATATCAAAGGGGAACATACTCCTGTTTATTTTGACGACAAGAATCATTACAAACGATTCTTTTTTACGTATAAACCGAGTTGGGGTTTTGTTCTTTCAAAGCAATACATAGATTTTTCCAGACAAGAATTCAAGAAATTCTTGGAGTTTAATGGAAAATCTTCGGAAGAGTCCGAAATTCCTGCTGTTTTGCAAGGCCGGAACGTTCATACTATAGCTCTGGACTTGGATGGAACAATTGCCGCAATAGGCGCTAACCCAAGTCAGGACATGATAAATACATTGAGACATTTAATTGAACAAGACAAACAAATCGTTATTTTGACCGATGATATAGAGGCCAATGTGGACGTTCGATTAAAAGACTTGTTGGAAGCCCTTCCGGAAAACCGCAGGCATCAGTTGACTATATTTTCAGATAGTGCCACAAAAGGATATACCTTTCGGTTTGATGGATCAAAGGTCTATTTATCTGCCTATAATCAGGAAAGTTTGCTTGTTCTGGAAATGCAAAATACTATTAGAAGCATTGTAGAAAATGACTTTAGTGATCAATTAGTTTTTGAGAATAGGCCAAACCTGCTTAGTCCTTATGCTAGGATGGATTTAAGAGTAAAAGATGGATTGAGCAGGACAGATATAATCAACCAGCTTAGGCAAATTTTTCGTCAAAAAGATATTCAACTTAAGATATATAAAATAGGTAAAACTGGCATCAGGATTGTCCGTGCACATAAAGAGAATGCTTTAAAGGAATTTATGGACATTCATGAAGCCAGTGAAGAAAATTTATTGGTTATGGCTGATTCTGCCCGAACAGATCAAATGGACAGGGAGCTTTTAAACCAGTTTCCTTTTGCAGTTAATGTTAATCTTGGTGTGAGATCAAAAACATTTTTGAGAAATGCTAAACTTGTCTTCCAAATGAGAAATGAATTCCAGGGGCCACAAGGAGCTTTTCAGATATTGCAGTTTTTGGCCCAAAGAGGTCATGTACCGGAAATGGAAAATATGGCAATTGCCCATCACTCCATAAGTGAGTCTGCAAATGCTGCTATGCTTGGAAAATATAAATCGGATTTAGGTGGTATTGACTTTAATTCAGATAAAATGAATTTACAGCTTCAAAATGCTGGCAAAGAAATCAAATTCCACATTGATCCAGCCATGCTTAAGCAATTGCAAAACGCACCTGGCTTTGTTCCGGTGATAATCAATATTCAGCCGATGACGCATCTTCGCGTTTTCCTCGGCCTTAATAATGAAACAGAAGGCCAAACTCCGTTAAGTCATACTTGATTAAATATCAATAAATATTTTGGTATGTAAATTTAGAACTTGACATATCGACGTATTTTGTTAATATAGATATTGATAATAAATCAATATTTAAAAGAGATTGCTTCGCTCGCAATGACACTATCGGAGCATTCTCCAAATAGATCGTGCTATGCATCAAAAAATCCCCCAGAAAATTCAATTCCTCAAATTTGTTGCTGAGCAAGGGGTGGTGAGCGCGCAGGACATCAATCGCTATTTTTTCAACCCTTCGACTTCGCTCATGGTAGATAAGACGGATGTCATTATAAGCACTTTGTACCAATTAGGCGTGTCCCGCATGTGGTATGGTAAGGCTTATGGCGGTGTTTGGAAGATAGGTGATCCAAAATTATATAAGCTTCTTAAAATCTATTATCCTGATCTTTGGGATTTAAAAGTCAGCCGTATGTCCGGGACCAATCTTGTGCCGCATTTTTTGGAAATGAACCGTATCCGCACGGTTTTTGAAAAGTCCGGACATTTTGACATGGCTTTGTGGTTATCAGAGCGTCTTATAAGAGCCATACCCGTTAATCAACGTTCAGATATTTGTCCGGCCAAGAAGCCGCCGGATGCCGTCTTTTGGGTTTTTAAAAAAGAAGGCGGCCAGAAGAAATTCTTCCTGGAATGCGAGCGTCATTTTAACAGTACTGAAAAGCGTTATAGAGAGATTTTTGAAAGTTATTTTTGGCGGGAGGATGCTAAAGACCACAATGTGATTTTTTTATGCGGTAATCCAAAAATCCAAAGACGGTTAATATCCATTCAATCAAAAATGTTTTTAAGCAGTGATAATTTTCAATTTTTGACATTGGAAGGTTTTTATAGAAATTATGAGCAAGCCGTAGTTAAGCCGGAGGCAAAGGTTGAGGCAACGCAGACGGCTTGATTGTTTGTGTTTAAGGGAAGGACGGTGGTTTATGGAGCAACGCTTTATTGGAATGAAGGACCTGGCGGTTTATTTAGGCGTAAGCCGGTATACCATACGGGCCTGGGTGTACCGCGATAAGATTCCTTGCAAACGGATCGGTCGCGCCATCCGGTTTGACATGCGCCAGATTGAAAAGATTCTCACCAAAGAAGACGCGCTGGCCCAGGTGCAGCATTTTGTTTGATGGCTTTTTGAAATTATTTGGTATAATTCAATAATAAAATTTTTTGGTAAGAGTCTGATGAGTAAACAAAAAATTAAAAATAAAATTTTGGTTCCCGCTGTCACTCGTGCTGGTTGTGCGCTGCTTTCAGATATTCGTAGGCTTATTGAATCCGCACGTAAGCGTGTTGCTACTTATGCTAATACGGAATTAACAATGTTGTATTGGCGTGTGGGACTGCGAATTCATCAGGAGATATTGAAAGAGAAGCGGGCAGAATATGGAGCAGAGATTGTGCCGACACTGTCGGCACAATTGGCCCCGGAATACGGGGAGGGTTTCGGTAAACGTAATTTATTTAGAATGATCAAATTTGCTGGTTCTTTTACTGATGAGAAAATTGTGTCGACATTGTCGACACAATTAAGCTGGAGTCATTTTGTAGAAATTATACCGATGGAAGATTCTCTTAAACGGGATTTCTATGCTGAAATGTGCCGTATAGAAAGCTGGAATGTGCGTACACTTCGTAAGAAGATTGGCGGTATGTTGTTCGAGCGTACAGCACTTTCCAAGAAACCGGATAAGCTTATTCGTATGGAACTTGATAAATTACGTGAAGTAGACAAGCTGACGCCAGACTTAGTTTTCCGTGATCCATATTTTCTAGATTTTTTAGGGCTTAAGGGTGTATTTCAAGAAAAGGATTTGGAAACAGCTATTTTACGTGATATGGAATCCTTTATTTTGGAACTGGGAGTAGGGTTTTCATTCATGGCCCGCCAAAAACGTATTATTGTTGGTGGAGATGATTTTTATCTTGACCTTTTATTTTATCATCGAGATTTACGCAGGCTGGTGGCAATTGAATTAAAGATGGAAAAATTTAAACCAGCTTTTAAAGGGCAAATGGAGTTGTATCTTAAGTGGCTTGATAAATATGATCGAAAACTAGGAGAAGAGCATCCAATAGGGCTCATTTTGTGCGCTGGCAAGTCTGATGAACAGATAGAACTTTTAGAATTGAGCAAAAGCGGTATTCGTGTAGCCCAATACATGACCGAACTGATGCCTAAGGTCATTTTGCAAAAGAAATTTCATGAGGCAATTAAACTTGCCCGCCTACGTCTCGAGAATAAAGTGGATAAATAAAAATTCCCCGGAAGGAATCTCCGGGGAAGGCCTGGTTCTTTTCAACCGTGGTTGAATAACTTAGAATAGAAAAAATATGCGAGCTGTCGACACAGTCAACGCCCGCATTGATTAATATACTCTATATTAGGCCTTTTGCAAGGAATTTTTATGGGTAAACCTTTCCAGAGAAAAGATAGAAACGATAAAGACTGGTACATTAGCTACTACGAACCTGGTGGGAAGCGTATAAAGAGGCGTGTAGGCCCAAGCAAGAAGCTTGCTGAGGCGGCCTTGAGCAAAATAGAGGTGGCTATTGCCGAAGGCCGGTATTTAGAGGTCAAGAACCAGGATAAAATCCTTTTTGAGTATTTCGCGGACGAATATTTACGCATCCATTGTTTGAATCAAAGGTCTTACCGTTCCTTCCACCTTATTCATGCCAAGATATTAAAAGGGGCTTTCAAAGGCAAGGCCCTTGATGAGATTAAAGTCCTGGATATCGATAAGTTTAAAAATAATCGGCTTCAGAAGGTCTCGCCTGCTATGGTAAATCGTTCTCTGGCCTGTCTTAAATCCATGTTTAACAGGGCCATTGCCTGGGGAAAATATGAGGGCGTTAATCCGGTGACCAGGGTGGGCATGTTTAAAGAAAAAACAATCCGGTTACGGTACTTGGAAAAAGAAGAGATATTGCGCCTGGTGGATAATTGCTCTAAAGCGCTAAAACCGGTTGTTATTTTGGCGGTCAATACCGGCATGCGCCATGGGGAGATTTTCAATCTTAAATGGCACGACGTTGATTTTAAAAGAGATGTCATTTGTTTGCTTGAAACAAAGAGCGGTGAGAAGCGCGAAGTGCCTATGAATGAGGTGGTTAAAAATGAGTTGATCAAGGTCCGCAAGCATCCTAAAAGCCCGTATATTTTTTGTCATCCAAATGGTGAGCGGGTTAAAGATATCCGTAAATCATTCTGGACAGCGTTAAAAAAGTCTGATATAAAAGATTTTCGTTTTCACAACCTAAGGCATACAGCTGCCAGCCAATTAGTCATGGCAGGTGTTGATCTAAATACGGTACGGGAAATTTTAGGGCACAACACGATTGAAATGACGTTGCGATACGCGCATCTATCTCCTAATCACAAAAAGCGGGCGGTGGATGTCTTGGGTGAGAGTATTGGTCTGCAAGAAGCTCCCAAGAGTGTTGATTTAGTCCCCATATAGTCCCCATAGCAAATAATAGAAAATGATAAGATTTTTAAAATTTACATAACTATCAAATAATAAATAAGTTACAATCTTTGGCGAGGTAGCTCAGCCTGGTTAGAGCGACGGATTCATAATCCGCAGGTCACTGGTTCAAATCCAGTCCCCGCCATTTCTATTTTATCAGATCAGCCCCGCCAAAGGCGGTGGCCACTTTTTCTCCATATGCGTCTATTTTTCCTCAAACGGATTTCCATTCTTTTTTTGATCTGCGGCGCTTTATTTTTATTCGGCAATAATCTTTTTAGCCTCACCGATCCGGATGAGGTTTTTTATTCCCTGACCGCTAAAGAGATGGCTGCTAAAAATGAATGGATGACCCCCTTGATTTTCGGCCAGCCTCAATTCGAAAAACCACCTTTGACCTTTTGGCTTTTAGAAATTTCTTTTAAAACCTGGGGGGAGTCTCCATTTAGCGCACGTTTCTTTCCGGCTGTATTTGCCACACTGGGGGTCATGGCGGTTTATTTTTTAGGTTTGATGGGATTTAAAGACGAGCGTAAGGCTTTTTTGTCTGCCCTCGTGCTGGCCAGTGGTGCGTTTTATGCCGGTATGGGTAAAACGGTTTTTACTGACATGATTTTTACGGTTTTTATTCTATGTGCATTGACCATGTTTGTGTTGGGTTTTACCGATCGTCGTCGTCAAGGGATTGGCATCATCGGGTTTTATGTTTTTTGTGCATTGGCTGCCTTGACTAAAAGTCCCTTAGGCTTGGGCTTACCCCAAATGGCAGTTATCCTTTTTCTATTGTACCGGCGTCAAATTAATTTTTTGAGAAACTGGTGGGTGCCAACGGGGATTTTGCTGTTTTTGGGATTAGCTTTACCGTGGTATGTATATATTTACCATCAATACGGCCAGGCTTTTATTCATGAGTTTTTTTATAATGACCACTGGCGCAGATTGCTGGTGGCAGAGCACCGCGGCAATGATCATTGGTATTTTTATCCGATGACCATGGTTGCCGGGCTTTTTCCCTGGAGTTTGTTTTTGCTTGCCGCCTGGGTGGATTTATTTAAGCGGCTTAAAAGTTCGGTCACCGTTATAGATTATTTGGGCCTCAGCTGGATCCTGTCGGTTTTGATGGTCTTTCAACTCGCGCATTCCAAGCTGGCCAGCTATGTTCTGCCTTTGTTTCCGGCTTTAGCTTTGATGACAGGCAATTTTTTGGGTAATAGTTTGTCTCAAATCCAGCATCGTAAAAAAATGCAAAATTTATTGTGCGCGAGTTTTGTCCTACTGGCCCTGCTGGGTATTGCTGTGATGGCCGGGCACAAGTTTTATCAGCATTACGTTTCTTCCCAATTACCGATGTATTTTTTATCAGGCTTTTTTGTTGCCTTATCGGGGATAGGTATTAGCTTGGCATTCAGGGAGCGCTTCCAGTTGGCTTTGTACGTATTGGCGTTGAGTCTTTGTCCTGTATTTTTGACGGCTAGTATGGTACGGACGGATGTAGAAAGGTATGTCTCTTCCTATGAAGCCTCTGAATATATACCACCGCGTTCATTGGGAGTCATGACGGTGTTGACCTGCAAGGCCAATGCGCGCGGCATTCGTTATTATACGGGGCAGGATGTGGCGGTCGTCGATTTTTCAGGCAAACCGTTTTTTAGTCCTCATCCGATCCCTGTTTTAAACACAACAGATAAGATTATTAGCGTCCTTGAAGGTCAGCGCGTGACTTTCGGCGTGGTCCGTAAAACTGTTTATCAGAATATCCTTAAAAATTGTGTCAAACGCTACCATGTGGCGTTACTAAGAATTATCGGTTATGACTATATTGTAAGGATTGAGGCGTTAAAACATTAAATGAACAAATTACAAATTCCAAATCACCAACAAATCACAATACCCAATACACAAACGAAATTGTTTATGTTTGTTAGTTGTGGTTTGTTTATTGTTTGTAATTTGTGGTTTGTGAGTTGTGCCTTGGGTAATGACAACAGCAACGATCTTTTCAATTTTTCCAAAAAACAGGATGAAGCTTTGGTTGTCAAGGTGGTCGCCTCCGACTTGATTGTCCTGGAAGACGGACGGCGCGTCAAGCTGATCGGGATTGAATCAGCGGGACCGCCGCCCTACAAAAAAATCAAATATGATGACAAGGGCCATGTGATTGAACAACCGGAGGAGCCTACGATCCCTTTGGAGGAACAGGCTTATGACTACGCGCAGGATTTATTGGAAAATAAAAAAGTAAGATTGGAATATGATGTTGACGCGGGTTCCACCAGCGGTTATCTTTACGCGTATGTTTATTTACCTGACGGGCGTATGGCCAATGTGGAGCTGTTGCGCATGGGTTTTGTGAAATTAAAGATTATTGCGCCTAATGTTAAATATGAAGATAAATTTCGCGCGGCCTACCAGGAAGCTAAAAAAGAAAATCGTGGTTTGGAAGGTGATTAATCTCCAGGGAAACAACTTTACGGTAGCGAAGGGATAGGGCCTTTTGAATTTTGAACAACGGATTTTTCAGTTCATTGAAAAAAATAAATTGATAACCCCCAGAGGCTGTGTTTTAGTCGGCATATCCGGCGGCGCTGATTCAATGGCGCTTTTGCAGAGCCTGTCAGGCTTACGTCATGATTTAGGCGTACAGTTGCACGCGGCGCATTTTAATCATAAATTTCGCCCTGAAGCTTTGTACGATGAGCGCTTTGTAATTACCTGGTGCAAGCGGTTCAATATTCCTCTGACTGTTGGACGGAGATTCGGCCGGAAAATCAGGCATCTCTCTGAAGATGATGCCCGGCAGATGAGGCTTGAATTTTTTGTCAAGACAGCCCTTGCTCTTGGCGTTCAAAGTGTGGCCCTGGCGCATACCCGTAATGACCTGGCTGAAACTGTATTGATGCGCCTGATGCGCGGCAGCGGTCTTTATGGCTTAAGGGCGATTTTGCCGCGGCGTTGTATAGAGGGGGTCTTCTTTGTGCGTCCTTTATTGGGGGTCAATCGCCTGGATGTCGAAGATTATTTGAAAGCCCAAAAAATACCTTTTTGCACGGATGCCACTAATCGACAGACGAAATACGAGCGCAATAAAATAAGGCTGCATCTTCTGCCTTTATTAGTTAAAGAGTATAATCCGCAAATTATAAATGCCTTATCAGATTTGGCCGTGACAGCGGGGGAAGATTATGAATTCCTTTCGATGCATGCGCGCAAACAATTTGAAAAAAATGTTATTATTTCCGGTAAAAAAGTCAAAATGGATTTAAAAAGTATCCGGCGCCGACATCCGGCAATCTTGCGTTTGATCTTCCGGCAAATGGCAGAAATTTTAACCAAGGACCCGGCAGTGCTTGACTTTGAGCATATCCATGCCCTGGAGAATTTGGCGGCCCCCGGCGGCCGCGGTACGGTGGATTTGCCGCATCATCTAAAGGCAGTCAAAACCCAAAAATTTTTAGAGTTGCTTTAATTTTTTTCTATTATATAATTATTCTTTCCGTATATTACTTTTCGGAGGCATTTGATGGCACTACCTAATATGAATAACCCGATCAAAAAGGGTCTTCGTGGGGCCCGCAACCCCAATGGCAATGTTTGGTTTTGGGTGATTATGGGAGTACTTTTTCTTCTCCTGATGGCTGTCCAGGACAAGTCGAATTTAAAAACAGAGAAAGAGCTCACCTACTCTGAATTTTATGCCATTTTAAAAGACAATCCTCAAACACATCAGATCAAGCATGTGGAGTTGACCGAAGGCCCTGAGAATACTTTAAAAGGTACTTATGCCGATGGCTTGACTTTTAAACTCAATATCCCTTCGCACGATGATGATTTGATTAAAATGGTCCGGGAGAATGTCAGTAATTTTAGCGTCGTTCCCCCGGAGTTATTTTGGAGCCAGTTATTTTTTCAATTAATACCATTTTTGGGGATTTTCGCGTTGATCTGGTTTGTGTCTTACCGCGGCTCGCAAATGGGTAATAAGATTTTTGCTTTTGGCAAGTCACGCGCCCAGATTACAGGCGGCGGTAAGGTGACTTTCGCGGATGTGGCCGGAGTGGATGAAGCCAAAGAAGAATTGCAGGAAGTCATTGAATTCCTTAAAGACCCCAAGAAATTTGAGAGGCTCGGCGGAAAGATCCCTAAAGGTGTTTTGCTGGTGGGGCCTCCGGGGACCGGAAAAACATTATTAGCCAAAGCCGTTGCCGGTGAGGCAGGGGTGCCATTTTTCTCTTTAAGCGGGTCGGATTTCGTTGAGATGTTTGTGGGGGTGGGTGCATCACGGGTGCGTGATCTTTTTGAGCAAGGCCGCAAAGCCGCCAAGGTTTCAGGAAAGGGCGGCATTATTTTTATCGATGAAATTGACGCGGTGGGCCGTCAGCGTTTTGCCGGTATAGGCGGGGGCAATGATGAGCGCGAGCAGACCCTTAACGCGCTTCTTGTTGAGATGGATGGTTTTAATACAGTCAGCGGTTTGATTTTGATCGCCGCCACCAATCGTCCGGACACTCTGGACCCGGCGCTTTTGCGTCCCGGGCGTTTTGACCGCCAGATCGTGGTGGGCTTGCCGGATATCAACGGCCGTGAAGGTATTTTGAAAGTCCACGTCAAAAATATCAAATTAGGCGATGACGTGAATTTAAGGCGCATTGCCCAGATGACCGTGTATTTTTCCGGAGCGGACCTGGCCAATGTTTGCAATGAAGCGGCCCTGCTTGCCGCCCGCCGCAATAAGGAAAAAGTCGGCATAGATGAAATGTTATCGGCGGTTGAACGCGTGACCATGGGGCCGGAGAAGAAAAGCCATGTGACCTCCAAAAAAGAAAAAGAAATGACGGCGTATCATGAGGCCGGGCATGCTATGTTGTCCCTGCTTATAGATGAAGTTGATACCTTTACAAAGGTTTCTATTATTCCCCGCGGCATGGCCGGCGGGTATACGTTGACCCCGCCCAAAGAAGACAAGCACTATATGTCAAAGAAAGAATTACAGGGAATGATGGTAGTTCTCTTAGGGGGGATGGTGGGTGAAGAGATTTATATGGATGATACTACCACCGGCGTATCCAATGATCTGCAGAAGGTCTCCCAGATCGCCCGCAGCATGGTCTGCCAATACGGCATGAGCGACAAGCTCGATAAATTGGCATTCGGCAAACAAAATCACCAGATGTTTTTAGGCCGTGATTTATTCGATGAAAAAGATTATAGCGAAGAGACGGCCCGCAAGATCGATGAGCAAATACACGCTCTCGTGCATGAATCTTATGAAAAAGCCAAAAAACTTCTTATTGATCACCGTGACAAATTGGATCTTTTAGCCAAGCGTCTGATTGAAAAAGAGACCATCGACATCGAAGAAGCCAGGCTTTTGCTTATGCTCCCCGAACATAAGCTTAATCTTCATTCGGATACGCCTCAAAATTAAATGGTGAGCGCGTCGAACCACACATGAGCAGAATTCACTATGATCTGTGTGCCCGTAATACTCATTTGACCCTGGGGCATGTGACAAGGATCATGGGTATAGTTAATGGCAGCCCTGATTCTTTTAGCGGTGATGGAAAACGTGGCCTTGCCGCCTGCCTGCATCATGCCCGCAAACTCATCCGTGAAGGCGCGGACATCCTTGATATCGGCGGTGAATCCACCCGTCCGGGGGCTTTGAGCGTTCCCCTTA
>Ga0105164_10000994_pt1 | contig 18496 bp, 19 predicted proteins | sample VDWuncwatermetaG_FD_89674 | JGI IMG/M metagenome (GOLD analysis project Ga0105164, IMG submission 89674) | Wastewater microbial communities from Netherlands to study Microbial Dark Matter (Phase II) - VDW unchlorinated drinking water | ecosystem: Environmental > Aquatic > Freshwater > Drinking...
AAGGCCCAGGGCGAGACATCCGCCATCAACTCACTCACATGCCAGGACAGTCGCCCCGATGAACGGATATACCCCATCAAGCCCATTACCCAACTGAAGGACGCCGCCAACCCAAATAATCCCACCATGCCACGCAGCGGAATTTTCCCCCACTGAATCGGGCCGTGCAACACCGCGCCTCGAAGCATGAGCCGGTTCATCACCACACCGAGTACGATGACTGTGAACGTCGTGAAAGCCTGGGGAGCAGACAGGCCGACGCGAACCTTCGCAGGCAAGTAAAACCCGTAGATCGACAGCCAGATGATATTGAGCGCCCCGACCACGTACAACACCGTGAGGAGCGTGTTTCCGGTCTTGACCCAGGAAATGGTCATCGTGCGATTCGCCCGACGATAGTACAAAAAGCTCAACGCCGTGACGAGAATCAGGATATTCACTGCTCCGTTCTTGGCCGACATCACTCCATAGTTGCCAATCACGGGATGCTGAGCACCGCCCATCGCCTTGACTTCACTGGCAGACGTGAGCAGCGTGTGAGGCGTCAGCCAGACGAAGAGCGCCAGCATCAGCACCCCCAATAGGAATTGATAATAGGGCTGATAGCGCTCACCACCTTTGATCCGCCCCATGCTCTGCCATAGATAGTAGTTAATCCCCAAAAACAGGACGCCGATCAAGAGTGCCTGAACCACAAACAGCCAGGTGAGCAAGCCACCCATCATAGTGACACCCATGGTCTGGCGAAACACGAACACCGACTTCATCAGCCAGTAGCCGGCAAACGGCATGGGAATCAGTGCAAACACTGTCACAAACAGAAAGATATAGCCGACCCAATCGAAATAGGCTCGCTCCTCATCCGTCTTACTGGTGAAAAACCGATAACAGGCATAGGCCAACACCACCGCTCCACCGGACATGATATCCGCAAGAAAACGATGGACGTTCAGTGGGTTCCACAGGGCAGAGTGCAGCAGATGCCAGGCATTTCCCAGAAACCGCCCCTGCGCATCCACCCCAGCTGGTGACATCATGAAGGCCGACCAGGCATTGGCCATCATCAACAACGCAGTTCCCACAATATTCGTCAGAATCCCGATCGCGGCGTGGATCCACTTCATGCCCCGGCCTGTCATCCGGTTCCACCCATAGTAATAGACGATCAGGAGCAACGATTCTCCCACAAATACAGCCGCGTAGGCGGGCATGAACCCTTTGAAGGTTCCGCCCATATACTTCATAAAACTGGGATACAGCGTAATGAACATCGTCAGCATCAGGCTGCCGATGAGCGCTGTCACCGACATAGCCAACACCGCCACCTTGGCGAGATCTCGTGCCAATCCGTCATAGCGCAGCGCCAAGGCTGGTTTTTTGGTGATCAATCCAAGAAATTCGAGCAGCGCACAAAACAAGGGCAGCGCAAGGACAAATCCACCGAAATAGGTATGTTGCTGTGTGATGAACCACACCACCAACCGACTGTCTAACGAACCGATTCTCGGATAGACCGTTTCATCAGGAGCAGGAGCCGCCGGTCCCTGCGGAGTCCCCTCCGTGCCGAAGTACACATCCGTCGATGATTCCGCGAATGACAGATCGGGGCCATTCCACGAAAATCCAATGACGATCGCAACCATCGCAATGCCCATCGCAACAGCAATCGAGGAACGTGTCATCACCACCATGAATCCTCGGCCCATATCTCTACCCCTTCGGTCCAGTCTTGTCGAGCGCGAAGCCCCCAGCCGCACCGTCAGCACCAATCGACTTTCCAAGAATTCCCATCATAAACGGGCACCGTAACATGCCAGGCGACAGTTGTGGCGCCTGCTCATCCTCGACATGACGCCGATCACCGAGATAGTACCCATACACCGCCATCATCGCTGTCACCAGCGCACCCATCACTGCCGTGGCACCCACCGTCATAGCCGGCTGACGGACGACAAACAACAACACACCCATCGCCACCAAATAATAGGTCGACGCAAAGGCCATCCCAGGCCACCACCAATACTTCAGCAGTTCACCCGGCACAGTCTTCCGGAGCGAGTGCAGCCACGAACTGGCCGGATAGAGTCCTCCAAAATACGCACAGAGTGCAAGGCCTCCCCCGAGAAGCGTCACAGTCACCAGTTGTGCCAAGGCAGCACCCTGCTCATCCGTAATCACTAGCCCAGGCAACGATGTCAACGCACCAATACCCAACCCTACGAGAGCCCACGGTCCTAATTGCCATGCCCGGCGTTGCACCAGCACACGCAGCTGCTCCCCATCCGGGAATGTCAAAAATGGACGCCCCAGCACTGATAACTTGCGTACATGGCCAATCTCAAACGCATCTCGCGCGACAGATGTGCAAGAGATGATGATCGCCATCATAGCCGGCCCATCGGGATGCTCGAGATAACTGTAGTGCATGATCCATAACAGGGTAAGCACCAATAGGGATAGTTGAACGCCATATACGGCTCCGATCCAGCCGCCCAGCCAGCTCAGAAGCTTCAGACCATCCTGTCGAACTATGGCAGACCAGGATGCTGCACGCCCCACTCGATAGGCCAAGAGGGCCGTGACCATTGCGACGAGACTGCTGATCGCCAGCAAGACCAAGGGCTCAGTGATCGGCACAAGATATTTCGCCAGCCGATACACCCCGAAGGCGATCAGTCCGGGCACAAACATGACGATTCGCTTTGTCCGACGGACGGTATCTTCCGTCACCGCCAGGCTCAAGCTCGGAATCACGCGCAATGCCATTCGATGCAGCATAATGTTCAGAACTGAGCCAGCAGGACTGAGGGCCGAACTGGGAGAGGAGATTGTTTCATTTCTTCTCTCCTTCTCAGCACTCAGTCCTCAGCACTCGTGACTATTTTGAAGCGGCCATCCCGAAATACTTCGCCTTGATCTCTTCCATCAGCGACACGGTGATACGAGACAACCCACGATCAGCCGCGGTACGCTCAAGTTCAATCCGTGCCATGGCACGAACCGCCGCCGGCACTCGATCTAACCGCTGTTTCGCCTCTGGGTCCCATGCAATACGCTCCCCAGTTCGGGGACGGAGCAGCGTCTCATATGTGACCACCCGCTCGCCTTGCCGACGAATATCCTGCTCCACTTCTTCTCGAACCAGCCCAGCCACATACGGTGGCATGCGCTCCAATCGATGCAAGGCTTCATCAGTCCAAAGCAACCGATCAACGAAGCCGTGGGCCTGTTCTTCCTGCACATCGACACCAACTTTCAGCCCACAGCCACGGCATTCCGAACGGATAAACCATAACAGCAGACCGGTCTCTCCACCTCGCTCCTCAATCCCCTCCGTATGCATCCATCGGCCACAGCCACACGTTAGCATGGGAAGTACCTAGTGCCGAGTGACGAGTGCTGAGGACTGACTGAGTGGCCTAGGAATGTCTTGCCCTGAAGATTCCTCGTCTCAACTCTCAGCACTCGCATCGCAGCACTCATGCCATTCATCCGATCTTCCCTGGATACAGGATGTACAACATCGTGTACGTGAAGCTGCCCGTGACGAACAGGACGCAGTAAATGACCATCGTAAATCGGCCGAGCGCGCGATGCCGCCGCGCGCCATCGGGCCAAATCCGTTGAATCGTCATCTCGATCGCAAACACAAAAGCCACGATGGCGAGAAAGATTACATACACTTCCAGCTTCCGCATTGAAAACCCGGCCGTGGCCACTCGCGAGAAAAACAGCCCAAGCACGACCACAGCAATTCCGCCAAAGATAAGGCCGATCTTCTTCCACGTCGTGAGCAGCCGTGATTCCCGTAAGGATCGGACTCCGTCGAGGAACTGCTGAGAGCGAAACCCCAACACGATCATATACACCGCCATGATCAGCCCAATCATGACGAGAATGATATGGAGCGTCAGGACGGGGATGAAGACATAATCATAGAGCGACTGCGAGCCACCAAACCCTTCCTTACCTTCAAACGCCAGGACCCCCAGCTGCCGAAACAGATAATAGGCGATAAAGAAGCTGAGCATGGCAATCATGCCACCCAACATCAACCAATGGTGTGCATCGGCCTTTCGCCGACGAGCTTGGAACCATCCCATGATGAACAGCCCGGTGAAGAGCGTCGCCATCAGCTGACTGAGGTCCGCACCCGCCGTTGCATACGTTCCAAAGAAGCCTGGTTCCCGTAACCAATCCAGCATCAGACCCTGCCCCTACTTCCTCGTTTCTCACACCTACGAGAACTCTTGCGCGCTCGATACCACGCATGCTTTCTACGACTTCGTGCCTTGCACCACTGCCGTCTTCTCCAACTCCACAACAGAGACAAACCCGGCGGCTTGGAGCCATTGCATGGCCTCGCCGGCCCGATAGCAGCTGCCCTGCTGAGTGTTGACAAGGATATGGACCGCGAACGCGGTCGTCCACGCTGGGCCGGTCCCAGCTTCGTCTAGAAATCGATCTTTAATCACCAACCGCCCGCCCGGCGCCAGCGATCCGAATCCCTTTTTGACCAGATCCTGATTCATCTGAAACGTTTGATAGTGCAAGATATCGGACATCAAGACCACATCGTATGGTCCCCCAAGTTGGTCTTGATTGAAATCACCGGGATGCAGGGCGACTCGTGATTCCAACCCGGCGTCCTTGATTGTTTTTTCCGCCAACTTCAACGTCGCCGGGAGATCAAAGACCGTCGCGTGCAATTCTGGATACACTTGGCAAAACGCGATGGCGTTGGTCCCAGCGCCACCACCAAGATCTAGTAGCCGCTCGCGGCCACCCAGCTTCAGTCGCTTGGCTAAATCAGGACCACTTTGCTGTCCAATCCGATTGAGCACCGCTAGCACGTTGCTTCCCAATTCTGGATCGGTCTCAAAGACATGGCGATCGACTGTCCGTTTCCCTGTCCGAATCGTCTCTTCCAGCTTTCCCCAGTTATTCCACTCCGCATCGTGCAGGAGGAGCAAGTGGCCAACATACTTTGGCGACTGCCGAACGAGGTGTGTCAACGCCGTCGACGAGTTGCCATACAAGTCCCCCTCCTTCGTCAGCAACTTCATTGCCACGAGGCCGTTCAAAAGGAGGTTCAACGTGTGAGGATCGGCCTGAAGTCGACCCGCAATGTCCTGGACTGCCTTCGGTCGCTCACCGATGGCAGAAAAGACGTCCAGCTTCACGGCCGTCAGGAGGACTTTGGTCTCCCAGTAGTAGCCAAGCTGGAAAACTTCTGCGAGTGAGAGCTCTCGTGACACACCACGCCCCTTCTACAAACAGTTCACAAACATGGGATCTTACCTAGATCAGAAACGAAAAGACAAGGCAGGGAATGCCCTCCCTGAGGGACGAAGAAGACCGCTTTGAATGTGCTTGGGAACTGACTCTTCTTCGTACTTCTTATGGGACGAGGTCAGATTTCCGTTCAGGCTTCTTCCAACTGGATGGTTTCCACATGGACCCTGGTGGTGCCCTGGTCGACAAATCCCAGTTGTTCGGCGGCACCCCGGCTGAGGTCGATGATGCGTTTCCCAGAATCAGAGTTGTGATCACTGGGAAAGGGGCCGCGGTCATTTACTCGGACGATGATCGACTTGCCGTTTTCCAGGTTCGTCACCTGGACGTGGATCGGCAGCGGCAGATACTTGTGCGCCGCCGTCAACCCGTTGGGGTTGAACAGCTCACCGTTGGCCGTCATGTGACCTCCCGGCAACCGCCTGGTTTCCTCCCCATACCACGAGGCTAAGCCTGTTTCTTCATACGTCTGTGCGCTGGCCAGACTCATTGGCACATAATGCTGGCCCTTGACGGTATACGGAGCGGCTTTGACTCGCCCAAGCCTGATTGCCTCCTTAACTGGAAGCCCATCGATGGTCTGAATATCCTCCCGGATCAAGGGATACTCCAACGGAGCCTGGACTACCTCAAAGGTAAACTTCCCGATGTGATAGACCAATTTGGTGGCCCCCTTCGTCAATTCATAGGTGCCGCGCACGACCCAGATCGTGCCTTTGACCGTCTTTTTGGCGACACGATAGCCAGTCTTGAGGACCGAGAAGGTAGTCTTGATCGCTGAGAAGGTCCCTTCGATCACCGAACAGGACGCAAGCGTCAGCAGAATGGGGAGTAAGAGCAGTGGGCTGATCTTTGATTTCTTGCAGCGGAAATATACAGGCACAGCGACAAACTTGTTGTAAAAACAGGATAAAAAAAGAAGGGCAGCGGATCACCCGCTGCCCTTCGACAATACATCGATAAAACCAGGCTTACTTGATTTCAGCCTTGAGGTTAGCGGTGCCGCCATCGGCCACATCCACCTCGAACTCAATCTTCTTGGCCTTGCCAGCAAACGGATGCCAGGCAATGACCTTATGCTTCCCAGCAGGAACGTCCTTGAGCTCAAACGAACCATCGTCCTTCACAACCGCAAAATGTGGATTCGACACTGGCAGGAAGAACCCCTGCATAAACTCATGCTGGTCGCATTGTAACCGATAGTATCCGTCCTTCTCTGCACCACCACGGAAGGTCACCGGCTTGTCCAGCTTGTCACCCTTCTTCGCAAGACCAATGTTGAAACCGGTTGCCGAGGAGACACCCTTCACCGTGAAACTGTGTGGGTTGTGGAGCACACCGGCCACCGACTTAGGATCATCGGCATCTGCATCGGTGTTTTCGACCTTGAAGGGCCGAGTATTAACAACGATCCCGGTGAACGGTTGGAAGTCACAAAACGCGGCCACCACTTCCGTCCCAGCATAGCCATCCATCCACGCCTTGTCTTCGATGTCAGCTACCGCCACCACTGCGCCCTTCAACCCACCATCCTTGCTCACTTCGATCTGCTTCAAGAACCGCTTATCGCCATCCATCTTGCTCTTGTCGGGAATCTGGGGACAAAACTTTGGATTCGGGAATTTTGAAAAGAGAAATTCCTTGCTCTCTGCCTTCCCGGCAAACGTGACCTTCCCACTGATCGTTCCGCCCGCATACGAGGTGAGAGGCGCCGCAACCAACGCGACGGCTGCTACACCAAACATTACTGATAACGCACTCTTCATTGGACTGCCTCCTTGTGATAGACCTACCAGCCTGTTTCTGACTTTCTCTCTCCACCCTATTTCACATCGGTCACGAGGAAAACTTCGAACCAACGTCCGTTACAGTGGACACATTCACACCACGCTGGCGAGCTTGACTCAGACCGAGTATGTATATGAAATCTTACAGCCTGCTGTCAATGTGAAACAAGAGGCTAGTAATAGACTATTATCGGCATTTCCACAGTAGATTTTTTGCCTTTAGTCCTGGTAGAATTAGGAAATACTTGCCTGATTCCTCAGGCCTTACTATCTGCAAGAGTCTCTGCTTTATGAAGACATACGCCCTTCCTCAGTAGTGAGTCTATGGTAACACCCGTACAATCCGCCGCCACGCTCAGGCGTACCTATCCCATCTACGTGACAGTAGTACTGTTTACCCTTGTCGTGGGGAGCGCACTCATCGGGGTGCCCGCTTTCGCCTTTGTTTATGGGTATACCTGGTTGGACTGGACCATGTTTGGGATCCTGTACATGATTACCGGGCTCGGCATTACGGTTGGCTACCATCGGCTGATTTCGCACAGGAGTTTCCTGTGTCCCGATTGGGTCAAGGCCGTACTCCTGATCGCCGGAGGATGGGCGCTTCAGAATTCCGCCCTCAAGTGGGGGGCCGATCACATTCGCCACCATGCTGCGTGTGACCAAGATGCCGATCCTTACAATGCTCAACGAGGATTCTGGCATAGCCATTGCGGATGGCTCTTCTCAGACGGGCGATACTCGGATGAAAAATATGCCTCACGGCTCAAGCAAGATCCGGTTGTCATGTGGCAGCACCGGTACTATGGGCTCATCTTCCTTTCAGGATTGGCACTCCCGTTCGTGGTGGGCTTTCTCTACGGCGGTTGGGTCGGCGGCTTCGGCTGTTTTATGCTCGCTGGCGTCGGCCGGACATTTGCTGTGCTGAATTCGACTTTTTGCATCAATTCAGTTTGCCATTTGTGGGGAAGCCAACCCCATGGCCAAGCGGATTCAAGCCGCGACAGCTGGTTGGTCTCGCTCCTGACGTTTGGGGAGGGGTATCACAACTACCACCACACCTACCAAAGCGACTACCGAAACGGTCCCCGCTGGTATAATTTCGACCCATCGAAATGGCTGATTTTCACGCTGTCACTACTCGGATTAGCCTGGTCGCTCCGCACCGCTTCCGCCGCTGAGGGCAAAGCCTTACACTCCTAACCGTTACCAGACTCTCTGTACCACCATTCGCAGCAGGCAAATGAGCGGTGTGCTTAGTATTTCCGCAAAGACACCGGAGGGAGATTCAATAACCCTTCACGCACGGCCGCCCATAACGCATCGAGTATGGCGCTGAGGTCAGGAGCCGTTCGAGCCAGTATCTTCACGGCAAGCCCCGGGACAGGTCCAACAGACACACCTCCCAAGACTTCCCCTGGACGAGTGTCCAAGATCGTGGCGATTTTTGACTCCAATCCGTTCCACACCTCTGATGGCGTACTGTCGTTCACCACATAAAGCGAAGCCACATAGTTCCATTCTTCTGCCAAACCAACACGTCCTAAATCCGCAGATTGATCAAGAACATATCGCTCGAGCAGCGTACTGCCGGACGCCATCATAATTCGGATGTCGTTCTCCAGATCCGTAAATGCCCATCGCTCCCCTCTGGCGATACGGCCAGATGCAACGGCATCCCACAACAAGAGCGTCGCACCAGGCGCCAGAGTGGCTTGGAGAGTCTGCCGAAATCGAGAGCCGGCAAAAGGGATGGTATGTTCAGGGAACCACTCGAGCACCGCGCCAGGCCCGACCGTAATATTGACGTGCTGTTCGGACACCTTGCCCTCCGTCCGATAGACACGGTTGGCAGAAGGAGCAGAAATCAGGACATGCGCATCCTGCTCCAGGTTCATGTCGATGGACAGATGGTCACCCCCCACCAGACCCCCGGAGGGGTTGACCAGCAATGTGTAGGCGGCTCCCGTGTCATCAAGATAGATGGGAGGGAGCAGTTTCCAAGGCGTTGTGAAATAGGCGTGCGAAATAATGGTTTGGTGATCGCGCTTCGTGTAGGTGAGCTTAAGCTCGCCTACCCGCCCGACCAATTCCGTCTCAAACCGTCCTGGGGCCTTCTTTTTCAAGGAAGGCTTTCTTTTCCCAGAAGGTATTCTTTTTGAGGATGTCCCGGTTTCCCGAGACGTCCTCTTGTGCTGTCCCTCCCAGGTCGGCATTGGTTAGGAGCGCCTGGCCCGTTGCGGGATGCGCTGCTCCACCCAGGCCATTACGGTATCCATGCCCTCGCCGGAAAGAATATTCGTGAATGCGAACGGTAGATCCCCGCGCATTTTGCGGGTATCCCGATCCATGACGGACAGATCCGCGCGCACATGCGGAGCCAAGTCCATCTTGTTGATGACGAGAAAATCGGATCGAGTGATCCCTGGTCCACCTTTTCGTGGGATCTTGTCACCACCCGCCACATCAATCACATAGATGACGTGATCGACGAGCTCAGGGCTAAAGGTCGCCGCCAAGTTGTCGCCCCCGCTTTCCAGAAAGATCAATTCAACGTCCGGATGGCGACGAATCAGATCGTTAATGGCTTCCTGATTATGCGAGGCATCTTCCCGAATCGCCGTATGTGGACACCCCCCAGTTTCAACACCAAGAATCCGGTCGACCGGCAAGGCACCGCGTTTGGTCAGGATTTCTGCGTCGATTTTCGTGAAAATATCGTTTGTCACGGCGGCAAGGCTGAATCGATCGCGCAACCGCTGACACAGCGCTTCGACAAGTGCTGTCTTCCCTGACCCAACGGGACCTCCAATACCAATGACCGGAATGCCTTGTTTCCGCGCTTGGGTCGGAGTCCAATTGTGACTGTGCTCACGATTTAGATCATGCATGGTCATCCCACGAGCGGACAGTTGAGACCGAAGGCCCTCAACGGCCGTTCTGTTCCTTTCTATGCGTCACGCAGACTCGCTGACTCACGATTAAGACCGAAAGAGTCTCCATTCCAGAGCGCCATGCCGCATTGCATAAATGTCTTGAATCGGCGACCACGAGCTCATTGCGGTATCTGAGTCAACGTCTCGACTGATCCGCTCAATCAATGGCAGCCATTCGCCCAAGATGCGCTGCCCTTCATGCTGTCCAAGAGGGCTGAGTCGCATGGCAGCGGAGACAAACCCGACCGCAGTTTGATACAGGAAGGCAGCCGCCGTGTCCTCTTGGCTCCAACCTGCTGCACCGAGAGTGAGTCCGAACGTGATCGCTAAATGGCCCGGTGCGCGCGCGGTCTCAACCTCATCACAATATGCCGCAAGGATCGGTTTCCCTCGGATTTGATCCGCCGCGACCCGAATGACTTGCCGCCCCATTTGACGGCTGGCCAACCGCGATGCTCGACTGAGCTTCGCCGCCTCGAGCGTTCGATCGATAGCCAGCGCCACCGAAATTTGTCCGGCAGCCCCTGCTCGATTGGCTCTTTTCGTTGCCAGGGCTTCTCGGCGGCTCATGCCACCTCGGAGCAAATCCTCGATGTACTCGGCAAGTTGATCGGAGGTTTTTACAGCACCACCTTGAACGGCAGCTTCCAAACCCGACGAAAATGCGTACCCGCCAGACGGGAAAAACGTATCAATAAACCGCAACCCTTCAAGCAATGCAGACGTATTCATGGGGCATGCAGAAACAAAAACAGCCAGTCAGCAACCTTCACACTACATCCGCTACAGGTAGCCAAGCCAGTCGTCATTTTCGTCAGAACAAGAAATACCGCTGCGCCATCGGGAGCACGGCGGCTGGCTCGCAGATAAGCCGCACCCCGTCAGCTGTCACAACGTACGTCTCCGAATCAACCTCGATCTTGGGAAGATAGTCGTTCAGCTTAAGGTCTCGTTTGTTGATATTCCGGCAATTCTTGACCACAGCCACGCGCTTCTGCAATCCAAGCTTCTTTGGGACCCCTCGATCCAGTCCTGCCTGCGACAAGAAGGTCAGACTGGTGCTGGACAGCGCCCTCCCAAAGGCACCGAACATGGGTCGGCTAATAATCGGCTCCGGCGTGGGAATTGACGCGTTCGGATCGCCCATCTGTGCCTGAGCGATAAACCCGCCTTTCAGCACCATTTCCGGCTTGACGCCAAAGAACGCCGGCTTCCAAAGCACCAGGTCGGCGAACTTCCCGACCTCCACGGACCCAACCTCATGGGCGATCCCATGCGTGATGGCGGGATTGATCGTGTACTTGGCCACATACCGCTTGGCGCGGAAGTTATCATTCTGCGACGAGTCCTTCCCCTCATTCGGCGACAGATGGCCCCGCTGGACCTTCATCTTATGCGCGTTTTGCCAGGTCCGGATGATGACTTCTCCGATGCGACCCATGGCTTGCGAGTCAGACGACATGATGCTGATGGCGCCCAGATCGTGGAGAATGTCTTCCGCTGCAATGGTTTCTCGCCGGATTCTGGATTCGGCAAAGGCCACATCTTCGGGAATTCTTGGATTCAGGTGATGGCACACCATCAACATGTCCAGATGCTCGTCCATTGTGTTGGTTGTAAACGGCATGGTGGGGTTCGTCGACGAAGGAAGCACGTTCGCCTCGCCGCACACTTTAATGATATCCGGGGCATGACCGCCCCCGGCGCCTTCCGTATGGAACGTATGGATCGTTCGGCCCTTGAACGCCTTGATCGTGTCTTCGACAAACCCTGCCTCATTCAACGTATCGGTATGAATCGCAACTTGCACATCGTAACGCTCCGCCACGCTCAGACAGGTGTCGATCGCTGCCGGGGTCGTCCCCCAATCTTCGTGGAGCTTGAGACCGATGGCACCGGCCTCAACCTGCTCATTCAATCCATCGGGATGGGACGAGTTGCCTTTACCCAGAAATCCAAGATTGATAGGAATGCCCTCAGATGCCTCCAGCATGCGATGGATATTCCATGGTCCTGGCGTACAGGTCGTCGCGTTGGTGCCCGTCGCAGGACCAGTGCCGCCACCAATCATGGTCGTAATGCCAGCCGACAATGCATCCCAATACTGTTGCGGGCAGATGAAGTGAATGTGGGTATCGATGCCCCCAGCCGTCACGATATGCCCTTCTCCCGCGATCACTTCCGTTCCGGCACCGATCTCCATTCCTTTGGTCACGTTCGGCATCAGATCGGAATTGCCTGCCTTCCCAATACCAACGATCCGCCCGTCTTTGATCCCAATATCCGCCTTCACAATCCCGGTGTAGTCGAGAATGAGGGCATTCGTGATGACCGTGTCGAGTGCACCGTTCGCATTCGTCACCCGCGGCGACTGGCCCATCCCGTCTCGAATCACTTTCCCGCCGCCGAATACCGCTTCGTCTCCGTACGTCGTAAAGTCGTGCTCGACTTCGATAAGCAGTTCCGTATCCGCTAGCCGGACACGATCACCAGTGGTGGGGCCGTAGAGTGAGGCATATTGCCTTCTTGGAATTTTCACCGGAGGCCTCCTTTTCCAGAAAATCCTCGGGTACCCGCGAGCGATAGCGCGCGAGCCTTGACCTGCGCATCATCGAGTGATCCTTCCGTCAATCCGTTGATGCCATAGGCGACCCGCTTCCCGGCCAAGGCCACAACCGTCACTCGCTTGTCCTCTCCCGGCTCGAACCGAACCGCCGTACCGGCGGGGATACAGAGCCGAAACCCGAAGGCCTGTTCGCGATCAAACTTCAGCGCATGATTGGACTCGAAGAAATGGCAGTGGGATCCGACCTGGATGGGACGATCAGCGGCATTCTTCACCCTCAGTTCCTTTATCTCTCGGCCGTTAAACATCTCGATATCGCCGGAGGCAGTCAGGATCTCCCCAGGAATGATCGGCTTCGCTAACTCAGCTTTTATGATACTGGCGAGGGACTGTTTCGCAGGTTGTCTCGACTTTTGACTCTTTGTTGGACGTCGCGTCATCTTTTTGGGCATAGGTCCCTCCTACAGGAACACAGATGAGTGTTGCGCCTCAATCTCGCGCTTATCGAATCGGGTTATGGACCGTGACCAGTTTTGTTCCATCTGGAAACGTTCCCTCAACCTGGAACTCATGAATCATCTCCGGAACTCCAGACATCACATCCTTACGGGTAAGCAGCGTCGTACCGTAGGTCATCAGTTGAGCAACACTTTTCCCATCACGAATCCCTTCCAGGACAGCGGCAGTGAGATACGCAACGGATTCTGGATGATTGAGTTTGAGGCCTCGCTTCTTGCGATCAGCGGCCAGTTGTCCCGCAACATAAATAAGTAACTTTTCCTGTTCTCTCGGGGTCAGATGCATGAGCTTCCCTCCCTAGCGCAATGACTCTCCCATTTCTTGGCAAGAACACTCGATGTGGGCAAGAGCATCCTCTATCTTAGCGAAATCTAAGGATTCCTACTGTAGAGTTGCAATCCCTGTCTAGACGATTGGCAATCCCGATAGTTCATCGAGGCAAGTCCAAACAAACAAGAGGCAGGAGATACCTTCCATCGCACCCACTACACCGTGAGATGTTGCCGCACCATGTCGGCATTCAACTCCGTGCTCTTGCCCTGAGCCATCACGGCTCCTTTGGCCATCACCACGTACTTCTCCGCCAGCCGGGCGGCGAAGTGGAGGCCTTGTTCCACCAACAGAATCGCGAACCGGCGCGACTGCTTAAAGCCGATAATGACGTCCTCGATCTGATCGACGATCGAGGGCTGAATTCCTTCGGTCGGTTCATCCAACAACAGGAGCTTCGGACTGGAGAGGATGGCGCGGCCGATTGCCAACTGCTGTTGCTCCCCACCACTCAAGACCCCACCCGGACGATGAAGAATCTGCGTCAACTTTGGAAAGAGATGATAGACCTCATCGAAGGCCTCTTGTTCGGAGACATCGCCCGTAATGGACGGGCGGTTCCAGTACCCGAGCAAGAGATTTTGATGCACGGTCAGGTGCGGGATAATCTCGCGCCCTTGCGGCACGTACGCCAGCCCTCGCTTAGCCCTGAGATCAGTGCGATCCTGCGTGATGTCTCGCCCATCAAACGTAATGGTGCCGGACCGAGCCGGCAGCAAGCCCGTCAGCGTCTTCAACGTGGTCGTCTTCCCCATCCCGTTTCGGCCCATCAGACACACCACTTCCCCCGCCTCAATGGTGAACGAGACATTCCGCAGAATATGGCTCTCGCCGTAGTACGCGTTGATATTCTCGAGCGCCAGGGTCATCCGTGGTGTTTCGTGTGCCATATGCAACGCAGCTCCGTCTTGTCCCTAATGGGCCACCTTGGCCCGGCCAAGGTAGATTTCTCGAACATGGTCATCCGCTTGGACGGCTTCGACCGTACCTTCGCAGATGACGGTCCCCTCAGCGAGCACCGTCACGATCTTTGCAATCTGCCGGACAAAGTCCATATCATGCTCGATCACGACGATCGCCTGCTTCTCCGACAAGGATGTCAGTAAGCGCCCGGTCTGCTCCGTTTCCTTATCACTCATCCCGGCCACAGGCTCATCGACCAAGAGCAACGAGGGGTCCTGCAAAATCACCATGCCGATCTCCAGCCATTGCTTTTGGCCGTGAGACAAAGCCCCGGCCCGATCATGGGCATGATTCGATAAGCCGATGGTCTCCAACGTCTCCTCAATGCGCGCGCGCTCCGCCGCCGACGACCGGCCCATCAAGGTCGGGAAGACGCCCTTACTCGGGCGCTTGACCGACAGATCCAGGTTCTGCCACACCGACAAGTTGCCATAGATCGACGGCGCCTGAAACTTCCGGCCCACGCCCAGCTTCGTAATGTCTTCCGCGTTCTTCCCGACTAAATTGGTCCCCTTGCCGAACAGGATCTTCCCAGAGGTGGGTCTGGTCTTGCCACAGATCACATCCAAGAGCGTTGTCTTGCCAGCTCCGTTCGGACCGATGACGACACGCAACTCGTTATAATGAACACTAAAGTTACAGTTGTTCAACGCCTTGAATCCGTCGTAGTCCATGACGACGTTTTCGCAGTTGAGAATCAGGTCTCCGTCTGTCACGCCACGGTCCCCCCTTCTGCCTTGATCGCCGGCGCCGGGGTTTCCTTGCGTGCCGTCGCTTTCCGAATCATCCCCAGCAGTCCATCCGGAAACATCGTCACCACGACCACAAAGAGTCCGCCGAGGATAAAGGGCCAGGCCTCCGGGAAGTAGTTGGTCAACACACTGCGGCCATAGTTCACAGCCACCGCCCCCAAGACCGCGCCGATTAACGTGCCCCGCCCGCCGACCGCCACCCAGATGACCACCTCCAGCGATGGCAACACCCCAATTTGCGCGGGGGTAATAATCCCCACCTGCGGCACATATAGCATGCCCGCTAATCCCGCCAGCCCCGCAGAGACCACGAAGACAAAGAGCTTGTACTTCCAGGGCGTATAGCCCGAAAACGTGACGCGGGATTCACTGTCGCGGATCGCAATGAGGACATTGCCCGCGCGTGAGGCCACAATCCACCGACAGAAGAGATACGCCGCCACGAGCGCGAGAACCGTGATGATATACAGTCCTCGTTGGGTCGACGGGTCTGAGAGCCTGAACCCGAGGAGCTGTTTAAAATCCGTCAACCCATTCGTGCCACCTAGCCGCGTCTCGTTCCGATTGAACACCAGCCAGGCCGCAAAGGCCAAGGCCTGGGTGATGATGGCAAAATAGACGCCCTTGATGCGGCTGCGAAACGCCAGAAACCCGAAGAGCGTCGCGAAAAGGACCGGCACGAGAATGGCGCCGAGGAACCCGCCCACAAAGCTCTTGAACGGGTACCAGAACAGCGGCAGCTCTTTGACCTGCGTCCACACCATAAAGTCAGGCAGTTCGCTGCCATACACACTTTCCGCCCCGATCTGCAGTGCCAGGTACATTCCCATGCAGTAGGCGCCTAATCCGAAAAAGACCCCCTGGCCCATGCTGAGCACACCGCAATAGCCCCAGATCAGGTCCAATCCCAGCGCGAGGATGCCAAACGCCAAGAACTTGCCGAATTGATTCAACCGAAAGTCAGAAAGATGCAGCCAGGAGTCGTCGGCTGGCAGCACATTCAGCAGCGGGAGGAGAACGAGTAATACCAGTCCGACCAGGGACAACGAGACAGTCTCACGGCTATCGGGACGAGCAACCGTTTGTTCAGGCATCGGCGTTGCGTCCTTTCGCGGCAAACAGGCCCTGTGGCCGCCACTGCAGGAAGAGAATCACCCCGACCAGGATAAAGACCTTTCCATAGACTGCCCCGCTGACGGGCTCGATCAGCTTGTTCAGCCCCCCAATGCCGAGCGAGGCCCAGATCGTCCCGGCGAGTTTGCCCACGCCGCCCGTCACCACCACCATAAAAGCATCGACGATATAGTTCTGCCCCAGTCCGGGATCAACGTTGCCCACCATGGTCAGCGCCCAGCCTGCGATCCCAGCCAGCCCGGAGGCGAAGGCAAAGGTATAGGAGTCGACCTTGCGGGTCGGGATTCCAAGACAGGCACTCATATTGCGGTTTTGCGTGACGGACCGGACCCGAATGCCGAGGTTGGATCGGAACAATAAGAAATAAATCCCAAGCACGCACACGATCGAGAGCAGGATGATGAAAATCCGATTGTACGGCAGATAGACACCGACCATCACTTGCGCCCCGCCGCGCAAGGCTTGCGGCGCAATGACCGCCGTCAGGTCGCCGAAGTACACCCGCGCGGCCTGCATGAGGATCAAACTCACGCCCCACGTCGCCAGCAGGGTCTCCAACAATCGCCCATAGAGAAAGCGAATCACGGTCGCCTCCAGCACCCAGCCAAAGGCGGCGGCCGAACAAAAGGCAACCGGCAAGGCCACGGGGAAATACCAATCGAAGACCTCGGGAGACAACCAGCTAATGAACGCCTGCTGTGTGACGAACGTGGCATAGGCGCCCACCATCATCAACTCGCCGTGCGCCATGTTGATGACCCCCATCAAGCCGAAGACGATCGCCAGGCCCAGAGACATCATCAACAAAATAGAACTGAGGCTGAGGCCTCGAAAGAATGTCTCGATGGCATCCGCCCACCAGAACCATGCGTCAATCTGCCCGATCGACGCATGCGCCGCATCCGCCAACCCGCGCTGCTCGTCCGTGGATCCACTCTGGGTACCGACTTCAAGCAATTCTTTGAGCGCAGACAGCCCGTTCTGGCTTCTGAGCTCCCCAAGCTTCTTGACAGCGACTACTCGGACCGCGTGATCCTCAGCACGAAGCCGGAGCAGCTGCGCGGATTCCTCCATCGTGTACTTGACCCACCAGACAGGCTCCTTTGTGGCAGCCTCTTCAAGCCAGACAATGGCTTCCGACCGGCCGGTGCCGACCAGATCGGCGGCGGCTGACCGTCGGGTATCCGACTGGGCATTGGTGAGATTGGCATGATTCTTCAGCAGATCGATCACGGGCTTGAGGGCTTGCCGGGTTGCCCGATCCGCCTCGGCACGGATTGCATCGAGCTTGGGAAGCAGACTCGCATCACCCTGCGCAATGAGGAGCGCCGCCGCCGTGCTCCGGACCGCCGCATCCTCACTCGTGATATCGAGAAGGGCCTGTTCGATCGGAGAGCTGGCTCCTGCAGTAACCTCCGAGGCCAACGGTTGCTCTGCCACTGCCGTTCCTTGTGAAAGGATCAGGAGAAAAAGAGCAACAACAATTTTGGAGAATGGAACAAATCCTCTACGCATGGATCTCCATTTTGGTGATACTGTCCGACTCACAATCAGTCAGGCGCTTTCACGCCGTTCTTCACCGAATACAAGGGATCAGACATAGACCACCGGACAAAGTCTGAAACGCAGTCCACATTCGCAATTGAACCCGCCCTATCGCTACTGTTTGATTGATGCATTAATCATTCTACCCATGTTGCGGCTCCAGATATCTCACAAAAGACAGTGTAGACCTATCGGGGAAATCCTGAAAGATTGGTGGGAGATCCCCTAGGGAAGTGGAGCCGTTCAATTTACTGCAGAGGCCCAATCGTCGCACGGTGGAGAGCTGCGTCCTCGCTCTTGAGCTTGATACGCGCAGGTTTGATCGAGCTGCAAGCGAATCCCATACAAGCGATGCACATATGCATGGGAAGCGGGCCAGGCTCATTACCAAGATAACCTCCGTGCATAAACGTCAGCAGCAGATAGCCTCAAGTAGGAGGGGCTGGAATCTTCGTCACGAACGATTCCAGCCCCTCCCCGACAGACTCTAAACCCAGTATCAGAACGGCTGGTGAACCGGCAAACCAGCTTGCGTCCCGCTCCTATTTCTTCTGATAGGTCCCTTGATGATTAATCCAGTCGCACCCCTTCTCGGGATTGGTGTACTCACTCCACGGCTCAGGCTTCACCAGGCCTTTGGAGCGATGCACGACCTTGAATTGACCATTC
>Ga0105164_10000995_pt1 | contig 18493 bp, 30 predicted proteins | sample VDWuncwatermetaG_FD_89674 | JGI IMG/M metagenome (GOLD analysis project Ga0105164, IMG submission 89674) | Wastewater microbial communities from Netherlands to study Microbial Dark Matter (Phase II) - VDW unchlorinated drinking water | ecosystem: Environmental > Aquatic > Freshwater > Drinking...
ATCTTATACCATTATTGGTTAAGTATATCTAATAAAGACCCTTAAAGGTCTACTGGTTTAAATGCTTTCTCTACTAAGGCTCGGAAGGCGTCGTCATCTGAAGATAAATATATACCTACCTAATCTAGGGCTGTCACTTATATAGTAACTTACATCCTGTTCCCTAGATAAGAACCTTTCCATGGCTGCTACCTTAAGCCTATCTCTAGTAGCAGTATCCACTACTAATCCCCACATCATTAATATGCGCCACTCCTCAAGCTCTTGTTGAGTCAAGATGTCTTGCAGGGTTTGTGCTCCTTTTAGGCTGTCATCCCATTTTCCACTATGGTGCCTAATAAACCTAATAGCCTGAGTGATATTATCCTTATGGATATTTATCAATTCGATATTGGCCACTACTTTTTGTATGACGTCTTTTGTATTTTCCATTCTTTTAACTCCTACATTAATTAGGTGGAATGAGCCATATTATGGCCAGTCGTACACGCCCATATTTCTGCCGGTGCGGCGTTCCTGATCACTGCCGTGCAGAGGACGTCTTCATTTTCAGAGTTAACAACTACGACGTCTACCTTCGTACTGTCAGCTAGATATAATGCCTCGTCCTGAGCATGTTTAAAAGACGTTAAGTGTACGCGAGTAACGTATATTCCATTTTGATACAGTTCATACATTTTGTTACTCCTTATTTTTTAACTAGAGTTCCTCTATGGTGCTTAGTCACGCCTTTCTGTGGTGGACTAAGCCAAAACCACAGCCAGGACAATACTATAACTAACTGCACCCCGGGCAGTATTGCGAAAACTACGGCTTGAACACCTACTGAGTAGGTTATCTTAGATCCTTCTGCTTTAAGCAATGCAGCTATGGCTACTAGGCTTAACGCGCAGGTAGCCAAATACACGCATACTAGAATCATTTTTATCCTTTAAAATCATAGACATGAAAAATCCCTCAGTATACCTGTTCTAGTTTCCTAGTCAGACTTACTGAGGGATTTTGGTTTGGTGGGGATGGAGAGACTCGAACTCTCACTCCTTTCGGAACTGGAATCTAAATCCAGCGCGGCTACCAATTACGCCACATCCCCTTTGAACTGGTGCCACCGACCGGACTCGAACCGGTACGCCAAAGGCGAGGGATTTTAAGTCCCTTGAGTCTACCAGATTTCTCCACGGTGGCAAAGATTACTGCTACTACATTAACTCTTATGCTTCTGGGCTCTTTCAATCATCTTAGTTATTACCTTTTCCCCTTTAAATACCCGTTTAAGAAGATCTTCTGCTTCTTTCTCTCTACGTTTTTCTACTAAGTAGCTGTACAGAGGAGCCAGCGAATCAAAGCATGAAGGTCGTATTAGTTCGCCAGTTTTACAATTCACTAACGCCTTCTCTTTTAAGTTTAGTTTAATACACATTAGACATCCTTACGTCTGAAGAGTCGTTTAGCAGCTAACATTCCTAACAAAGTAATAGTCGTTAGTAAATTTAGTATCGGCGTAACACTAACAAGTGTAATACCTGCAGCTAAGATTATGACACTTAGCGCTGAGGCTATAGGTCGTTCCTCTAAGTCTTCCAGTACGTAGTCCCAATCAATTTTAGTCGTCTTATATAAATAAGTAACGACAATAGGGAAAGTGGCGGCTACAGAGAGGAAGTAAAGTCCTTGTTGTAATGTCACCATGTTATGTACCTCTTTATTTGGTGGGAGATCCTGGAGTCGAACCAGGTGTCCTAAAGGACGCGGAGTTACAGTCCGTTGAAGTCGCCAATGCTTCTCATCTCCCGTTAATCTTAGCCTAGCAGTTCTTTTAAAGAACTGGCTGCCTCTTCTGATAGTCTGATACTTTATTTGGCGGAGGGATAGAGAATCGAACTCTAAAGGGCCTATTAAGCCTCGACTGTTTTCAAGACAGATGCCGTCGCCAATCGGCTTGTCCCTACAATTTTATTGGAGCGGGTAGGGAGGATCGAACTCCCGTCATAGGTTTGGAAAACCTCTGCTCTACCATTGAGCTACACCCGCATGTTAATTGGTCGGTGCTGTAGGATTTGAACCTACGACCACCTGGTCCCAAACCAGGCATTCTACCAAGCTGAACTAAGCACCGATGAGATTATCTCTCTATATTACTTATACCACAAAAGTCACTCTGAATCTAGGCACTCCATATGTTTTCAAGATCATTTAGTTCCTTGATTCTGTTGTGTTTTAATTTATCTAAGGTTATGAGTCCCTCTACGTTTCTAGCAAACCAACCCTCCCCTAGAGCCATGTCCATCTCTTCCCTTAACTGAGAGGTGGAGAATCCAAACATACCTATATCTTCTAGCCAAAGTTGAATGCTTAGGTCTTTAGTGGATTTAGTGGATTTACCCTCTGCTAATTTACTTACGCCTATAAGGCAGCTATCAGGAACAGTTACTACGTGGCAAGAACTTGTGCAAAGGAACCCTAGATCTTTACAGGCCTTAGCTCCTATAGACTCTATTTTAAATGTAGCAGCGTCCGCCAAAGTTGGAATATACGCTTCGTTTACTTTAGCGAAATGTTTGTAAGCCCTAACTCCCTCAGTCTGCATGTACCTGTTAAAAGCCTTGGATTTTAACATATTTCCTAAAAGGAGTTTAACCTCATCTAAACTCATACTTCCTCCTACTGTTCAGAGCCTAGCTCTATTTCTGCCATTAGCTCGTTATGGATCTTCTCCATGTCCCTCTCTACTTGCTTAGAGGGCTTTTCTCCAAAGATGCGTTCCCAACCTTCTATATACGAAGTTGTGACGCTCTTAGTTTGAAGTTTATCTCCAGTGATATCATTGGTACTAGCCATCATGGCCTCCTTGCATTAATTCAATTAATGGATTATACACTAAAGATTTGGCATGTCAAGGATTATTTTTACTGTCTGCAAACTTAACACCGCCGGCAGCATAGAATGGCTTAAATCCTATATATAGAATGTCCTCCGGTTCCTCCTCTGTGACACTTAGACGAGACGTACTATTGTTAACTATAGAGTCTAGCAAGTAGTAATCTTCTAAGCCAGATTTAATAATGTCCTGGATAGTAGGGTACATCTTAAAAGCGGTAGAAGTCATCCAATCATAATCAAGACCCATCCTATCATCTACTAATATGGCATACCCTAGATCCTCCCCATACTCACTGCCACTTACCCGCACTAATCTAGCCGTTATCCCCATACCATACCTCCTACTTTAATTATCGTAAGTCCATCCCATACTTCTCATAAGCAGTGTCTTCACCCAGACGTTAGGGATTCTGTGAGTACCCGTATCCCTAAACCCCATCATAGTGCCTACTTCCACTACCGCCCCAGACCTGCATACTCCTGCTACGCAATGTACTACCACATTCCTACCCTCTATTAGACATTTTCTAAGTATCATAACAATAGCTTCAGCTTGCTCTACGGTCATACCGAACTCATCGAACATGTCCTTGTCACTATTATTCTCATCTATATCACAGAACTCAAATTGGTACGTCCTGTGAAAAGGATGTTTAGGGGTAGGGAACCCTAAACAAGGATCACATATTTGAATTAAGACGTCCTCTGACGACTCCTCTGAATAGTATCCTTTCTGAATGTCATTATACGACAGGTTGAGTATGAAGGGTTTGTCACCTTTATTAGCAGCAGTGCCTTTAACTATTGGTACTTCTTTAGATACCTCAAGTTGCATGAATTCCCTCCATTTCCTCTAGTACTACTTGCTCTACTTTCGTTGTGGTCCAATGCCGGACTTCCCCAGCTGGGTACTTGTTTCCTAGTCTCCGCATAAATACCCCCAATTCCTTTACTTTTAGGCCAGTCAACTTAGAGACTACCCTTCCATTCAATACTTGCTTAGCAGCCTCTATTGACTGATACTCAAACTCTGCTTTCAAATACTCTTCTGGAAACCCTGTAAACGCCCAGAATGCTCCCTCTAAGAAAACACTTTTAGTGCTGACGTATACAAGCTCATCGGTTTCTTTGTAAGATGGCCAAGAGTACTCATTTAGGTTTTCAGTAGTCCTACACCACTCCAAGAAATCAGAGCACGTTTTCCGCTTAGTGTATCTGGCTCTAGAAGTATGGTTACGGTTATGCAACAAGTAGATGTCTTTGTGAAAGAACTTACTAGCGCTTACCCACTTAAACATATCCTCTAAGGTATTAAACCCTTCTTGAAACTTATTGTAATCCAAGTCTGCAAATGTGAGCACCTTTTCTAAGTCTCGTGAAACAAGTATCTCTCGGAAAACTCTATGGTCTTTACCAACTCTCAGTAGATAATATAACCCTTTGTGACCGTACTTAAACCCTAGCTTCTTGAATATGCGGCCTACTAGGTTGCCCAAATCATTCCAGGAGTAATACGCTAAACTAAAATCGAAATGCTCAAGTGGGGTGTATATTAGATCTACTTGGAAGCCTTGAAAATCAAAAGAAGTACAGGGACCATTGACTACTATTTCAGTGGGGTTAAACACTTTCGTAATGTCTTCGATAGAAACCTTGTCAGAAGTTAATACGTCTAAATCTCCGAAAGACTCTTTAGTGTTATACGCTGGTATTGCTGTCACTCTACAAGATAGGCCGGCTGAGTTTAATATACCAACAACCTCGTCTTGTACTCTTAAGTACTCTTCTCTACTTAGCCTAGTAGTTGTTACATTTAAAGCGGTGCCGCCCATAGCTTTCTCCTAAAAAAGGGTTGGCTCTCATCAAGAGGGCCAACCACAATTCGTTATGCCTGTACTTCTTGAGTAGGCTCTGCCCAATTCTTCGGTACGGCAGTTAGCTCCGAGCCAATACCGCTAGGAGTCATACCTCCTAATAGGCGGTTTAAGGGGAGGAAGTTTTGCGTACTGAGACCGTAGCGAGTAGCCAAAGCTACTGACTCCTGTACGGCAGTGATGGCAGCGATCTGCTGCTTCAATCCTTCAATCGTCGCCTGGTTCTCAACCAAAAATACGTCTTTGTTGTGCAGCAGCATAACAATTTCTTCAGCTGCTGCGTCTACTGCCTCTTGCCGCTGCTCATTCATCTGCCGGGTGAGGCTTTCCCGGATATCCAACGGCAGTGCCCCAAAATCTGACACGGCTTTGTTGAGATCTTTGTTGGCCAGACGTGCTAGTACTAATGCGTTTACTGTATTCATTTACTTCTCCTAATTGTACAATCGGAATAGAAAGCAGGATTGCTCTCTACTATACTTATACCAAGTTTATGACTCAGTATTCAACTAACAAAGTTCCGTGAGCTTAAAGTTCACGTACTTATCATACTCACTTTTGCTCAAAGCTATGTCCGTATTACTACAATGTATAAGAAATTCCTCCATTTCCTCGAGCATTTCTATTAGATTATTCAAGGTAGCTACATGCCCGCTTGTTTCCTTAGTACGCTTGAGCGTATCGTCTAACCACTTTTCCTTTGAGTCTTCTAAATCCTTTAGATAAAGGCAGGATTTATAAAAGTCATCAATTACCTTAGATTTATGGGCCTTGAGTTTAGATACCTTTAGCTGTAAGGCATGCAAGATAGAGGACCTTGCCATATTCACCTTTACATCTTTTAAATCCACTGTTGTACAAATTTGCATAACTATTATCCTTTAAAATGCTCAATGATGTTAAGTGCAATAGGCACAGTTAAACCAATCTCATGCTCTGTTTGAAATAAGTTCTCTTTTTGATGTATGTCGAAACAGTCATCATCAATAATGGCGTACTTAGATACGGCAAATTCAGAGGTGAGGAGCCAAGACTCTATCTCTTTCCCTCTGCCTTCTTTTTGCATATATGGCGTCTTACCTAATACCATATTGAATAGCCAAGCGTATCCACCATAAACAAAGGCGTTCTTAACTGAGTCCAGGTTGTTGCGCCAGGTAGAGGTAATAACTAGGCTAGCACCTGTCTTTTGCACTATGTAAGCTAATAACCCTAAGCAATCTTTACTTATGGCCCTAGAAGTACTATTACCAATAGGCGTATTATCTGACGTGCTAGCCGATAGGAACATAGAAGTCCTATTGTTAAGTACTCCGTCTATGTCTAAGAATATGATGTTAGCCATAATTTACTCCCTTGAAAAGAAACCTAGGTGTTAGTGCACTTAACGAAGCTTAATAACCTCATTAGGCTGCATTTTGCAAGACTTACTACCTAGCAAAGGTACTAAAGTCATCAGCCCAGAGGAGCACTGCAGAGTGAGGGTTTGAGTAGCCTGGATACTAGTGCACGAGGCGAACCCGTCACCATCACTGTCGTAGGTACAGCTATTCTTCAAGGGAGCCATACCTGCAGTAAATACATTCAAAGAACTCTCAGCTCGTGACTGAGACTGAGCAGGGGACAGTGAGACCACTACTAGGAATAAAACGGTGGCTAAAGCTACTACTACTCCTCCTGTTTTTGCTTTCCAATTCAAGTTCATATTAGTTACCTTTAATCTTTGGGAGAGGGAAAGGCACCTTAGCCGTGGGTTGGCAATGACCATCATCACCGGAGTATGTGGGTTTAGACTTAAACTCATCAGAAGTCATACATCCGATGCCTTCAGATACAGTAGAGCACTTCAAGTCCACAATGTTGCTTAAGTTAGTTGGGTACACAAGTTTTAGACTAGCCCAACCATCGCCTTGAGGACACTCATTAGTCTGAGAGGAGTCTCCATTGTTCTGCACATTATACTGCTGGTATTGAGGTGACCCTGCTCGGTACATTTGAGCATTGTATCCAGCATTTTCCCGTGCTTGCTTTCGAGCTTGCTCTACAGTCTCAAAGCTAACCTGCTCTTTTTTTGAACATCCTACTACTGACAAGGTAGTCATGGATAGAGCTGCTGCCAATACTACATACTTAAATCCTTGTTTCATTTGATTCTCCTTAGTTGTTAATATTGCTTTACTTCCTACCTACTTATAGGAAATCTCCTGGTTGCGAGTGGACTAGGGGCTTAGTTGTGAGAAATATCAGTCTACCACATACTCTACACTCCTTCCTATGTGGTAATACCTCTAAGTCACAACCATACTTACAGGCATCCTTCCTATAGGATAAATCTCCCTTGATATTACATCTACTGCACCCATCATCCTCCGCCTCATCACTGCTGCACCCCATAAAGTCTCCTAGATGAAAAAAGGCTAGGATCATTATCACCTAGCCTTTGTTGCCACTATTTGCTAACAAACTTAGTGGCGAGTCCGCTTACGCATTAGCTGCGATAAGATAAGTGCTGTCGTTTGCATTTATTGATTTGCTATCTTAACGTCATTCGCCTGACGGGTTGCCTCATCACCTATCTTCTCGCTGTCGAAACCCGGTCAGCCCCATCAAAAGCGTACTATGCACGTCACTTAGTAAATAGGATCCTTTACCATTAGCAGTCTCTCAGCATTATCTCTAATGTGACCTAACCGTGCATAATACGCTTTTAGTGGGGCTGGGTACCCCTTATGCTACTTTACGCAGTTACTCCGTTATCCGCTTTAAAGGGTTACCCTGTCATAAAGCTAGGGTTAACCTTCCTAGCTTTCTCTACGTTAAGTTTTTACTAATACGTACAAAGTCTTCCTTAGACCTTTCCTTTATTTCCACTACAAGGTCTGCGCTACCTAATTCATGAGTGAATACTGGCCTCTCCATAATGTCTTCAATATACTTATACATATCTGAAAACGATCCACACATAAAGCCTGTGTACGCAGAGACTATTGCTGCTTGGTCATATTTTAACTCCACAGTTGTTTGGCGTGCCCGACAGGAATCGAACCTGTAACCCCCAGCTTAGAAGGCTGGTGCTCTGTCCAGTTGAGCTACGGGCACAAAATTCCATAATTAGAGGTACAGTTTACTTGTAAGGAGGTTGCGTGGGATTATCTTCTTAAAGCCATATTCCTCTTGCATATGGTGTATATCGTCAAACTGCCTAGTTACCTTATATTTCAGTTTGCAGTAAGAACATATACACCCCTGCTTATACTTAGTTTTAGCATGCCTAATCTTACTCATACTAAACACCCTATCAATTGTCCCAGTCCGTATCGACTCCTCGGACTGGGACAATATCTCCTCTAAAGTCATTAATTACTCCGTTTCAGAAGTTACTTTATCCTTCTTGCCATTAGTGTCGGCCCCCATAATACCGGTTAAGTCCCCGAAATCTCCATTGCCTAGTGCCTTGTTAATGGCAGAGGTTAGCTTGCGAATAGTCGCTTGAGATTTGTTCTTTTCATCTAATTTAGCTTTAGACCAGTTTTCAGAGATGACCGTCCCGGCTGTATCATACTGCACCATATCTGGTTTAATCTTTTTGTCTGCGCGCTGTAAACTGTCTAGTTTATCCAAACCTTTAATAATAGCCTCACTGCGCTTATTGATTTCAGAAGTAACGATAGCAGCTTTAACCTGATCGGCTACCCGTGGGCAGGCAGCACTTAACTCTAACCCTACGGCGGTAGCTAGGTCCAAGGCATAGTTAACAGGAGTGTTATTGGTGTTGGTGGTGTTAGGTTGGTTTTCGTTTGTGGTGATTGCGTATGTCATGTTATTTCCTTTTACCTGAATTAAGAATCAAAATAATACCAATGGTTACTACTACTACTATTTACTACTATTTAAACCTAGATACTCTGTTATGGCTACACTATCTTTTAGGCACTGCTCTAGTCTAATGAAGTCAGGCTTCTCCATTTTATAGTTAATGACTTCGCAGTCGAGTTTATCTTCCGATATCCCAAACTCTGAAGCATGCTTCCCCTCTCTGAACTTTTCAGGTCTAAGCTTTGCAGTTTGGCTACGTATCCCAACAACTATACCGCCTTTATCATGAACTAAGTCAGCCTCATTGTCAAACCGTAAGTCAGAGATAATAACCAAGTCAGAATCGTAGTATTGAGCCCATAGTTCTTCAGCCCGTATTACCCAGATGTCAGGATTAATCATATCTCGGCCCCAGTCAGTGCCCAACGACTGTAGTAACTTACGACAAGTAACTCCGTACGCCGTACTCTCTGAGTCCTTAGTAGAAGTATCTAAAGATTGTTCAAATACGGCAGTCCCGAACATGGCAGCCAATCCACTACGAAGAGGTGCAGCAAAAGAGTACCGGATCGCATTAGGAAACCAGCCGTGGACTATGTCAGCAGCTGTGTCCTTACCTACTCCGGCCGCACCGGTAAAAGCTATGATTTTCATCTAAAGATCTCCTACGTTTAAAAACTGGTCCGCTCACCAAGAATCGAACTTGGAATTAAGGTTTAGGAAACCTTGGTTATATCCTATTTAACTACAAGCGGGAATAAAAAAGTCAAACAAAAGCATAGGTCAGCATATTGCTGAGTAGACGTGCTCTTGCTTGACGAAAAGAATTGGTGCACGGAGATACTTACTAGGTACTCCGTGGCTGACTTATTCTTACTACGTTAACTTTGGTGGGCCTGACAGGACTCGAACCTGTGACCAAAGAATTCACGTTTGTGGTTATTTCTAACCTCCGTAGACTATATCATCACCCTCTATTTCTAGGTGGGGTGTGGGACGCTCTAGCCTGTTATTAAGGGGTCTGTACCCCTCAGGTAGTCGTTGCTCCTTACAAGGGTGTACCCTTGTCTTGGATCAGGATTGCCATACGTCATTACAACGCTTAGGTTTCCCTGAGTTCATCCCATTCTTACTGGCACTTACACACCAGCAGCACCTTACTTCTTCTTGATGAGTTCTACGCTCTAACCAACTGAGCTACAGGCCCAAACTACACTACTAGGAATATTATCTATCCCCACATTATACTTATACCAAAACCAGCACCTATTCTTTAACTTTTAACAGGTATGAGTTAGAGACGCATTTGAAACTATCGCCACCGTCTAGTCTTTGGAAGACTACTCCCTCTCTTTTATTAACTTTAAGGGAAGGGCCCTCGGCTAAAATGAGGTAGTCCTCTATAGTTAATCCAGAAGTATTGATTATACCTATACTTGGTACTTTCTTCAAGGGTAATTTATCCTTAATACTATTTAAGAACTCGTCCCTTTCGTCAGGGCTAAAATACCTCCTTGAGTCAATGTCAAAAACCCTGAACACAAACAAGTCGTACTCGTCTAATCCCTCATAATTGCTTTGTATTGTAGGACCGCACAACTCGCCTTGGATAGCAATGTTTCTAATACCACATACCTCTGGTAATAGCGTGTGCAAGTCATACTTTTTGACAACTTTAGAGAAGTTACTACCGTCTTCTATTCCAAGTTTCACATTCCTAGAACAATGGCCAAAGACACCATCCTTGACGTATACCGTCATGGAAGATCCGTCCATCTTACAGGTTACCTCGTACTCAGCGTCAACTCCAAACTTAGAAGAGATTACATTCTGGATTCTTTCCTCATCTGTCTTTACTAGGAAATTAGGGAAAGAACCTGCTCTCTTAACCTTATCTCTTGTTAGTTTAGGGAATAATACCTTAAACACGTAAGCCCTGTATTTTTTAGGGGTTACGCATCTAATAAATGATACGTACCAAGAGTCCTTCCTAGTATCTAGCTCAGGTACGTCTCTCTCCCATTTAACTACGTCAAAGTAACTATCTAAGTCCTTAATAGAGAAGAACCTATCTTTTATCGCAGCAGGTACTGGTATAAGAAGACCTTGACTTATTTGCCCTCGCAGCTTCACCGTACGTATCCTAGCTCCCAAGGTACCCTGCCATGTGACAGCATTCTTACGTAGAAACTCGAACAAAGGATTACTCATAGGCAAGAAGCTGTCTATCTCAAAATATAAGGCCTCACTGCCTACCTTAAACTCTCCTTTTTTTACTACACACTGCCAGCCGTCTACCACGGCTAGTTCTATATTGTCGGCCCATTTATAGGCTTTATGTCAGCTACTTTACGTATTGTTACAAGTTTTCTGGTTACGTCCATCTCTGTCTCCTATTCTTAAATGTGGCTGAGTTCATTTTCAGTATCCCTATTAAGAGCTTTATCCTGGCTAAATTTCAAGCCTGGGTACCTCTTCGAGAGCTTTTCGATATTAATGTCAGCTACATCCTCTAAAGTCATATTTAACTGAGTTGTAACAAACACATGTAAGAAGTGCAGTACTCTGTCTAGGTCATACTCTAAGTAATTGTCCCCTATACTACCTTTATAAGACATAGCAATATTAAAGAAGTCTGCTGAGTGCTTACTTAACTTAGCTAATACCCAGTCCCTACTTACCATTAACGGCTCAGGCAATTTAGTCTTGATATCTCCTACTGAGGAAGGGAATTCTCTACCCAGGGCTTTGTACCCCAATACTAAGTACCAAAGAACGTCTCCCGCCTCCTCTTTAAGATTGCTTACATTCAAGTCCACCTTATAGAACAGGTGACGTTTGTACGTGTCAAGGATCTCTCCTGTCTCTGTCATTAGGCCAAACCCAGCGTGTTGCGCATCATCCTCTCTAGATGAGGTAGTGGATGCCGTCGAGAGGGCTTTAATACTGTATTCGGTTAGATTCATGTAAAGTGTCCTATGGTTTGTTATAGCTGAAAGCTAAAATTTATATCAGAAGCGTTATTAAGTACTGCTGAGGTCAAGTACCCTGTCCCCTCCGTTTCTTGTGGGGCTGGTTGATAATCCGAGTCCGACAACCATTTATTAATCCAAGGTATAGGATTAGTCTTGTCAAACTTAGTAGTTGTTGTTAGCCCTGCCGCCGCCTTCCTACGAGGTAATAAATACTCTACATAGTCTTGTAAAATACCCTCATTTAAACCAAGAATGGGGCCATGTTGGAATATATAAGTAGCCCACTCCTTTTCCTGTTCTGCGGTTTGGTCAAAGATCTCTATAGCCTTAGGTCTAAGGTCTTGCATAATCTGTACGAAGTCTGAGTCATCTTTAGCAAGTCGTTTTAAGATGTGATTCACTAAGGCCAGATGCTGAGCCTCATCCCTGGCTATAAACTTAATCTCTGTAGCCGAACCCATTACCATACCCCTCTCCCCAAAGGAGAAAGTACAAGCAAAACTAGCAAAGAACCTAAGAGCCTCTAACGCATTAGCAGATATCAGCGACAGGTATAAAGCCTCTTTACTAGGACTCCTTTGTAGTAAGTCGTAGTAATAGGACACGTCTGCTGCACAATTAACTATAGGAGCTATCTCGACCATATCATCGAAGACTACAGAGGGGTCTGGGTATATAGCCCTTATAACATGAGTGTAACTCTCTGAATGTAAAGACTCGAAAAACCCCCAAGTGAGCAAGCAATTCTCTAAAGAGGAGTCTGTACAATGAGGTAAAAAGGCTAAAGAAGGAGCCCTACCTTGTATGGAGTCTAACAGTATTTGTCTCTTAAGGTTAGCGGTGAACACAAACTGCTCAGCGTCCGTCATTTTATTAAAAGACGCCTTCTCTTGGGATAGGTCTACCTCCTTTGGATTCCAATATAAGGACTTCATCTTATCATTGATAGTGGTGAACACCGGGTACCTAACCTCATCGTATCTAGCAATACCGTGCCCACAATCACCGAAGAACAGTTTATCTGAGACAACCGTTAAGTCTAAAGTACTTCTCATTCTAACCCCTTTAACCATTCTTTTGTTTTAGCAACCCTAGAAGGGTCTTCGATAAGTATGTCTGACACGAGATGAGTCAAGTCAGCCCTCCTGCACATAGCCTCAACCGCTATAGGACAGACGCCGTAGGCTAACCTAACCATAGCGTCACTATACACCTGTATCTCATACTGTGCATGAGGGTGACTCCTTTGAGCTACAAAATTAAACAGGTTATGTAAACTAACGGTAGCGAACATATGAGAGTATGTACCTACAGGGAGTACAGTCCTGGCTAGTTCCCTAGGGACTCCGTCCGCTATCATTTCTTTGTAAGCTACGAACGCCTCAGAGTTCTGATGTCTGATAAGCTCCCTGTATACTAAGGCTCTAGGATGCTGCTCCTCCGTACGCATCTGCTTATTACTAGCATGTTGAGATGTTATCTGCTCTACTTCTGGTATGTAGAACTCTTCTGGTAGCTCGGCATACCGTGCGCTTATTTCATTTATTGCCCAGACGCGATGTCTATGCCACTGCCTTAGTACGAAAATAGGGGCCTTAACCTCAAATGTCATGGTGACTGCTTCCAGAGGAGAAGTATGTCTATTATTCACTAAATAGTTAATAAGCTTCCTGTCTTTCCCATCATCCTCGCCAGTCCTCCATTCCGCATCGTAAGAAACCCTAGCATTACGGACAATGGACAAGTCACTTCCCATACTGTCTACCAATGCTATTAATCCATGGTCCAATACTTTGTACCCATTTCTACTCTCTAGTTTTGTCATTTAGCACCTCCCATCGAAATTACTGTATTTCATCTTTAGTCTCTCCTTGCCTAAATACTATATCTTACAAGCCCCAGACTCGCATCCGTCATCCTCCGCGTCTTTCTCATCAGTGTTGGTATTGGAGTAGTATAATGTCTTAATTCCTAACTTGTAGGCTAAAAGAAGATTCTCAATAAGCATCTTTACGGTTATTTCTCCTTTGTTTGGGTCTAAGTTCTCATTAACAGAAATGGCCTGGTCCGTATATTTCTGTATCCTAGCCATCACTTGTAAATAGGAAGACACTGGAATGTCCCAGGATACCTCATATGCATGTCCTAATCGAATATAATCAGGTACCACTTGTGACACTGCTGAGTCCTTATTCCCCTTTGTAGTTATTAAACTCCTAGGAGGTTCTATACCATTAGTAGCATTAGCTAACTGAGAAGAGGACTCAGAAGGCATCATTGCCATTAAGGTACTGTTTCTTATACCAAAAGTCTTAGCTTTCTCTCTTAGTCCTTCCCAGTCAACCTCCTGAAAGCCTATACTTGGAATAGGGATATTGTTCCCTATACAAGTGTCTATTGGAAAAATGCCTTGCTTGTACTTATTGTCTCCTGGGCAGGGTCCTAGCTCTTCAGCTAAATCTACGGACGCCTTAATAAGGTAGTAAGACATGAGACTCATCTTCTCTTCTACCCAAGGGTACGTGTCTTCGTCGTTCCAACTCTTATTACTCTTAACCATGTCATAAGCTAAGTTAATAATACCCACCCCTAGAGGGCGATATAAGGCCGTATGACGGGCCGCAGCAACGTTAGGGTAGTCTTGGTAGTCAAGCAGTGCGTCAAGGGCTCTAACGGCCATATTACAGGCTTCAGCCATCTCTACTTCAGTTCGTACTTTACCCCAGTTAATAGCTGATAAGGTACACAAGGCTATCAGAGACTCGTCCGTGCCCATTTCTGAGGTCGGTAGAGTTATCTCACAGCACAGGTTGGTCATGTATACTTTACTATTAAAACTACTATGAGTATTGACGTGATCCGCATGTAGGATGTAAATACGCCCCGTACCGAATCTCTCCATTACTAGTTTAGTGAACACCTCAATAGCAGGTAAAGTCTTCTTAGTTTTCTTCACGTCTTTCTCGTACTTCTCGTACAGGACTTTAAACTCTTCTGCCGGCCCGTAGAAAGCCTCATATAAGTCTGGGACTTCATCTGGACTAAAGAAAGTAATGTTACCTTTCTGTAGTAGCCGTTCGTACATTGTCTTATTCAACGCTACACAATAATCCACTACAGGTAAGCGAGTCTCGTGAGTACCCTTATTATTCTTTAACTCAATTAAGGTCTCGAACTCTAGGTGCCACAACGGGAAATTGAACGTCGCAGAGGCCCCTCGAATACCTCCCTGGGAGTTATGAGTCAATACCATGTCTGACTCTAGGGTATCTGCTACAAAGAAAGTATGGGTATCCTCTACTGTTATATCTAAGTATCTCGTAGTGTCCGAAACCTCCTTACTTAAAGTAGCTAGTTTAGTTAATCCGTTACTAGATATAATATCATGTGATATAGTTAAATCCATAGGTAGTACTTCTTCAATGCCACACGTACCATGTACCATAATAGGGTGATTATTAGAGCACCTAAGTACTACACCATTAGCGAAAGCCAACGTTACGTGATTGATTTCCGGAACTTCTGAATACATTACAGCCGTAACTTTTTTATATACTACCTCGTTGGTATTTGGATCTATTGACTTTATCAAATCTCCTACCACTACATCTTTTATAGCTACCTTAAGTGCATTCATAGAAACATTCCTCTTTATAATTTCTTTTAGGTAATTCATTCCCTAATAATCTCCACTATAGACTCTGGGTGCACACAGCAGGACTTTAAGGCGGCTGCGAAATATTTAGCAAAAGGAAGTACTCCAGTTGTCAATGCATCCCCCCCTCTAACTGGCTGTCCTGCGGCACGGATGCGGCCAATGTTTAGTCCAATACCGGCTTTTTGAGAGGCATAGTTTACGATCGCAGTTGCAGTAGCATTGATACTATTCAAAGAGTCGCCAGAGTCAATAAGAGTACAAGAAGAGAACTGTTTAGTCTTAGTTCTTAAGCCTCCCATAATAGGGGTCGGTAGACTAATATAGTGTTGAGAGATTTGATCATAATATCTCTTAACCATGTCTAGTCTAGTCTCTTTAGGGTATTTACTAAAAAGTATAGCGGCTACCATTATGTAAGGGGTTTGGAACGTCTCATAAATTTGCTTGGTCTTACGGTTCTGAACCAAGTACTTACGATACATTTGCTCAGCCCCAGCATACTTAAACAAGTCATCTCTAGAATGGTCAAGGAAAGAGTCGATGGTGTTCCACTCGTCCTCTGAATACATCTTAAGGACGTCTGGGTCGTACACCCCCTTTTTAGTATTACTCTGCACAATTTCCAATAAGGCTGGTGGGGTATTATTGCGGAAGGCCTTTTTACGAACGTCGAACCACCTTAGTCTAGCTGCTACTTGGTCGTAGTTGGGGGTGTCTAGAGATATTAACCCGGCAGCAGCCTTAATAATGGTTTCGTGTATGTCAGAAGTCTTAACCTTATTGTAAAAATGAGGTTGGGCTGACATCTCTATTTGAGAAACTGAGACTCCTTTAATTGGCTTAAGTCCGTTTTTATGGTCCCCCGTACACGCCCAAGAGATAACAGCATTGAGTTTATTAAGATCTATAGGTTGAGTAGATCCGTCTCGCTTTGTTACTAGCATAGTTTGCTCCTAAGTAATATGTGACCACTCTACGGCATGAGTATGGAAATAGCAGATATCCACATGAATAAAAATCCTATGAGTAATAGTATATCATATTTTCTATCAGTATAGAAGTCTAGAATATACGCACTTAATGATATCACTATACAAACAATAGACACCATCATTTAATAGGCATCCATTGAGTACCACACAAGAATACAGGTACGCCACATTTTACCCAAGAAGCTGCTACTTGTACCCTATCCTCAAATATAACCTCTACTTCATTCAAAGTGCATCTCTCACTGGCTAGAAATGATTTCAATTCCTTTGGTTTGGCAATGTAGTCCGGGGAATGGTCTCCTGTACTCCTCATAACTAAGGCATGGTAACTAATGCCAGCTTCTTTTAACCACCCCTCAGTATCGCTCCTAGTATTCTCTGGCCTCCCCGTACACATGATGACTCTGTACCCAGCTCTACTATACAAGGAATGCACGGCCTTAACGTGAGGGATAATAGTATCCTTTACTGCCTCAGAGAAGAATCTACTCCAATCTTTCTTCCCCTCAGTTAGAATGAAGTGAAGGCGATGCTCTATATTAGCCAGAGTACCGTCTATATCAAATACTACTATAAGGCACTTATTGCGTACGGAATCAGAGTTTGACATTAAATCTACTCCTCATTTTTGTTAAAGTTTCCTCGGGGACTCCATGTACGCTTTGACTAGCGTGGCGATTCTCAACAATACAAGTAGAGACTGTATATCCATAAGAATTAGCCAACTCAAAATAGGGCTTCATTTCCTTCTCGGTTGTGAAGGTGTTATGGACTATGATTAGCCTGCACGACCCATCCATACAAATCTCAGTTTCACATACGCAGTAGTTGTGAGCGGCTCTAAGTTGACTTACATCGAATACATATTCCTTTTTATCATTGTAGAAGTAGTCGTCAGCGGCTACTATTCTAGAATCATACGGATTGAGGTTAGCTAAGGTGTTGGCTAAAGTTGTCTTGCCAGCCCCAGGTAATCCCCGAAGGAGTATTAGTGTTTTAGTGCTCATGGCGTGTCTCCTAGATTAAATAACTCTTTATGGTACTTCATAATAAAATCCTTGTAGTCGGGCTCCTTATTTAAATACTCCTGCATTCCTAAATGAAACCAGAGTCCAAGCTCTTCTTTAGCTTTTAAAGCAAAATCCTTTCTTAACATAGTCCGGTTCAAGAACACGAACTCAGAAACTGTTTTTATCATGTGATTGTAGTAGGTCACTACTACAGACTCTACTCTGAAAATCTTATCCATAACATAAGAGTCGCCTACTAATAGGGACTTAACGTCGTCTACTCTATCATACAGGATAGCTTCTATCAGGGACTTGGTTGTCTCCACTGATTCCTTTAACTTGTGTAAGTTACAATACCAGGACGTTTTTATCTTAAACCTACCCCAAGGACCATGTACTACATAACCTTCTATATCTTTCTTAGTAAGGGTGTTAGTAATAAAGGCTTCAGTAAGACCCTTAACTTTCACCCTGTCTACCCACTTAGTACGTAAGCACTCATTAACCTTCTCATTGTCGGGGGTAATTTCTATTCCAGAAGCAGTGTGTATAATACCATGTATCTTGAGCTGAGTACTGGCGTAAGGGAGTACTATTCTATTAAAAGGCGAGCACAACTCCATTAAGACTGTGTATCCCTCCCTAGCTAGACTCTCTATAGAGTTACGAAACTGCAAATTAGAGTGGTATTTAATAAACTCATCTGCGGCTATGGCCTGTTCTGAGTATAAGTTTTGCGCGGACTTTAATCCTACTTCGTTACTTATTGGGTTAAACCAAGTACATATAAGAGAGCCGTCAGCCTTCTCTTCATACCAGTCAGCCTCTGCTAGGTTGACCGCCTTCTCATCTGTATAAGGATTCTCCCTGTAATTGAAGAACTTCTTAAATGGTCTAGAGATAAGAATAGGGTCGCCGCCCTCTACTAGCATGAAAGTAATACCCCTCATATCTAAAGAGTAAGGTAGGCAAAATTCTGTATATGAAGCTAGTCTATAATTAAACGCCCTGTAAACATAGTCACCTACATCGTAATCTTTAAAATAAAAGGCTTCAGTAGTCTCTGTTAGTTTAATCATTTCCCTATACATAAGGGCTATTTCTTCAGTGTGCATATATAATCTCCAGTAGTTGATATTGATTAACAGCGTGCTTCTATTACTTATACCATCTTTTAGCCAAACCTCAAAACACAAATACCGCAGAAGTGGTAGAAAAAATAGTGTTTGGTAGACTCAGTTTTGCTTTAACCCCAGTGTTTACTAGTAGGTGAAAATAATGCGGAATC
>Ga0105164_10000997_pt1 | contig 18473 bp, 20 predicted proteins | sample VDWuncwatermetaG_FD_89674 | JGI IMG/M metagenome (GOLD analysis project Ga0105164, IMG submission 89674) | Wastewater microbial communities from Netherlands to study Microbial Dark Matter (Phase II) - VDW unchlorinated drinking water | ecosystem: Environmental > Aquatic > Freshwater > Drinking...
GATTATAGTATTCACTCCCATTATCTGCGCGTGCATCTTGCCGTTTCTGGGCAGGGTATCGGCGGTGCTCAGGAATTTTCTCGCTCTGGCCGCTATTTTGGTTTCTTTTGTATATTCGGCGGCACTAATACCATTGGTGTACAAAGGGGGCCTGGCGACTTTTACTGTTGCGATGCCTTTGGGTTTTGACTTTATCCTACGGGCCGATGCTCTTGCAGTGTTTATGGCTTGCGTTTCTTCTTTTATCAGCGCCATCATCGTCTTGTATTCGTTTGATTACATCAACCATTACCGCAACCAGAACGAATATTATTCTATGGTGGTGTTGTTTCTGGGCGCTATGATGGGCCTGGTTTTTTCCGGAAACCTGGTTTTCCTGTATTTATTCTGGGAGATCACCGCGATCACCAGCTGGAGATTGATAGGGTTCTTTAGAGAGGAAGAACACCTGATCCGTGCCGATAAAGCATTCCTGGTGACGGTCTTCGGCGCTCTGTTAATGCTCATCGGTTTTATCCGGCTCTACCTTGAGGCCGGCAGTTTTGACCTGGCGGCCATTAAATTGGCGTTACAATCGCAGAGCATATCGGGTTTAACCGTGGGGCTGATATTGGCGGGCATATTTTCAAAGTCGGCGACCCTGCCGATGCACACCTGGCTGCCTGACGCCGGTGTCGCTCCGGCGCCGGTAACGGCGTTACTGCATGCGGCAGTCCTGGTCAAGATCGGCGTGTATGTGTTTGCCAGGTTGTTTGTGGTTACAATACCCTTGGATGTAAACTGGAATACGCTAGTGTTGTTTATTGCGGGCGCCAGTGCCCTGGTTTCGGCTGGGGCGGCATACCTTGAGACAGACTTAAAGCGGATCATTGCCTATTCTACGATCAGCCAGATCGGTTTCATTTTCCTGGGTTTTGCCTGTTCAAACCAGATCGGTACAGCCGGCGCGTTATTGTATATCCTGATGCACGGCCTGGGTAAAGCCGGGCTTTTCTTATGCGCCGGCATTATTGAGCAAAACACCAAAACCAAAGACATTACTTTGATGGGTGGATTGATCCATGCTATGCCGGTGACAGCACTGACATTTTTATTTTGCGCTTTTTCGGTAATGGGCGTGCCACCTTTGGGCGGGTTCTTTGCCAAATATATGGTTTTTTCCGGAGCATTTGAGACTGGGAGATTGGGCGTTACTTTTATTTTTCTCTTTGGCGCGATCATGACTATTATGTATCTGTTCCGGGCTTTTAGCATGGTCTTTTTAGGTGAGCAAAAGCTTACGGGCGCAAAAGAAGGAACAAGGCTGATGGTGTTTTCTGCCGCGGTATTTTCCGCGTTGTCGCTTGTCGGTGGAATCTTGATCAATTACCCGGCGCGGGCAGCCCTTTATGCGGCGCAACAGATGTTAGGATTACTACGATGACGCCAATTCTATTATCGGTTATATTTTTGCCGTTAGTTGCGGGAATTTGCGCGATCGTATTTCCGCGGCGTATACGCGCGGCAACTCGTATTTTTGCCCTGGCGGCAAGCGCTCTGGATCTATTGCTGGCGGCCGCATTGTTAGGTAAAAATTTTAATTTTGCTCTGCCGTGGCTGGGCCTGGGGCTGAATTTTTCCCTGCGGCTTGATTTATTCAGCGGTTTTATCGTTTTTGCCGCCGCATTCCTGGCGTTCTTGACGGTATTGTATTCGGTTTCTTTTATGCGCGGCCGGGATTGCCCTGCGCAATTTTACGCTTACTTATTATTTTCTCTGGCGCTGGTAAACGGGGCATTACTTGCGGATAATCTGGTCCTTTTGCTTTTTTTCTGGGAGGCACTGCTTATAGTGTTGTTTGGTTTTATCAGGATCGGCCGGCCACAGGCCTGGCGCACTGCCATCAAAGCCTTCGTCATTACAGGTGTGGCGGATCTTTGCATGATGATAGGCATAGTCATTGCGGCCTCGCTCTCCGGGACATTAAACATATCCAAAATTTTACTCAGCACTGATTCAACTCTGGCCGTGTTGGCGTTTTTCTTGCTTACGGCAGGCGCCTTGGCTAAGGTTGGCGCGATCCCGTTTCAGAGTTGGATACCTGACGCGGCAGAGGATGCGCCGGTGAGTTTTATGGCTTTAATGCCGGCATCATTGGATAAATTACTGGGGATCTATTTCCTGGTGCGTGTATCCCAAGAGATGTATAGGTTGAAGCCAGGGTCATTTTTAAGCGTTGTCTTGATGAGCGTGGGGGCAGTGACTATCGTGCTTGCGGTAATGATGGCGTTGGTGCAGAAAAATTATAAGAAACTTCTGGCATACCACGCGATCAGCCAGGCCGGATATATGGTTTTAGGCGTGGGGACATGCCTGCCGGTGGGTATAATCGGCGGCATATTCCATATGCTCAATAATGCTGTTTATAAATGCGGGCTGTTTCTTACCGCCGGGGCGGTAGAAAGGCAGGCAGGGAGCGCCGAACTGGAAAAATTAGGCGGTTTGGCGAAATTTATGCCGGTTACATTCTTATGTTTTACGGTGATGGCGTTTTCCATCTCCGGCGTACCGCCGTTTAACGGATTTTTTTCCAAGGAACTGCTTTATGACGCAACACTAAAGCAGGGTTTTATATTTTACCTGGCGGCTATAGCCGGGTCATTTTTGACCGCGGCATCTTTTTTAAAACTCGGCCACAGCGTCTACCTTGGCGAGAGAAGGAGTGACGCGCAAGGGATCAAAGAGGCGCCGCCTGCGATGCTGGCGGCAATGGTCGCGATCGCGGCAGTTTGTATCTTTCTCGGCCTGGGCAACCATTACGTATTAAGTTCCTGGATCATGCCTGTTGTTGCTAATACCGAAGGCGTTGGGCATTTACCCGGGCCAAATCTGGTACTTATCGTGGTTTCCGTTTTGGTCCTGGCGCTCGCCCTGATCCATCACTGCTTGAGGGTAAAGGCTACTGGCGATGCCCTAAAGAGCGCCGATGATATTCATTACGCGCCTGTTGTGCGTAATGTTTATGCAGCGTTGGAGAAAAAATATTCCGACCCCTATGCGGCGGGACTGGTTTTCGTAAAGATATTTTCGCATATTTTTTCCTGGGCGGATAAGGTAATAGGCTGGGTATATGATTTTGTCGTGCCGGGGATAAGCTTTGCCATATACCGGCGGATCAGTGCGGCGCATTCGGGTTATTACGTCGTTTATATCATCTGGGCGCTGGTTGGATCGCTGGCCGCGGGTTTGTTTTTGTTGAAATAAAATGTTGTAGGGACAGGTTTAAAACCTGTCCCTACGGGAACAAAGCAGATTCTGTAGGGACAGCATAATATGCTGTCCCTACATCGAAACATGACAATGTGAGGTGTAGATAGTGCCTTCGTGGTTTATACTGGTGCCGTTTGCCTGCATCTTGATTTTAAATCTTGCGCCGAAAACGTGGATGAGCAGGTTCGCTTTTTGGCTGGCCGCGGCATTGGCTTGCGCGCAGCTGATACTGGCGGCCGGTAATCAGGCGATATTGCAAGGCGTTGTTGATCCCCTCGCGAAGTTTTTTAATTTTTCACTGGCGATCGACGGGTTGAGCCGGTTGATGCTGATCTCTATCGCCATAGTAGTCTTTGCAGCGCTTTTAGCCGGACGCTATACCATTGCTACAGCTGCAAAAAGGTTTAATTTTACGAATCTGGTCCTGATCGCTTTGATCGGGATGAATGCTGTGGTCATGTCCACAGATATCTTCTCCTTATATGTATTCGTGGAAACGAGTGCAATTTCGCTTTTTATTCTTATTGCCGCCAATAAAGATAAATCGGCGTTGGAAGGCGCTTTTAAATACTTTATTCTTTCTGCCATAGCCACGGTATTTATATTATTTTCCATAGCACTTTTTGTGCTGCTTTCAGGCGGCACATCTTTTAGCCTGATCCGGGCGGCGTTGGCAGGGCAGGGCGGCGCATTCTTGGCGCGCCTGGCTATGCTTTTATTCTTATGCGGCATATTTATTAAATCCGGCCTGGTGCCGTTTCACGGTTGGCTGCCGGACGCGTATTCCTCTGCCGCCACACCGGTCTCCATACTTCTGGCCGGTATCGTGACCAAGGTGACAGGTGCTTATGTTTTGATGCGTTTAGTCACGCAGGTGTTTGTCCTGGATGCGCGCACGCAGAACCTCTTGATGTTTGTGGGAGCGCTATCCATAATCGTCGGCGCCTATGGAGCGCTTGGCCAGCGCGAATTTAAACGCATGCTTGCCTATTCCAGCATCAGCCAGGTAGGTTATATTGTCCTGGCCCTGGGATGCGGTACGCCGCTTGCTTTTGCAGGTGCGGCGTTTCATTTGTTTAATCACGCGATATTTAAGTCTTTGTTATTTGTCAATGCCTGTTGTATAGAGAAGGAAACAGGCACGCTGGATATAGAAAAAATGAGCGGTTTGAGCCAGCGCATGCCGGTAACCGCGGCATCCAGCCTTGTGGCTTCGCTTTCTACGGCGGGCCTGCCGCCGCTGGCCGGGTTCTGGAGCAAGTTCATCATCATCCTGGCTTTAATGCAGGCGGGCAAGAATACCTACGCGATTACGGCACTTTTAGCCAGCGCCCTTACCTTGGGGTATTTCCTTATTTTACAGCGCAAGGTGTTTTTTTCTAAACCCGGTGAAGGCGTATCCGGCGTCAAAGAAGCCGGCACGGGATTGGTCCTGCTGGAATTATCCCTGACTTTAGTCACTATTGGAGTAGGCATTGCTTTTCCGTGGGTGTATAATTATCTTATATTACCTATACTGTGAGCCATCAGTAAATTAAAATGAACCTCAACCTGATACTTCTTATAGCGTTATTGCTTGCTGCGTTTTGGACAGTATTGACTATCCGTTTAGTCAGGTCAGTAGTGGGCTTGGCTCTTACCAGCGCCATACTCTCGGTAATAATGTTCCGGCTGGGTTCGCCGCTGGCCGCGGTATTTGAACTCTCGGTCTGCTCGGGGCTTATTTCGGTCATATTTGTGACTACCATAAGTTTTACCTCCAGGGTAAGCAAGGAGCGGTTGACCGTGCGCCGTAGAGAAAGGTTTGTCAAATTCTGGTATCTGCCGGTGATCCTCATTGCGGCGGGCCTGGCCTTGATGCATTTGAGCCGTCCGCCGGTATTTAAATTTCCGGTTGCAAGCGTAACCCAGGATGCCCAGAGTGTACTCTGGAACCTGCGCCATCTGGACCTTCTGGGCCAGGTGGTTGTTTTATTGGCCGGCGCCTTTGGCGTGGTCATATTATTTAAGGAAAAAAAAGATGAGCGTTGAGCCGCTGCAATTATTCTGGTATTTCGGGATATTTATCATCCTGATCAGCATCTGCGGGGCATATTGCATCCTGGCGACATTTAACCTGATCCGGGCGCTGATCGGTTTTGAGATCCTGGTCAAGGCCGCGACACTATTGATCATCCTGGCCGGTTACCTGACCGGAAATCAGGCGCTGGCGCAGGCGCTGGTCATTACTCTGATTGTCATTGAGGTAGTGATGATGGTTGTCTCAGGCGGCATTGTGCTCTGGCTCTACAGGTATAACCAGACCATTGATACCCGTAAGTTAAGTAACCTGAAAGGATAAGTCGTGCCATACAAAGCTTTATTGAGCCCGCCGTTGGCGTTTTTAATACTGACTCTGGCAGCCGGTTTACTAATGTATCTGTCCAAGTATCTTGCCTTAGGCAACCCGAAGCCGTCGGAGCAGTCAAAAAAGGCGTATTCCTGCGGCGAGCAGTTTTCCGGGCACCTGATCCAGCCCGATTACAGCCAGTTTTTTCCCTTCGCTTTCTTTTTTACCATACTGCACGTGATCGCCATGGTTATTGCCACTGTCCCGCCGGAAACATTAGGGGTCTTTGCCGTGGCAGTGGTATATATTACCGGTGCGGTCACCGGGTTATTGATATTATTGAGGAAATAGAATATGGGTGTGATCACGCGCGTTATTAATTGGGCCAGGGTCAAGTCTCCGTGGGTGCTGCATTTTAATACCGGGGCTTGCAATGCCTGTGACATAGAGATCATTGCTTCACTTACTCCATGTTTTGACTTAGAACGCTTCGGCGTGGTGCTCAAAGCCACGCCGCGCCACGCGGATATTCTTTTATGTTCCGGCCCGGTCACCAGGCAGATCGAATCGCGCCTTAAAATGATCTATGAGCAGATGTTGGAGCCGAAGTTTGTGGTGGCTGTGGGCACCTGCGCCTGCTCGGGCGGAGTATTTAAGGGTTGTTATAACGTCAAGGCCGGTATTGATAAAGTTCTGCCTGTAGCGGCTTATATTCCGGGGTGCCCGGTCAGCCCTAAGGCCCTGATTGACGGCTTGGTCAAATTGCTGAACAGCCTTGAGGAAAATAAAAAGAGGGAGGAAGTGCCATGTCCGCTGAAGAAAATATAAAACAGGCATTGGAAAATACATTTGATTACTTAAAGGGCGCCGTGATAATTAAAAGAGAGAGGCGCATGGCATTAGAGGTCCCGGCCGGCAATTTTGCGGAAATATTAAAATTTGCGGTCCTCGAATTGAATTTTTCGTTTCTCTCTGCGATCACAGGTTTAGACAATGGTGATGGTTTTGAAGTGATCTACCATTTGAATAAAGACGGCGGCGTTATTTTGAATTTGAAGATCCGTATTCCACGCTCGGGCGCTCATATTGAGACGGTGACTCCGCTGTTTGCCTCGGCTGACGCCTATGAAAGGGAATTGATGGATCTTCTGGGCATTGAGGTTAAGGGGCTTGCCGAAGGGCGCAGGTATCCGCTTCCCGATGAATGGCCGCTGGGCGACTATCCTTTGCGTAAAGATTGGAAGGGTAATCTTTCTGCCAACAACGAGGTGAAAAATGCATGATTCAGGCGAAGTCCATATCCCGATTGGGCCGCAGCATCCCTCGTTAAAAGAGCCGGAGAGTTTCCTGATCACTTTGCGCGGCGAGAAGATCACCGCGGTGAACATTAAAATAGGTTATAACCACCGCGGTATTGAAAAGGCCTGCGAGGAGCGCACCTATATCCAGGATATGTATCTGATTGAACGTATCTGCGGTATTTGTTCGCATTCACACTCTACCTGTTTTGTGCAGGCGGTGGAAGAAATCGCCGGCCTCCAGGTTCCTCCGCGGGCACTCTATATCCGTACTCTGGTGGCGGAATTAGAAAGGGTACACAGTCATCTCTTGTGGCTGGGTGTCGCAGGCCACGAGGTCGGCTTTGACACGCTTTTGATGTATGCCTGGCGCGACCGCGAAGTAGTGATGAATCTCTTGGCCTCTCTTACGGGCAACCGCGTCAATTACGCCATCAATACTATCGGCGGAGTCAGGCGCGATGTCTCTGCTAATACTCTAGAGGAGGCGGCCTCGGCTGCGGATATTCTCGAGGAGAGGACAAAGTATTATATAGGGATCGTTACCACCGAAACAACGCTGATCAATAGGCTGTCCGGAGTAGGGAAACTTTCTCCTCAGGATGCCTTAAGGTTGGGGGCGGTCGGGCCAACCGCACGCGCTTCCGGCATTGCCAGAGATGTACGCGCGGATGATCCTTATGCCGCTTACGCTGAGCTTAAATTCAAGGTGGTCACAGACAATAGCTGTGATGTTTACGGCAGGACAGTGGTGCGGCTTAAAGAGTTGCTGGAATCTATAAGCCTGATCCGGCAGGTCATTAAAAACCTGCCTGACGGGCCCATCGCGGTAAAGGCGCCACGCAGGATTCCGGCAGGGGAGGCAGTCAGCCGCTATGAGGCCCCGCGCGGTGAGGACCTGCATTATGTGCGCGCGAACGCAACGGACAAGCCCGACCGCGTAAAGTTCAGGCCGCCGACGCTGGCCAATGTCCAGGCAGTAGCACATATGCTGCAGGATAGATATTTAGCCGACCTGCCGATTGTAGTCGCGGCAATAGATCCATGCTTTTCCTGCACTGACAGGCTGCTTAGCCTTGACCGCGGCGGTCAAATTGAGAAGACAGTGCTTACCTGGGAGCAATTGCGCCAGTCCAGCATTGAGCATTATCAAAGGGAAGGGATTGATTTTTCGGCCCTGAATAAGAAGCTGGCCGATAAAATGTAGTCACGGACTGTAGGGACAGCATATTATGCTGTCCCTACAAAATCGACCGAGTTAAAATTTATGGTAAAAGAATTATTCCAACTATTTGTTTTTCCGGGGGTTTTGTTCCTGTTTGTATTCGGCTTGAGCGCTGAATTCATAGACCGTAAACTCTGCGCCAGGCTCCAGAATAGGGTCGGCCCGCCCTGGTTCCAGCCTCTGGCGGATTTTATCAAATTACTGGCAAAGGAAGAAGTCGTGCCCGAAGAAGCCGATGTCAGTGTTTTTAAGCTGATGCCGGTTTTGGCGTTGAGCGCCTCTATTACCGCTTTCCTCTATATACCCTTATCCGCGCAAAGCGCCATATATTCATTTAACGGCGATGTCATCGTTGTGCTCTATCTTCTTACCATGCCTACTTTGGCCTATTTTTTGGGCGGATGGTATTCCCGTTCGGTCTACGCCATGATCGGGGCAGTGCGTTCCTTAAACCAGTTATTTGCCTACGAGGTCCCGTTTTTCCTGGCGATATTGGCAAGTGCTCTGCTGGCAAATACATGGTCTTTAAGCGGCATGGCCGCTTTTTACAGCGCGCATCCGGGTTATTGGCTTTTTAACCTTTTGGGCTTTGCGGTGGCGCTCTTGTCGCTATTGGGAAAATTGGAAAAGGTACCTTTTGATATTCCGGAGGCAGAGACCGAGATCGTTGCCGGCGTCTTTACCGAATATGGCGCCAGGTTCCTGGCTTTTTTACGCATGTCCATGAACGTGGAAATGGCAGTGGGGTCATCCCTGTTGGCGGCTGTATTTCTGCCTTTTGGCTTACGCCTTGGCTTGGCAGGGGGTTTTATTTTGTATCTTGTAAAGGTTTTCTTTATTATAGCTCTTATATCCCTGGCGCGTACGGCTGTGGCGCGCCTGCGGCTGGATCAGATGATCAACCTGTGCTGGAAGTTCCTGGCGCCGCTTGCCTTTGCGCAGGTATTATTGAACCTGATCATAAAGGGGGTAATTGCGCGATGATACGGCCGGCTAAGATGGTGGCGGAACTTCTGCGTTCTATACTGAAAAGGCCGGTGACCACAAAATACCCGGCGCAGGATAAATTAATGCCTGCGGGTTTCAGGGGGAAGATAAAGTATATTTCCGAGAGATGTATCGGCTGCCTGATATGCGTCAAAGATTGCCCGACGGGGGCGATTACCATTAAGAAGGCCGGCGAGAAACAATTTGAGGCTGAGATAGACCTGGCTAAATGTATATATTGCGGGCAGTGCGTTGACTCCTGCCCAAAGAAGGCCCTTGAAGTCAGCGAAGAATTTGAATTGGCGCAAATGGAGCGCGCAAAGTTGATTATAGTCTACAAGTAGGGGCGAATAATTATTCGCCCCTGCACAAAGGTGGATACCATGACTAATGCGGTAAGAAATCTGGCCGGCTGTTTTTTTATTATCATCGTGTCCGGTTGTTCTCCGGCCTTGACAAATCTGGCGAACCTCGGAGCAAACCGCGAGGCGACAGAAGCCTACGTTAAAGAGCAGAAAGAGCTCTTTAATAAATTGGAACTTGATCTAAAGAACGGCAGCCTCAAAGCCGGCACTTCCCTTGACGATATATTATCTGCCTACGGCGAGCCGGTCACGCGTAAGAACGCTGAATATAAAGGGCAAAGCGCCGAGGAGCTGCTTTACCGCCATCCCCTCAAGTTTTTCTCAACGAACATGATCTATCTTTATTTTGACAAAGACCGGTACCTGTTCGGCTGGGATATGCAGCCGGCATAGGCAGGCTGTACGTATTTTTTGTTGGACAAGCCCGGATTTGGCGGTAGAATGTAACGAATAAGATGGACAAAGAGCTAGCCCTCAATGAATTTTTAAAAAGTCTCCGCGTAGCCCTTACCAATTCCTTAGCCTACTCCAAGGACCACCCTTACTTTAAAGAATGCGCCGAGAATTTCAAAAATAAGGCCGATGTCCTGTTCGGCTTTTTAAACCCGGTAAAGATCACCTTTTCTCCGGATTCCCTCTATATCGACGCCCGTCCCCTGGAAAATAAGCCGTTGTACGCCGAGATAGCCCATATTTTCCACCTGCGCAAGATAAAAAGTTTGGAGATCGCATCCGGAGTGACACTCCAGGACCTGATACTTTTCTTGACCGGTATTTCCCAACCCGTAAAAGAGCTCTTAAGAGACGGCGGCATGCGTAAGTTCTTGTATAAGGAGGGCATACGGCGCGTCATTGTCGAAGAACTGGATTATTCCGAGGTTTTAAAAAGTAAGGGCCAGGACGCAAAAGACGTCTGGTCGATCCTGGTAAAGGACGCGCTGGCCAGTAACGACCGGCAGAAGATCATTAAATTCGCCGAAGATTTTCATAAACAGATAGGCCGGCTTAGGGAGTCGGATCTCTTGGAAGATGAAGAGGTGCGTAAGAATATTTCCCAGTTCCTTGTTTCCTTGCATGAATTTGACCGGGAAAAATCAAGCAAGTGCACCCTGGAGATGTTCAGGTCGGTGGCGAAATTCAAAGACGCCCTGCAGGATGAAAATATTGAAAAGCTTAGGGCGCTTTTTAAGCACCTGAGCGAAGAAGATTTTGCCAGCCTCCTTAAGGATGAAATTTTAGAAGACAAGGATTTTGACGCCTTAAGTTTCCAGTTGTTCAGCCGTATCGCAGGCGTCGGCAATGACGTCAAAATCGCCTCCTATGTTTTAAAGGACCTGGAGGAGGGCCGTCCCGTCCATAGTGACCCTACCGCGGTCAAGAAGGTCCAGGATTTGCTGTCCTCTACCAACAACCAGTTTATTTCGGAAGTCTACCGTAACACGCTCTCTTCCCTCGTCAAAGGAATAAAGTTTGAAGCAGGTTACAGCTTTGACCATAGCCTTTTACGGGCAAACTATCAGTCTCTCGTTCAGGGGTTATTTACCTGCGAGACGGATAAGGCAAGGCTGAGTATAATCCTGGAGAGGGTCGCGGATGTCTTCGGAGAGGCCGCGGATATCCAGGATTTTGCTTATGTGAAAAAAATATTGGATATTCTTAAAGAGAAAAGAAAAACGTTTTCTGCTGATCCGGGCCTGTTTGAGGTATTGGATTGGCGGGTGGCGGATTTTGCCGAAAAAATGGTCTGGCAGCAAAAGCTTAGCGCGCAGGAGGAAGATTTCTTTATTGAGGCAATGACTAGGCCGGCAGCACAGGTTGAAACGTACCTGGAAAAAATATTCGGTGAACGAAAAATCAATCCCAACAGCTTAAAATTGTTTTTTAAGTTTTATGCCACGAGCGCAGAACTCTTTTACCAGGCGTTGGAGGAGCATTATGCCGACATGGAATTTATACTCGGGATCGTCGATGGCCTGGATTCCCTGCATCTGGCAGCGGCTGACCAAGTCGTCAGGCGCGCTGTTTCTTCGGGCAGCGATTTTATGAAACTGAAGCTTTTAAAAGAGATCAGCAACGTGACTTATGAAGATAAGGCGTTTCTTATCTCTATGCTGGAAAAACCCGATATCAGCTTAAAAAAAGACGCGCTTTTGATCCTGGTCAAAGGCGAGGCGGCCCTATCAAAAGAGGCGGCGGATAAATTATTCCAGGTGAGCAGCTTTTTGGGTTTTAAGAACGACCTCTTGATCGAGAACTTGTCCATTGCTTACGAGACAGGTTTAAAAGAGTGCGCCGGCTATGTCTTTAGTTTCAGTAAGAAACCTTTTTTTTGGAACAGAAAATTAAGGCAAAAAGCCATAGAGATATTGGAGAAATGGAATGCTTGATAGTATTGTAAATGTCTTCAGGGAATTCCTGGCTCTTTTGGAGACGGCTAAACTTTACGGGACCGTTCATCCTAAGTTCGCGGATACCCTTAACCGCGCGTATTTGAGCCTCCAGAGTGTCTTGCGCCAGAGGGAAGAACTTATTTTTGGCATCATTGCCGATGAGCTGGCCTTTGAAAATGAGGTGCTTTTTGATTTGACTAAACAGATAGCGCCGGCGATAAAATATCTCAAAGACAGGCAAATAGAAAGGATCGTCTTTTATCACGGTTTAAACAGCGAAGAACTTAAGAAGCTGGTAATCTATCTTGCCGCCGCAAAGAAAGACCTGAGTATGTCGCCGCAGGAATACCTGGATTCCCAGGGCATAAAAAACATCGCCCTGGGCAAGATAAAAGAAGCGTCCGGTAAAGGCGGGCTTTCCGGAGGAGCTCAGGCCGAGATTGCCAAGGCCTATCAGAATTCGCTGGAAAAAGTTTCCCTTTCCCTGTCCGGGATGTTAAACGAGGAGGCAATAGATAATCTTACTTTGAGGCTGGCCATCAACAGCATAATGCAGAATATGGCCAGTTATCACCAGGAATTGCTTAAATTGACTACACTTAAACGCTATGACACGGTCAGCTATGTGCATATCCTTAATGTCGCGATCCTGGCCATGTATTTTGCTTCTAAGCTTGGTTTTTCCAAAGAGGACGTCCTGGATATCGGGCTTGCCGCCTTGTTCCATGATATAGGCAAGATGTATATATCCCGCAAGATCCTCACTAAGCCCGAGTCGCTTTCCGATGAAGAGTTTAACAAAATCAAGAGCCATACTGTCTTGGGGGCGGAGCTTCTGATGCGCTATGTCCCCATGCTTGGGATATTGCCGCCGGTGGTGGCCTTTGAGCACCATCTTAAATACGATATGAGCGGCTATCCTAAGATGCCTTTTAAGCAGAAACCCCATATGGTTTCTTTACTGATCTCTATATGCGATGTCTATGACGCTCTTTCGCAGAGAAGGGGGTATAAACTGGATTATTCCCCGGAAATGATCTACAACGTGATGACCACGGAAAAAGGCACTACTTTTGAGCCGGCGCTATTGGATAAATTCTTCCGGATCATGGGGATCTGGCCCATCGGATCGCTGGTTTCTTTGACCGACGGCAGGATCGCGGTGGTGCGCGACGAAAACGAAGATGACGTGGCTTCGCCCAAAGTGGAAGTGATCTTTCCGGAGGATAAGTTAGAGGTGATTGATCTGATGCAGACCAAAGACACCCTTAAGATCAACCGCTACCTGAATCCGTGGAAAGAAGGCAAGGATTTTCTGCGCCTTATCCGTGCCCCAGCGCACCCGGTAAACAAAGGCGAAGCCGGCAAAGAGATATAATTGTTTGACAAAACGGAGTTTTGCGCTATAATATGTGGAACATTAAAGATTAGATAAACTTAGGCCGTAAAGGGGCAGTCAACTAACCTTTACGGTTTTTTTTGTTTAGTCTGATGCAGGTTCTAGAAAGGAGGTGTGAGCATGGCAAGAGGAAAAGTGAAATGGTTCAGTGACCAGAAAGGCTATGGATTTATTACTCCTGAATCCGGGGATGATGTTTTTGTGCATCATAAATCGATCCAGGGGGAAGGTTTTAAGTCCTTAGCCGAAGGCCAGGAAGTTGAGTTTGATATTGAAAAAGGCCCTAAAGGCAATCAGGCGGTAAAGGTTACCAAGGTCTAACCCCTTAGAAGTCTGTCCGGGGCTGTTCCCGGGCCGATAAGTCAAAAAGTAAAAAGGCCTGAGGCTAAAGCACAGGCAGAGAGGAAGTATAATGCATACCGGTAAAATCAAGAAAGTAGTGCAGGAAAGAGGATTCGGTTTTATCAGCGACACCGACGGCAGAGAAGTGTTCTTTCATCAAACCAGCCTCGTGGATACGCAATTCGCCTCCCTCAAGGCGGACCAGAGCGTGGAATTTGAAATTGAAGATTCCCCTAAAGGCCCCCGCGCTGTGAATGTGCGTGTCGTAAACGCCTAAAGCCGCCCGCCATGAGAGTCGTCCTGGTTGAACCCCGTTCAACAACCGCCAACGTATACTCTAAGCTGCCCATGCCGCTTTTGGGCCCGGTATACTTGGGGACTATCCTTAAGAATCAGGGGCATGATGTCCAGATATACAAGGAAGACATCTATGCCCCCGATTACTCAACGCTGGAGGCCGACCTCATCGGTATTTCTATTCTGACCTCAACTGCTAACCGCGGCTATGAGATCGCACGGTTATTCCCTAAGGAAAAGGTGATTATAGGCGGAGTACACGCCAGCCTTTTGCCCGAGGAAGCCGGCAGGTTTGCCCGGCAGGTGGTAGTGGGGGAAGCCGAGGAGGTAATCGGTGACATCGTAAGCGGCAAGCTTAAGGACGCGGTTGTCCGCGGCAAGCTTATTGAAAACCTGGATTCTTTGCCGTACCCTGATTTTTCTCTGATCAAAGGTTACCGTATGCCCGCGTTCATGTCCCCGATTTCAACCTCGCGCGGCTGCCCTTTTGACTGCAGTTTTTGTTCGGTGACCAAGGTATTCGGGAGAAAATACCGTTTCCGCAGCACTGAAAATATCAAACAGGAAGTGCGGAAAACCAGGGCCAAAAATATTTTTTTCTGCGACGATAATTTTACCTCCTACCCTAAGCGCACGCGGGAACTCCTGAATTTTCTTGCTTCCGGGCCGATGCGGCCCTGGGCCTGCCAGGTCCGCTGCGACGTGGCTAAAGATGAAAGCCTCTTAGCACTCATGGCTAAGGCCGGCTGCGCCGTTGCCTGTATTGGTTTCGAGTCCATCAACCACAAGACCCTTAAGGCCTATGACAAAAAACAGACCATTGAAGAGATAATACACGCCATCAGGTCTTTTCATAAAAAGAAGATCAAGATCCACGGCATGTTTGTATTAGGCGGCGATGATGATAACGAAAAGACGGTATGGGAGACACTGCGTTTTGCCCTGAAGCATAAGATCGATACTTTGCAGATGTCCATCCTTACTCCGTTTCCGGGGACAAAGGTGCATCAGGAACTGGAAAAACAGAATAGGATCTTTAGCAAAAATTGGTCGCTCTACGACGGCCAGCACATTGTCTTTACCCCGAAATTGTTATCTGCCCGTGCGCTTCAGGCAAACGTGTTGGAGGCCTACGCTAAATTTTACTCTCTCTATCATTCTTTTGTATTGATTACCAAGCTGCATTTCAGGAACGCGCTTTTTCGCCTGATGGGTTATAAGATCATCAAAGAATGGTTGCGGCATAACCGCAGTATGCGTTGGCTTACGCAGGAAGGCGGAATTGACATATGAAGAAAACCAAGACTTCGCTTAAAGGCAGGATATGCAAGGTTCGTCACTGCAAGCATATCTTAAGCATCTATAATCATGAAGCGTATTGCCATGTCCATCTGGGGCAAATTGACAAGTGCGATAAACAGAAAGCTTATAAATCATAGCCTTCGAAATTCCCATCGAAATTCCCGGGTGGGGTTGACAAAAGCTAAATTTGTGCTATACTCTAAGTGTAAGTTGATCATTTGACAATTTGGTAAAAGTGACCTACTGATAACGGCAAACCAAGAGCAATCTTGGGACGCAAAGCCATAGGATCCCGTAAACATTCCGGGATAGCCTGGCTGCCAAAGAGGCGCATAACCTTGAGCGCTGCTCAAGGTTTTTTGTTTTTCAAGCCCTTTTTGCTTTGCGTGAAGGGCTTTTTTATTTGTAACCCATTCCCGCAGATGCACTTAGATACTGCGAGATGAGCTGGCCACGGCGAGTCAAGATTTGAGAAGAAAGTTTTTAGCCCGTCGCATCTTTTGCGGCGGGCCCCCTGGAGGTGATAAAAATGGATGCCCTGAAACACCGTGTGATAGCGATGCTGGACCGGCAAGAGCTGGATTTCCTGGATAAATTGGGCAAGGACGCGTTATTTTCCACCGGCCATAAACTGTCTCACAACGAGATCCTGCGCGGCCTGGTGGATTTTATCCGTGATATCGGGGTCTCGGCAGATATGGTAACTTCCGGGGCGCAACTAAAGGAAAGGATCATCGAGCGTATTTTTAATAAATCGACATTAATAAAAGGGAATTAAAATGGGAGGTGTAAGATGAAAAAGGGCCTATTATTAATTCTGGTGGTTTTAAGTGCGATGTCCATGGTTTTGACCCAGGCTCACGCGCAGACAGAAGGCGCTATGCAGCCATCAACAGTTACAACTTTTAACTCATACCGTCTGGATTTCTTCAAGTCGCAGCAACCTGTTCTGCCGCAGGCTAATCAACCGGTTCCGATGACTGCGGAAGAATATTATTACACCGATTCACCGGCCACTAAAGGCGCGGGCGGTTTTATTAACGCCACTACTTCCTGGTCGGACATACCCGCTGAGGTGGCGCTTACTTCGGCAGATGAAAACATTTTAAGCGGCGTTACCTTTGGTTTTGGCCGCGGCCTGGCTTCCAGCTTGACGCGCGGGGCAGCCGGCGTCGTAGACATGGTAACCTGTGTTTTCCCGCCTTACGATGAACCTTTGGCAGAAACGGAATACAAGGTGAAAAAACCCGATGAAGAAGGATATAAAGTAGCGCTTTTTAGATGGTAAAATAGTCGAGGAAAAAAGGGGACGGTTCTATTTTTTCAGAAGTACAGGATAGCATAAAAAATAGAACCGTCCCCTTTTTTTAATTTTGGCCGTCCTTTTTTATAACTATTTACAAATCCCCGCCGCTCCGTTATAATATTCTTCAGTTAGGTAAACCTATGACCAAAAAAACAGGTTTTGACAACGAAAAATACCTCAAAGAGCAGACAGCCGCGATCCTGGATAGGGTAGAGAAATTTGACAACAAGCTTTACCTGGAGTTTGGCGGCAAGCTTTGTTTTGACTATCACGCCGCCCGTGTCCTGCCAGGATATGATTCCAATGTCAAGATCCGGCTCTTACAGCAGCTAAAGGATAAGGCCGATATTGTTCTGGGTATCTATGCCGGGGATATAGAGAGCGGCAGGGTGCGCGGGGATTTCGGGATCACTTATGATGCCGCCACCCTAAAGCTTATTGATGATCTTAGGGAATGGGAGCTGGATATCTTGGCGGTGGTGATCACTCGTTTCGCCGGCCAGTCTGCCGCGGTTACTTTTAAGAATAAATTGGAGCGCAGGGGGGTAAAGGTGTGCCTGCATTACCCAATAGAAGGCTATCCGGTGGATGTCGAGATGATCACCGGGGAAAAGGGTTTCGGCAAAAATGATTTTATTGAAACCAAAAGCCCGATCGTCGTAGTCACTGCCCCGGGCCCCAACAGCGGAAAGCTGGCGATCTGTTTGTCGCAGCTCTATCATGAACATAAGCGCGGGTTAAATGCCGGTTACGCCAAGTTTGAAACATTTCCCATCTGGAACCTTCCCTTAAAACATCCGATCAACGTTGCCTATGAAGCCGCCACCGCCGATATCCAGGATTTTAATTTAGTCGACCCTTTTCATCTAGCGAAATACAAGAAGACTTCTATAAATTATAACCGCGACGTGGAAAGTTTTCCCATCCTGAAACTTATCTTAAGCCGGATCTCCCAGAAGGACGCCAACGCGCCTGTTTATAATTCACCTACGGATATGGGGGTTAACCGGGCGGGTTTCGGTATCGTTGATGATGAACTGGTGCAGACTGCTGCCAAACAGGAATTGATCCGTCGGTATTTCAGATATAACACTGAATACGTTTTAGGCATAGAAAGAAAAGAGACCGTTGAACGCGTGACCGCGTTGATGGAAGAATTGGGCGTTAAAGTCGGCGACAGGCAGGTGGTGAGTCCGGCCCGGTTAACAGCTGAAGACGCCGAGTCACAAGGTAAGGGCAACGAAGGCATATATTGCGGCGCGGCTATGCAATTACGCGACGGCCGCATCGTCACCGGAAAAAACTCAAAATTACTGCATACTGCCTCGAGCCTTATTTTAAACGCCGCCAAGGTGCTCAGTAACATTCCCGATGAGATCCTTCTCTTGTCACCGCATATCATAAATCAGATCGCCAGGCTTAAAGAAGGTATTTTAAAGGGTAAATCCGAGAGCCTGGATCTGGAAGAAACCTTGATCGCCCTTTCTATCAGTGCCGCTACTAATCACACCGCGGAGCTGGCGATGAATAAACTCGTGGAGTTAAGCGGCTGCGAAGTGCACATGACGCATATCCCCACCCCCGGGGATGAAGTCGGATTAAAAAGGCTGGGCGTTAACCTGACAACCGACGGAAAATTTTCTTCCCGTAATCTCTTTGTGGCTTGATGGATCCTTCCCCGCATAAAAATAAGCTTGGTTTTTTGATCCTCGTTGCCGCTCTGTTCCTGATTTGGATCCTGGGCGGATTGTTCCATATAGACTATGGGGCAATCAGCGGTCGTCTCGCCAGTTTTCCCCTTTTTTACAGTGGGATAATTTTCATCGCGTTGTATGTGGTGGTCACATTCTTTATCTGGTTCTCCAAGGACATATTCAGGGTCATCGCGGCAGTTGTTTTCGGCGCCTGGTGGAGCACGTTATTTATCCTGGCTGCTGAAACGATCAATGCCTTTATTTTGTTCCACGCCAGCCGTTACCTGGGC
>Ga0105164_10000999_pt1 | contig 18464 bp, 15 predicted proteins | sample VDWuncwatermetaG_FD_89674 | JGI IMG/M metagenome (GOLD analysis project Ga0105164, IMG submission 89674) | Wastewater microbial communities from Netherlands to study Microbial Dark Matter (Phase II) - VDW unchlorinated drinking water | ecosystem: Environmental > Aquatic > Freshwater > Drinking...
ACCTCCGCCTTGCCGAAATGCGGCCAGCAATGGCTCGCAGCGACGGTTTCGCTGCGGTCGCCATAGATGCGGATCGCTTCGGTCAGATAGCCTGCCCAGGCGAGCGAATCGCGGACCTGCGCCCCGCGAGGCGTGAGGATATTGTGCAGCGAGCAGGTCGCAATTTCACCGATGACCAGCGTCTTGCGCTCGGGAAACATCACGTTGAGTTCAGCAGGCGCTTCCGTTTCCGGAACCATCTGGAATTCGAGCGCGACGCCGTCGATTGTCCGTGTTTCGCCCGTCCTGGTGATCGAATCGGTTGGGGCGAGCAGCGTGATTTCACCCGCAGCAACGGCCGGACCGATCCCCGATCCCATCTGGCCCTGGGCGCCCGGCGTCAGGGCACTGCCGAACTGAAAGGTCGCTCGCCTGCCCATCGCCGGACCCGCAATCACATTTTCCGACGCCGTTTCCTTTGTGAAATGTTCTGGCGCGAGGATGGCGACCTTGCCTGCCTTCACGTCTTCGGGCGAGACGATCCCGCGAATGCCGCCAAAGTGATCGGCATGGCTATGCGTGTAGATTACCGCAACGATCGGCCGTGCACCCAATTGCTGGTTCACCAGTTCGAGCGCCGCCGCGCTGGTTTCGCGGTTGGTGAGGGGGTCGATCAGGATCCAGCCGGTCTTGCCGGCAATGACTGTCATGTTCGAAATATCGAACCCTCGGACCTGCCACATGCCTTCGGCCAGCTTGAACAACCCGTTCTTGCGCAGGATCGACATATGCCGCCACAGGCTGGGATTGACGGTCGGCGGCGCATCGCCCTTCATCCAGTCATAGGCAGCAAGGTTCCAGACCGCCTTTCCATCCTTGTTCCGGATGACGGGGTCAGTGCGGGTTGCGACAAAACCCTGCGACGCAAAAGCCTCGTCCTTGCCATCGTCCCTGGGGAGCGCGGCGCGTTGCGCCGTTTGCGCGGCAATGGTCGCGGAGCTCGCTGGCTTGGCCGAAAAATCAGGGGTCTGGGCCAATGCGGTGGCCGACATGAGCGTAACCAAAACGGGTGCGATCCCGCCAAATTGTGCCAATGACATCATTCTCTCCCAACTTGAGCCCGTGCCAGTCTTGGCTAATCCCCCGGCGATTGGAAGCGGAAAGTTGTGCAGCTTTTGATCGTCAATGTCGATCAGTGTGAGCTGATCAATCGGTTTTCATTCCTGTTTGATCTCCGCCAGGGAATGCTCAAGCGCACCGGCGCTTCCGCACTTCTCATTGGAGGCCAGAATGTTGAACCGCGTTGTACCCGACGTCACTTTCAAGACCCGAGTCCGTGACAAGTCCATTCCCGGACCGAATCCATTCCGTTGGCAGGATCTGACCAGTAACGAGATTTTCGCCGGGAAGCGCATTGTCGTCTTCGCCTTGCCCGGCGCCTTCACGCCGACCTGCACGAGCGAACAATGCCCGGCCTATGAAGCGAACCACGATGCCTTGCGAAATGCGGGTGCGGACGAAGTCTATTGCCTGTCGGTCAATGATGCCTTTGTGATGTTCCAGTGGGGCAAGATGCTCGGCCTCGAAAAGGTCAAGCTGTTGCCCGACGGTTCAGGCCATTTCACGCGCCGTATGGGCATGCTCATCAACAAGGATCATCTTGGCTTCGGTGATCGTTCCTGGCGCTATGCGATGGTCGTTGAGAATGGCGAGATCGTCGCGCTCTTCGAAGAGCCGGGGATCAACGATGACGGGGCAGACACCGATCCTTACGGCGAAAGTGCTCCTGATAAGATTCTCGCCTGGCTTGATACCCATGCCAAACCGCTAAAAGCCGCAGCGTAACCGGTTAAACGCGGAGGCCTTCGGTTTCCGCCAACCCGGCCATGATATTGAGCGTCTGGACCGCTGCACCCGCAGCGCCCTTGCCGAGATTATCGAGCGCTGCAACCAGCCGAACCTGATCGCCCCCAGCATTTGCGAAGACGAAAAGGTCGAGGCGATCGGTCCCCGCAGCATGTTCGATAGCAAGATGGGCATCGTCGAAATCGCGCACCAGCGATACGATGGGGCTATCAGCATATTGTTGCGCCAATGCATTGCGCAGCGCGGCAGCCGAAGGCTTCCCGGGTATCGCGCCGATCATGAGCGGCACATCGACGATCATGCCGCGATAGGTCCGCGCCACTGACGGCGCGAACAGCGGAGCGTGCAAGAGGCCGGCATGGCGTTGCATTTCGGGCACGTGCTTGTGCGCGAGGTTCAGCGCATAGGTGCGCCACACCGTATCGGTTCCGCCGGATTCGAATTCGGATATCATCGCCTTGCCGCCGCCCGAATAGCCCGACACTGCGTTCACACTCAGTGGCCAATCCGCCGGGATGAGGCCGGCGCGCACCAGCGGCTTCACAAGGGCGAGGAATCCCGTCGAGTAACAGCCCGGATTTGACACTCGCCTTGCGGCCATGAGCGATTCCATGCCCTGATCATCGATTTCGTGAAAGCCGAACACCCAGCCCTTGGCGGTGCGATGGGCGGTCGAAGCATCGATGACACGCGTCCGGTCATTGTCGATCAATGCCACGGCCTCGCGCGCAGCATCGTCGGGAAGGCACAGGATGACAATATCGGCGTCGTTCAGCGCTTCGCGGCGCGTATCGGCATCTTTGCGCCTCGCGCCGTCAATCTCGATGACCGAAATATCGGTCCGGCCCACCAGCCGTTCACGAATTTCAAGGCCGGTCGTACCGTGCCCGCCATCGACGAAGATGCTCGTCATCTGGATATCCGCTTATGGGCGAGGACCGGGCTTTCGTGATCTTTTGAGACTCGCGTAATGACATCGGCCAAAGGTTCGATGACGACCCGGCCAAATTTCTGTGTCGCATGAATCATCTGCTCGGCATCAACCATCATCCCGACATGTCTTGGAAAGAACACCAGGTCGCCCGACTGCATGGAGGCTCCTTCAGCCAGTTCGGCACCAAGCGCTTCCATTTGCATGTCGCTGTCGCGTGGCGCCGCAATGCCGATCGTGGCGAGGCTGCGCTGGATCAGCCCCGAGCAATCGATTCCGCTGCCCCCACGCCCTCCCCAGACATAGGGCTGGTCGAGAAAAATCCGTGCAGCCGAAACCGGGTCGGCTGCGGCCAGGCGCGCGCTGGGCCCGACCGCTTCCGCCAGTGAGGCAGCATCGACATAACCGACATAGTGATCGTGCCCGCAATAACCCCAGGCCCAGCCGCCCGATATGTCGAGCAACATGAATGCTTCGCCTGCCAGCAATTCGGAAACCTGCCGACCATCAGGCTTGTCGAAGACCGGCGTGAACGGCGGCAGGCAATAGCGCGCGATCACGCGCGCATAATGCGGCGAAAAATGCTTTCCCGCGAGCGAAACGTCAGCAAGGTCGCCGCGCATCGCGTTGATGCGCGGATCAAGGGCGCGGGACGGCCCGTTCAGCGAGAAACTGTTACGCGTATGCGGCATGGTGGCGCGGCATGTAGACGAGGGCGCGCAACAAAGGCAATGGCGGCGATACGATCAGGCTGCCGCATTAGCCGCGACCGACTAGCTCGCAGGAAACCGGTTTTTCAATGTCGCCCATACGGCGCGGAGGCCGAGCGCATCGCCGCCCTTGGGCCGTCCGGGCTTGGCCGTCGCTCGCCAGGCCCAGGTATCGAGATGCGCCCAGGGTGTTCCGGCAGGCACGAACTTGCGGAGGAAGAGCGCCGCCGTGATCGCCCCGGCCATGCCACCCTCCGAAGAGTTGGCAATGTCGGCAATTTCGGACTTGAGCATATCATCATAGCCCGACCAGAGTGGCAGCCGCCAAACCGGATCATGTTCAGCAACGGACGCCTTGCTCAGCGTGTCCGCGAGATCGTGATCATTGCTGAAAAGGGCGGGAAGATCGGGGCCGAGTGCGACTCGTGCTGCGCCCGTCAGCGTCGCGAAATCCAGGATGAGCGAGGGCTCGGCCTCCGCGGCCTTGGTCACGGCATCGGCAAGCACCAGCCTGCCTTCGGCGTCGGTATTGTCGATTTCCACGGTCATGCCGTTGCGTGATCGGAGGATGTCGCCCGGGCGGAAAGCATTGCCCGCAATCGCATTTTCGACTGCGGGCAAGAGCATGTGAAGCCGAACCGGCAACCGCGATTCCATAATGAGCTTGGCCAGTGCCAGCGCGTGTGCGGCCCCCCCCATATCCTTCTTCATGATCCGCATGCCACTCGCAGGCTTGATGTCGAGTCCCCCGGAATCGAAAGACACCCCCTTGCCGATGATCGCCACGCGCGGATGCGCCGGATTGCCCCATTCAATTTCAATCAAACGCGGGCCATGACGCTTGTCCGCCGCTTGGCCGACGGCGTGGATCATCGGATAGCCGACCTCAAGGTCATGCCCCTTCGTCACAAGAACGGCCGCGCCAAACTGCTTTGCAATCTCTTCCGCCCTGTGCTGCAATTCGGCCGGACCCATATCCGCGGCCGGGGTATTGACCAGATCGCGCACAAGTGCCGTCGCGTCCGCCACCCGCACCATCTCCGGGATGGCCGCAGGATCGTTCGTCAGCAAAATTCTCTGCGGGATCGCCTCGGCCTTGGCCAGGTAGCGGTCGAAGCGATGGTGCGCCAAAAGCCAACCCAGCGCCATTCTGCCGGGATTTCCGTCTTCAAGACGATAAACGCCTTCGGGTAGCCGGCCGGCAGCGCCCGCAAGGGTCCAAATACTGCTGTTCTCCGCATCACCCAACACCACGCCCCAATCACCGACTGCGTCTCCGGGAGCGATCAGCAACTCGCCGGGCTTCGCTTCGAACCGCGCGGCGTTCGCCGCAGCCCGCACCCGTTCCGGCTGGGCGGACAGCCATCCGGCATAGGCCGCCTTGCCGACGATCTGGATCATCCGCGCCGGTTGTCCCTGATCCGGCTGAAGAAGGGCTGTAAAGTCAGTCATGACGCCCCCATGCCAAGCTGCATCGCCTTCGTCGAGCCGTTTGATTGCTGGCGAGCGCTGGGGTAACAAGTTTGAATGGCTTCGGAAACAGCGCGACAGGTTGCAGCATTACCCTATCGGACGAGCACGCATGGCCATGTCGAGGTCATGCTCATCACTTCGCGGGAAACCAAGCGCTGGGTCATCCCGAAAGGCAATCTGATACGCGGCCTGAAACCTCATGAAGCTGCCGCAGAGGAAGCCTTTGAGGAGGCTGGATTGAGCGGAATTGGGTGTCCGGCGGCGCTTGGCACGTTCCGATACGATAAACGCCTTTCGAGCGGCGGGCTCCGCCCAACCGACGTGCAGGTTTTCCCGCTTGCGGTTACCCGACAAGCCGAATCTTGGCCTGAATTGGGTGAACGCGAATGCCGGTGGTTCGCGTTGCCCGACGCGGCGGCCGTCGTCGATGAACCGGAACTGAAAGCCATGATAGCGGGGTTTTGGATGCCGACGCCCCTGGCTGTGCAAAGAGCCGCGCGGCGGCCAGAGGGGAGGCGTTATTCGGAGGGAGGGATTGGCATCGTGCGTTGGTTTCAGGCTCTACTGCCCAGACAGGGGCGATTTTTCGAACATTTCGAGGCCCATGCCGTCACTCTGGTGGCGGGTGCCGATTCGCTAGGTAGACTGCTGCAGGAAGGCGCCGACGTCGCGGCCCATTGCGCCGAGATACAGGCTCAGGAACATGAAGCCGATGAGGTTTTCCGTTCGGTGCTGCGTGATGTCCATCAAACGTTCATCACCCCTTTCGATCGAACGGCAATTATCGATCTGATCGGGTCGATGGATGATGCAATCGATCAAATGAACGCTGCTGCCAAAGCAATTTCGCTTTATGGTGTGACCGAATTCACTCCGCAGATGCGCGACATGGGAGGGATCATTGTCGAGGCTGCACGATTAACCGAGGAGGCAGTTCCACTACTCCGCGAAGTTGGCCGTAACGGTTCCCGGCTGATTGCGCTGACAGCGAGGCTTGTACAGATCGAAGGCCATGCGGACGAGATTCACGAAGCAGGACTGAGGGCGCTGTTTGCTGAAACGGCAAAGACGGACACAATGCGTTTCATGATAGGTCGCGAAATCTACGGTAATCTGGAAAAGGTCGTGGACAAGTTCGAGGATGTCGCGAACGAAATCCAGGGTCTCGTCCTCGATCACGCCTGACAAGGGGATATTCGGATGCACGAGCTGGCGTTTCCGCTTCTCGCTGGCCTGATCATCGTTGCGTTGGCGTTCGATTTTCTCAACGGCCTGCACGATGCGGCGAACTCGATCGCGACCGTGGTCGCAACGCGCCTATTGAGCCCCGTTAAGGCGGTAGCGTTCGCGGCTTTTTTCAACTTTACCGCCTATTTCCTGTCCGTTGCCTTTCCCAGCTTGCACAAGGTCGCCGAAACAATCGGCAAGGGGATCATCGACAAGGATCTGGTGACACCCTCGGTCGTTTTCGGGGCGCTGGTCGGTGCAATGTTCTGGAACGTCGTTACGTGGTGGCGTGGCATTCCATCGTCGTCCAGCCATGCGCTTGTCGGCGGGTTGGTCGGCGCAGGCGTCGCTCATGCCGGGATCAGCGGCATCCAATGGAACGGCCTCAACAAGACAGTGATCGCCATTTTCCTGTCGCCGATGCTGGGGATGTTCATTTCGATGCTCATCATGCTTTTGACGAGCTGGCTGTACAAGCGCGCGACCCCGCGGGGTGCCGAAAGCAACTTCAAGGTACTGCACCTCATCTCGTCAGCCACCTACTCGATCAGCCATGGCCTCAATGATGCCCAAAAGACGATGGGGATCATCACCGTCCTGCTCTATTCCACGGGCTATTTGCAGGGCGACTTCCATGTCCCTCACTGGGTCGCGATCAGTTGCTACATCGCCATCTCGCTCGGGACGCTGTCGGGTGGTTGGAAGATTATCCAGACGATGGGCACCCGCATCACGAAATTGTCGCAGCATCAGGGTTTCAGCGCTTCGACGGGTGGTTCCATCATGGTCTTCACCGCATCGTTGCTGGGCATCCCGGTTTCCACCACCCACACCATCACTGGCTGCATCATCGGCGCAGGAACCGCGCGCCGCACCTCAGCGGTGCGCTGGGGCGTGGCGAGCAATGTCGTCACGGCTTGGATCATCACCATCCCCGCATCGGCCACGGTCGGCGCTCTCTTCTACGGTCTGACCACGCTGTTTTGAGGAATGCCATACAGGTCGTGCTCGTCAGCATCTTCGATCAACACTGAAACCACATCGCCCTGTGCCGTCCCCCCTGCGCCACGCAGAAAGACCGAGCCGTCAATCTCCGGTGCATCCGCTTTTGACCGGCCCGTTGCGCCGCCTTCATCATCCACTTCGTCGATGATGACGTCGAGCGTACGACCGACCTTTGCTGCCAGCTTGGCGGCCGAAATCTCTGCCGTCTTTTCCATGATGCGAGCGTAGCGTTCTTCCTTGACCGCCTCCGGCACCGGGTTCGGAAGGCTGTTGGCGGGAGCCCCTTCGACAGGCTCAAAGCGGAAAGCGCCAACCCGATCGAGCTGCGCTTCATCGAGCCAGTCGAGGAGGTATTGGAAGTCATCTTCCGTCTCGCCGGGAAAACCAACAACAAAGGTTGAGCGGATCGCAATATCCGGGCAAATCTCGCGCCACCCTTTCACCCGTTCGAGCACCCTGGCTTCGTTCGCGGGGCGCTTCATCGCCTTCAACACCCGAGGCGATGCATGCTGGAAGGGAATATCGAGATAGGGAAGCACGAGCCCATCCGCCATAAGCGGGATGACCTGATCGACATGGGGGTAGGGATAGACATAGTGGAGCCGCACCCATGCGCCGAGCTTGCCCAGTTCGCGCGCAAGGTCGGTCATGTGAGCGCGCACGTCCTGTCCCTTCCAGTCGCGCGGCCGGTGCCGGATGTCGACGCCATAGGCAGAGGTATCCTGCGAGATGACGAGCAATTCCTTCGTTCCGGCGGCCACCAGTTTTTCCGCCTCACGCAGAATCGCATCGGGCCGCCGTGACACCAGATCGCCGCGAATGCTCGGGATGATGCAGAAAGCGCAGCGATGGTTGCAACCTTCGGAGATTTTCAGATAGCCGTAGTGGCGCGGCGTAAGCTTCAAACCCGCCTCAGGAACCAGGTCAACAAAGGCATTCGGCACTGGCGGCGCGGCCTCGTGCACCGCTTCGACCACCGCCTCATACTGGTGCGGCCCACTGATCGCGAGCACCTGCGGGAAACGCGCACGGATAACATCCGCCTCATTGCCCATGCATCCGGTCACGATCACGCGCCCGTTCTCGGCGATCGCTTCGCCAATCGCCTCGAGGCTCTCTTCCTTGGCGGAGTCGAGGAAGCCGCAGGTGTTGACCAGAACGACATCGGCTCCGGCATAATCCGGCGACAGCCCGTACCCATCGGCGCGGAGCTTGGTCAGAATCCGTTCGCTATCGACCAGCGCCTTGGGGCAGCCGAGCGAAACCATGCCAACCTTGGGCGCAGCGGGAATAGTCATGACCATGATTGCGCGCGCCCTTAACGGGTTCGCCGGTGATTGTCACCCGCAGTGGCTATTGGGCGGATATCCGCGTGACACCGCCCATATAAGGCTTCAGGACAGTGGGAACCCGGACGCTGCCATCCTCCTCCTGATAGTTTTCGATGACAGCAACCAACGCGCGACCAACGGCGAGACCCGAACCGTTGAGCGTGTGGACGAAGCGTGTGCCCTTTTCGCCGTCAGGGCGATAACGGGCATTCATCCGGCGCGCCTGGAAATCCCCGCAATTGGAACAGCTCGAAATTTCCCGATAGCGCTGCTGTCCAGGCAGCCAGACCTCGAGGTCGAACGTCTTGCGCGCGGTAAAGCCCATGTCGCCTGTACAGAGCAGCATCCGGCGGTACGGCAATTCAAGTTTGTCCAGAACAGCCTCGGCGCAAGCCGTCATCCGCTCATGCTCGTCATCAGAGTCTTCGGGGCGGGTGATCGAGACCAGTTCGACCTTGTCGAACTGGTGCTGGCGGATCATTCCGCGCGTGTCACGCCCCGCGGCGCCGGCTTCGGAACGAAAACAGGGCGTGAGCGCTGTAAAGCGCATCGGCAGATCGATGTCGGCCAGGATCTTTTCGCGGACAATGTTGGTCAGGCTGACTTCGGCCGTCGGGATCAGCCAGCGGCCATCGGTCGTCCTGAACTGGTCCTCCGCGAATTTCGGCAGTTGGCCGGTACCAAACAGCGCCTCATCACGCACCAGCACTGGGGGAGCGACTTCCTGATAGCCGAACTCTCCCGTGTGGAGGTCGAGCATGAACTGCCCCAGCGCTCGCGACAGCCGGGCAATCCCACCCCGGAGATACACGAAGCGCGCGCCAGAGACCTTCTGCGCGGTCTCGAAATCCAGGCCCAACGGCGCGCCGATCGCATCGTGCTCCTTCGGTTCGAACCCGAAATTGCGGATGTTGCCGTGCTGGTGGACAAGCGCATTGTCGTTCTCGTCTGCGCCTTGGGGCACAGCTTGGTCGGCAAGGTTGGGTATCGTGGCCAGTGCTTCGTTCAACGCGGCAAGGGCCCCACGCTCATCGGCTTCAAGCGTCGGGATTCGATCCTTGAGCGATCCGACTTCAGCCATCAACCTACCTGCTTCGACTTCATCCTTCCTGACCTTAGCAGCGCCGATGGCCTTGGATGACTCGTTGCGTGTTGCGAGAGCGGCTTGCAATTCCTGCGCCAGGGTGCGCCAGTTTTCGTCCATGGAAACGAGTTGACCCGCAATGGCAGGAACGCCCCGACGCGCAAGCGCGGCATCGAAAGCACCAGGATTGTCACGGATCAGACGAATATCATGCATGGGCGTGCGCTATGGCGCGAGGCTCGGCGGGCCGCAAGCGGATTGCTCAGTCGGCGTCGACCGGAACGCCCGGAATATGCTTCGAAGTGCGGATCGTCAGCGACGTTTTCACTCCCGCCACATTGGGCGCGGTTGTCAGCGACGATGTCAGGAACGACTGGAATTCCTGCAAGTCGCGCGCCACGATCTTCAGGATGAAGTCGATTTCGCCATTCAGCATGTGACATTCGCGGACCGGCGCCAAGCTCGCCACATGCCCCTCAAAGGCTCGAAGGTCCGATTCGGCCTGGCTCTTGAGGCTGACCATCGCAAACACGGTAATCGTGTAGCCCAGCCGCGACGCGTTCAATGAGGCGTGGTAGCCTTCGATGATGCCATTCTCTTCAAGAGCCCTCACACGCCGCAGGCACGGCGGTGCCGTCAGGCCGACATGTTCGGCGAGCTCAACATTGGTCATGCGTCCGTCGGTCTGCAATTCCGCGAGAATCCGACGGTCGATCCTATCGAACGAAACTTGCGCCATTGGCATCGTATCCTTTCTCTAATCACCTCTTCGCTGTAATTTTGTTACGATGCAAGGACATTGTGCCACTTTGCGACGCCTCAGTTTCAGCGCTTTCCGCAATGCGCTGAAAGCGCTAACGGATATGCGGGGGAAGAGGAAAGACATGGGCTGCACTATCCATGCGTTTTGACGATCGCCTTGCCACCTTGTTGATGCAGCCCGCAGCCGATGCCGCAGCAATGGCTGGGTTGTGGGTGCAGATTGCCGATGTCATCACACAGGAACGCGATCGCTTGACCCCCCAGCAGCATGACGCCGGATTCGATAGATTGCGCGCCTGGCGCGAACATGTTTCGCCGGCGCGGCGTCGTGCGACCGCACTGGCTTTGTCCCATCACCCCATTTTGGCGGACATGGTGGATCTGTTCGCCCTTGACGGCCCCAAGATCGCGGCGCCGCTGCTTGCATGCGCCGAGCTTGCCGACGACGATTGGGTTCGCATGATTCCGGGCTGGCCACCGACGAGCCGAGCTTTGCTTAGGGAGAGACGGGATCTTCCGGCTAAAACCAAGCGGCTGTTGGCGGCCTATGGGGCCGTGGATTTTGCGCTTCCCGGAGAGTCCGGCAGCGTGGAAAGCATCGAATCGACGATCCAGATTCGCGACCTTGTTGCCCGCATCGAAGCCTATCGCCGCGATCATCCGGTTCGGCTCACGGAGAACGCAAGGCCCGAACGGCTGGCCTTTTTTCGCTTCGAATCGGGTGGAGACGGCATCGTCAATTGGGTGGAGGGCGCACCGCGCGAAGCCCTGATCGGCATCTCCCTTGCAGACATGGCGCAACCCGGCGGCTACGGCGTTGACGGTCAAGCCGCCGGAGCCTGCCGCCAACGTATGCCGTTTCGCGACGCCCATCTCGATGTTGCGGGAATTGGGGATGCCTCGGGGGCATGGCTCATTTCCGCCAATCCGCTGTTCACCGTGAGCGATGGACGCTTTGCCGGGTATCGGGGCGTTGCGCGACGACCAGACAACAGCGTGGCCAGCACAACAAAATTGCTGGGCGGCGGCTTGTCGGCCGATTCGGTTCGGCAACTCGCGCATGAACTTCGTACGCCGCTCAATGCCATTCGCGGCTTCGGGGAAATGATCGAATCGCGGCTCTTGGGCCCGGTTGCACAACATTATGGCGATATGGCGCGGCAAATTGTGCGCGATGCGTCGCGGCTGACGATGGTTATCGATGACCTGGAATCGGCAGCGCGGCTGGAAACCGGCGATTGGCCGGAATCAAAAACGTCGGACGCAGGAACCGATCTCGCCGAAATCCTGGCTGGCGTGGCAAAGGATCTGCGACCGCTCAGCGACGAACATGGCGCGCAGATCCGTTTGGGCATGGGACGCCATATGCCACATGCCTTGGTCGATCACGTTACGTGCAGAAGGCTTTTCACGCGCCTTTTATCGGCATCAATAGAATTGGCGGGGCAGGGCGAGGGATTGATGGCACGCCTCGAAGCCGGGGCAGCTGGAATTGTTTTTCACGTCGACCGGCCATCGCGCATCACCGGGCTTTCGCCCGAGCAAATCGTCGCGACCGCTTCGGTAGGCGATGATGCCGGCGCTGGCGACCTTGCCCTGGGCCTCGGTTTCACCTTGCGCCTGATCGATGCAATGGCCCGCCGGGTAGGTGGGAGTCTCGAAATTGGTGGCGAAAGGTTCAGCTTGATACTGCCGGGAGTCGCGGATAGCTCTGGAGAGAGCAAAGAAAGCGGCTAGGACCAGTGCAAAAACCGGGGCAACCCAACCGCAGGCGGCGAAACGAAGGTCGGTTGGACCATCCCGCCCGAGCCAATGACCATGTCCATTTTGACGTCCGGTTCGGACGCAGATTTTCGGTCTTTGTGGATACTGAAGAGGAGTTCGACTGGACGCGACCGCGTTCCCGCGAAGCTACCAGTACCAACGCGGTTCGACACTTGCCCGAATTCCAGCGCCTCATGGACGCGCATGGCGTGCACCCTTGCTACCTGATCGACTATCCGGTGGCAGACAATGCGTCATCGCGGGAAGTGCTCGCGAGACTCCATGGCGAGGGACAATGTGAGGTCGGCACCCAGCTTCACCCTTGGGTCAACCCCCCCGGGGATGAAGAAGTGAACAGTTTCAACAGCTTTGTCGGCAATCTTCCCGAACAACTCGAGCGCGCAAAATTGACGGCTTTGACCGAAAGGATTGCCTCGATCACAAATGGCGCGCGGCCGAAGACCTACCGCGCCGGACGATACGGGATAGGACCGAACACAGCAAAGTTGCTCGAGGAGGCGGGCTATCATGTGGACACATCGGTGCGCCCGCACTTCGATTACAGCAATGAGGGCGGACCTAACTTCCTGCGGCGCGATGCGCGCCCGTCCTGGGCGGGGCCAAGCGGCCAATTGCTCGAACTGCCGCTGGGTGCCACCTACACGGGGCAATTGCGGCGCTATGGTCGCTGGCTGATTGGCGATGGGCGTAGCAACCAGAAGCGGATTGCAACGCTGGCACGGTTCGGGCTGGTTGCGCGGGTCGCGCTCACACCGGAAGACATGCCCATCGACGATGTGAAGTGCGCCATCGAATGGATGCTGCGGGATGACCTTCGATATTTCAGCATCTCGTTCCATTCTCCATCGCTGGCACCGGGGCATACTCCCTATGTCCGCAATTCTGCGGAATTGAGCCAGTTCTATAGTTGGTGGGACAAGATTTTGTCGTTTCTTGCCGCGCAGGGGATTGCCCCTGCATCTGTGACCGAAGTCGTGGAGGCGGCCTGGCGCACGCGGCGGGTGTCGAACTGAACTTGCGCCTGCAGCCCTTGCTCCGCTAACGCGCGGACGGCGAAGGGTGTGGGCCTGTAGCTCAATGGTAGAGCCGGCCGCTCATAACGGCTTGGTTGGGGGTTCGAATCCCTCCGGGCCCACCAATACCCCTTGCAGTTCCGGGACGGGCGGACTAGGCGGCACCGCGTCGGGGAGTGGCGCAGCCTGGTAGCGCATCTGTTTTGGGAACAGAGGGTCGCAGGTTCGAATCCTGTCTCCCCGACCATCACTCCCCAATAAGTGAGGCTGGCTTTGCCAATGGCTTGCCTGGTGCAGGAGGTGTTAGGGGTGGCGAACAAGCACGGGTTCAGGACGTTCTGGTTCAAGATTCACAAATGGCTCGGCATCGGGTTGGCGCTTCTGGTGATGCCGCTTTCGCTGAGCGGCTCGGCACTTGTCTGGCATGACTGGCTCGATGATGCGGGCAATCCAAAGCGTAATATTGCGGGGAACGGAGAGGCCATCCTGAAGCCGTCTGCCTATATCCATGCCGCCCGTTCGAGTCTCGATAATGGACAGCCCGTAGCGTCTCTGCGTTTCAACGAGGGCCATGCGGCCATTGTTGGCGCCGGAAGCGGGCTCCGCGCCCAGCGTACCAATGTCTGGATTGACCCAGCGAACGCCAAGGTGCTCGACGTCGCGGCAGGCGATGCTGGCCTCTACCGAAAGATGCATGCCTTTCACGACAGCCTGTTTATCCCGCGCATCGGTCGGACAGTGGTCGGCTGGCTGGGGGTTGCGATGCTTTTATCCTCGCTCACCGGCCTATGGCTCTGGTGGCCAACCGCGGGAAGCGTCGTCCGGGGAATGCGTTGGCGGCGCGCAAAGGACACATACACAAACCTCCACCATCAGGCAGGTTTCTGGATATGCATACCCCTCGGCATGCTTTCCTTCACGGGCATATGGATCACCTTTTCGTCATTCTTTGCGATGCTGTCTGGCGATGTTCAGCTGAACCAGGCGGAACGGGCTGCCCGAATGTGGGCAAAGCCGCTGGTTGCAACAACAACCAGCGTGGATGCAGCGACCGCCGCTGCACTCGCTAACCAGCCGGGCAAGCTTGTTTCCATCGTTTGGCCAACCGATTTTGACGCGAAATGGCGGTTTTGGGTTGAGCATTCGGACAAGGTCATCGAAGTGACAGTCATGGACGCAACAGGCGCTACGAAGCGGGTGGGCGAATCCGATCCGGATCAGGAGCCAGGTGGCATCGCGCGCATCATGCGGCAGATGCACGATGGAGCAGGAATGGGCCTGCCATGGCAGATCGCGATCTTCATCGGCGGGATCATGCCCGTACTGCTTGGCATTACGGGACTTGTCATGTGGTGGCGGAGCCGGGGGTGGCGCGCGGATGTTTCGCGACGGATGAACGACAGGAATGCAGCCTAGAGATCGAACGTCACGCCCTGGGCGAGCGGCAGGGCGTGCGAATAGTTAACCGTGCTGGTCTGACGTCGCATATAGGCTTTCCAGCTATCCGACCCGGATTCGCGGCCTCCACCCGTCTCTTTCTCGCCGCCGAAAGCGCCGCCGATTTCGGCTCCTGAAGTGCCGATGTTGACGTTTGCGATGCCACAGTCGCTTCCGGCCGCCGACAGGAAATATTCGGCTTCGCGCAAGTCAGTGGTGAAGATGCTCGAAGAAAGGCCTTGCGGGACGGCATTATGCATCGCCAGTGCATCGTCGAGCGCCACATAGCGAAAGACGTAGAGGATCGGCGCAAAGGTTTCCCTGAGCACAGGACCCGCGTGTTCGGGAAGCTCGACAAGGGCGGGGCGAACATAAACTCCATCCCGTTGGAGCCGCTCGCCACCACTCACCTGCGCGCGCGCCGCACGCGCCGCAGCAAGCGCTGCCTGCATCGCGTCAAATGCGGCTTCATCGATCAGCGGGCCGACAAGGGTTGCAGGATCGCGCGGATCACCGAGCGCAATCGAGGCAGCGGCCGACCGCAAGCGCGCAATGAATTTCCCATAAAGGCTTTCATGGATGAAAAGGCGCCTGAGCGATGTGCAGCGCTGCCCTGCGGTTCCCATGAAACCAAAAGCGCACGCGCGAAGCGCCAGATCCATATCGGCAGAGGGTGCGACAATCGAAGCATTGTTGCCGCCCAGCTCAAGCAAAGAGCGGCCGAAGCGGCGGGCGACGCGCTCTCCCACGATCCGCCCCATGGCCGTGCTGCCCGTGGCCGAGATGAGCGCAACGTTCGAGCTGTCGACCAAGACGGCGCCAATCGCGGCATCGCCGATCATCAGCGCCGCGAGGCCGTCTGGCGCATCGATCCCGAATTCCGCAACCGCCTCCTCAAGGATTGCCTGCACGGCCATGGCAGTCAGCGGCGTCTTTTCGGAGGGCTTCCAAAGGATTGTGTCGCCACAAACGAGCGCCAGCGCAGCGTTCCACGCCCAGACTGCCACGGGAAAGTTGAAGGCGGATATGATCCCGACAACACCGAGCGGGTGCCAGTTTTCCATCATCCGGTGTCCAGGACGCTCGCTGGCGATCGTCAGGCCGTAAAGCTGGCGCGAAAGGCCGACAGCGAAGTCGCAGATGTCGATCATTTCCTGGACTTCACCAAGCCCCTCGGAGAGCGGTTTGCCACACTCAAGCGTGACGAGGCGTGCCAGCCGCTCCTTGCTGGCGCGCAGCCGCACGCCCAGCAGCCTGACAAGCTCGCCACGGCGCGGAGCCGGCACCAGGCGCCACTGCCCGAACGCCCGATGCGCCCGATCAATCAGGATGGCGGCTTCATCGGGCGTCGTTCGGCGCACCGAACCAGCTTTCTGCCCGTCAATGGGGCTTGCAACCGGCAAATTCCCCACCAATGAGATCCCGAAGCTGGCCGCCAGTTCGCGTAATTCCGTGGCCGATCCGGGCATCAGCGCTGGCTACCGTTTGAAAGCGGCTGGTCCTCAGCGGGGATGGTTTCGTCAGCCGTGGCGCTATTCTCGATTTCCATGATCATCTGGTCCGTTGTCGCATTCGCGGCGCGTTCAAGCGACTCTGCCTGATTGGCGATCACGGATTGATTGCTTTCTTTCACTTGCCCGCCACAACCGGCGAGCAGGAACAGCAGGGCGAGGAGCTTTTTCATCGCCAATGGCTAACGCGTTCCCACAGGTTTGCCAATGGCATGTCAGTTCGCTAGGGAGCCGCCAAATCCTGCACTCCTTGATTTGAAAGACCGACCCGATGGCCGTCCAATATTCTTATGTCATGAAGGGCCTGACCAAGACCTTTCCCGGCGCTGCAAAGCCGATCCTCAACAATATCCATTTGCAGTTCCTGCCGGGCACCAAGATCGCGATCATCGGGGTCAACGGCGCGGGCAAATCGACGCTGATGAAGATCATGGCGGGGTATGATACCGAGTTTTCAGGCGAAGCCTGGGCGGCAGAAGGCTGTCGCGTTGGCTACCTGGCGCAGGAGCCGCAGCTCAATCCCAAGAAGAATGTCCGCGAAAACGTGATGGACGGCGTTCGCGAGGTGGCCGACATGGTTGACCGGTTCAACGAAATTTCGGCGCTGATGGCCGAACCCGATGCCGATTTCGACACCCTGCTTCCCGAAATGGGCGAACTGCAGGAAAAGATCGACGCCGTCGATGGCTGGACGCTCGACAACCAGCTCGAAATTGCGATGGAAGCGCTGCGCTGCCCGCCGGGTGACGCCTCGGTCGAGAACCTGTCGGGCGGCGAACGCCGCCGCGTGGCGCTGTGCCGCCTGCTTCTGGAAAAACCGGAAATCCTGCTGCTCGACGAACCGACCAACCATCTCGATGCCGAAAGCGTCCAGTGGCTCGAAAAACACCTGATCGACTATGCCGGGAATGTCATCCTCGTCACCCATGACCGCTATTTCCTCGACAATGTGGTGGGCTGGGTACTCGAACTCGATCGCGGACGCGGCATTCCCTTCGAGGGCAATTATTCGGCCTGGCTCGACGGCAAGGCCAAGCGCCTCGAATTGGAAGACAGCGAGAATGAAAGCCGGGCCAAGGCGATCAAGGAAGAGCTTCAGTGGATCCGGCAAAGCCCCAAGGCCCGCCAAACCAAGTCAAAAGCCCGTATCCGTGCCTTCGACGAACTGGTGGAAAAGCAGGCGGATCGTCGCCCCGGCGGATCGCAGATCCTGATCCAGATTCCGGCACGTTTGGGCGGCAACGTCATCGAAGCGCACGGCCTGACCAAGGCCTATGGCGACAAGTTGCTGTTCGAGGATCTCGATTTCACGCTGCCGCCCGGCGGCATCGTCGGCGTGATCGGGCCGAACGGCGCGGGCAAATCGACGCTATTCAAGCTGATCACCGGCCAGGAAAAGCCCGATGCCGGCACGATCAAGGTCGGTGAAACGGTCAAGCTCGGCTATGTCGACCAAAGCCGTGACGATCTCGATCCCAACAAGAATGTCTGGGAGGAAGTTTCCGGCGGCAATGAGCGCTTCTATTTTGGCAAGCACGAAGTGAACACGCGGGCCTATGTCGGCGCGTATAATTTCAAGGGCACCGACCAGCAGAAGAAAGTCGGCCAGCTTTCAGGCGGCGAACGCAACCGCGTCCATCTGGCAAAAATGCTCGCGGCGGGCGGCAATGTGTTGTTGCTGGACGAACCCACCAACGATCTCGACGTCGAAACACTCCGCGCGCTCGAGGAAGCGCTGGAAGAATTCGCCGGTTGCGCCGTGGTCATCAGCCATGACCGCTTCTTCCTCGATCGGTTAGCGACGCACATCCTCGCGTTTGAAGGCGATAGCCATGTCGAATGGTTCGAAGGCAATTTCGAAAGCTATGAGGAAGACAAACGGCGCAGGCTTGGCGACGCGGCGGACCGGCCTACGCGGTTGGCGTATAAGAAGTTGACGCGATAAATTCTATTGCCCGATCGTCAGGCTGGAATGTGGCGGCTTGGGATGCCGACGCACGCCAACGCCCTTCAGCCAGAGCTTCAGCGCTTCCCAATGGATGGCCGCCACGACACGCAGGGTCATGAGGGGCAAGCCAAGCAAAAGGCCAAGCAGCGCCTTGTCGTCGAGTGTCCGGCGCTTGCCGGAAAAGCTTGCGACGATCAGCTTTCCATCCGCGTCGCTTCCGGTGATAGTGAGGCTCACGCTCCCGCCCGGCGGCTTGAGCACGAAATCGTAACGCATATCCAGGTCCATGAAGGGCGAGACGTAGAGTGACTTGTCACAATTCTGGCGAATCACGCCAGCGTCTCCATCTGCTCGGATCGCGTAGAAATGCCGGTCCTTGAAGGTATTGGTCACTTCATAGAC
>Ga0105164_10001000_pt1 | contig 18453 bp, 14 predicted proteins | sample VDWuncwatermetaG_FD_89674 | JGI IMG/M metagenome (GOLD analysis project Ga0105164, IMG submission 89674) | Wastewater microbial communities from Netherlands to study Microbial Dark Matter (Phase II) - VDW unchlorinated drinking water | ecosystem: Environmental > Aquatic > Freshwater > Drinking...
GCTCCAGCAACGGGTTAATTACGAGCACTGGCTCGGCCACCTCCTTGAGCAGGCGGGGGACCAGCGGGTAGTTGCCAGGGCGCAAAGGATGGAGGGGCGCCTTGAGGGGCAGTCTTTTGAAGAGCTCCTGTACCGGGGACTTATGGAGGCCCTGGGGTACAAGAACAACGTGGTGGGCTTCTCCCTCCTTGCAAGCCGTGTCGGCCTGGGAGACCTCCGCCGATTGGTGCCGGTGGATGCTAATGAAAGGGAGACCGCCTCCTGGATACAGGCACTCCTCCTGGGGGCGGCAGGGGTACTACAGAAGTGGTCTAATAAGGATTCCCAGGATAAGGAGAGCAAAAGGTATTTTGCCTCTGTTTGTGGGCTGTGGAAGAGGCTTCAAGGGACGTGGTCAGGAGAGACGCTCTCCCCCGAGGTCTGGCACTGGGAAGGTAACCGTCCATTTAATTCTCCTCCCAGGAGGCTGGTTGCCATGAGCGCCCTATTGGCAAGGAGCCTTGAAAAGGGCCTGTTCAGGGAATTTTTATCCCCACTTGAGGGGGCCAGGGCTGGAGGTAGGGGCGGTGTGCGAGAGGCAGTAAAGAAGTTGGAGACCATCTTCCTCAGTCTGGAAGACCCCTTTTGGTCTTATCACCTGGTCCTCGGCGGGAACAGGCGCGAGACCCCAGCCAGGCTGGTGGGACGTGAGCGGATGGCCATCCTGCTAATAAATGTCATTATTCCACTCCTGCTCCTTTACGCCAGGAGGCACGAGGATAAGGAGATGGAAGGGGTACTCCACGAGATATACAGTCATTACCCCAGGCTGCAGCCCGACAGCATCGTAAGGTTTATGACCGAGCGGATAATCCCTGAAAAGGCCGTGGGGGTTGTAACCACCGCCCGCCGGCAACAGGGCCTCCACCAGCTATACAGGGATTTCTGCCAGAGGGGGGACGTGTCTTGTGATAAGTGCGGGTTTTATTTGACACTTGGGGATAGGGGGCGGCGGCCGTTTTCGTTGTAGGGGCAGGTTTTAAACCTGCCCCTACTGATACATCGCCAGCAGTCGCACCACGTCGTTCCTCGTGGCGAAGAGGAGGAGGGCCATGCCGACGTAATGCCCTTATGGGCTCATCTCGTCGCCACCTTCAGGTTTTCCACAAGCACTTCGGGTTTCTCTTTAAAGCCTATGTGTTCGCTAGCCGCCAGAATCTCAATGCCGTGTACCTCACCGTCAGGCCCGTAGTCAATCGCCATGTCAGGGCCAATGCGGACTGTGTGGTCCACGCCATGCCCTTTAAGCGTGATGTAAAGGGCATCCGCTTCGGGGTCGTATTTGATTTTCATAGCCCGTTATCTCCTTTGAGAGAAGAAAGTGTAGACGGTAATAACGACTATCCGCTCCGCCTCTTCCAGGAATATAGGTACAACCTCTTTGGTGGTATAATATCTACCGTAGTGTTCACTATTAAAAGGGAAGGTCTTTGTAGTTGTCAATCTTCCTTTCTCTGCTGGAGACCAATTACCATGGCGAATTGCCTCAATTACTTCGTCCTCTGTTGCCTTACGCTCCTTCATCTGGTCTAGAGCGTGTCTGGTAAAGTAAACCGATTTTTCAAGCATGTACTATTTTACTCTGTTCTGGAGGCGGCACAACGATAATTTTTTACTGGGGTATGCAAGCATTATCTTTTGCTCAAAAGACACGAAGGGCTCGGGTTTTGAAGGATAGCCCTACTGCGGAACAGTTTTACATATGTCTAGCCTGTACACTTTGTACTTCCCAGGCCAGGGTCAACCCCTGAATCCTACTGATACATCGCCAGCAACCGCACGACGTCGTTCCTCGTGGCGAAGAGGAGGAGGGCGAGGAGGAAGGCCATGCCGACGTATTGGGCAAAGACCATGGTACGCTCGCTGAGGGGGGAGCCCTTTATTTTCTCTATACCCAGGAAGAGGAGGTGTCCGCCGTCCAGCATGGGGATGGGTAGGGCGTTCAGGATGGCCAACTGGAGACTGAGGATGCCGATAAAGTAGAGCAGCTTCCCCATACCCAGCTTGGCCGATTCATAGGTGGCCTGGGCAATCATGATGATGCCCCCCATTGTCTCGCTGGAGACCTGGCGGGTGAGGAGTGCCTTCATGGAGAGGTATATCCTTTGGGTCATGACGATGGCCTTGTGGGTTCCCGCCCCACAGGCCCCAATGAAACCATATTGTTTCTCTACGGATTTCTCTTTTAGTCTTATCCCTAACCTCCCCACGGCCCCCTCTGTGTCCTTCCTGGGGCGGAACCTGGCGGTGAAGGTCTCCCCGCTTTTGTCACCGGCGGTAACACTGCCCCTGCGCCACTGGGCTTCCATTTCTTTCCCTTCGCTGGTGGCGATAATCCTCAGGAGGTCTTCCCACCGCTTCAGGCCTTCTCCGCGGAAGGAGAGTAGTTCGTCCCCAGGCCTGATGCCAAGCTCCTGGGCTGGGAAGCCCTCAACTACGTGGTCAACCCTTAGCCCCATGGCAGGGACGACCCCCTCAAGGAGGTCCTTGGCCTCCCCAGGCACGTCCAGGGAGAGGATTTCCGGCCCCCGTTTCAGGGTCAGGTTGGAGGTCTTTCCTCCCGGGGTGGGCAGTTCGCTTGTGGCAGATTTCAGGGCGGCCCAGCCAGAGACCTCTTTTCCGTTGACCTTAAGTAGTACGTCTCCTTTTTTAAGCCCTGCCTTTGCCGCCAGGCTTTCTTGCTGGAGGGACTGTATTTTTGTTGAGGCGCAGGAGACCCCAAGCATCCACCGGGGCGTGCTGAGGGGGGTTACCTTGACCTCTTGTTTTTCCCCCTGTCTGAGCACGGTTAAGGTCAGCTCTTTGCCAGGGTTGTTCGCCTCTATTTCCCTGATTTTTTCCCCGGCCTCTATGCCCTCCCCATTGATGGCAATAATCTCGTCGCCGGCCTTCAGGCCCGCCTCCTTGGCGGGGGAGCCATCGGGGAACTGGAGTATGTGGCCTATCTCCCCGCTGAGGGCCGGGCTTATGCCTATGCGTTGCATCCCCTGGGCCTCATCATATCTGGGTGAGACCGTAAAACTCAGGAGGGCGGTAGCACCGCCTGGCGTTACCCGTTCCACGAGGAGGGAGATTTTCGCCGTAGGGCTGCCCAGGGCTATGGTGGTGAAGATGTCCTCAAAGTCTGGGTTACGCTTCCCGTTAAGCTGGACGATTTTATCTCCGGGTTTTAGGCCTGCCTCCCAGGCAGGCCAGCCAGTAGAGACCTCCCCTAGCTCTGAGGTGATGAAGGGGACGCCTATCTGGAAGGCAATGACGAACGCAACGAAGGCCAGCAGGGCGTTAAGCCCCACCCCGGCCAGCAGTACCAGTGCCCTCTGGTGGGCAGGTTTAGCCATAAAATCCCCGGGCTCTAGAGGGGCCTCCTTTTCCGGGTGTTCGCCGGCCAGTTTTACGTAGCCTCCGAGCGGGATGGCGGAGAGCCTGTAGTCGGTCTCCCTCCATACCCTACTCCAGAGGGCTGGCCCAAAGCCCATAGAGAAGACGTGCACCTTTACCCCAATCCACTTGGCGGCCAGGAAGTGGCCCAGTTCGTGGACAAAGATGAGGGTGCCTATGCCCAGGATTACCAGTAGTATATTTGTAGACGTCTCAGTCATAGTCGTTAAAATTCAGGGTACAGGGTTCAGGATACAAAATATTCTGCGTCCTGACTACTGAATTTTGTATCCTTTCTTCTCATTTTGGGAGGTTTTTCCTCGCCTCTTCCCTGGCCCACTGGTCAGCCGCAAGGATTTCCCCCAGGGAAGGGTGTTCACACTTTTTGTGACGGTCCATGGTGCCCTCTGTTATGGGTACGATATCCGTGAGTTTTATTCGCCTGTCCAGGAAGGCCTCCACGGCCACCTCATTGGCGGCGTTGAGTACGGCCGGGATAGTCCCCCCCTCAGAGACTGCCCTGTAACCCAGGCGCAGGGCGGGGAACCTTTCCATGTCGGGTTTAAAGAAGGTAAGCTCGCCGAGTTTGGGCAGGGAGAGCGGTTCTACGGGGGCGGGTCTTCTCTGGGGGTAAGTGAGGGCATACTGGATGGGGAGTTTCATGTCTGGCAGGCCCATCTGGGCTATTACTGAACCGTCCTGGAATTCTACCATGGAGTGGATTATGGATTGGGGGTGGATTACTACGTCTATTTGTTGGGCCTCCAGCCCGAAGAGCCATTTGGCCTCTATTATCTCCAGGGCCTTGTTTATCAAGGTGGCAGAGTCAATGGTTATCTTTTTCCCCATCTGCCATGTTGGGTGCTTGAGGGCCTGTTCAGGGGTAACGTCCCGGAGTGCCGCTCTTGGATACTCACGGAAGGGCCCGCCGGAGGCAGTGAGGATTACCTTTCTTAATTCGCTCCGCTGGCCGGCCAGGAGGGATTGGAAGATGGCGGAGTGTTCACTGTCCACGGGGAGCAGTTTTACGCCCATCTTACTGGCCAGACTGGTCACAATTTCGCCGGCCACCACCAGGGCCTCCTTGTTGGCCAGGGCGAGAGACTTCTTTTGTCTTATGGCGGCCAGGGTAGCGGGGAGGGCTGCCGCCCCGACTATGGCAGATAGTACGAAGTCTACGTCCTCTCCAGAGGCCAACTCCTCCAGGGAGTCTTCCCCCGCAAGTATTTCTACCGAGTTCGTTGAGATATTTTTCTTCAGGAGGCGGTAGGATTCTTTATCCACGATGGCCACCCTGCTGGGGTGGAAAGCCGCCACCTGTTGGGCAAGTAGTTCCCAGTTCCGGTGGGTGGAAAGGGCAGTGACCCGGTAGTCCCCGCCCAGGGAGCGGACTACCTCCAGGGCGTTCCTCCCGATAGAGCCTGTGGAGCCAAGGATGGCTATCCTCTTGGTGCCTGCGGTTCCTTCGCTCATGACATACTCTCTATCTCGTGGAGGAGCTGGCTCACCATCTCCGATTCTGGGATCTTCCTGACCTGCTCGCCCTTCTTGAAGAGGAGTCCGAAGCCGCGGCCTCCGGCGATCCCGATGTCACATTCCTGGGCCTCCCCGGGGCCGTTGACGGCACAGCCCATAATGGCTATCTGGAGGGCCTTTTTCTCAGGGGGCAGCTTGGCCTTCACCTCTTCCACTATCTTTATAAGGTCAATCTCGCATCGGCCACAAGTGGGGCAGGAGATGAGTTCCCATCCCTCGTGTTCCCTGAGACCCAGGGCCTGGAGGATGTCCAGCCCTGCCTTTACCTCCTCGTGGGGACGGCCGGTGATGCTGACCCTGAGGGTATCGCCGATACCCTCAGACAGGAGGCCGCCTATGCCTATGGCAGATTTTATTATGGAGCTGGAGGCTGGCCCCGCCGCCGTAACTCCTAGATGAAGGGGGTAATCGCATTGCCCGGCGACCGCTCTATAGGCCGCCATGGTGGTAGGGACGTCGGAGGCCTTCAGGGAGAGGACGATGTCCCTGAAGCCCAGGGACTCAAAGTGCTCGCAGTAGCGGAGGATGGTCTCTACCATAAGTTTAGCCAGCGGCTCCTCTTCCTGGCCGGGGGACTTGACGGAGCCGGAATTAACCCCTATCCGTATCGGTATGCCCTTGTTTTTAGCGGCCCGGACCACCTCTTCTACCTTAGCCTTGTCCTTCATGTTGCCCGGGTTGATGCGTATCTTGTCTACCCCCTGGGCTATGGCCTCCAGGGCGAGTTGAGGGCTGAAGTGGATGTCTGCCACCACGGGGATGCGAGTCCGCCGCTTTATATCCCCCAGACAGCGGGCGGCCCTGGGCGTGGGTACTGCCACACGGATAATCTCACAGCCCATCTCCTCCAGCTCTTTTATCTGGGCGGTGGTATCCTCTATATCCTCCGTGTGGGTCTTGGTCATGGACTGTATGGAGACAGGGGCATCGCCACCTATCTGCACACAGTTTTTATCGGGAGTGGCCCCGCCACCCACGCTAACTGGCCGGGTACGTCGTCTTTCTATCATTTTTGAAAGGATTTGAAAGGAATTGTGAAATTAAAAACCTATTATAGCCTCTCAGGTTATCAGGTCAAATCAAAAAGTCAGAATCAGGGGGGGCGGCAACCTTTTCTCTAATCCCGGGCCATTGACTTTGGCGGTTGCAAAGTTCGGCAGTTTCTTTAACATATTGTAATAGGGGTTACCCTGAAAGGGGTTGACGGCTTAGCCGTCCAAATTAGACATGGCATAAGTGTAATAGGTGTAATAGTGTAATAAAGGAAGGAAGGTGCGGGCAAATAAGATGAGATTGATTCGCTTTCCCTGTCTACTGTTTATTGTCTGTTGTCTACCAGTTTTGGGTCTGGAGACCCAAAACGACCCAGGTGCCATCGCCCAGGAGTGGGCGCCCAGTTGGCAATTGCCCCAGCGGGACCGGCCGGCCAATATCATTGAGGCCCCGATTACGGGTCGTGGGGAGATGCCAGAGGGCCGGTTCTTCCCCCCGATTATATGTGGGGCATGTCACACGGATATCTTTCAGCAATGGAAAGGCTCCACGCATGCCTATGCGTGGTATGACCCGCTCTTTAGGGCCCTTTACCAGAAGGGCCTCCAGGAGGCCCAGGGAGAACAGCAAAGGGTCGTCATGGACACCTGCGTCCGCTGTCACTCCCCTGTGGGTTTCACTACCGGGGAATGGAAGGCCACGCCTTCCATGCCAGGCAGTGAGGCCAGTAAGGAGAATATCTTCTGTGATTTCTGCCACTCAATAAAAGCTACCACGGGCATAGGCAATGCCCCTTTTATCGTAGACCCCGGGGATGCCACAAAGATGGACTTCGGCACCAAACGGGGTCCCTTTAAGGACTGCCCCATGACCGCCCATAAGACGGAGTATTCTGAACTCCACACCCGTTCGGAATTCTGTGGCTCCTGTCATGACGTATCTCATGCCGGGAGCAGATTGGCGGTAGAACAGACCTATACGGAGTGGCGTCAGGGGCCCTACAACACGGGTAATCCTGCCACCACGATACATTGTCAGGACTGCCACATGAGGCAGAGGCCAGGCGTGCCCTCCACGGGTTCTACCGAGAGGCCAGATAATCCGGGCTTTGCCGCAGGGAAGCAAGTAGGGGGCATAGAGAGGCCCCACATCTGGACCCATTATTTCGTGGGCGGTACCAGCCTTATCCTCGGCCCCATCCTCCAGGAGCCAGAGAGGCAGAAGATGGCCGAGGACAGACTAAAAAATGCCGCTAGGGTGGAGTTGATAACGCCCACCGCTATAAAACCCGGGGAGTTGCTCAGGTTCAGGGTAATGGTAGAGAACGTGGGTGCGGGGCACTACATCCCCACGGGGCTTACAGAGGTGCGTCAGATGTGGCTGGACGTGGCCGTGGCGGACGCCGAGGGTAAGGAGGTCTATCGCTCTGGTACAGTGGATGAAAAGGGCCATCTGGAGGAGGACGCCGTCGTATATCACACCATCTTTGGTAACGAGAAGGGACAACCCACGTATAAGATATGGGAGGCCACCCACGTCATCTCTGATTATCGGGTCCCTCCAAAGGGGCAGAGGGTGGAGAAGTATGCCTTCCTGCTCCCCCCAGACATCAAACTACCACTGAAGATAAAGGCCGTGCTCCGCTACAGGGGCGCCCCCCAGTGGCTGGCGGTGGAACTCCTGGGGGATGGAGCCCCCACCATACCCATTGTAGATATGGCGGAGGCGGCGGCCACTATAGCCCAGGCCACGGATACACAGAAATAGGGTTCAGGGAGTCATTACGAGCGAGGTGAAGCCCTCTTAAAGATTGCTTCAGGGCTTGGCTTGGCCCCACGCAATGACTTTTTCTCCCCCCCGACGCATAGTCTCCTTTGGTCTATAGCCCTGGCGGAGGCAGTGTATTAACCCATTTTCAGTGGCATAGCGAGTTGTATACGGTTATTTTTGGGGCGAGTGAGCGGGAGTCTCTTTTTTCAACTACGCGAATGGCAAGTGTTTCAAAAGTTACTCTTTACAAGTTATGTTGTTCTAGACACTTACGCTCATTTTCCTAAATTTTATTGGAGATTTTTGGTTTTGTTCTTAAGCAAAGGCAAAAAGTCTAAAAAATTTTTATTTATATGGTGTATACAATATATTGACAATCTTCTTCGGGATTGTGCCGTGTTCTCAAATGATCTGACAATATATGGAACATATGGGCATTCTATTTTAAACCATACTACAAATAGTATTCTTGTCCGTTTATGCCCACACCAAGACCTTGACGCGCCCTTATAGAAACTTACAATATGTATACAAGATGTGGGTGGCCTTCTCCTTAGTTTTGAAAGTCCAGGCTTTGCTTTTGACAACACCTTGTAATTCTGCTAAACTCTAAGTCCTTTTTTTCTCTTTAAGTTTTGGTTCGGGGAGAATTAGGGAAAAGAGAGAAGAGCAGAAACTGGAGGGGAGATAAAATGGTGGAAGGCAGAAACGAAAGGGGCACAGGAGAGGAGAAAAGAAAGTTGTTTGATTTTCTAAAACCTGAATCTCAATCGCGGATCGAAGAGATTTCACAAAAGTACATAGACAGAATGACAAGAGCCGCTGAAGAGGCAGAAAAGGAAGCTGAGATACCTGTTTCTGTGTTAAGGGGACGACTTTATAAATAATAAGGTTTATCAACTTTTTTACACTTTTGTTCCAACAAGGACAACCTTTTAGGTCGTCCTTGTTTTTAATGGTTCAATGCCTAATTATTCAGAGTTTTACTCTAACTTTGAAATTATAAGCTTTGAGGAACTAGAAAAGCAATTTTTATTGCCACCTCCCCCAGCGACTCTACGGGAAATTGTGCGCAAAAACCTTTTACCTGCATGGAGTGTTATTAAATTTTTAAAAGAAAAACACACTGTAAGGACAATATTGATGGAGAAGGAGTATGTGGACTTAGATTTTTTGGACGAATACAGGAGTTTTTATTCCAAAAAATTTGAAGTGCACAAAAAGTATTGCTCACGTTTCCATTTCTTCTCATGCGATATTAAAAAGAACGATTTTCCTAGGTTGAAAGACTTTGAAAAAGATTATTTGGGTTATATAGTAAAAAGACCCCTAAAGGCGTTTATAGTTGGGAGAACAGTTCTAGCACCAAAAGTGCCAGACGCTGACAAGTATTTTATACTCTGCCAGGACGATTTTAAGCCAAATCTAGCAGGTCACGAGCTTAATGTTAAAGGCGTAGCTTTTCTACAACAGGATAGTCAAGTAAGTGTTTGCGCTACAGCATCTCTTTGGATGGCAACAAAGATACTCTCTAAGAAGTTTGAATTTCGTTCTTATTCACCTGCCGAAATTACAGCGATGGCAACGAGAGACAGCGTACCCTTTGGAAGGCCAATTCCATCAGAAGCTTTATCATCAGAACAAGTGTGTGGTGCTCTGCTAGAAATGGGTTATGAGCCTAAGCTTCATTGGCCAAAGTCTCCAGGAGAAGCAAAAGAGATAATATACCGGTACGTTGAATCGGAGCTTCCAGTATTACTTGCTATGAGTATGCCAGGCGAGCCCACAGAAGGCCATGTGGTCACAGTGATAGGGCATACTTATAGGTGCATAGAATCTCCTACAAAGCATGGTCTACTGGACGAGGATAGACAAGAAGTTGGAAGTTATAGTCTAAGTTCCGGATGGGTTGATAAGTTTATTGTCCATGATGATAGAATCGGTCCTTACATAGAACTCGAATTGTTGGAAGATAAACAAGAATACCAACGGCCTATTAAAATTAAACACAATGACCAAGTATTAAAAGCAAGTCTAGTAGAAGAGTATCCATGTCCCATCCGAATGGAATATGGGGAGGCGGGAAGGAAAAAGGAAGAGATGTGGAACATAGATTTAATTATCGTTCCACTGCCACCTTATATACATATAACTGCGGACAATGTCAAAAAGAATGTAACGGAATTTTTGGGCACGGCGAGAGCACACCTTGCTGAAACTTCGCAACTAGAAGATATTGTTATTCGTTGCTACTTGCGCAGGTCAAATGAATTTAAAAAAAAGCTTCACGAGAAAATGAATGAAAGCCTCAAATGTTATTATAGAGGCACATGCTTGCCAAAGTACTTATGGGTAGTAGAACTTAGTGAAACAAAATGGATGAATGAGGAAAAGAAGGAAAATCGTTTAATGAAAGGGGAAATATTGATAGACCCAACGGCTAGCCCGTACGAGCATGGTATTATTTCAGCGCATCTTCCAGGTTTATTAATTTACAACTACGAGCGGCATTTTGAACGTTCCGATTCTAAGCCCCTGAGTGAAGATGTTGGGTACCCACATTTAGCAAGATAATCACGTTTTTTAACTGCTCGTTTAATTTAGTAGTAAACCACCGATTCCTCCCACCTGGCAATAAGCCAGATTACCTTTCCAACCTCTTTCTGACCCGGCCTCTGTGGGTTACGTATTTTTTATAGGGTTGTGTATGGATACCTTGCTAAAAAGGGAGTAGGGTTATTGATTTACGGGGGGCTTCTTGTTATCCTGCTCGGTTTTTGGAGGGTTAATTGTAGTGGCCGAGCTTGCTCGGCACGGCGTATTGGGCAAAGCAAGCTTTGCCACTACAGTTTTTGGAGGGTAAAATAGAAGGTGGCTGGTGCAGGCGGATTTTTCCAGGGGCTTGTTAGCAGGCCGGGGGTCTCCATAAGTGTGAGCTTTATCCTGGCCATATTTATCGGGGCGGGGTTCTTGAGTCTGCCCCAGGCCACCGTGGACCGGAGAGAATTGCCCTTTATTGACGCCCTTTTTATCGCAACCTCTGCCACCTGTGTGGCGGGGTTAACGGTCTGCGACCCTAATAAACTATCCTACCAATATTTCTCCTTCTGGATACCTAATGAGTTCCGGCTTAGGTCTTCCAAATAGTGAAAAACCTATAGCTAGCGGTCCTATACGGCCAATGAACATAGCAATAGTCAAAAATATTTTTCCAACAATACTTAGGTTGGGAGTGATTCCCATGGATAACCCTGTATTACTGAGGGCAGATGTACTTTCAAATAAAATCTCTAGAAAAGACGCATTTTCTATAGCCGCTAACACCGCTACATCTATTGTCAACACTAAAACAAATGAAAGAAATATAACGAAAGATCTGTGTACTGTTTCATCAGGAATTGCTCTTTTGAAAACAGCAACATAGCTCTTCCCCCTAAATAATGAAACAAGGGACACTAACATTATCCCCAGAGTGGTAGTTTTAATTCCTCCCGCTGTCCCACCTGGGGAAGCACCTATAAACATTAAAACTACAAGCGTAAAAAGGCTGGTATGGCTCATCTTTGCAATATCTATAGTATTAAACCCATCGGTTGTGGAGGCAGAAATTGCTTGAAAAGAGGAGAGCAATAATCTATCTCCAAGAATAACTGAGGGAGGCCACTTCTCTGAGACGAATATGACCGCTGTTCCGATAGATAGAACAATTATTGTGACCAGCATTGCCAATTTGCTGTGGGCTGATAATTGCCTGGGCCGTTCACGTTTAATAGTTTTTACAGTTAATGTAAAAATATCGTATAATACGTAAAATCCAATTCCTCCAATTATGGAGAGGATGTCAATAACCAAGTTAACAGTAATGTTATCCTGGTAAGGCATAAGACTATCGGGGAAAGGTGAAAATCCAGCAGTAGAGAAGGCCGATACTGAGTGGAAAATCCCCAGGTAGATTGCATGAGATACAGAAAAATCACGTAGCCAGTAGGAACTCAGAATAGCTGCGCCAACAAATTCGAAAGAGAAAGTGAATAGCATTACTAGCATAAAAAATTTAGCGAACTTCTCCGCCAAACTTGCCCCTTGTAGTGATTCTCTTCCAGCCAGCCCCATTCTTAAGGATAGCTTCCTACCTAAAACATATGCTAAAAAAACATAAAATGTCATATAGCCTATTCCACCGATTTGAAAGTCAATTAGCAGGACTATTTGTCCAAAAAGGGAATAAAAACTACCTATATCTACAACCGTTAACCCGGTGGTACTTATTCCAGAAGTTGCTACGAATAAAGCGTCTATAAAAGGTTGACGTACCCCTTTAGATGAAGCTATTGGTAAAGTTAGAAGGGCAGCTATAATTAGCGTAGTAAAAGCGTAGCCTATTACCAAAAGTCGAATAGGCGTAAAAAATCTCAAAAACGTTCGTAACTTTGCCATTGTTTAAATCTTCTAAAGTATTTGGTGTAGTTTGAAAATTCTTCTGAAATTAAAACCGCTTGAATATACCTCAAAAGTTAATAAAATCAATGAGTTTAAGGACTCCAGAAAGGGAGTCTTACGCAACCAGGGAAAGGATACCATTTTTTGAGTTTATTAGGCTAAGGGATTTTAAGGGCGGAGAAGGAGGCTTCTGGCCATACCAGGAATAGTTCCCTAAGGAACACGTAGCCGTGGGATGAACTAGGGGACAGGGACTAGGGAGTAGGGGTTAGAAAAGAAGGAGGTCTGGATACATGGTAAGGGTGGTGGCTGTACTAGGACTGGGCAGATTCGGACAGGCCCTGGTGAAGACACTGGTTGAAGAAGGGGCGGAGGTCATCGCCATAGATGTGGATAAGGAGCAGGTGGAGAAGATAAAGGATATTGCCACCCATGCCATTCAACTGGACAGGGAGGATGAGGAGGCCCTCAGGGCCTGTGGGGTGGGGGATGCAGACGTGGCGGTGGTGGCCGTGGGCGCCCTCGAGCCAAGTGTAATGAATACGGCCATCCTGAGTAAGATGGGGGTAAAGGAGATTATTGCCAGGGCGACCAGCGACCTCCATGCCCATATACTCAGTACGGTGGGTGCGACCAGGGTGGTCTTTCCCGAAAAAGACATAGGCATAAGGGTGGCCAAGGGTATCATGGTCCCCGGGCTAAGGGAATATGTGGAGGTAGGGGAGGACTACTGCCTCGCTGAGGTGAAGGCTGGGGAGAGACTCATTGGGAAGTCCCTCAGGGAACTAGACCTTAAGGCCAAGTTCAGTATCAATGTGGTAATAATAAAAAAGACGGAGGTGGTCCAGGTGAATGACCATGCCGTGGAGCGGGAGCGGATGGTCCTCCCTACTGCCGATTACGTCCTGAGTGAGGGCGATTGCCTGGTTATTGTAGGGGAGACCGAGAAGGTAGAGGATTTTGAGAGACACACGAAGTAATTAACAAACAGTGGGCAGGCACCGATTGCGGAGTGCGGCATATACAGGCTATACCCTTAAGACCCTGGAAAGACTGGCAAGGGCCACCGGTACGGAGCTGGCAATTGAGTTTCGGCCTGTACGACGGAAACAGGTAGTTAGTAGCCGCAGGTCGCGCCTGAGGCGGATTCGCCTGCGGCGAACTTTAGCCTGCGTTAGAGTCGCAACCTAAAGGTTGCGGCTACCTGGCTACTAGCTACCAGTCAACACTGGGCAGGGGCAAGCCCTGCCCCTACGAACTGACTACTAGTCAACCGGGAAGGGGCCGATAAGCCGAGTCCTGTCTAGGGTGGCCATTACTCTAGGGCAGTGGTTGCCCACTACCTCGTAGCAGCTTACCCGGAGGGACACCCCGTACCAATAAGGTGCGAGGCATGAAGCGGGCCACTTCCTTCCCTCCCTATTTAGCCTTTCTCCAGGTGGGGTTTGCCGTGCCAGCCCTGTCACCAGGACTGCGGTGGGCTCTTACATTAAGGGGCCTTAATTAGCCCCCCCGCCTTTTCACCCTTACCCACTAACTAGGGAATAGGGGATAGGGGGTAGCAAAACAAAACCTTACTGTTTACTACTCCCTATTCCCTACTCCCTAGCTGGCGGGCGGTATATTTTCTGTGGCACTTTCCCTGAAACCCCTATTACGGGGTCCCGGTGGGCGTTATCCACCACCTTGCCCTGTGGAGCTCGGACTTTCCTCTCGTCCGCTCCGCCTGAGGCGGAACGGACGGGCGACCACCTGTCCCCTTCCCGGGAAGAACAGCCGTAGGGGCAAATTCATGAATTGCCCCTACTGTTCCGGAAGGTATAGAATCTTACCGCAGTTCTTGCAGAGGGTCAGTTTCTGGTGTCGGAGCAGGAGATTTATCGTCTGGGGGGTTAGCCTCATGTTGCATCCACCACAGTCTTCACCGTGCACTTCTACCACGGCAAGACCATCTTTTTCAATAAGCCTCTGGTACTGCGTAAGGGTTTCTTTATCAAGGAGGTCGGCGTTTTCTTTCCATTGTTTCTGATACCCCAGGGTCTCTTTTTCCAGGACCTCTAGCTCTGCCTCTACGGAGCCAGCATACGCCGAAAGTTCCTTTTCTTCCCCCTGAATCTTTTTCTCTAATTCTTTCTCTCCTGCACGGAGTCCTTCCAGTTTGGACAGCATGGAGAGGATTTCGTCTTCCAGTACGCTCTTATCCGCCTCTTTGCTGCCCACCCCTGATAGAAGGGCGGTGTATTCTTTATTGTTCTTAATCTGGAAGAGTTTGCCCCTTGATTTCTTTATCTCCTCTTCCAGGCATTTGTGTTCCAGTTCCTTGCCGTCTGTATCTTTTTGGAAGTCCCTTGCTTCCTTTTGTTTTTGTGTCAGGAGTCCCTTCCCTTGTTGAACCTGTGCGCGCCTTTCTCCCAGGGCGGCCAGTAAGGTCTCCCTTCTTTTTGTAAACTCAATTAGTCTGGTATCTATGGACTGTAGGTGTTTTAAGACCTCCATTCTGTCGGTGAGGGTGGCCTTATTGGTTGCTTCCAATTCCATCTAGGAAACCCCCTAACTTCCTGCTTCTAATGGGATGTTGTAATTTTCTGATGGCCTTGGCCTCTATCTGACGCACCCTCTCCCTGGTGACGTTAAATTTCTTCCCCACCTCCTCCAGGGTATAAGTATAGCCATCGCCTATACCGTAGCGGAGTTTTATAATCTCCCGCTCCCGATAGGTAAGGGTACCCAGGACGGCGTTAATCTTGTCCTTGAGCATCCCCTGGGTAGCGGCAGAGACTGGAGACTCGGCCTTTTCGTCCTCTATAAAGTCCCCAAAGCTGCTGTCTTCACTCTCCCCTACCGGCCTATCCAGGGAGATTTGATAGCGGGATATCTTCATTATCCTCCTGGCCTCGGGTACGGAGATTTTTACCTCCCTGGCAATCTCCTCTATGGTAGGTTCCCTGCCTATCTCCTGGACCAGTTTTTTGGAGACGTTCCTTATCTTACTCATGGTCTCTATCATATGGACAGGTATCCTTATGGTCCTGGCCTGGTCTGCGATGGAACGGGTGATGGCCTGGCGTATCCACCAGGTGGCATAGGTGCTGAATTTGTAACCCCTCTTGTACTCGTACTTATCCACCGCCCTCATGAGGCCGGTGTTGCCCTCCTGGATGAGGTCAAGGAAGCTAAGTCCCCTGTTGCGGTATTTCTTGGCGATGCTGACCACAAGGCGGAGGTTGGCGCTAGAGAGGTTCCTCTTGGCGTTTTCGTGCTCTTCGCAGAGGGCATCAATGCACTCCAATCTCCTCTTCAGGCTCTCGGGAGATTCGGCCACCCGGGATTCCAGCTCTACCAGCTGGAGTTCCAGTTCCTTTGCACGGCCATTGGTGCTGACCCTGCTTGCAAGCTTGGCTATCTGGGTCTGGAGGGAGTCCATCTCGCCGGAGACCGTGTGGAGTCGCTTTACTAAGGGGTAGAATTTCTTTGCCTTTACGCTGAGCATCTCCACTATTACTATTTCCACGGCCTCTCTCCGTCTGGCACGGATCTTCCGCATGAGCCTCAGACGTTCGTTCTCGGGGGTCCTCCTGGAGCGGAGCTTTCTATAAGTGTCCGCGTTCTTTTTTAACAGTGCCTTTAGTCTCTTGACATAGTAGGGTATCTTCTGGAATATCTTCTCCCTCCCATTGTCTACCGAGATGTCTATCTTGAGGTTGCGCTCTATGCGCGGCCCCCCAATGTTGTTGAGGGACTCCAGGGCCTTTATGTACTCCTCTATGACATAATCTGACTGAAAGATCTTTAGCAGTACACGTTTCCTGGTCAGTTCTATCTTCTTTGCCAGCTCTATCTCTTCGTCCCGGCGGAGGAGGGGTATCTCCCCCATCTGGGTGAGATACATCCTTACGGGGTCATCTATCTTCTCGGGGATACTCTCTTCCACTTCCTCTTCGGGAAAGGCCTCTTCCTCCTCAGGCCCCAGTGTATCCCGGCTCTCTACCTCCGCCTCATCAATGAGGTCTATCCCCATCTCGTCCAGCATTATGAGGATATCGTCTATCTTTTCTGGTGATACTACGTCATCCTCGGGAAGGAGGTCGTTCAGTTCCTCGTAAGTGAGGTACCCCTTTTCCTTTCCCTTCTGGACGAGGGTTTTAATCCTCTGACCTAGTTTCTCCATTAATCTATAAACCTCCGACAGATTCGCTTTGCCCGCTACGAGTTTTATCTTTGGGTACGAACTGGCGTGCCCTTACCTTATTCCTCTCATGAAATTCCAGCAGGAGCCTATCTTCCTCTCCTTGTGGGTGGGATTTTGACCCTATCGCCCTTTCTTTAGTGTAACTTATTTTTTCCCTATTTTCCCGCCGTTTCGTAAAATTAAGACAGTCCGCAAAATGCATCCGGTAATCCCCTTTTTCTTCTTCCATAGCAACGTCTGCCAGCACCCTGGCCACCTCTCCCTCTTCAAAAAGGTGGGCAAGGTCTTTTTCTGTCACCTTCCCCCCTTCTTTGTATATCTCAAAGGCCTTCTCCGCTAACTGGTTAATGGCCTGATGGATAAACTTGTTGTGGCCTATCTCTAGGAGGTACTCCCCTATCAACTCATTGTGGGTCAGGAGCAGTCCCAGGAGTTCTTTCTCCGTCATGCCCTTATGCGTGGCCCCGGTGGGGGTCGTATCCGCCCCTTCGCTTCGCTCAAGGGCAGGCTTAGGCAGATTAGGCGACGAAGGGGCGGCCTTGCCACTCCCGGCCGGCCCTGTACCAGTACGGTACTGGGCTGGCAAAGACCTTGAGAGCTGCCGCCGTAACACCCCCTCCTCCACAGATATTTCCTCGGCCAGGTGTTTGATGGTAAGCTCCCTCTTGAGTTCGTCGGGTATCTGGGCCACCAGGGGGAGGAGTTCCCTGGCTACCGCCAGCTTTCCAGAAGGGGTAGAGAGGTCCCATCTCTGAGAGGCCCTCTTTACCTTAAAGTCAAAAAACTCCGTAGCCCCCCCCACCTTCTCCAGGAAGGAATCCCTTCCTTCTTTTAAGAGGAGGTCACAGGGGTCATAGCCCTCGGGAAGCTCTGCTATCCTGGTCTCAACGTCCTCTCTTATAAGGGTTTCCACGTTTCTCTCAGCAGACTTTAGCCCTGGGGCGTCACCATCCATTACCAGCACCACCACCTCTGTCCATGGGCGAAGGAGTCTTACATGTTCCTCCGAAAGGGCAGTCCCTAATAGCCCTACTGCCCAGGAGATCCCATATTGGTGGGCCATAATCACATCCGTATAGCCCTCCATTACCAGTACCTTCTTTTCCCTAAAGATGGTCCCCCTGGCCAGGTCAACCCCATAGAGACATCCCCCTTTATGGAATAGGGCTGTCTCCGGGGAGTTAAGGTATTTAGGCTCCGTTCCGTCTAATGACCTGCCTCCGAAGGCTATTACCTTACCGGTCAGGTCTGAGATGGGGAACATCAACCGGTTTCTGAACCTGTCGTAGCAACCTTTCTTACCTTCCCGGGCTATCACCAGCCCCGCCCCTAGCAGGGTCTCGGCAGAGATACCCTTACCCTGGGCTACGGTCAAGAGGCCGTCCCAACGGTCAGGGGCATAACCTATACGGAATTTCTCTATAGAACCCCTGTCTATCCCTCGTTTGTCCAGGTATTCCCTTGCCTGCCTACCCTCCTCAGAGGATAGACATGCCTGAAAGAATCCAGCCGCCAGGCTGTTTGCCTGACAGAGATAATCCCTCTTCTCGTAGGAGGCATCCCGTCTCTGGGGTATATCCACCCCTGCCTTCCTGGCTAGCGACCTGACTGCCTCAGAGAAGGAGAGCCCCTCCTTCTTCATCAAGAAGTTAAAGACACTCCCCCCCTCTCCACAGCCAAAACACTTGTAGAACTGTTTTTCCTGACTTACGGTAAAGCTAGGGGTCTTTTCGTTGTGGAAGGGGCAGAGACCTATATAATTTTTGCCCCGCAGTTTGAGGGGTACGTATTGGCTGACGATAACTACAATGTCTGTATACCTTTGAACCTCTTCTATCTTTTCTCTGGGTATACGTACTGTCAAGGTCATTAGCGGTCTAAGCTTTCAAAAATACCAAGTATACCACAAAAAAAGAAAATGTCAAGGAGGGTGGGGAGGGGTATATTGAGGTGGGGAATAACTAACCAGTAGCCAGGGATAGACTTTAGACTATAGACTAGGGACTATGGACTAAAAGGGAGACTATAGACCATAGACTATAGACTAAAAAAAGTCTGTAGTCCAAAGTCCAGAGTCTATAGTCCTTGTCGCTACTAACTACTACGTA
>Ga0105164_10001001_pt1 | contig 18450 bp, 18 predicted proteins | sample VDWuncwatermetaG_FD_89674 | JGI IMG/M metagenome (GOLD analysis project Ga0105164, IMG submission 89674) | Wastewater microbial communities from Netherlands to study Microbial Dark Matter (Phase II) - VDW unchlorinated drinking water | ecosystem: Environmental > Aquatic > Freshwater > Drinking...
GACCTCGGGAAACATATTAAAAGGAAACACCGCTTCTTTTACCGAAACATAATCCAGCTTTTTGTGGACAAGCTCGGGGAAATCGCTGATTTTTTTACCCAGCATGAGCAATGTAGCGATACGCGCCAGAGGTATACCGATACTTTTAGAAACAAGCGGAACAGTGCGGGAGGCGCGGGGATTTGCTTCCAGGATATAGACTTCTCCGTCGCAAATCGCGAACTGTATGTTAATAAAACCCACGACCTTTAATTCCCGGCTGATCAAAGACGTCCATTCGTCAATGATCTTTAAATGTTCGGGCTTTATGGTGCGGGAGGGAATGGTGCAAGCCGAATCTCCGGAATGAATACCCGCATGCTCAATATGCTCCATCACCGCGGCGACAAAAGTATGCTCGCCGTCGCAGAGAGCGTCAACCTCGCACTCCACAGCATTCTCCAGAAAACGGTCTATAAGCAGCGGGTGCTCCGGGCTGACCTGTATCGCCTCTAAGGCGTATTTGGCCAGCATCTTTTCGTCGTAGATGATTTCCATACCGCGGCCGCCGAGCACAAACGACGGCCTGACCATCACCGGATAGCCGATACGCCGTGCTGCATCCATGGCCTGCTCAAGTGATAACGCGGTAGCACCCTCTGTCTGGCGGATGCCCAACTTGATCATCTTCTGCCTGAACAATTCCCGGTCCTCGGCAAAGGCAATGCTTGCGGTGCTTGTACCCAGGATCTTTACCCCGTTTTTTTCCAGATCTGCTGCGATATTCAACGGAGTCTGGCCGCCGAATTGCACGATCGCACCCGCAGGCTTCTCCTTTTCCCAAATTGTTAATACATCCTCTACTGTCAACGGCTCAAAATAAAGCTTGTTGGAGGTGTCATAATCCGTGGAGACTGTCTCCGGATTACAATTGATCATGATCGACTCACATCCCTCGTCGCGAAGAGCAAAAGCCGCGTGCACGCAGGTATAATCAAATTCAATGCCCTGCCCGATGCGGTTGGGCCCGCCGCCTAAAATGAGGATCTTTTTATTATTGGAAACCGGGACCTCATCTTTGCCAGGAGTATAAGTAGAATAATAATAGGCTGCCTCCGTGACTCCGCTTACCGGCACAGCTTCAAAGCGCGCGTTGCCCACGACTTTTTTCCTGCGGCTCCTGACCAGAGCTTCTTCTACCTTAAATATCTTAGCCAAGTATTTATCGCTAAAGCCCCACTCTTTGGCAAACTTCAGGTCGGCGTCGGATAATTTCTGCCATCCTGAGCTAAGCATTATTTCCTCAAAATCCACTATCTCCTTCATTTCATTAATAAACCACGCACCGATATGGGTCATGGCATGCAGCTCATCTACGCTGACACCCTTGCGCAGCGCTTCATAGATCAGGAATACGCGCTCGCTGGAGGGATAAGACAGCCTGGACTTTAACTCCTCCGTGGATAGGCTGTTAAAATCTTTAGCAAAGCCCAGGCCGGATCTGCCGGTCTCAAGAGAACGGATGGATTTCTGAAACGCCTCTTTGAAATTCTTGGCAATGCTCATTACTTCGCCCACTGCCTTCATCTGTGTGCCGAGCACGTCTTTTGCCTGGCGGAATTTTTCAAAGGCCCAGCGGGCAAACTTGATCACCACATAATCTCCCCAAGGTTCATATTTATCCAGCGTGCCTTTTCTCCAGTAAGGGATCTCATTAAGATTATATCCGGCGGCTAATTTCGTGGAAATACGCGCAATGGGAAAACCGGTTGCCTTAGAGGCCAACGCCGAAGACCGCGAAGTACGCGGATTTATTTCAATAGCCACCAGCCGGTCATCCTTAGGATTATGCGCAAATTGGATGTTAGTGCCGCCGACAACGCCAATAGCATCTACTATTTTATAGGAAAGTTCCTGCATTTTCTTTTGCAAAGCCTGGGGCACGGTAAGCATGGGTGCGGCGCAGAAACTATCCCCCGTATGCACGCCCATAGCGTCGATATTCTCAATAAAACAAACGGTGATCTTCTGATTCTTCTCGTCGCGCACCACCTCCAGCTCCAGCTCTTCCCAGCCGATGACTGCTTCTTCAATCAATACCTGATGAATAAGGCTGGCGTTTATCCCGCGCTCGGATAACACGCGCAGGTCTTCGGCATTGTAAGCAATGCCGCCGCCTGTGCCGCCGAGCGTATATGCCGGCCGCACTACCACCGGATACCCCAGCGAGCGCGCCACTTCCATGGCTTGCTCAACACTGATACAGATCTCTGAACGCGGCACCGGGATGCCGAGTTTTTTCATCGTATCCTTAAAGGCCTCGCGGTCTTCCCCGCGCTCAATGGCGTCGGCCTTAACCCCGATGATCTGGACATTATATTTATCCAATACCCCTGTCTTATGCAACGCGGAGGCTAAATTCAAACCGGTCTGCCCGCCTAAATTCGGCAGGAGCGCGTCCGGCCGCTCTTGATCAATGATCCTGGCGACACTCTCCACGGTAAGCGGCTCGATATAAGTCCGGTCAGCCATTCCCGGGTCAGTCATGATCGTGGCGGGATTGGAATTGACTAAAACAATTTCATAACCTTCTTCGCGCAGGGCCTTGCAGGCCTGCGTTCCCGAATAATCAAACTCACAGGCCTGGCCGATAATGATCGGGCCGGAGCCGATGATCAAAACTTTTTTGATGTCATTTCTCTTTGGCATAGTCGTGTTCCCTTTCTATTTTTTTGAGGGTAATACCCATTCTGGAGAACGTATGCGGTATAATACCACATTACTTCGGAATTGCCATCTTAAGCTATTTTCTTTCCCGGCTCAAACCAGTGCCGGGTCTTATTGGAAAATTTGACTAAACTCAACATTATCGGCACTTCGGTAAGCACACCTACTACAGTAGCAAGTGCCGCCCCGCTCTTTAATCCAAATAAAGAAATCGCAACAGCCACGGACAATTCGAAAAAGTTACTTGCCCCGATCATTGCCGCAGGAGCAGCAATCGAATGAGCTAAGCGCCATTTTTTAGACCATAAATAACCTATAGCAAAAATAAAATAAGTCTGGATTGTAAGAGGGACGGCTATTAACAATATATGGAGCGGATTCCCGAGTATAATATTTCCCTGAAAGGCAAAGAGAATAATTAAAGTCAATAATAACCCTAAAATCGTAACCGGCTTGAGAACTTTTAAAAATACGTTTTCAAACCAATCTGCCCCTTTCTTCTTCAATAAATACACCCTGGAAATATACCCACCTGCAAGCGGAATAACAACAAAAAGAATAGTGGAGTATATTAAAGTATCGTAAGGGACGGTTATCTGGTTTACCCCTAGCAGAAATTTAACAATAGGCACAAAGGCAACTAATATAACCAGGTCATTGACTGCTACCTGAACCAGAGTATAGGCCGGATCTCCTTTGGTTAAATAACTCCAGACAAAAACCATAGCGGTGCAAGGCGCGGCTCCCAAGAGTATGGCGCCGGCAATATACTCTTTGGCTAAAGCCGGGCTGATAAAAGCGGCGAATATGTATTTAAAGAATACTGCAGCAAATAGCGCCATAGTAAACGGTTTGATCAGCCAATTTACCACTAATGTTACTACTAAACCCTTGGGTTTCTTCCCCGCCCTTACAATGCTGGAGAAATCGATCTGCACCATCATCGGATAGATCATCAACCAGATAAGTACGGCAACCGGGATGTTCACCTGTGATATTTCCAACCCGCTTAAAAAATTTACTCCCGCGGGAAACATTTTTCCGATAATGACTCCGGCAATGATACAAAAAATGACCCAGAGGGAAAGATACCTCTCAAAAAACGGAAGTTTTACATTGCCGCTGCTTGCAGACATTTTAACAGTTCCTCATCTTTGCCTTTTTCTATTTCCGATCTATCGAAATATTATACCCCTCAAAGCAAATTAATCCCAAAACTTTTTACAACCCCTTAAGCAAACCCGGCAGCAGCTCCTGATAAAGATGGGCCTTAGAATGTTTGCGGCAGAGGTATTGTAGAAACATCGGAGATTTTCTATTTAAGAATTCCGGGTAATCCGCGGGCCGGGTTTTAAAACGGCTCTCCCAGGCCACCCAATCCTCAAGTATCATAGAGATATTCACCCCTGCTTTTGCCTTAAAGGCATAGAGGGTCTTCTGGAAAACCTGGCTGTCATAAAGCCGGTCCATGGCGTAAGATAACTTTTCTATTTTCTTTACCTCGTCTTCAGTCATGGCATTGCTTTTACAGGCAAAATACGGCGGGCGATGATCATATTCAATACCAAAGCTTGCGGCTCTATCCCGTAAGGTTGTCCCCGGAAGTACAGCCAGGCGAAAGATCACCACTTTTGCCGGGCGCATTGAGTAAAGCCAGTCCAGAGAACTCATCAGGCTCTCATAGCTCTGATGGGGAAGCGCGTCAATAAGCTGTATTTCATAGTAAAGTTTAAATTTATTTAAGGTGCGGATACCTTTTTTGAATTTTTCTTTATCAAACGTCCGATTAATCGCCTTTAGGGTCTTGGGATCTGTGCTCTGGATACCGATCTCTATATTGTAGGCATGGGCCTCTGATAGAAGCCGGGCCATTTCCGCATCGACCAGTTCTGCTTTTAACTCCACGTGCAAGTTAGCACCCCGGTTATATCTGATAAAGATTTTAAGGATCTCTTTTGCTCTTTTAGGGTTGGAATTAAAGGTGGCGTCCATCAGGTATACTTCGTGGGGTTGGTGCGAGAGGATAAGCTTGAGCTCCTTCTCTACCCGGCTCAAGGAAAAATATCTGACTAAAGGAAAGTTTTTATGATAGTAACAATAGTCGCAGCGGCAAGTACATCCGCGCATGGTTTCTAAAGGCAGATCTACGATATTTTTGTCTTTTAAGTTAACCAGCCCGGAGAGATATGGGGAAGGAATACTGCCTACATCGCGCATGAGCGGCCTATCCGGATTATGGATTATCTCTCTAGCCTTACGGAATGTTATCCCTTTGATGCCGGATAGATCCGCGGCTTTAGAACGTTCCATTCGGGCGGCTAACTCCGCGAAGCTCTCCTCACCCTCGCCTCTGACCACCACATCAACCGCTTTTTCTTGGGCCAATATATCTTGCGCGGCCGGGCTTATCTCCGGGCCGCCTAAAATAATGGTTAAGCCCGGGTTTATTTCTTTTAGACGACGGCAGATATTTAATGTTTTCTTGATATCCCAGAGGTAGCAGGAGAAACCGATTAACTGCGCTTTAGAGGCTAGGATTTTTCTGAGGATTGCGGGGATGCTTTGGTTTTCGCTAAAAACCTGTATCGTTGCTTGTGCTTGAGGATTATTTTTTAGAAGATAAGCTTTTAAATAATATAGCGCCAGCTGGATGTCGGTGCCGGTTTCCAGACAGAGCGAAGAAAGCAATATTTTCATTGCGGCAAACCTTTATCGTTTATAGCCGCCCGGTTTTTTGCTCCGTTTAAACCCGGGTTTTTGCGCCCGGCCACTGCTCTTGCCCCAGGGCTTGGCGTCTCCTACAGGTTTCTTCCAAGGCTTGGCATCCCCTGCGGGCTTCTTCCAGGGCCGGGCGTCTCCTTCAGGTTTTTTCCAAGGCCTAGACTCTCCTTCAGCTTTCTTCCACGGCCGAGCTGCGCCCTCCGGCTTCTTCCAAGGCGTGTGATCACCCTGACCCTTCTGCCAAGGCTTTGCCTGGTCTCTCTTTTTACGCCAGCGCATCGGATTATCGTGACTCGTCTTGCGCGGCTTAACCTCTACCGGCAGTCCGGCTAACTGTCGCTTTTTTATATAGCTATGTGTGCGCCTGCCGCCTCTATATGTTCCGGGCTGCCCAGAAGGGCGCACTTGCCCATCCTTTAGGGCAAGGTGTTCATTTAAGACCGGCTGCACTTTTTCCTCTAACTCAATTTTCCGGGGAGTTTCTGCTTTAGGACGCTCGGGTTCGACATCAATGATTCGGCCCATGAATTCCTTACCGTGAAGTTCGGCTATCGCGGCCAGCGCCTGCACCGCGTCAGGCATATCCACAAAACCAAATCCTCTTGACTTGGGCGCCTTCTTCTCCTTGCGCATCACGATAACGGCGGAGGCAACAACCCCAAAACCCTCAAAGAGCGACTTGATATCGCTATCCTTGGTCTCAAACGACAAATTACCCACAAAAATATTCATTTTGATCTATCCTTTTTTCTTCGTTTTTTTCTTTGATTTGACTACAGCACATAATAACTCCACAAACGGAGCTAATTTTCCGTTTTGGTAGGGGAATTCCTTGCATTCGTGCGGCTTCAACCCATAATCAACCTTATGAATTGCGCATAACCCTTCCGGGGTAAGAAAAGTGCAGGGATTATCATCGCAACTCGTGCCGACTTTATATCCGGAAGGATAATTTTTGTCCCGCTCAAGATGATAAAAATCACCTTTTAATCCAAGAACCAATATTTTTTTAGCGACTTCCAGGTCTACCCATGTCCCAAAATCACAGCAGGAATGTTGCTCTCTGCACTTGGAGCAATCAATAGTCCTCATCTTTTCTCCTTATAGTTTATTTTTCCTCTTTATTTAAAACATCCTTGCATTTTACACACACTATGACTCTTTTTCTGTCTTTATCTATACCCGTAAATATTGCCACCAAATAATTATGTGCTAATCTCTCCCCGCATCTTGTACAGCTATTCATTTTGATACCTCCTTTTAACACATTAGACAGAACTTTATTATAACTGAATTACCGGCATAAACAAGCGGACTTTAACCTGTCATTGCGCTAATTCCGCCAAATAATCCCAGCGCTCGTATACCTTTTGGAGTTCCTCGGACAGGGATGCGGATCTGGCTTTAGCACGGCTTATTTCCGCGGGATCCCCCTGGTAAAAAGAAAAATCCGCTAACAACTTGTAGAGCGCTTTTTGCTCCTCTTCTAATTTCTCAATTTTTAAAGGAGCCTGGTCTAACTCCTGCTGTTCTTTATAGGTAAGCTTGCGCGGGACAACAGGTTTTACTTTATTTGCCGGTTCAATTTTAACTTTGGCCTTCAGCGGAGCAGGTTTTTGTACCGGTTGGCGCTGGCTCAACCAATCATCATAGCCTCCGGGATATTCATTGACTAATCCACCACCTTCCAAAACAATGGTAGAAGTAACCACGTTATTTAAGAACGCACGGTCGTGGCTGACTAAAAGCAGTGTACCCGGATAATCAAGAAGTAATTCCTCTAAAAGTTCCAGGGTCTCAATATCCAGGTCATTAGTGGGCTCATCCATCACCAGCACATTAGACGGCTTGGAAAACAACCGTGCCAGAAACAGGCGGTTGCGTTCTCCGCCGGAGAGGACCTTTACCTGCGTACGGGCCCGGTCAGGCGCAAAAAGAAAATCCTGCAGATATCCCAGGATGTGCCTGGGTTTGCCGTTAATAAGTATGGTCTCGCTGGCGCCGTTTATATTCTCGGCAACCGTCTTTTCTTCATCCAACTGCTCGCGCAGCTGATCATAATAAGCGACTTCCAGGTTCGTGCCATGGACGACTTTTCCTCTTTGAGGCCCCAGCTCCCCCAGCAAAATACGCAGCAGCGTAGTCTTGCCGCTGCCATTAGGGCCGATCACCCCGATCTTATCCTGGCGCATGATCTGGGTGGAAAAATCCCGGATCAAGCATTTATCGCCGTAACTAAAATGCAGCTGATGGGCCTTGATCACCTTGTGCCCGGAAAGAACGGAATCTTGCGCGCGCATACGCACCCGGCCTTCCTGTTTGCGCTGGGTTAATTTCTCTTCTCTCAATCGTTCCAGGGCCTTGACCCGGCCTTCATTACGGCACCTCCTGGCCTTGACTCCCTGACGGATCCAAATTTCTTCCTCGGCTAATTTTTTATCAAAATGATTCCACTCTGATTCTTCAATATCCAGCGCCGCGAGTTTGCGCTCAAGAAAAGTGCTGTAATCGCACGCCCAGCTGTAGATCTTTCCGCGGTCAAGCTCGACGATCCTGGTCGCCAGGCGCGTCATGAACATCCGGTCATGAGTCACAAAGAAGATTGTTCCCGGATAGTCAGAAAGAAATCTCTCTAACCAATCAATTGAATCAATATCCAGGTGGTTGGTGGGTTCATCAAGGAGCAAAACATCAGGCTTTAAGACAAGCGCCCGGGCCAAAAACACCCGGCGTTTCTGCCCTCCGGAAAGGCTCTTAAAATCCATTTCCCCGTCCAGCTTCATCTGATTAATGACATATTCAACCTGATTATTCACATCCCAGCTGTTGGTGTGGTCTAACTCAGCCTGCAGATGGTCAAGCTGTTTTAGCAATTCCGGAGTGTGCTGCGTATGAAGCTTGTGAGTGAGTTGATGATACTTACTTAAAAGATTGGCGCGCTCCCCCAAACCGGAGAGGACAATGTCGTATACACTTCCTTCTATATCCACCGGTACTTCCTGAGGCAGATGTGTGGCCTGGATGCCTTTTTGGATGACCACTTTGCCCTCGTCAAGCTCAAGCTGGCCGGCCATCACCTTCATAAGTGTAGTCTTGCCCGCGCCATTTCGGCCGAGCAAGGCAACCCGCTCACCGGGTTCAAGCTGCAGGCTTAAACCATCAAAGATAAACGGGCCGCTAAATTTAAGAGTAGCGTCCTGAATACTGATCAATGCCATAATTTATTAGTCTTATGTATACACCCCGCCAAATCGGCACCTTGGCATAAATGATTGCCAAGTGCGCCCCTTCTGGGGCGATTGGCGGGTGTGTCGCTTTTTGCGACAAAATAAAGGCCCGGATCTAAAAAGATACCGGGCCAATATTTAGCTCTAGATTAAAGCTTTACGACGTTTGTCGCCTGTTCGCCTTTAGGGCCTTGTTCGATATTGAACTCAACCTGGGCGCCTTCAGCTAAAGACTTATAGCCTTCACCCTGAATCGCGGAATGATGCACGAATACATCCTTTCCGTTTTCAGGAGTAATGAACCCATAGCCTTTCTGATCGCTAAACCACTTCACTGTTCCTTTTGCCATTGCTTGTTACCTCCTTCCCTCTATATTTAGTAATTGCTAGAAATCCGCATTATTTTGACCTGCTTAGAATTTTTGGATTCCCAGCGGCACAAACAATGACAAACAAAAAAACCGTAAGGTCAGTTATCTTCCCTTTACGGCTAAGACTTCTAAACTTTTACTGTCAAAAGTATACCACATTAATCCCGCTTGTCAATGTTTATTTTAAAACTCCCGCTTTACACACTTTAGCGAATTTGCGCGCACTTCTCCTGAGCGTCCTTTTAAGTGTCGCATAATCAACTTTGATCAATCCGAACCGTGGTGCAAAACCCTTATCCCACTCAAAATTGTCCATTAGCGACCAATAAAGATAACCGATGACCTCAACGCCTTTGCTCATGGCGCGGTGAATATAACTTAAATGCGAATATATGAATTCCCAGCGCTGGTTATCGTCCTCGGTGCAAATGCCGTTCTCGGTGATCATCACCGGCAGGCCATAATTTTTAAGCTCCAGGAGCAGGTCATAGATACCTTTGGGGTAGATCGCCCAACCCAGCGAATTCGTTGGACAACGGGTGTATTTTTTATCCAGGACATCCATCGCCAGGTTCTCGAGGCCGAATTTCTTAGGGTCAACCACCTGCCGCGAGTAATAATTCAACCCGATAAAATCCAGGTGCTTGCGCTCCGGGCTATATCTAATGATCCGCTCCAAGAACCCCATATTATATAATCTATCCCTTAAATAAACCGCAAGCTGGTTCTTGAGGTCCTTCTTGTGGGGGATATAATCCATTAAATGCTGGGCAATACTTACAAAAGGATAACCCAAATTTAATTCCTTATAGACCTTATTTATCATATCGTAGGCCTGCACGTGCGCTTGGGCCAGGTGTTCTTCGACTATGTATGCCTTTATGTAGGACTTTACCTGCGGGGGCCAGACGCCCAAAATATAGGCGTGCGATATGTAAATGGTAGGTTCGTTTATAGTGATCCAATAACGCACATGCTTTGCCAGGGGCCGGACCACAAATTCACAGAAACCTAAAAACCGGCTGGCCGCGCGGTTGTCGAGCCATCCCCCGGACCTGGCGAACCAGGCGGGATTGCTGAAATGATGCAGGGTAACTACCGGTTCGATATTGCGCTTTTTTAAGGCGAGAATAACATCGAGATAATGTTTTAATTCCTTTTGGGAGAACTTGCCTTCCCTGGGCTCGATGCGGCTCCATTCTATGGATAAACGATGGGCATTGTGCTGCAGGCGCACAGCCAGGTCAAAATCCCGCTTATACAATTCATAATGGCGGCAGGCCGGGCCGGACCTTTCCTTGCCCGCGTCCTTTTCCCATTGCCACCAGTCAGAATTGCGATTATCACCCTCAACCTGGTACGCGCTTGTCGCCGCACCCCAAAGAAAACCCGGAGGAAATTTGATCATGATAAAATTATATCATTACGCATACGGAATGCCATCAGAATATTTAGCATATCATTCAATACAAATATCCTTCGAGCGAGCACCGCGCACCAACAGCGTTGATGCGAGTCGAGAAGGACACGCTCAGTTCTCGACCCGGGGCTTCGCCCCTCGCTCGAACAAGATTGGAACCTTCGGCCTCGCTTGAACAATACGCGTTGGTAACCCTTGACTTCAGGCATAAAACGGTATAAATTAAATTCATGCAGTCTATAGCCAAATTGATCCGCAAAACCTATAAAATGGCGCGCCCTCATGAACGCAGGACGATCATGAAAAATGTCGCCTCCCTTTCAACCCTGCAGATCATCACCTATTTATTGCCGGTCGTGATCGTGCCTTATCTCTTCCGGGTCTTGGGCCCGGATAAATTCGGCTTGATCGCTTTTGCGCAAGCATTCGCGCAGTGCTTCATTATCCTGACAGATTACGGATTCAGCATCTCCGCAACAAAAGAGATCGCCCTCTGCCGCAGCGAACACAGCAAGGTCTGCCGTGCCTTTTCTTTGGTGATGACGGTAAAAATTTTCCTTGTAGCCATAAGCTTGCTGATACTGGGCGCTATCGTATATTTTGTGCCCAGGTTCAGAAACGATTGGCTGGTTTATATATTGAGCTTTGGCACAGTGGTAGGAACAACTATTTTCCCGGTCTGGTTCTTTCAGGGCACGGAAAAAATGAAGCACATCACCGACCTTAATATATTAGGGGGGCTGGTTATGGCACCTCTTATTTTTATCTTTGTAAAAGGGCCGGGGGACTACCTGTTAGTGCCGCTGATTAATTCATCCGTATTTTTAATCACCGGGCTCTGGGGGCAATACCTGGTCTTCTCTAAATTTCGCGTATCCTTTAAATTTCAGGGATATAGAAAATTCCGCGACCACTTAAAATCCGGATGGGATATTTTTATCTCTATGGCCGCGATAAACGCGTATACGAGCATGCGCGTTTTTATTCTTGGCCTCCTGACCAATAACAGCATCACCGGCCTTTACTCTATTGCCGAAAGGATCGCCAACGCCTGCCAGACTTTCCCCTTAAGCTCATTTTCTCAGGCGATCTTCCCGCGTTTAAACAAAATATTCCAGAACAATAAGGCCAAGGCATTTAAAATGATGCAGCACATGCAGCAGATCACCACTCTTATCGCCTTGCTCTGCCTGCCGCTGATCATAATCCTGGCCGGGCCGATCGTCCAGATCGCCTGCGGCAAGGCCTACCCCCAGACAGTGATATCCCTGCAGTTTTTGCTCGTCTCTGTGTTTTTTATCGCCGCTAATGCCTTCCGGGTGCAGTTTCTGCTGGTCTGCGGAAAAACATATACCTACTCAATGATCCACGTAACCGCGGCAATGATGGGGCTTCCCTTGATATTTCTGCTGGTGAATTTTTTTTCTTACCTGGGGGCAGCGGGGGCGACCTTAGCCATCGAGGCGGGAATATTTTTTGCCACCTACTACAACGTAAAAAAACTCAAATTTCAATAAGGGGACGTTCCCCAAGGTGCCACCCTTATCCCGGGATCCGCTTTTTCCAGTACCAAGAGGGGAATTTCAAGGTAAAAATAAACAGGGCAATTACCAGCGGCCAATTGGCAAGCATATCAATCAGGCCGACAATTTTTAGGTCAAAACACCTTAATAGCACCAGCGCGAACGCAAACAGTATAAAAACCGCTGCCCATACGAAAGTAACTATCTTCCAGGCTTTTTGATAATACACCGAGCGCATGATCTCCGGCGGCGCCTGCGTGCGCACAGAATCAGCGAACAACTGCATCATTGAGCGTTTTAACAAAAGCGAAGACATAAAAATCGCTCCCACCACGAAATTATCCAGCGCCAACACGTATAAATACATCCGGGGATTACTTTCAACCAACACCACGATTACGCGCGCCAGGATCATGATCACGGCAAAGATGGCAAAGAAATTCACCTTGTGGTTCCGCACCTGGTTTAGATAAAATACCCCAACGCACCAGGCTATGGCTATTGTACCCCAGAGAAACGGCGTGCCGTGGTGCGCGCCATAAATAAAAAACACCTTCGGGATCACAAAACCAAAAAACATATCCTTCCAGGGAAACCTGTCTCTAAGGCTGACCCAAATCGATTCGCGCGATTCATCCGCCATTAAAATGCTCCTCTCGAAATAACGTGTTCTATTTTTTACTACTCGCCTATAATTTTTATGAGCACCCGTTTCTTGCGCCGGCCGTCAAACTCACCGTAAAAAATTTGCTCCCATGGCCCGAAGTCGAGCTTTCCACCAGTGATGGCGGCGACAACTTCCCGGCCCATGATCGTCCTCTTTAAATGCGCGTCGCCGTTGTCCTCGCCGGTAAGATTGTGCCGATACTTATCCAAGCCGCGCGGGGCGAGTTTTTCCAGCCAGGCGGAAAAATCGCTATGCAACCCGGATTCATCATCATTAATAAAAACCGAGCTTGTAATATGCATGGCGTTAACCAGGCAAAGGCCCTCTTTGACCCCGCTCTTCTTAACCGCTTCTTCAACCTGCGCAGTTATATTGATAAATTCCTGCTTGTTTTGCGTGTTAAACCACAAATACTGCGTATGCGATTTCATTTTAAAATTTCTCCCAGTGGATCAATTCTTTCAGGGCCCTCTTCTGGGCAATATTAAAACTATCTTTTGATTTCGGGTAACCCAACGCGATCAAACTCACCAATTTATAGCCGGTAGGAGCATTTAATAACTTAGCTACGTCGGCGCAATAGGGTTTCTTGTCCCCGGCAACCCAGCATGAACCGATACCTAAGGCAGCCGCGGCAAGCATGATGTTACAAGTAGCAGCGCATCCGTCTTCCAGATAATATTTCGTATCCGAACAGAAAACTGCGATACAGGCCTTCGCTCTGTCCAGGAACCGGCCATTCTCCGCTAATTCAGCGAGTTTTTTTAAGGTTGGCGCCTGGGTGATCATAATAAATTCCCAGGGCTGGACATTCCTGGCGGTAGGGGCAAACCTGCCTGCATCTACCATTTTCTCCAAAATGTCCTTGGCTATCTCTTTGTCCGCGTATTCCCTGATACTTCTTCTTGTTTTAAGAATTTCTAATGAATCCATTTCTCCCTCCCTGCCTATGCGACAATATCAATCTTCTGTCCGCCAAACTCTACGGAATCTCCTGCGCGGAGCTTGCGGCGGACACGCAATTCCACCGCCCCGTTGACCGTAACCGCGCCCGCCTGTATCTGCTGTTTAGCTTCAGCGCCGTTTGCAACAAGATGCAGGGCTTTTAACACATTGTCCAGCTCAATAAACTCAGTCAGCAGTTTAAATTCCATTAGTAAAACACCTTGCCGGGCATAGCCGCCCAGTCCTTTAAAAGTTTGACGCATTCTTCCTTAAGCACGCTGGCGGTAAGCTTGACCCTGCTTTTGCCCAGAGAGGCGAGCTTCGCGGTAGAAATATTCAACTCGTTAAAACCCGCTATTTTAGCATCGGCGGTTTTTGTTCCGTAGAATATCCTCTTTATCCGCGCCCAGTGAATTGCGGCAAAGCACATCGGACAAGGCTCGGTAGTGGAATATATTACGCATCCGGAAAGGTCATAAGCCCACAGCTTCTTAGAGGCTATTCTTATGGCGTTGATCTCGGCATGACAGGTGGCATCATTTTTTAAGACCGTATTTCTCGATACGGCGATCACACGCCCTTTTCGGACAATGCAGGCGCCAAACGGCCCTCCGGAGAGAGACTTAAAATTCTTCCGCGCCTCTTTAATGGCCAACTTCATGAATTTCTTATCGTTCATTATTTATAGTTTAGACCCCGAGAGGAGCTCTCTTGCTCCAAGCTTATCTTGAATATAAACTTCCGGAATAAATTCCATTGAGTTCGGGATAAGCTCGGCCATAATTTTTTTTATGCCCGTCTGCTGGGTTTGGTTTTGCGGATCAAAAACGGGATTCTGGCTTAAGTCGTTCAACAAAAGGATGACCGGATCGCGCGGGAACATATAACCTTCCAAAAGCTGCTTTATAAGGATGAAAAAATAATCCGGTTTGTCTTTGAACACATTCACCGCGGTTTTAAAAGTAATCTTCCCCCAATCGGCATCCAGGGTCTTACGGATAAGCGCGTAAGCGGAAGAATATTTGATCATCTTAACCTCCCCGGGGGCGAGTTTCGCGGCGGTATTCATGATCACAGCGGTGAACTCCGCGTGCCTGAACGTTTTTATCTCCCTGTGTATATCGATGGTCAAGAGGTCAAAGATATAAACGCCGCGCACGCCGGCTACGGCGCTGATCGTGCTGCGCTTTACAAAATCCTCTACCGCGTCCCAAAGGATCAACTCATCATTACGGATAAAATTCAAGGCCAAAAAAGTGCAGGATTGAGCTTCGCGCACCGCTTTATATTGGCGGACCTTCTCCTCATTATGCCCGACATACGTAATTTCGTCAAACCGCGGCATATGCGTAAAGAGATTTGAATTTTGAAATCCGGAATCAATTAAATTCATAATCAGCTAGAATTCCTACCCTTTCTGGCGGTTGGCTAAATCAAACAATGAAGCACTGAACCCCTCCACGACGCAGGCCATACTCTCAAAATCCAGCGTATCCCAGGTATCGGCATTGGTGTGGTATTTGGCACTCCTGAGGAAGATCGTGTCACCCACCATCACCGCCGGATAACCCGCCTTCCAGAAAGACCAGTGATCGCTGAAATCTATTACAGGGTCGAAGTTGGTTGAGAGCAATACAATGGGGAACCGGGAATGCCTCTGGAAAGATTTTACAAGAAATGCGCTTAAGTCACGAGACCCGGAGTTGGAGGATACGGAAATAAAATTCCCCCTGTTCGGGAGAAACAGCCCGGTGATCACCGGAAAATACCTCTGGGAGTTGGCCTTATCCGTATAATAACCGATCATATCAAACAACACCGCGGCTTTGATATCTTCTGCCCCGGCCTTAGCCTCGCGGATAAATACCTGGCTGCCCATAGCAGCCGTCTTAAAAAACGGCTCCTCTTCATTGGTAAAAAAACAGAACTCAATACTGTTGACGGAAGGCCTATTCCTTAAGATCCGGGCCAACTCTAAAACCGCGGCAACGCCGCTGGCATTATCATCCGCTCCGGGAGTGACCACAGTATCATAATGGGCTCCTGCGATAATCACTTTATTGGGCGCAACTGATCCAATTTTGCGGGCAATGATATTCTCTACCTTTTTATCCTGCAAAGTATATTCCTGCAATTTAACCTTGTAGCCGTAAGACTCAAGCTGTTTGGTGATATAATCTGCCGCCTGCTCCAGCTCACGATAATATTCAAGGTCGCGCTCTCCGATCTCCTCAGAAAGCATGCGCACATGGTCTTTAAGCCTTTCTGCGATCTGAAAGTTATACGACTTGGGCCGAGTCTGCGGAGTAAAGAAGTTCAATCCGAAGGTCAGGGCATGCGCCGCCGCCAGTATGCACAAACCGATAATTACTAACCGTATAAACCTGCGCGTTATTTTCATATTTTAAAAGGGGACGTTCCCTAAGGGGACACCCTTTAGCTTAAACCCATTACACAGTACTAATAAAATATTATATCTCCAATACTCCGACTATTCAATCGCAAAGCTGGCGCTCACAACCGCAGTGACTTTTTTATCAAAGGAGCTGGTGTCATTGACTCCCCAATCCGAAACCTCGGTTGAATTAACCGGTGTAATCTGGAATACGCCCATTTTGGCAGAACGGATCGAACCGATCTTGTTGCCGGTGGCCTTGACCATATTCTCGGCCCTCTGTTTAGCGTTTTCCGTGGCCTTGGCGAGCATCTCAATTTTTAGTTCATCCAGCTTGGTGTAGGAATAATCCGGGGCATACGACTCAAACTCAATGTTTTCATTAATCAATTCCGTGGATTCCCGCGAGATCCTGTCGACCTTTTCCACATCATAAGAACGCACTTCGATAATCTCGCTCAAGATATACCATTGGATCTCATTAGTATCATTACCCTTATCATTTTTCTTATAGACCTTATTTATCGAGATCTGTGAAACAATAATTTCATTTTCACTGATCCCCTTGCCGATAAGGTATTTTTTGACCACCGCAAGGTCATCGTTAAGTTTCTGATAACCCGTCTTTAAATCTGCTTGCCGGGTGGAAAACGAACCTCTCCAGACGATGTAATCGCTTTTTATTTCCCTTTGCGCCGAACCGGTTACAGAAATCTGCTCTCGGACAAACTTGGTGATCTTTAAAAATCCTTTTGAAAGGATCATACTCGAAACGATCGTTGCCACTGCGATGCATACGCCCAGGATAATTATTTGGGAACTCCTTAAAACCTTAGCCCCCTCCATCCTACACCTCCTAAATATTAAAAACCCCCTCCAGTCACAGTTTGGCCAACGAAGGTTTTAATTTTTTATCTTTTTTTATACCACCAAATCCAGCCGAATAGGCGCACGCCGAGATAATAGACTTTCGCGCCGCGCATCCCGTCTCAACATAAATAATTAAAAATATCTTTTAACTCATACTCTTTTCCCGCGGCTTTGTTCAGGGCATTAAGAATCTTGCGCTGGATGTTTGGCGTAAGCCGCCTGCCCTTAACCGCGCGATTGACCATTTTATGTGTGAGTTGTTCGGTTGAATTGCGTACCAGGTCATTGGGTTTCAACCCGTGCTCAGTCATCAACCCGGCGAGCGGCTGTACCCCTAAGTCATGCTCGATATCCTTAACCATTGTCCCCTTTTATCGAATTTTCTCCTTAGGCAGATTAAAATAGCCGTGTCGCAACCCCGGGACCTTCTCCCGCAAGCGCTGCATCACCGTACGAATACCCAAAAGAGCGCTGTTATGACTTACCTTCAGCCTTTTAAAATACCGGCGGGGATCGTAATTCAAATTTCTCCACTGGATCATGTCTATGCCGGTGCTTTTAATAAATTTAACCAATTCATTAAATTCGTCCTCCCTATCCGTAAATCCGGGCATGACCAGATAATTTAAAGAAACGAATTTCTTATATCGTTTGGCAACGGCGATTGAATTACGCACATCGGCAAAGGCGTAGCCGCGCGGCAAGTAATAACGCCGGTAAAATTCTTCCCTGACGCTGTTAAGGCTAACGCGCATGCTGTCCAGGCCGGCAAGGCATAATGCCCGGACTTGCGCTGTCAGGCTGGCATTAGTATTCATGTGAATGGTGCCACGAGATGTTTTTCTGCGAATTAGCCGTATCGCTTCGCTGATAATATCAGCTTCAAGCAACGGCTCTCCTTCGCACCCCTGGCCAAAACTGACCACCGCAGCCGGCGCGGCTTTAATATGCATAAGTGCGAGTTCCGCTATCTCTTCGGCTGTCGGCACAAACGCCAGGCGCGGCTGGGTTGCAGGACATGATCCCCGGGGCTGAAACGAAATACATCCGATGCAGCGGGCATTACAATTGGGAGAAACCGGTAAAGGGCATTCATAAATACCTAAGAAAAAATTCACCGCGTTCGGGCAAAAATTTGTCAGGGCGCAATCAGCCAAATGTTTAATAAGGCGGTTTTTGGTATTTTTGAACCTGCGAATTTTGCCGCGAAGTATTCCCCAATCCAAAGAACACATATCGTGATTTTTTCTGCGATCGACTCTGACAGCCGCGACATAACAGGCGCCCTTATAGAAGGCAACCGGCGAATATGAAAAAAGCGGCAGCGTCCGAGCGCCCTTTCTTTCCTTATATGCGGCGCAAGACAGCCCCGTGTATCCGGGAGGCATGAACGCCGCAACCGGATAAAAATCTCGTAATCCCTCATAGCCGCGCTTGTGAATATTGAACCCTACGGGATACCTGTCCGGCAGAAAAAAGAGCTTGCTCCCGGAAGGCAGAGGGATCAGATCCTCGCGAGGCAGCAACGAAACCTTCTCGCCCGCCTGGCCGCAGGCATAAAACCCGGAGAGATCAAATATATTCTGTTTTTTATCTGCTACAAGA
>Ga0105164_10001002_pt1 | contig 18445 bp, 17 predicted proteins | sample VDWuncwatermetaG_FD_89674 | JGI IMG/M metagenome (GOLD analysis project Ga0105164, IMG submission 89674) | Wastewater microbial communities from Netherlands to study Microbial Dark Matter (Phase II) - VDW unchlorinated drinking water | ecosystem: Environmental > Aquatic > Freshwater > Drinking...
ATCTAAAATTCAAGGTGTTTTAGATGATATTAGTACCAGCAAAAAGATTTCTTTGTCAAAAGATATTTTTCTTATATCGACAAAAGAGCATATATATTTTGGACCAGAAAAAGAAGAAACGACAAAATTAAATAAAAATTCAAAGCTTACTTTCAAAGAAGTTAAGTCGAGTAAATTTGACGGGAAGTACCCAAAAGATAGCTCAATGACAGCCTTTGCCAACCTGTCTCCCTATAAAAACAAGAACTTAAAGGTTAGATTTAGAAGTCCTAAAGACATATTTCAGCCTCTTGGATTCAAAAAAACCACAAAATTAAAAAACTATCTTATAAATAAAAAAATATCTAAAGAAGAAAGATATAATTTACCATTACTATGTTTTAGAAATGAGGTTTTATGGATACCAGGTTACTCAATTAGCGAAAAAATTAAAGTTATAAAATCACCGACGCATTTTTTAAAGTTCTCAACATCGGAGTAATTATGAAAACAAAAAAAATAAAAGTAGTTTATTCGGAATTAAAAATAAAAAAAGCTGTTAACTCTTTAGCAAAAAAAATAAATAATGATTACTCGAAGAAAAGAGTTGCTAAACCAATTGTAGTTATATCAGTATTAAAGGGTGCCTTTATGTTCACATCAGATTTGATTAAAAGAATTGAGCATCCTTTACAAATAGAGTTTGTAAGAATATCAAGCTATGGTTCAAAAGAAGTATCGAGTGGAAAGATTGATGCTCCAATGCTTACATTGCCAGATTTAACTGGAAGAGATATCCTCATCATTGAAGACATAATAGATAGTGGTAGAACTATAGGTTTCTTAAAAGAGTACATAGCCACTCAATACAAACCCAAAAGCTTAAAAGTTGCTTGCTTATTAAATAAGGATGAAAGAAGAGAAGTAAATGTAAAAGCAGATTATGTAGGGTTTAATGTGGGTAATTACTTTTTGGTAGGGTATGGACTAGATACAGCAGAAAAGTTTAGGCATTTACCATTTTTAGGAGTTGAATTATAAGAGATTTGTAACTCTTAATTCATGATAAGATATGAATGAAATGAAAAAATTTAGCGCCACCATACCTTTTGTAGTTTTATTTATGCTTCTTAGCCTATTCATAATCACTATTGTGGCTAAGAAAGAAAGAACAAATGTACTTACTTATAGTGAGTTCATGAGACTAGCTTTTCCTATTGAAGGTCAAAGCCCTATAAAAAAAGTAATTGTTACCAATGATTCAGATTCTTTATTAGTAATTTTCCCTGATGAAACAGAAAAAACAGTAAGGGTTCCAAACTCAGATGGAAAGTCTTTAAAAGACTTAGCTGACAAGCTTGTTAAGCATATGATTGATGTTGATGTGAGAGCTTCAAGTACTGGAAGTTTTTGGTTTAATTTTCTTACCTCTATTTTTGTCCCTGCACTATTCCTTATAATGCTTATCTTTATGATTAGAAGTGCACAAAGCGGCGGCAATCAGGCTATGAATTTTGGTAGAAGCAGAGCAAAATTACAACACGACAGCAAAGTCAAAGTTACTTTTGCTGACGTAGCTGGAATTGATGAGTCTAAACAAGAGTTACAAGAAGTTGTTGATTTTCTAAAAAGCAGTGAGAAGTACCTTGCTATAGGTGCAAGGATACCTAAAGGAGTTTTACTTGTCGGCTCACCAGGTACTGGTAAAACATTACTGGCAAGAGCTGTAGCAGGGGAAGCTGGAGTACCATTTTTTAGTATTAGTGGTTCAGACTTTGTGGAAATGTTTGTAGGTGTAGGTGCTTCACGTGTTAGAGATCTTTTTGACCAAGCAAAGAAAAGCGCTCCTTGTATAGTATTTGTAGATGAAATTGATGCAGTAGGTAGACAGCGTGGCGCAGGACTTGGTGGCGGTCACGATGAAAGAGAACAAACCTTAAACCAACTGCTTGTTGAAATGGATGGATTTGAAGCTACTACAGGTATTATAGTTATAGCTGCTACAAATAGACCAGATATCTTAGACAGTGCTTTGCTTAGACCTGGTAGATTTGACAGACAAATAGTTATTGATAGACCAGATATTTCAGGTAGAGAAGCTATTTTAAAAGTACATGCTAAAGGTAAGCCCTTTGGAAAAGATGTAGATTTAAGAATAATTGCTAGAAGAACACCAGGGTTTACAGGTGCAGATCTTTCAAACACATTAAATGAAGCTGCTTTACTTGCAGCACGTGACAATAAACGTGAAATTGATATGGAAGACCTTGAAAAGGCTATTGATAAAGTACTTGCAGGTCCAGAAAGAAAAACAAGAATTATTACTCCAAAAGACAAAGAAATTACTGCTTATCATGAAATAGGTCACGCTCTGGTAGCTTATTATGAAAAGGATTCCGATCCACTACATAAAGTAACCATTATTCCTCGTGGAATGGCTCTTGGACTTACTCTTACCCTTCCAGAAGAAGATCACTTAAACTATTCAAAGTCACAACTTTTAGCCAGAATCAAGGTTCTTCTTGGAGGTAGAATTGCTGAAGAATTAGTTTTTGGTGACATTACTACAGGAGCTCAAAATGATCTCCAAAAAGCTTCAGAATTATTGCGTAAAATGGTTACACAGTTTGGTATGAGTGAAAGACTAGGTCCTATGACTTTCGGTCAAAGCAATGAACATGTTTTCCTTGGACGTGATTTTGGACATTCTAGAGATTACAGTGAAGAAATTGCAACACAGATAGATTCTGAAATGAAAAAAATAATAGATAAGTTATATGATGAATGTAAAAACCTTCTTGCCGATAAAAGAAAACAAATGGATGCATTGACTCAGGTTTTACTGGATAAAGAAACTTTAGATAAAGATGAGTTTAAAGAAATAGTTGATAAGGTAATTTCAGATACATTTGTATTTGAATCTAAGAAGAATATAAAAAAGCCAGATGCCTCAACTAATGGCAGCAATGGCAACTCACACGTTATTAATGTGACGGAATCGTAGAGACTTGCGTCCGCAAGTCTCTACAGACGTCCCAGTGGGGCGTCTCTTCTACCTCCAATCACCTATCAAAGTAAACAATGACCAGAAAAGTGGATGGCTATATTTTGGATTTTCTTTTAATTTAAGTTCAGCGCGTCTCAGAGATTCTGCTTTATTGTATCCAAGCTTCAAGTTCTCATAGAAATTTTGCATAATGATTTTAGTCGCTTCATCATGAGCTTTCCATAAACTTGCCAAAATGGTGTTTGCCCCTGCAACTCTAAAGGCTGAAGCCAAACTACCAACAATATCATCAGGCTCACTGGAAAGATTACCAATTTTGCCTGTATCACAACCACTAAGTACTACAAGCTTACTATTTTCAAGATTTAAATCATAAATATCTTTCAACCAAAGTTTTTTCTGTAAAATTTTACCGTTTTCTAATTTTTTTCCAATTACAAGATAACTTGCATTTATATCTGATCCATCTAAGTGTCCATGAGTTGCTAAGTGTAATATATCTGCTTTCTTAGCCAATTGATTAATAAGAGAAACGGTGAATGGTTGTTGAACAAATGACATTGTAGACATAGAATAAGCCATACTAATAAGTTCAGCTTCTTTATTTGCCCCTGGCAAAGAACCATCAGGATTTGCAAAAACAGTAACACTTGACATTGAAGATATAGATGTTGGAATTATTTTATTTAATGCAATTACGCTGTCTAATGAAACGATGGATTTCTCGGAAATTAAAAATTTAAGATCACCATCTTTAGTCGGTTTTGCTAAAGCCTGAAAAGGAAGATACGTGAGCCAACCATTAGCAATAATTGCTAAAACTGTTTTATTTGTAATATCTTTCTCTATAGGAGCTATCAGAGCATTATAAAGTAAAATATTCTTTTCTTTTAATGGAAGAATATCTTTTTTATAAGCAATGGATTTATCATCCTTCCAACTTACTATAGGTGTGACTCTTCCTGTTATTCTTATCCTATCAATTTCTTTTTCAAAAAGTTGTCTATATTCCTGAACTTCTTTATTTAAGACATCTTTAGTGATTGATTTATTAATTCTTGTTTTTAAATTTTTTTTATCAACAACAAATATAATCAAACCTTCTTCAGTGGGTACGTATTGAATAACTGCAGTATTGTTTGGAATACTAGGCTGAATTGCAGCCAAGTCAAACGGTTTCTGAGTTAAAAGATTTTTTAACTGTGGTTTGTATTTAAGCAGATTATTTAAAAGAGCAAATGTCTGCGATCTAGATTCTGCGCTTGCAGAGTCCAGGAGTTCTTGATATTTTGCTAATTTTCTTTGATTAGGTTTATTTTTTTGTTTTTCTAATTCAATAACTCTTTCAAGCTCTTCAACCTTAGATTTTAAATCTTCTGCTTTTTTAGCAGCATTTGAAAGCTCTTCATTACCTTTCGATTGGTCAAGAGCGAGCATTATTAGATCAACCTGAGTTTTAATTTGTTTACTTTCTTCTATAGAAGAAAGGATCCTTGCTGGATCTTTCATTTCATTAGAATCTAATTTTGTTTCAATTTTTGAATCCTGGTTTGTACTATTAGCAAAAAGATATGGGTTTAAGTTTTTTATATTTTGAGCAATGTTGACTTCTGAAAGTGCTTCAACATTTTTATCTGTTATTACTGTTGTAGTGGGATTTGAAATAGCAGATGGACTTTTACCTTGATCTTGCTGAGGATTTTGAGCTGTAGTAGTAGTTTGCTCTGTATGAGTAGAACCGGCTCCTTGAACATTTGCTGTAGTGGTGTTTGTTGTTGTTGTAGTATTTGTCTGAGTTGTTTGAGTAGTACTTGGTACGTTAGCTGTAGTTCCTTCTGTAGTAGAATTAGCATCAGTATTTAAGTTTGCAGGTGTTTGATCTTCAGTATTTGTAGCTGTTTGGGTTTCAGGCGAGGAAGTAAATGTTTTGATATTGCTTGATTTTCCATCTGTATTTGAAACAGCAAAGCTAATAGAGTCAGATTTTAAGCCTTCTGGTAAATTAACAATAAGTTCGTTTTGGCTGGATGAAAGAACTTCTAATTGTCTACCAATTAAAACACCATCATTGTTTTCAAATAAAGTAACAGTATTTCTTGATGGGTCAGAATCAAACATCGCTCCCATTAAAACAACTTGACCGCTATTTGATGGATTTCGTTCAATAGAATATATACCAGGAGAATAAGGATCAGAATAAGAAGAAGAGTCATCTTCTTTGATGGTAGAAGCTATAACTAAATCTGCTTGAGATTGACCACCAGGAGTACTTACATACAATTGATATGTACCAGGCTGGGTTTCTTTCGAGATTGAAACGGAAAGATAAATTAAAGTACCATCTGGAGAGCCCCTGTAAGAATTAATAAGAATATCATTTGAAGCAGTAGAAACAATAGAATCTGTCAACCCCATTCCGGTTAAATACAAAAGTAATGTCGCCCCTGGTATTGCAAATCCAGGAGAAACACTTTCAACAACAGGTGCACTACTTGGGACTATTTTTAGTAGATATTTTTCTACCTCATTATTAGAGTTACGAAGATACAACTCTCTTTCACCAGGTTCTGCTGTAGGTCTGGTAGCAAATTGAATGGTTAAACTCATTCCAGTGGGGTCTTGTTTTAAAATTAAAGCATAAACATCTCCACCACTAATTCCCACTACAGTAGAATTTAAATTTTCTCCTGTAATAATAGCTGTGGTTATTTGCCCTTGTTGAAGAGATTGAGGGACACAATTATAAATAACAGGGCTAGTTGATGCATAGACAGGGAAGTATAAGAAATTACATCCTAATAGAATTATTAAAAATGAAATTAGTGTTGGCTTTGTCATAAAAAGAATTTCTCTTTTATTGAATATTTCCAAAAATAAGAATTCCCTGAACAATAGGATTCTTTGTACCTTTATTTTGTCCGATAAGAAAACCAATGCCCGATCTTGGATACAAATAATACATTCCAAGATATTCTTTATTGTCATGATCTTCGATAAAGTCTTTTTCATCTACTGGTTCACCATAAACTGAAATCATTCTATCAATTGGATCACCAATTGACACCCCTATACTTTCTACTATATTTTTAGGGTTAAATGATGTGACGGCTATCACACGTTCTTGCTTTTCATTTAGAAAGACTTGAGTTAAATCTTTATATGAGCCATCTTCATTTCGTAATCCATACAGTAAGATTCTTCCATTTCCCTTAACTTCTATAGGATTTCCTAATATTTTCTTAACCTCTCTTAAGGTTTGACCAATCTTAACCTGAGACAAGCTACTAATTACTCTTTGAAGCTTAATATGAGTTTGCTCGTTTTCTTCAGGAGTAACAACCCAACTGCCTCTAAAATTTGTATCAATTATAGATAATGTAAGATTTCTAGCATAATTTACAACACTCAAACTACTAGCTGGCCTATATCTTTTTTCAGATGCAGCAAAACAAGAAGAATTCATTACAAAAGTAATAATTAATAAGACTAATATAGATTTTTTTAAGTTAAACATTTTCTTTTTCAAAAGCCTGCTTAAGGTCCTGTACTTCAATTAATCCTTTCAATAAGGAGACACAAACAACTTCATTTCTAGGATTTACTTTCTTTTGAGCATTATTTATTCCTAACTTATCATATATAGAATAAAGATGATATTGAATGGTCTTATTACTCATATACAATTTTTCTGCAATCCAGTCATTAGTCTTTCCTATGGCAACAGCAATTAATATTTGATGCTGTATATCAGTGAGCTGAGTACTTTTTTTATTCAGATTCAACTTCCATACCACTTGCTGAACATCTGGGTGCAACCAAACTTCCCCTGAATAAACTTGTTTAATTGCCTGGGTAAATTGATCCTGAGTAGCTGTTTTTAACACATATCCAAAAGCTCTGTCTACAGGAACAGTTTGCCTGATTTTTCTTACATAAACTTCTTCACCATAATTCGAATAAATAACAACACCAGTATCTGGTAGATTTTGCACAATTTTTTGTGTGGCTTCAATACCATCAATATCATTCATTGCAATGTCCATAATTACAAGTTTTGGTTTGTTTTTTAAACTAAGTTCAATTGCTTGCCTTCCAGATTCAGCTTCTAAAACAATACTGCCTGGAAAAGTTTCTTTTAGGATTGATTTACTAAAAGCTCTAATAGGCGGATGATCGTCTACTACAATAAATGTATCTTTGTTTTCTTCAGTCATAATTCAATTCTATTATATTAATCACTATATATAGAAGAAGTCTTACTGGTAAAAGTCCTAATTGTTTGAGGCATATATGGCTTATAGGGCAAATGGGGGCAGATAAGGATAGAACCTCATCAACCTTATTAGCCTCATCAACCTTATTAGCCTTATTAGCATTTTTCTCCTAGTCCAAATGTCCCCTTTTTTCCCTACCATTTAGGGCTATCCCACACCCTTGGAAAAAATTTAATATTTTTCATTACGTTCTGTTAACCATAGGCCTATTTAATACCACACATGGATAAGTATAGATCTAGGTAACAGACTTATCTAAATAGGAGGAAGTTTATATGTTTATATTAAGTATAGTTCCAGTACCATTAACAGGTGACACCGGTTCAAGAAACCCGACTGAGCGCCTTTCTGAAATCAGAGGTAAAATAAGTACTGCTGAACAAAGAGTTCGTGATTTAGAAGCACTTCTTACTGCTTTTATTCTTCAATCAGATCCTGGTGTAGTAGTCTCAGGGGTTAATAACAACCTTCAAACTGGTGATGCTAACGAAGTAAGGCAAGAATTATATAGAGCTAGGGCTTTTGAAGGTGAATTAAGAACTGCTGAGCAATTCTGGAATCAAATCGTTTCAGAAAACAAAAATGCTCAACAAAAAACTGCAGAAATGTTCAAGCCAGCTGGTTAATAATACTAACCGCTCTTGTTCTTTTCTATGTAAATTTGTTCTTCTTATCAAAGGACACATTTATACATTTATTAAAAAAATCCCCGGCATGTCCTCCAATGCTCGGGGATTTTTTAATGTTTATGGGTAATGGTTCAACCATCAACCATTTGATCTAGTACTAATTTCTTATTTCTTCATAACTTTGCTTTAATAGAAATATGAGTTAATACTAATGTTCGCACACAACGAATAAATCAATCACTATAGTTCTTTAGTCCAGAAACTAACAATCACTCTCAAAAAAGCTCATCTATTTTGTGTAGTAATAATTTCTTATTTTTTGTTTTTTATAACTATCCCTTAAGGACTACCCTGTTTAATATACTCAGAGAAATCGAGAGTTCGATTTTCAGATATTAAAAGGAGGTAGTTTTTATGTTTATATTAAGTGTGGTGCCAGTACCATTAACAGGTGGAACAGGATCAAACAACCCTACTGAACGTCTTTCAGAAATTAGAGGTAAAATAAGTACTGCAGAACAAAGAGTTCGTGATTTAGAAGCACTTCTTACTGCTTTTATTCTTCAAACAGATCCTGGAGTTGATGTAACCGGCGTTAACAACAATCTTCAAACTGGTGATGCTAATGAAGTAAGACAAGAATTATATAGAGCTAGAGCTTATGAAGGAGAATTAAGAACTGGTGAGCAATTCTGGAATCAAATCGTTTCAGAAAACAAAAATGCTCAACAAAAGACAGCAGAAATGTTCAAGCCAGCTGGTTAATAATAACCGCTCTTGGAATAATATTAAAAAGAGGATGCAAATGCATCCTCTTTTTTTTGTAGAGATAGTATTAATATCTCATGGCTACCATAACTCTCTATTAACTATATGCAGGTTTAATACCTATGTTCGTACACAACGAATAAATCAGTCCCTATAGCTAATCAAGGAGAAAATCTATGCCAAGTGTAAATTTCATAAACCCAGTAGCAGAGCTAGCAACAGCTCAACAAGGTGTATCACAAGCACAACAAGATGAAACTTTTGCAGAGCAACTAACAAACTTAGCTGTTCTAGGTTATGGTGACCCATATGCAGCAAGGCAAATACTTGCAGTGTCAAGAGCAATGATGGGGAATCAAGCACAAAAAGAACAATTTTGGTTAGATGTTGTTAAACAAGAAAAAGAAGGCATGAAAAAAGCCTGGGAATTAATTAAAGAGTAATTTACTAGCAGGAAGGTAAAAAAATAATGTACATATCAGAACCAATATCATTAACTGCAATGTATATAGAAAATGATTCTTTGGAAAATAAATACAAAGGATTATTGACTGCAAACTTTCAGGATTACTTAGACTCATTTAAAATGGGAGCTGAGCTTGAATTGAAATCAGCAAAATTAAAAGCAAAGTTTGCTGCATTAGGTTCAGGACTTGGAATTGGTGCAGGTGCTATGGGTGGTCCAGCAGGAATGGCTCTTGGATACTCTATAGGAAATGTTATAGGTAAATATGCTGGTTCTGCCACAGCTAATAAGCTTTATGGTCAAGCAATAGAAGATGTAGCTGAGATTTCTTTAGAATCAAAACAAAGACATGCTCAAATTGCTTCTTATATTGCCCACTTAGGTCAAATCAGTTCAGGTATTACAACCTTGCGTGAAAATGAGAACAAACGTAAGAAAGATGATTTACAAGCAATGCAAGTTTAAGGTGGTCTACGGTTATGACGATTGTAAGGGGCGGTTTAAAACTGCCCCTTACTTGTTTTTACGTAAGATTTTACGTAAAATTGATAGATTTTGCCATTTTACCCACCTTAAAAAGATTTAATAATTGAGCTATCAAAATTTTTTAGGGTCATGCTTTATATACTCAGAGAACATTAGTTAAGGTTAAATAAAGATTAACAAATTAGGGTAAAATAAAGAAAAGAGAGGTTTTATGGTAGATCTTAATCCAAACAGTCCAAATGTAAGCGGCACAGGCAAAACACCAGCACCAAAAGAAACTGGAAGTCTAAATCCTATGGATGCTAAGGTCGCTCCAAAAGCAAACGAACCAGGAGCAGTATTTGTAAATAGTGAAGTAGCAGAAACCAAGAGAACATCCTTAGCTGAAGCATTAGGAGTAGATCAAGAAGGTGCAGCAGTAGTTGATTCTGTCGCTAGTTTCATAGGAGCTTTTAGAGGAAGTAAGCCAGGAGCAAATGATCCTACAGTGGCAGCTCTTACAAAAAGAACATTAGATGCATAATATTTTATGTCCTCAGTAAATAGAAAACTCATAGAAGAATACTACCAGCAAGACTGGGCAGGTGTTATTTCATCTCAAGGTATTGAAACCCTTATAGAAAATACATGCAAAGCTTTTAAATTAAATCTTGGTGCAGATATTTCTGCTCAGAGAGAAAAGATTCAACCACATAATTTAGGACAAGGATAGAACAATAGAACATAGGACAATAAAGGACTATACAGGACTATAAAGGGTAATTTTTATGGTCCTTCATAGTCCCTTATAGTCCTTTTCTTCATGGTCCTTCATAGTCCTCTTGTTCTCCGCTAGAATATCATTATGCAGAATAATGAGGCTTATCAAGAAATTCGAGAAAAAGCACTAGAAGTTATTCTTGGGTTTAAACCCTCTGAAAAAACAGATAAAAAAGTAGCAGATGAGATCTTACGCCTAAAGGGTGATTTAAGAAAAACAATTGTAATGCTCCCTCAAAGAGAGAAAGAAGTCCTAGAGCTTAGATATTTTGAAAATCTTTCATATGATGAAATATCAAAAAGGACAGGAAAAGACACAAAAGAAATATATGAAATCATTCAATCAGGAGCAGATCTTGTAAATAAAACAATAAAAGTAAATCTAATAAGCAACACAAAACAAACAATTAAAACTCCCACAGATACAAAACAACAAGTAAAAACCAACACGGCTCCGCAACCCCCTTCTCAAGGAGCAGCAATAATAGCAGGGATAGTAGCACTAGCAATTATCGTTGGGTTTTTCTTTGGATTATGGTTCTTATTTCAGAACTTAGTCATTAAAAATCTCCCAGTTATAACTAGCTATGCTTCATCTGCTTATTCCTATGTAATGGAAAAAGCAACAACCCTAAATAAAAATAGTTCAAAGAGTAAAACAGCAAATCAAACAAAAATCAAACCTTCAATAAACTCATTTAAAATAATAGGCTCAAGTAGTTTATCTTTCCTATCAAGCAAATTAAGAAATGCTTTCAATCTGGATAATCCAAAACTAAAAATAAATATAATATCTTCAAACTCTGATGAAGGGCTTAATTCACTGCTAAATGGGGAAACAGACATAGCCACTTCCAGTCGACCAGTTTCATTTTCTGATGAGAAAAAAGCTGCAAAAAACAACATTCAATTAACTGAAACAAGAGTTGCCATTGATGCTTTAGTTTTTATAGTTAACAAAAAAAATCCCATTAGTGAAGTAGATATAAGTACCTTACAACAAATATTTAATGCTCAAGTTACAAATTGGAGTGGAATATCAAGTCTTGATAAGGTTATTCTCCCTTTAGCCAGAGCAGGTGGCAGTGGTACAAATGAATTTGTAATAAGTAGAATATTAGAAGGACAGGATTTCCCAGAAACAGTACAAAAAAAGATTTCAACAAAAGAAATTATTAACACAATATCTGAAGATGTAGGAGCCATAGGGTTTATTAATTCATCCAGTTTTCCCTTTGATAATGAAAATATAAAGTATTTAAAAATAAGAAATTATGAGGGTGCAAATGCGGTTTCACCATTTACAGGAGAAGCATTAAATGAAAAAGCTCTAAGATATGGAGATTATCCACTTGCACATTATTTATATTTAATAACTTCTTCAAACAGTAAAGAAGATGCAAAGAGTTTTGTAGAATGGACTGCCAGCACAAAAGGACAAGAAGTCGTAAGATCAGCAGGACTCATACCTGTAGAAGGAGAATAAATGAAAGTTGGAGAAAAGATTTCTTTTGAAGTAGAAGTGAAAAAGTATGCACCACATCATTATGCTGGAGCATCATTAGATTTCAATCCTATACACATAGATAGTGATTTTGCAAAAAAAGTAGGACTACCTGGAAACATATTACATGGTCTTTGTACTATGGCTTATGTTTACAGAGGAGTAATGGGCTCAAAAGATCCATCTAAAATAAAAAAGCTTAGAGTGAGATTTAAGCAGCCTGTTTTACCATTAGAAAAACTTACTGTAAAAGGTGAAGTTACTGGAGTAGAAGGGAATCTTGCGGGAATAGATTTAACTGTTGAAAATCAAAAGGGTGAACAGGTTATTAGTAATGGTTTTGCTGTGGTGGAAGCCACGTAATTATATAATTCATTTTAATTTGCTCACAGACCTAAATTTTTTGCTTGCTGCGCGTGTTTCTATACTCGCTGCGCAAAAAATTGGTCTGCTCGCTTTAAATTAAAATCAGGGTTATTTTAAAGCACTATTTGCAAGCTCATCAGCTTTAGAATTCTCTTCCCTACGTACATGGCTAATTTTAAATGATGGTATTTTAGAAATTAGAGAGCTTGCTTTATCATGTAGTTCTTTTATATTTGCATCTTTTACTTTATAAAGTTTATTTACCTGCTTAACCACTAATTCACTATCTGACAAAACTTCAATATTTTTATATCCGTTCTCGAGACTAATTTCTAAAGCTCTAATTAAAGCCGTATATTCTGCAAAATTGTTTGTCTGAATGCCCAGAGACTCACCAACCTCTTTCAGAAGCTCACCCTTTTTTCCATTCTTACCCTTATAAAATGCCATGCCAATAGAAGCAGGTCCAGGATTACCTTTAGAAGCACCATCAATATTTACAATAACAGAATCAGCAGACTTTTCTTTAATGATAGAAATACCGTTCAAATCATCAACAAATAAAACATTATTCATATTTTTCTTTTTATAAAGTTGTTCAAGAGAAGAGCTCCCAGTAATAAAAAGTGATTTGGTTGTTAGAAAACACTGAACATCTTCTTTGTTTACATTACTAAGCAATTCAATATTAAGACCAGACTTTAATTCTTTTAAAAATGCAGTGTTGTTTTCTTTTAAATCATTTGAAAGAATCACCTGTTTAACAGACGATCCCACTTCTTCTAAAATAGAAACTTTCTGTTTCAAAATAGACGAGGATAAATAAGATTGACATTCTAATATTGTTTTTTCTATAAAATCAGACAATAAATTATCTAATTCTGAAAAGCTTTTTTCAGGGAAAATTGGTATTAGTTTTATCGAAACTAAAAAATGAAAGTTATTAGCTGGCATTATAAAAAGTGGAGAAGAGGGATCAATTGCACCAGTTTCAGGATTTACTTGAAAAGATTTAATCGATTCATTCCTAATCTGTTCAAACTTTGTCCAATTATCAGTAGTACCTTCAGCAATTTTTTGAGCAATTGAAGCCACTATTCTTATCCAGTAAGACTCAATATCTAAAAACAATGAGTCTCTATCCCAGATGATTGAAGCACATTCATATTCTTTTTCTTTGTATTTTAACTTGATAGACATTTGTATCTTTTATTTTAGCAGGGATGTATGCTAGTGTAATAATCGATACATGAAACAGAAATATAAAACTTTAGCTATAGTAGGCAGACCAAATGTAGGTAAATCTACTCTTTTCAACAGGTTATTAAAAGAAAGAAAATCCATTGTAGATGATCTCCCTGGCGTAACCAGGGACAGGATTTATGCAGATATTGTTTGGAATGGAAAAGGAATTACACTAGTCGATACTGGTGGACTTATAGATGAGTTAGAAGGCACAGAGAATGAAATAACTCAAGGTGTTAAAAAACAAGTTTACTCTGCTGTAGAAGAAGCTGACTTTGTAATTTTTGTAGTGGATGGAAAATCAGGACTTACTGCGCAAGATTCAAATATTGCAAAAGAGCTTAGAAAAGTAAAAAACAAAAAGAAAGTATTTCTTGCTGTAAATAAGATTGATACTGATAAACAATTAGATTTAATACATGATTTTCACTCTATTGGATTAGGTGAGCCATATGCTATTTCAGCACTTGCTGGCTCAATGGGTCTTGCAGATATTCTTGATGAAATCGCAAATGCCTCAGGATCTGAAAAGGTCCCAGAAAAAGAGCCTATTAAAATTTGTATTGTAGGTAAACCAAATGTAGGCAAATCAAGTTTCTTAAACTGTCTAACTGGAGAAAATAGAGCAATTGTTACACCAGTGCCTGGCACTACTAGAGATTGCATAGATAGTAAAGTTACAGTAAATGGAGAAGATTTTATATTAGTTGATACTGCTGGACTTAGAAGAAAATCTAAAGTTTCAACAAATATTGAAAGATTTGCAACGACAAGAACAATTGCAGCTATTGAAAAATCAGATATTGTAGTTTTTATGGTGGATATAAATGAAGAAATAACGGATCAAGATCAAAAGATTGCAAACGTTGTAAAAAGAAGAAATAAAGCCTCGATAATCGTAGGCAACAAATGGGACTTAATAGAAGACAAGTCTTCAACAAAAATGAATTCAATAGAAGAGTATATTTTGGCTAAATTACATTTTATAAACTATTCAAAGATTTTATTTACCAGTGTTACGGAAAGAAAAAATACAGCGAAGATCTGGGAAATAATTAAAGAAGTATATAAAAACTATGAACAAAGGGTTTCAACAAGTAAGTTAAATAAAACAATAGAAGACATTGTTCTAGCTACTTCTCCTCCTACGAAAAAAGGGAAGTCCTTAAAGATTTACTATGCTACCCAGGCAAATAATAAACCGCCAGAAATAGTTTTATTTGTTAATGATGCAGAAATAGCAAATGAGCAATATGAAAGGTTCTTAGAAAAAGAAATTAGAAAATGTTTTGATCTTACCGGAAGTCCTATTAAACTAATTATGAGGAATAAGAAGAAATAGCTTTTTTAATTTTCTCCATAGTTTCATCATGACTTTGAGTGAACCAAAGAGGTATAAATCCAAGCACCTTTTGTCCAAAAAGTTTTTTATCAATTTTTAAGGCAAAGTTTGCAAAAGATTTATTGTTAACTACTTTTCTAAAGTCATCTAAACCAGTAGATGTTTTAAATTGTTCAAGAAAATAATTACATCCTTTATATTTATATCCATCTAAACTAGTAAATCCATATGCTCTACAGGTAAATGGTCTAACTTCATAAACAGTACACTTATTGTCCCCTAAACATGGACAATCAAATGTAAAATCTATCGGATAAGATTTCTTATAATCTTGACCTTCTCCAATAACAAAGTCAGGCTCTCGAGAGTATTTAAGAGTAAAATCATTAACAATGGTTTTAGACTTATTAATTATTTGATTTCTAAAATTAAGATCTTGTTTGTCAAGCCAATTCTTCATATACAAATACTCAATAAAAGAAATTAAAGGAAACGTTTTTGTACAACAATCCTGACAAGTAGCTTCTATACAAGTCATCGAATTTAATCCATATTCAACTTCAAGATCAGTAATTATTTCTTTAGTTCTCTTATAAGAATATTCAAGAAGCTCTAACAATGTATTCATATCCTCAGGGAGTACATCTGGCAATTCTATATCAACAAGCTTACAGTGAAAAGTAACATCTTCATCACTCTTATAGTCTTTCCTATACTTCAGTAATTCTTTTTCAGAAGCACTTTCATCTCCTTTAAGTCTATATATCCAGGCTTTAATTCTGTGAGTTTCTACATTAGTAGACTTCAGAAGAATTTTTTCCGCACTCTCTAAATCACCCCTTCTGACGAACAATTCAGACATATATAAAGGCAAATAAGAAAGTATTTTATAAAAATCCAAATCATCAAAGACTTTACTTATTTCAAGCACGAGATCATATTGATCAATATTAATCAATGACTGCAGAATAGAAGATATTTCTTTTGATATTTTTTTATCATTAGGGTATCCACCCATATTTAACATTTTTTGTTTTGACAAGGCACAAGAAATAAAATAAACAGCATTAAATACATCTTCTGCTTCCGGTAAAATAAGTTCACTACATCTAACAAACTCTTCCTTTTCTCCAATGTGTAAACAACTCAAGGCAAGATACAGCATAGCTTTCGAGTTTAAAGGATTTTCTTTTACACATTTTTGAAATGTTGTTATTGCAGCCTGAAAATCTTTAGAATAGTATAAATTTAATCCTGATAAAAACTCTTTGCTAGATTCAGCAAGATTCGATACAAAAATACAATCCTTCACTTCTTCTAAGTATTTACTTCCTTTCAATAAATATAAGACTTTAAAGACATCCTCAAAATCCTTTTGATTCACTCCTTTGTTTTCAATTAAGTGCTTAGAGTACTTTAAAAGTTTTTCTGGATTAGATTCATAATATATTCTTTCTAAAATTTTATATTTCTCTGGGATTTTAGTATTCCAGAAATCGTTTTTTGAATTATCAAAAACTCCTAATAGTTTTTTTTCTAGCAAGTTTTGTCTAGAACTTGCTATCTTCTGATCTAAGTCAGAGAGGTTTGATACATTTAACCATTTAGCTATATCAAGAGATTTTAAGGCAACATCAAAAGCATTATGAAAAGCAGCCAATTCTGCCAAAGAGTAAAAAACTTTGGGTGAAGTAGGCTCTGAAAACATGGCTGAAAGAATCATATTATAAGCAAGCTTAAGATCTTTTTCTTTTACAAGTTCTGAGAGTAAAAGCTTAGAACCAATATATCCTTGAGGGTATTTTTCTAAAAGAGTTTTTAAATAGGCTTCTTTTTCATTAAGACTAGAAAGCTTACCTACTTCGATCAAAGATTCATTATCATCTAAACTTTTATTTAAAATGTTTTTTTTTCTAGTCTCATCTAACCCTGAGGATTCCACACCTAATAGCTCAAGGGACTTTTTCATTAATTAACCTCTTATTACAAAGGTCCAAAGCCCTTCTACTGCTAATTCTTTATGCTGATTATATGATTTAGTTTCTAGCTCTACAAAGTCATTGTTACCTTTTTGAAAAATATTTTTAATTTTACCTATGGATTTTATAGTGTCACCCGACTTAACTATCTTATGGAAATTAAACTCTTGCTCGCCATGTAAAAGTCTTGCAAAGTTTATATTTAGTTCTTTATCGGTAAACAGGGCATCCATGCATTCTTTAGCAAAAACTACTACAAACATTGGAGGAGCAATAATATGCCCATAAGAAGACTTTTTAGCAACCTCTGAATCTAAATATAAAGGATTATGATCACCGATGGCTAATGCATATTCTTTTATTTTCTCTTGACCGACGACATAGCAAACTGGCTTATATTCTTTACCGATGAATTTTGTATCGATTGGCATAGTTTAATTATAACTGGAATAACGCAAAAAAGTAACTTTAGTATTTCCATACGATTTCTCTCTAAATACAAACAAATCTTCAGGGACTTTATAGTCACATCTAGACTCTGCCTCAATAGAAATTAATCCTTCATTTTTTAAAAGTTTTTTATTGCTAATCATTTGAAGAACATCAGTAATCATGGAAGCATTACCATAAGGAGGATCAAGAAAGATTACATCAAACTGTTCTCTTTCAGGATTAAGTCTTTTTAAAACTCCGGGAAGTCTTCCGAAAATAACCGTTCCTTCAGCATTACATAAGGCTAGATTTTTCCTAATTAATCCCACTGCTAATTTATCAGCATCAACTAATGTCAACGACCTAGCACCTCTACTTAAAGCTTCTATCCCTAATATTCCTGACCCCGCACACAAATCCAGTACATTAGCATCTTCTATTAGATCCTGGATAGAATCAAATATTGATTTCCGAACTAAAGCCATAGCTGGTCTAATACCAGAATTTTTATAGTTTGCCAATTTTCTTTTTTTATATTTTCCAGATATGATGTGCATTTATGATACTACCTGCCGCCCTGGGCTAAGCTCTCCGGAACATTTGTAAGACTATCTTCAACCAAATTCTCCTTTTGAAGCAAGAGTCCACTTAAGATTTCTTGTTTCAATGAAAGAACCAAAGGAATATCAGGTTCTAATTTTACATTCCATGCAACATATACTGTAAGACCAGCAGATTTATTTTGTGAATTTAAAATTGGGATCTTAAATATATTAGCTATTAAATTGAATTGATATGAAACTGAAATGTTACTTGGTTTACTGAAAATTGAGAAATTATTTACATCTATTTCAGCCCCTACGATTTGGTCTTTAAATCCAAGATTGATCTCAACAATAAAACAAAAACCTTTAACAGCAGAAGATTTATTAGTAAGTTCATATTCCACAACTAAAGCAGAATCACCAGACTTTAAACTCATTTGTTTTTTAATATCTAATTTAAAATCTTCGCTTAAGTTTAGATTTTCATATAAAGAGACTTTACAACTCTCTTCTTTAGCTTTTATTTTTTCAACTTGATACGGATAAATAATTTCTTTTGTAAGATGCTGCATTTGACTTAGTTTGCACTCTTCTAAAGTTGTATTAGTCGGCAGAAAATGATCAATTAAATTAAGCTTTAAATAATTGTCATGTATTCCATTCC
>Ga0105164_10001003_pt1 | contig 18442 bp, 16 predicted proteins | sample VDWuncwatermetaG_FD_89674 | JGI IMG/M metagenome (GOLD analysis project Ga0105164, IMG submission 89674) | Wastewater microbial communities from Netherlands to study Microbial Dark Matter (Phase II) - VDW unchlorinated drinking water | ecosystem: Environmental > Aquatic > Freshwater > Drinking...
CGGACGTTCGACATGATCCCCGTCTTCCCCGAGGTGAACGCGCTCCAGCTGGCCGTGCGCAAGGTCTCGCTCCCGTTCATCCAGAAGGCCGAGGAGCTCGGGTACGCCACGGACAACTGCGCCTACGTGAAGGCCGACATCGGGCTCTGGTCCAGCGGCGGCGTGGCCCCGTTCGGGACCATCCCGAAGCCGGACGTCCTCGTCTGCAACTACGTCGGCTGCAACGTCTATCTCAACTGGTTCGAGCACCTCGCCGAGCTGACCGGCGCTCCCGCGATGAACGTCGACATCCCGTTCCTGCGAACCCCGGATGGCAAGCCGACGGACGCGGACGTCCGCTACGTGATGGCCCAGCTCGAGGAGCTCATCGCGCTGCTCGGGCGGATCACCGGCAAGCCGTTCGACGAGGACAAGTTCCGTCTCATCGTGGAGCGCTCCGCCCGGGTGGGCGAGCTCTGGTCACGGATCAAGGAGCTCACGAAGCGGCGGCCCGCGCCGTACGACGCGTACTTCGACTCGGTCACGATGATGGCGCCGCTGTACTGCCTGCGCGGCACGCCCGAGTGCGTCGACTTCTTCGAGCGCGCGTACGAGGAGATGTCCGGCAAGGCCGAGCGTGGCGAGGGCCCGCTCCCTCAGGAGCGCTTCCGCATCGTCATCGAGGGGCCGCCGCCGTGGCCGTTCCTACGCGCCTTCCGCGACCTCTTCAGCCGCTGGGGCGCGGTCGCGGTCGCGTCGACCTACTCGACGGTCGGAGGCCTGTGGGAGTTCGGGTTCCGGCACGATCCGAGCAAGCCGCTCGAGAGCGTCGCGCGCCACATGCTCGAGGCGAATCTCTGCAATCGCTCGTTGCTGCAGCGCTACCAGCAGATCGAGCGCTACGTCGAGGAGTGGGGCGCCGACGCGCTCGTCATCCACTCGGTGAAGAGCTGCCGGCTCTTCTCGGCGGGGCAGGGCGACATGCGCGAGCACTTCGTCCACGACCGGGAGACGCCGACGCTCCTCATCGAATCGGACCTCGAGGACCCGCGGTACTTCTCGCACGCGCAGCTGCGCAACCGGATCGACGCGTTCTTCGAGGCCCTGGAGCAGCGGCGGATCACGGCGGGAGTGACGGCATGAGCGACGGGATGCGCTACTCGGCCGGGGTCGACGTCGGGTCGACGCAGACGAAGGCGGTGATCCTCGACGAGACCGGGGCCATCGTCGCGCGGTCCCTCATCGACACCGGTGCCTACCTCGTGCGCGCCGCGGAGCGCGCCTACGAGCAGGCCCTGGGGTCGGCCGGGGTGCGGCGCGACCAGGTCGGCTACGTCGTCGGGACGGGCTACGGGCGCTTCAACGTCGCCTTCGGCGACACCCAGGTGACCGAGATCTCCTGCCACGCCAAGGGCGCGTGGGCGATCTTCCCGAACACGCGGACGGTCATCGACATCGGGGGCCAGGACACGAAGGCCATCGGCGTCTCCGAGCGCGGCGAGGTCCTCGACTTCGCGATGAATGACAAGTGCGCGGCCGGCAGCGGCCGGTTCCTCACGAACTCCGCGGAGGCGGTGGGCATGGACGTGTCCGAGATCGGCGAGCGCTCCCTCGGGGCCAAGCAGCCGGTGCGCCTGTCGACGGTCTGCACGGTCTTCGTCGAGTCCGACATCCTCTCGTACCTCGCCCAGGGCAAGAAGGTCGACGACATCCTCGCCGGGGTCCACGCCGCCATCGGCGCCCGCACCGTCGCGCTCGTGCGGCGGGTGGGCGCGAACGCGGAAGTGACGTTCACCGGCGGTGTCGCGCGGAACGTCGGGATGCGCCGCGCGATCGAGGAGAAGCTCGGCGTCACGATCAACGCGAGCGCGGACTCGCACTACACGGGCGCGATCGGCGCCGCCATGTACGCGCTCGAGCGGATGCGCAGCGCGCCGGCGGCGGTGGCGTGATGGGCCGCTTGGTGGCGGGCATCGACATGGGCGCGCGGAGCGCCAAGGCCGTCGTCATCGATGAGCAGGGCCGCATCCTCGGGCACGGCATCGCCCGGATGCGCCCCGACTTCGAGGGGCTCGCGCGCGACGTGCTGGCCCGGGCGACGGAAGGTGCGCACGCGACGGTGGATGACGTCGGCTACGTCGCGACGACGGGGCTCGGCCGCTACAACGTGCCCTTCCGCGACATCCAGATCACGGACATCACGGCGGTCGCGCGCGGCGCGGCGCACCTCTTCCCGGGAACCCGCTCGGTCATCGACATCGGCGCGCAGAGCACGCGAGCGGTCCGGCTCCTCGAAGGTGGGCGCGTGAAGGAGTTCCGGTCGAACGACAAGTGCGCGGCCGGCGCGGGCGGGTTCGCCGAGCGGGCCGCTCGCTACCTCGAGGTCCGGCTCGAGGACATCGGCGACCTCTCGCTCCGGGCGACGTCGGCGCAGCAGATCTCTTCGGTGTGCGCGGTCTTCGCGGAATCCGAGATCATCAACCTGGTCACCGCGGGCCACGCCGTCGAGGACATCATTCGCGGCATCCACGACTCGCTGGCGCAGCGGGCCTTCCAGCTCGTGAAGCGCGTCGGCCTCGAGGCCGAGATCACCTTCGTGGGCGGCATGGCCCGCCAGCGCGGGATGCGGGTCGCGCTCGAGGGGGCGCTCGGCATGGGCACGAACGTGCCCGCCGATCCCGACATGGCCGCCGCGCTCGGCGCGGCGCTCCTCGGCCTGGCGCGCTCGGCCCGCGCGCAGGGCGACGAGCGAGCGCCTGCGGCGAAAGGCGGCGGCGAAGCCGACCGCCGAAAAGAGAGAGCGGCATGAGCGTGCTCGCTCCACGGTCCGCGGCGGACCTCGGCTTCCAGGACATCCGCTACGCGAAGGACGGCTGGGTCGCCACGGTCACCATCGACCGGCCGGACGCCTACAACGCCTACACCGCGCACACCCTCGCCGAGATGGCCGCGGCGTTCCGCGACGCGTCGCGTGACGACCACATCGCGGTCGTGGTGCTCACCGGGGCGGGCGAGACCGCGTTCTGCACCGGCGGCGACGTGAAGGAGTACGCCTCCGAGTACACGCGGCGCCCGCGCGATTACTGGAAGTACATGGGCCTCTTCATCGACGCCATCGACGCGCTCCGCAACGTCGGCAAGCCGACGATCGCGCGCGTGAACGGGATGGCCGTGGGCGGCGGCAACGAATTCAACCTCGCGTGCGACCTCGCGATCGCCGCCGACCACGCGCGCTTCCGCCAGGTCGGGGTCCAGGTCGGCAGCGTCGCCGCCGGCGGCGCCACGCAGTGGCTGCCTATCGTCATCGGCGACCGCCGCGCGCGCCAGATGCTCATGCTCTGCGAGTGGGTCGACGCGAAGACCGCGCTCGATTGGGGCCTCGTCAACGAGGTCGTGCCCGCGGCGCAGCTCGACGAGGCCGTCGCGCGCATGGCCGCGAAGCTGGTGGACACCTTCCCCGAGTGCATGCGCTATACGAAGGCGCAGGTGAACGTCTGGAAGGACTTCGCCTGGTCCATGACCGCGTCCCACGCTCGCGACTGGCTGTCGCTGCACTTCGCCGCCCTCGAGCCGCACGAGGGCATGACCGCGTTCGCGAAGAAGCGCAAGGCCGACCGCGTCGGCGTGCGCGAGCGCGCCGCGTCCGGCGGATCGAGCGAGTTCGTGTGGGGCCCGCACACCCGCGCCTGCTCCGCGTGCGGCGCCGAGGGCCTGCCGAGCGCGTTCTCGTTCTGCGGGCGCTGCGGCGCGCCGGTCGGAGGGAGCTGACCCGGCGATGGCCGTCGTCGCGCCGGCGCACGGAGCCGCATCCGCGCCAGAGCTCGAGGGCCGGATCGCGATCGTCACGGGCGGCTCGCGCGGGATCGGGCAGGCCATCGTCACGGAGCTCGCGCGGCGCGGCGCGGACGTCGTCTTCACCTACCGCCAGGACGACGAGGGCGCCCGCGCGACGATAGCCCACGTCGACGAGGCCGGCCGTCGCGCCGTCGCACAGCGCGTCGACGTGCGCGATCCCGACGCCGCGGCGCGCGTCGTCGATGCATGCCGCGAGCTCTTCGGGCGGCTCGACATCCTTGTGAACAACGCCGGCATCGCGCGCGACGCCGTCGTCTGGAAGATGACCGACGAGGCCTGGGCCGAGGTCATCGAGACCGACCTGACCGCGGCGTTCCGCTTCGTGCGCGCCGCCGTGCCGCTCATGCGCGCGGGCCACGGCGGCCGCATCGTCAGCATCGCCTCGATCAACGCGCTGCGGGGGAAGTTCGGCCAGTCCAACTACGCCGCCGCGAAGGCGGGCCTGATCGGTCTGACCAAGTCGGTCGCCCGCGAGGTCGGCGGATTCGGGATCACCGCGAACGTCGTCGCGCCGGGCCTCATCGACACGGCGATGGCGGCGGCCCTGCCTGAGGACGTCCGCCAGCGATCCGTCTCGGAGACGGTGGTCGGCCACCTCGGGACGACGGCGGACGTGGCCCACGCCGTCGCGTTCCTCGCGGGGCCGGGCGCGGCCCACATCACCGGCGCCGTCCTGAACGTCGATGGCGGCCAGCACATGTAGCGCTCCTGCCGCGAGCACTGGCCCATCGATCGGGGCCGAACGACCTATGTCCTAGGGTCCGAGGGCCCTCCCGGCCGTCACGTCCGCCCCGACACTCCGCCTGATGCCCGACGGCGACGGACCGATCACCCGCGATACGAGCGCACGCCGCCACGCTCTCATCGTCGGCCTCGTCTGGGCGGCCCTCAGCGCCGCGCTCGTCGCCCTCGCGCTGAACGTTCCGTTCCAGCTGACCGCGGCCTCCCGCGAGGCCCGCGTCATCGACAACGCCTTCCTCACCCTCCTCGTCGTCTCCATCCCCGTCTTCGTCCTCGTCGAAGTGGTCGTCGTGTACAGCGCGCTGCGCTTTCGGGCCACCGCGGACGAGGACGGCCCGCCGATCGCCGGGCGCCCGGCCATCTCGGTCGCGTGGGTCGCCACCACGACCGCCATGGTCCTGGGCCTCGCGGCGTTCGGCTGGGCCGGGATGAACGAGGTCTTGCACGCGCAGCATCCGCCCGACCTCGTCGTCCGCGTCGTGAGCAAGCAGTTCGGGTGGACGTTCGAATACCCGTCGCTGGGTGTGAGCTCGGCGACGCTGCGCGTGCCGAAGGACCGTCTCGTGCGCTTCGAGATGACCTCGTCCGACGTGCTGCACTCCTTCTGGATCCCTGAGTTCCGCGTGAAGCAGGACGTCGTGCCCGGCCGGACGATCGCGGTGACCGCGACCGCGACCCAGGTCGGGAGCTACGGGGTCGTCTGCGCGGAGCTCTGCGGGCTCGGGCACACCTTCATGCGCGCGCCCGTCGAGGTGATGGACCAGGTCGCCTTCGACGCGTGGGCGACCGCGGTGAAGGCCGAGAGCCGATGAGCGCCGTCCCCCTCTCCCGCCCGTCGCGCGCGGGCCTCGTCCGCGAGGGCGGCCTCGTGCGCGGCGCCATCGCCGGTCTCGGCGGATACGCGCTGGGTGCCCTCCTCGCCTCGGCGCTCGGCTCGGCCAAGGGCGTGGAGGACCCGACGCCGCACGCCGTCGCGCTGGGCTACGCCCTCGGCGTCGTCGGGTGGATCTGGGGCCTCGGTGGCCTCGACGGTTGGCTCGCCTGGGCCCTCGGGCGCGAGCGGTCCGAGGCGCCAGCGGCGGAGGGCTGGCGACGCTACCTCGCGTTCACGACCGACCACAAGGTCATCGGGGTCCAGTACCTGGTCACGAGCCTCGCCCTCTTCGTCGTCGCGGGGCTCGCCGGCCTCGTCATCCGCGTCCACCTCGCGGTCCCGTCGAGCAAGATCCTCGGCGTCGGCGACTTCAATACGGCGATGGGTCTCCACGGCACGATCATGATCGGCGTCGCGCTCATCGCCGTCGTCGGCGGCCTCGGCAATTACCTCGTGCCGCTCATGATCGGTGCGCGCGACATGGCGTTCCCGCGCCTGAACGCCCTCTCGTACTGGATCCTCCTGCCCGCCGGGCTCGCGATCGTCGCCTCGCCGCTCGCCGGTGGATTCGACACCGGCTGGACCGCGTACCCGCCGCTGTCGGTACGCGGGCCGCTCGGGCAGGAGCTCTACATCCTCACCCTTGTCACCGTCGGAGCGTCGTCGATCCTCGGCGCCGTCAACTTCCTCACCACCGTCATGCGCCTGCGCGCGCCGGGTATGACGCTGTGGCGCCTGCCCATCTTCGTGTGGGCGATGACGGCGACCGCGATCATCGTGGTCATCGCGACGAGCGCGCTCGCGGCCGCCCTGACGATGCTCCTCTTCGACCGGCTCCTGGGGACCGCGTTCTTCGATCCGCGTCGTGGCGGCGACCCCCTGCTGTACCTGCACGTGTTCTGGTTCTACTCGCACCCGGCTGTGTACGTCATGGCGATGCCTGCGTTCGGGGTCGTGCTTGACGTGCTGCCGGTCCACGCGCGCAAGCCGCTGTTCGCCTACCGGCTCGCGGCGATCTCGTTCCTCGCCATCGTGGTCCTCAGCCTCATCGTGTGGGGCCACCACCTCTACGTGGCCGGCATGGACCCGCGGCTGCACGGGCCGTTCATGGTCCTCACGGAGCTCATCTCGGTGCCGACGGGCGTCGTGTTCCTGGCGGCGCTCGGGACGATCTGGCTCGGCCGCATCCGCCTCACGACGCCGATGCTCTTCGCCCTCGGCTGGCTGTCGAACTTCGTGATCGGCGGCATCACCGGGATCTTCCTCGCGGATGTTCCCACCGACATCCAGCTCACGGACTCGTACTTCGTCGTCGCCCACTTCCACTACACGATCGTCGGCGGCATGATCTTCGGGCTCTTCACCGGCCTGTACCACTGGTTCCCGAAGATCACGGGGCGGATGTACGACGAGCGTCTCGGTCGACTGCACTTCGCCCTCTTCTTCGCGAGCTTCAACCTGACCTTCCTGCCGCTGTTCTGGGCCGGGATCCACGGCATGCGCCGCCGCGTCGCCGACTACCCGCCTGAGCTTGCGGGCGTCAACCTCTTCGTGACGGTGGCGGCGTTCGCGATGGCGATCGCGACCGCCGTGTTCCTCTGGAACGCCGTCCGCTCGTGGGCGCGCGGCCCGCGCGCGGCGGCCGATCCGTGGCGAGCGCACACGCTCGAGTGGCGCACCTCCTCACCGCCGCCGAGCGTGAACTTCCCGACCCCGCCCGCCGTCGGAGCCCCGTACGGCTACGGCGCGCGGCCCCCGGCCGGTGAGGCGGCCGGGAAATGAGCGCGGCAGCGTACGGGGCGCACGCCGCCGAGCCGAGCCACGCCCGCACCGGCGTCCTCCTCTTCATCGTCTCGGAGGTCACGCTCTTCGGCGCGTTCTTCGCGAGCTACTTCGTCCTCCGCGGTGCGAGCGCGGCCTGGCCACCGACACCGGACCTCCATCGACCCGACCTGCCGCTCGTCGCCCTGAACACGCTGGTCCTGTTGTCCAGCAGCGTGACCATGCAGCGCGCCGTCGCGGCGGTCGCGCGAGGTGACCGCGCATCCAGCTCGCGCCTCCTCGGCGCGACCCTTGGGCTCGGCCTGACCTTCCTCCTGGTCCAGGCGTTCGAGTTCTCGCGGAACGGCTTCGGCATCGGTGACGGGGTCTTCGGGAGCACCTTCTACACGCTGACCGGCTTCCATGGGGCGCACGTCTCCGCGGGGCTCCTCGCGATCGGCGCGCTGCTGCGCCGCGCGAACCTCGGGCTCCTCGGCGCCGCGAACGCCGGGGCCGCGGAGGCCGTGTCCTACTACTGGCACTTCGTCGACGTCGTCTGGCTCGTCCTGTTCACGACCGTCTACGTCCTGTAGATCGCGAGCCCACCGACCCGGTCCTGGTCAGGCGGCTCGCGGACGGCGCGAGCCTCGCGCTCACCCGCCATGAGCACGCGGCCGTCCCGCCCCGAGCGGGGGGCCGTTCGGTCCCACCCTGGGTACCGATCGCCCGTATCCCGTCGGGAAGGACGGGACTAGCGTTCCGGTCGGAGAAACAAGGTGGCGGTCAGGACGATCCCCGTCCACCTCCCTCGAGGGGACGTCTGGCACGGACCCTTCGGCCCGTCGCTCGCGCTCGTCCTTGTCGTCCTTCCCTTCGCCGCGGCGCTCGTCTGGGCGATGAGCGCGCGGCCGGTGGCCGACGAGAGGGAGATCGCGCAGGCGATCGTCGCGACCGCGGACACCGTCAAGGACCACGCGGCCACGATGGCGCGTATCGGGGAGCGGATCGCCGTTGCGGCCCGGTCGTCGACCAGCTCGGACCGCGACCGCTGGATCGCGTACGGCGATCACCTCGTCGGCGACGCGCGTTCGCTCGCGGACCTCGAGGCGCGGCTGCGCGGGACGGCAGTGGTCGCGCAGGCGGATCCGATCCACCGCGAACGCCTCGAGGTCGCCGCGGCGATCCTCCAGGCCCGCTGGGAGGAGCTGCGCGCGGACGGCCGCGCGACGGCGCTCCACGGCAGCGTCATGGGCGAGCAGGCCCGCGCGATGGCCGCCATCCCGCACGCGGGGATCGCGACGGATGCCGACCTGCGAGAGCTCGGATCGGCCTCGAACGGCATGCGCGAGGCAGGGGAGCGGACGGTGCGGGTCGCCGACCAGATCCTCAGCTCGGTCAGCCAGTCCCAGCGCGGGCTCGGGATCTGGCGCTGACCGCCGCCGGGGCTGACGCCACCGTCGCGCGGGAGTAGCCTTCGGATCCCTATGACGGAGCGACGGATCGGCACCGTCACCCACTACTTCGACCACCTCGGGGTCGCCGCGGTCGCGCTGACGGACCGGCTCGGCGTCGGGGACCGCATCCGGGTCACGGGGCACACCACGGACTTCACGGCGACCGTCGACCGGATGCAGGTCGATCATGCCGACGTGCGCGAGGCGGGACCCGGGGACGACGTGACGGTGCACGTGGGCGAGCGGGCGCGGACGCACGACGCGGTCCTGCGGCTCGAGTGACGGTCCCGCCGTGGGGCCGTTCGGCCCACGACGCACCCGCCCGCCGGCACCAGAAGCGATCCTCTTCGGCCCTCCAGCGGGGCCGAGCGGCTCCCTAGGGTCCGCGACATGAAGACCGTCGCCGCCGCCACCATCCTCATGGTCCTGCTCTCCGTAGGGCTCGGGCTCGGCGCCGCCGGGCTCACCCGTGCCAGCGGGACGCCCGCGAGAGCGGTCACGACCGAAGGCGTCGTCGTGGCCGTTCCACGCGCTGCCGTCGATCCGGCGAAGGCGCAGCCTCAGGCCGCGGGAGCATCGTCCGCGCCCGCCGTGGCCGCGGCCGTGCCCGCGGTCGAGATCGCCCGGCGCCCCGACGACGTCCCGCCGCCCATCACGCGCCAGGCGCCGGCGACCGTACGCGTCGACCTCGAGACCAAGGAGGTCGTGGGGACCATCGGTGACGGAGCGACGTACTCCTACATGACGTTCAACGGGACCGTCCCCGGGCCGTTCATCCGCGTGCGCGTCGGCGACACCGTCGAGCTGCACATCCGGAACGCCGCCGACAGCAAGTGGCCGCACTCCATCGACCTGCACGCCGTCACCGGACCGGGCGGCGGCGCGTCGGTCACGCAGACGAACCCGGGCCAGGAGAACACGCTGCGCTTCAAGGCGCTCAACCCGGGGCTGTACGTCTATCACTGCGCGAGCCCGCCCGTCCCGATGCACGTCGCGATGGGGATGTACGGGCTGATCCTCGTCGAGCCCGAGGGCGGGCTGCCTCCCGTGGACCGCGAGTTCTACGTCGTGCAGGGAGAGCTGTACATGACCGGCGCGGCCGGGCAGAAGGGCAGCTTCACGTTCGACGCGGCGAAGGCGACGAACGAGCGGCCGGACCACGTGGTATTCAACGGGAAGCCGGCCGGGCTGACGGAGGCGAACGCGCTGAAGGCGAAGGTCGGCGAGCGGGTCCGCATCTTCTTCGGCGTCGGTGGCTTCCTCATCTCGAGCTTCCACGTGATCGGCGAGATCTTCGACCGCGTGTACCCGGAGGGCGCGCTGTCGGATCCCATCCGCAACGTGCAGACGACCCTGGTGCCCGCCGGCGGGGCCGCCGTCGTCGAGCTCACGTTGCAGGTCCCGGGCCGCTACCTCCTCGTGGACCACGCGCTGCCGCGCGTCTTCGACAAGGGCGCGGTCGCGAGCCGCGTCCCCGAGGGCCCGGCGGCGCCCGAGATCTACAGCGGCACCGGCGCCGCGGCGGGGCACTAGGCCCGGATCACGTCGGGTCCGGCCGAACGGTCCGGCGCTTGAGGGCCGTTCGGCCGCTGCTCGGAGCCGAGCGGCACGCCAACGTTCGCGGAGCAGTGACGTCCAGCGTCGACCCCGGCTTCCGCGTCGTCCGCCGAGAGGATCTCTCGGCCTCCGCGTATCTGCTGGAGATCGCGCATCCCCAGCTGGCGAGGGCCGCGCGTCCGGGCCAGTTCGTGATGGTCATGTCACGCCCCGAGGGGGAGCGCGTCCCCCTCACGATCGCCGACTTCGACCGCGAGGCCGGGACCATCACGGTCGTCGTCCAGGCCGCCGGCAAGACCACGAAGCAGATGCAGCGCGACGTCCGCGAGGGCTCGTACCTGCACGCCGTCGTCGGGCCGATGGGCGAGCCGAGCCGGATCGACGGCGTTCGCAAGGTCGTGTGCGTCGGCGGCGGCCTCGGCGTCGCTCCCGTCTACCCACAGGCCCGCGCCTTCAAGGAGAACGGCGCTTACGTGATCGGCGTGATCGGGTTCCGGAGCTCGGAGCTCGTCTTCTGGGAGGATCGGTTCAGGTCCGTCTGCGACGAATTCATCGTCTGCAGCGACGATGGCTCGATCGGGATCAAGGGCCTCGTGACCGAAGGCATCAAGCAGGCGACAGCGCGGCATGCCGACATCGACGAGGTGGTCGCGATCGGCCCGCCGGTGATGATGCGGAGCTGCGCCGAGCTCACGCGACCGCTCGGCATCCGCACCGTCGTGAGCCTCAACCCGATCATGGTCGACGGCACCGGCATGTGCGGCGGGTGCCGCGTCAAGATCGGCGGACGCACCCTCTTCGCCTGCGTCGATGGCCCCGAGTTCGACGCGCATCAGGTCGACTTCGACGATCTCATCTCGCGGCTGCGTCGCTTCAAGGCCGAGGAGCAGGCGGCGCTCGAGCGGTGGGAGCGGAGCCTCGCTCCGGCGGTCACCGGCACGACCGGGTAGGGCGATGGCGACGAAGCGCACCATCCGCACCATCCCGCGGGAGCGGACCCCCATGACGGAGCGGCCCGTCGCCGACCGCGCGCGCACGTTCGACGAGGTCGCGTGCGGCTACAGCCTGGCCGATGCGCTCCGCGAGTCGGACCGATGCCTGCGCTGTCCCGATCGGGCCTGCGTGCGCGGATGCCCTGTCGGGATCGACATCCCGGGGTTCATCGAGCGGCTCGGCGAGAAGGACGTTCGCGGCGCGTACGACGTGATCGCCGCGACCAGCCTGCTGCCCGCGGTGTGCGGGCGCGTGTGCCCCCAGGAGACGCAGTGCGAAGGGGTGTGCACGGTCGGCGACACGCTGGAGCCCGTGGCCATCGGCCGCCTCGAGCGCTTCGTCGGCGACATGGCCATCGCGGAGGGCTGGTCGAGCGCGTCCTGGACGGGGCCCAGCGGCTTCGCGGTCGCGATCGTCGGATCGGGTCCGGCCGGCATCGCGTGCGCGGCGGACCTCGCGAAGGCCGGCTGCTCCGTGACGGTGTTCGAGGCGTTCCAGCAGCCCGGCGGTGTCCTCCGGTACGGGATCCCGGACTTCCGGCTGCCGAACGAGGTCGTGGACGCGGAGATCGACAAGCTCGCGCGGCTCGGCATCCGGTTCCGCTGCAACACGCTGGTCGGACGGCTGTTCACGATCGAGCAGCTGATCGGCGAGATGGGCTTCGCGGCCGTCTTCATCGCGACCGGCGCCGGGACGCCGGCGTTCATGGGGATCCCCGGCGAGTCGCTGAGCGGGGTCCTCTCCGCGAACGAGCTCCTCACGCGCGCGAACCTCATGCGCGCGCGCGACTTCCCCGCGTACGACACGCCGATGCGCATCGGCCGCCGCGTCGCGGTCATCGGCGCCGGGAACACCGCCATGGACGCGATGCGCGTGTGCGTCCGGCTGGGCGCGGAGGAGGTCACGTGCCTGTACCGGCGAAGCCGTGCCGAGGCGCCCGCGCGCGCCGAGGAGCTCCACCACGCCGAGCAGGAGGGCGTGGGGTTCGAGTGGCTCACCGATCCCGTCGAGATCCTCCCCGACGACCAGGGATCGGTGCGCGCCATCCGATGCCGGAGGATGCAGCTCGGCGAGCCCGATGCCTCGGGCCGCCGCCGGCCGCTGCCCGTCGAGGGCAGCGAGGTCGAGCTCGGGTGCGACACGGTCGTCGTGGCGATCGGGACGAACGCGAACCCCATCCTCGGCCAGACCTCGACGCTCGCGCTCGACGAGCGCGGCTACATCGCGGTCGATGAGGATCTCGCGACATCGATCGACGGCGTGTTCGCAGGCGGCGACATCGTCACGGGCGCCGCGACCGTGATCGAGGCGATGGGCGCGGGACGCCGGGCCGCGCGGAGCATCGCGCGCTACCTCGGGCTCGGCGGCGCGCGTCGCGCCGACCCCGACGTGAGGGGCGAGATGCTCTTCGGCTTGGCCGGGGACCAGCGCGGCTACGCGCGGGTGCGTGTCGCATGACAACCCTCGAGGCGGTCCGCGAGCGGGACGGGGTCCGTCCGGTGACGATCGACGAGCACATCGTCGAGATCGTCAGCGACTCGGGCGAGGGCGCCCAGCGCTGCGGCCAGGCCTTCGCCCAGATCGCCGCGCGCTCCGGCCACGGCATCTGGACCGTCGAGATCATCCCGGCCGAGATCCAGCCACCCGCGCGGAGCATCGAGGGGGCGTCCGGCAACCGGGTCCGTCTGGGGTCCCGTCCGATCACGAACGGCGGCGACGAGGCGGATCTCGTCGTCGCGTTCAACGAGCAGGTCCTCCTGGGCCGCGTGCGGGCGGGCGAGCTGAGGCCGGGCTGCACGATCCTCCTCGAGAGCATGTGGCGAGAGGACCGGGACGAGCGCATCGCGCGCACCTACGTCGAGGCGCACGACGAGCTCGTGGCGCAGGGCTACCGCGTCGTCGAGATCCCCATGGAGCGCGAGTGCCGGAAGGTCGTCAGCGATCCGCGTCGCGGGAAGAACATGTTCGCGCTCGGCGTGCTGTGCGCTCTCTACAGCTTCGACCGGCGCCTCGCGCGCGAGCAGATACCGCTGACCTTCGGGAAGAAGGACGAGGCCGTCATCGCGTCGAACGTGCGCCTGCTCGAGGCCGGCTTCGAGTGGGCGGACGAGAACCTCGGCCTCCGCTTCCGTATCCCGAAGATGCGCGCGACCGGCGCGCAGGTCGTCCTCAGCGGGAACGCCGCCCTGGCCCTCGGGATCCTCGCCTCCGGCATGGAGATCTGTGCCATGTACCCGATCACGCCGGCGACGTCCGCGTCGCACTACCTGAGCGAGATCTTCGAGAGGGTGGGCGGGATCGTGCATCAGGCGGAGGACGAGATCGCCGCCTGCGCCTTCGCCATCGGCGCGTCCTACGCGGGCAAGTGCGCGGTCACGATCACGTCGGGGCCGGGGTACTCGCTCAAGCAGGAAGGGATCGGCCTGGCCGTGATGACCGAGATCCCCCTCGTCGTCGTCGATGTGCAGCGCGGCGGGCCGAGCACGGGACTGCCGACGAAGGCCGAGCAGGGTGACCTCCTCAGCGTCCTCTTCGGCACGCACGGGGACGCGCCGAAGGTCGTCTATGCCGTCAGCGGCATCGAGGACTGCTTCTACGCGATGATCACGGCGCGCAAGATCGCCGAGACGTTCAACACGGTCGTGGTCGTCCTCTCGGACGCGAGCCTCGCCACGGCGCAGCAGCCGATCCCCCGGCCGGTCTTCAGCGAGGACTGGCTCGCGCAGCCGGTCGATCAGACCCCGGTGCCGGAGGGATCGAAGCCGTACGACTGGGATGCGGCCACCGGCCTCTTCCGCCGATCGATCCCGGGGCAGCCGGGCGGCATGCACACCGTCACCGGGCTCGCGCACGACCGCGCGAGCCACGTCGCGTACGACGCCGACAGCAACGAGGACGGCCTCCGCAGCCGCAGCCTCAAGCTCGCGGCCCTGCAGCGCACGCTGCGCTGCCCAGCGGTCTTCGGCGACGAGGAAGGCGATCTGCTGGTCGTCGGATGGGGGAGCACCAAGGGCGCGATCGAGGAGACGGTCGCCCGGCTCCGCTCCGAGGGGCACAAGGTCTCGGCGCTGCACCTTCACTTCATCCAGCCGATGCCCTCAGGGATCGGCGACATCCTCCGGCGCTTCCGCAAGGTCATCACGGTGGAGTCGAACTGGTCCGACCGGCCGGACGACGCCCTCATCGACCGCGACGATCGCCGGTACTCCGCGCTCGCGATGCTGCTGCGCTCGCGGTACCTCGTGGACGTCGACTGCTGGACCGAGGTGCGCGGACGACCGCTCACGCCGGGCAGCATCCGCGCGGCCCTCCTCGCGACGCTCGCGGAGCTCGCGTCGTGACGCTCGAGCTGACGCGCTGCCTTCTCGCATCGGACGAGCCTCACGAGCTGAGCGACTACCAGACCGGCGTCCCGCGCTGGTGCAATGGGTGCGGGGACAACGCGATCCTGGCTGCGGTGCAGCGTCTCTGCCGCGACGAGGGGCTCGCGCCGGAGCGGACCGTGTTCGTGTCGGGCATCGGGTGCTCGAGCCGTCTCCCTCACTACATGCGCGCCTACGGGTTCCACGGCACGCACGGCCGCGCGCTCCCGATCGCCGAAGGCGTCAAGATGGCGCGGCCCGACCTCGACGTCTTCGTGAGCACCGGCGACGGCGACTGCCTGAGCATCGGCGCGGCTCACTGGATCCATGCGCTCCGCTACAACATGGATCTCACCGTCCTGCTCCACGACAACCGCATCTACGGCCTGACGAAGAACCAGGCTTCCCCGACGTCTCCGCTCGGCACCAAGACCAACACCACCCCGCGAGGCTCCTACCTCGCGCCGCTGGACCCCCTGTCGGTGAGCCTGGGCGTCGCGAACGTGTCCTTCGTCGCGCAGGCCGTGGACTGGATCCCCGAGGTCCTCTACCAGGTCATCGCGGCCGCCTACCGCCACAAGGGCTTCTCGTTCGTGCGCATCGTCCAGCGCTGCCCCGAGTTCATGCCGGGCCTGTTCGATCCGTGGATCGCCGACCCGCAGCGCACGCTGCTGTTGCGTCATGAGCGCGGCCTCACGATCGGCCCCGCGCTGGCGAATATCTACCGCAACACGCGCGAGCACGACCCGTCCGACCTCCCCGCCGCGCGCGAGATCGCGTCCGTGGAGGACCCGATCCCGGTAGGCATCCTCTACCGCGACGAGACCGTCCCGCGGTACGAGGAGCTCCGCGGCGCGGGCTCCGTGCGCACGCCGGATCGGATCCGCAGCGGGCTCGAGGCGGAGCTCGACCGCTTCGCCATCCGCTACGACGGCGCGCGCGAGGCGGGCTAGCACGTGAACGAGGCGCTGTTCTTCCATCTCACGGGCCGGCGGACCGGATCCGCGCTCGCGCCCGTCGACGGGCTCGCGCTCCGGCCAGCCCTCTTCGCGCGCTTCCGCGACCTCACCCGCCTGCGGTACGACTTCCCCGTCGTCCTGCTCGGCCCCGATGACGAGCCGCCCCTGCGGCCGCTCTCCCGGGTCGTCGATGGGATCCTCGATGTCATCGGGACGAAGGGACCGAGCGGCGAGCGCCTCGAGCGGAACGTCCTCCGGCTCGAGCGCGAGATCCGCGCCGTGCTGGCGGAGGGGGAGTCCGGGTCGCTGTCCGAGATCTGGCGGCGCGCGGCGGAGCGGCTCGTCGCGAAGGGAGATGAGCTCGTCGCGGCGGATCTCGCGCGCGCCCGGAAGGAGCTTCGTACCGACGGCGTGCTCGTCGATCACGACGCCATGATCACGTCGCGCGTCATCGGGCACGTCCGGGGCGTGGCGCATGTCCGCAAGGCTCGGAAGATGCGGAGCCTCGTCGAGCCGCTCGTCGTGCGGCTGTCCGAGCTCGTGCGCGCCGATCTCCTCCGCTCGCCGGCGGGACGTGGCGCGGAGGCGCTGCGCGCCGCGATCGGACCGCCGCATCGGGAGCTGTTCGACCTGGACGCGATGGAGCGCGTGCTCGCTCGGCCGTCGGCCACGTCCGCGATGCCGGAGGCCCGTCGTCGCCGCATCGAGGCGACGCTGAACGACCTGCGCTCCGAGCGTCTCTTCGATGCGGACGCGGACGCGTTCACCTTCGGCAGCGTGGACGCCGCGCTCGCCGCGTTCCGCGAGCGGCAACGGGCGATGTCCGAGCTCATGCGGGCCATCGCCACGGCCGAGCTCGAGGTCCGCGGGAGCTATGTCGCCGTGCGGGATGACGCGCGTCTCGCGCCGTCCGATGCCCGGGCGCTCGCGCCCGAGGACATGTCGCTCTTCCCCGACCACCTCGTGCGCCTCGGTCCCTCCCGGGCGGCGTCCGCGCGCGCGCAGATCCTCGAGGCGCTGACCTCGGGCTTGCCGATCAAGGTCCTGGTCGAGACGGACGACGTCTTCGGTCCCGACGCCCAGCTCGCGGCGACCGCCATGGGGCTCGCGGACGTCTTCGTCGTCCAGGTCGCGAGCTCGGGGCTGGCGAGCGCGGCGGCGACGCTGGTCCGCGCGTTCGAGTTCCCCGGACCCGCGCTCATCAGCGTCTTCAGCGGCGCCGTCCGAACGGACCTCCCGTCCTACCTCGTCGCCGCCGCGGCGACCGAGTCACGCGCCTTCCCGGCGTTCAGCTACGACCCCTCCGCCGGCCCGGACTGGGCGCATCGCTTCGCGCTCGCCGACGCGCCGCAGCGGGCGCGCACGTGGCCCGTGCATGAGCTGACGTACGCCGATGACGCGATGCAGCGCGTACGCCTCGACGTGCCTTTCACGCTCGCGGACCTCGCGGTCTGCGATCCGCGCCGGTCGGACGATCTGGCGATCGTCCCGCGCGAGCGGTGGGATGGCCCTATCGCTCCGCTCATCGATCGCCTCGATGGGAGCGGCCGGGCCGCCCACGACGCGACCCCGTTCGTGCTCGCGGTCGACGCGGATGATCGGCTCGTGCGCGTGCTGGTCGGCGACCGGCTGCTGGATGCGACCCGACGCTCGGCGGACGCCTGGCGAAGGCTCCTCGAGCTCGACGACCTCACGCACGATCGGCTCGCGGTCTCGGACGGCGCGGCGCCCGAGGCCGCGGGCGCCGTGGCACAGGCGGAGCCGGCTCCGGCGCCGGCGACCGAGGACGGCGAGCGCAGCCCCGATGAGCCCTACATCGAGACCGCGCGCTGCTCGAGCTGCAACGAGTGCACGCTGATCAACGCCCGGATGTTCACGTACGACGCGAACAAGCAGGCGTACATCGCGGATGCCTCGGCCGGCACGTATCGGGAGCTCGTCGAGGCGGCCGAGAGCTGTCAAGTGGGCGTCATCCATCCCGGCAAGCCGCGCGATCCGAACGAGCCCGGGCTGGACGAGCTGATCGAGCGCGCGCAGGCTCTTCTGTAGGTCGCGGCGCGATGACGCCGCATGGGACATCACTCGGACACGATCGACGCATAGCGTCGGCGTGCGAGATCGCGACGCGAAGGAGGCTCTTCCCGATGGCCGAGCGTGCCTTGGGCGACGAGCGGCTGCGCGAGCTCGAGGAAGCGACGGCGGGAGCGTGCGTGTGAGCGCGGTGGCTCCGGTCCTCGCGCCGAGCGCCACGAAGCTGCCGATCTCCATGCGCGCCGCCGTATTCGTCGGCGGAGGCAAGCCGCTCGAGCTCCGCGACCTACCGCGACCCGAGCCCGGTCCGGGCGAGATCCTCGTGCGTGTCGCGGCGTGCGGGCTGTGCCACAGCGACCTGCACTACATGGATCACGGCGTGCCGACGTTCAAGCAGCCGCCGCTGGTGCTCGGCCACGAGATCTCGGGGACGGTCGTCGCGCTCGGCTCCGGCGTCGAGGCGTCCCTCCTCGGGACGAACGTGCTGCTCGCTCCGGTGACCACGTGCGGTGCCTGCGTCGCGTGCCGCACCGGGCGCGAGAACGTCTGCGCCTCGCAGAAGATGATCGGCAACAACGTCGACGGCGGCTTCGCGGACTTCGTCGTCACCTCGCTCTGGAAGTTCTGAGCGGAAGCAAGGGAGCCAACTCTTGTCAAAAGCAACGCGCGATTTCGTGGTCGGGCTGTTCGTGCTCGCGGGGCTCGGCGCGCTCGCCTATCTCGCGCTGCAAGTCGGGGGCATCGAGCGCCAAGGCGAAGGCGGCCTCGAAGTCTCCGCGGAGTTCGCGGAGATCGGCGGGCTGAAGGTGCGCGCGCCGGTCGTCATCAGTGGCGTCAAAGTCGGGCGCGTGAAGCGCGTCGAGCTCACGCCCGAGC
>Ga0105164_10001004_pt1 | contig 18433 bp, 17 predicted proteins | sample VDWuncwatermetaG_FD_89674 | JGI IMG/M metagenome (GOLD analysis project Ga0105164, IMG submission 89674) | Wastewater microbial communities from Netherlands to study Microbial Dark Matter (Phase II) - VDW unchlorinated drinking water | ecosystem: Environmental > Aquatic > Freshwater > Drinking...
ATCCGGTACGAAGCGCAAGGCTCACGGGTCTTGTTACCCGTGGTGGAGTCACCCTGATGGCGCAGCGCAGGAAGGTGTTCCTGACGGGTGGCGCCGGCATGGTGGGGGCGGCGCTAGCTGGTCGGCTCGTCAGGGACGGCCACGAGGTCTGGCTCCTCCTCCGGGAGGGCTCCAACCGGATCCGGCTCCAGGCGCTGGAAGGCCGGGTGCGCGTGGTCCATGGAGACGTCCGCGACTCGGTGTCGGTTCAGGCAGCCGTCGAGCGATCTGATCCGGGCGTGGTGTACCATCTGGCGAGTACGCCGTTTAATCCGCCGATCGCGAGCCACCGGGCGCACATCGAGACGATCGTGATGGGAATGCTCAACGTCCTGGAGGCGGTGAGAGGCCGACCAGAGGTGCGGGTGATCGCGACAGGCTCCGGCGCCGAGTACGGCAGCGGCTCGCGCCTGCGGGAAGACCAGACGCTTCAGCCCGGCACCGTCTTCGGGGCGGCGAAGGCGGCCGCGGGGCTTCTCGTCCAGACCTATGGGCGGGTGTATGGGATGCGGACGGTGTGGCTTCGGCTCTTTACGCCGTACGGGCCATGGGAGCGGCCACAGCGGCTCGTCCCGCACACCATCCTCTCGGCGCTGAACGGCCAGGACGTGACCCTCACGGGCGGCAGCCAACAGCGGGACTTCATCTACCTGGAGGACGCGGTGGAGGCGCTGGTCCTGTCGGCTGAGACACCGCTTCCCCCCGGGGCCGTGTTCAACATCGGCTCAGGGGTCGGGACGCCGGTGAGGGAGTTGGTCGAACGCCTCCTCCAGTTGATGGGCAGTCCGGCGCGGCCGCTCCTGGGGGCTGTGTCGACACGGCCTGATGAGATCATGGAAATCTCCGCCGACATTACCTCTGCCCGGGAGCAGTTAGGCTGGGAGCCGCGGACGTCCCTCACGGAGGGGCTCTCGAAGTCCATTGCGTGGTGGACCGAGCATCGTGACCTTGCTGGCCGACTGACGGACGGCAGAGCCGAGCAGGCGCGTGAGCCCGTGGGGATGCGTTGATGGCGTGCGTTGTCTGTGGCGCAACCACCGTGCGTCAGTTCTTAGACCTGGGTCGCACCGCACTCGCCAATAAGTTCTTGACACGGGAAGAGCTCGTGCAGCCGGAGCCGACCTACCCCCTGCGCGTGGGGTGGTGCCCCCGGTGTTCGCACGTGCAGCTCATGGAGCACGTGCCGCCCCACGAGATGTTTACCGACTACCTCTATATCTCCTCGGCGTCCGAGACGCTGACGACGCACCTCGTTGACCTCAGCGATGTCGTCGCGGAGCGTCGCCGACTCGGGCCACAGGATCTCGTGATCGATGTCGGGTGCAACGACGGGACCCTCCTCCGCGGCTTTCAGCGGCACGGCGTGAGGACACTCGGGGTGGATCCGGCGAAGAACCTCGCGGGGTTGACTGCCGGGACCGGGATCGAGCGGTACATTGGATTCTTCAACGCCACGACCGCGCGCGAACTCGTGCAGCGGTGGGGCCAGGCGTCCATCGTCACCGCGACAAACACCTTCGCCCACATCCCTGACCTGTCGGACGTGGTCCGCGGGCTCGACACCGTGCTCGCGCCAGGAGGGGCGTTCGTCGTGGAGGCCCATTACCTGGTGGACCTGCTGGAACAAGGGGCGTTCGACACGATCTACCACGAGCACGTCTCGTACTGGGCGCTTGGTCCCATGACGGTGCTGTTTGCGAAGTTCGGCATGGAAGTGACGAGCGCCGAGCGGCTGCCGTTGCACCATGGGCAGTTGCGCGTCTTCGTCCAGCGGAAGGGCGAGGGCGAGGTGCAGCCGACCGTAGCCCACCTGCTCCAGCAGGAAGATGCCGAGGGGCTGGGCGCCTTTGCGACGTATCAACAGTTTGCCGGGCGGGTGGTGCGGATCAAAGAGGACCTGAAGCGGACACTCCATGAGCTCAGGATGCAGGGCAAGCGTGTCGTTGGCTACGGGGCGCCAGCGAAAGGGAACACGCTCTTGAGCTTCCTCGAGCTTGGGCCGGAGGTGATCGACTACATTGTGGACAAAAGCCTCCTCAAGCAGGGCCGCTTCACCCCAGGGACCCACCTCCCAGTCGTGGGCGTGGAGCGCTTACTAGAGGACCAGCCGGACGACGTGCTGCTGTTCGCCTGGAACTTCGTCGATGAGATTATCGCTCAGCAGGCGGAATACCTTCGAAGAGGGGGGACGTTCATTGTGCCAGTGCCGAATGTCCGTCTGATCCATACGCGGGATTCGGTCCTGGAGGCGGGAATCGGTCCTGGCGGCGCATCAGCCACCAGAAGGAGGGGTACGCATGGGTTCTGAACAGGCGGGTACGACACCGGGGCTGATGGTCTCTGAGATCAAGCAGATCAACCTGGAGATGGCCGGCGGGTGTAACCTCAAATGCCCCATGTGCCCCCAATCGACGGGGCGCGAGAAAGACTTCCTCAAGCGGCTTCCCCTCGAGGAGTTCCGCAAGATCATCGATCAAGCCCTCCCGTTGGGCCTGCGGTACGTCAACCTGAGCGGGAGCGGCGAACCGTTGCTGCACACGGGATTGGAAGAAGCGGTCGCCTACCTCGCGGAGCGCCGCCTCATTAGCATGATCTACACGAATGGCGTCCGCCTGACGCCCGAGCGGTTCGAGAGCCTGTGCAAAGCGAGATTGTCCATCTGCAAGGTCTCGTGCCAAGGGTGGGACCGCGAGAGCTACGCCAAGTGGATGTCGGTCGATGCCTTTGACCAGGTACGGGCGAATCTCAAGGTCTGTGTGAGCTTCCTGAAGGCGAACGGCTACGCGACCGAGCTGCAGACGAACCACTTGATCCACGACTATGACCAGCGGGAGTACCAGACCCAACAGTACGTGAAGAATTGGGTTGACTACCTCGGTGTTCAGGCCGAGATCTGGCTGGAGCACAATTGGTCAGGCCAGTACAAGGACGCCGTCCCGCGGGAGCAGCTGTTCCAGCGCAAGCGCCGCTCATGCGGCCGTCCGATGGGATCGGTGGTTGAGATCCGGGCGGGGGGCGTGGGGAACAAGTACGGGGCGGTCGTGCCGTGCCCGTTCGTCCTTGGGCAAGACTCTAAGGCGGTCATGGGGCACACGCAGGACACGCCCTTGATGGACATCGTCAACGGGGAGAAGATGCTGGCGCTGCGGACGGCACACCTCTCTGGGGATTTCGACTCGGTGGACTACTGCAGGAACTGCGATCAGCTGTATGAGGTGCAGGAGTCGTTGGTCTGGACGAACATCCCCGGACGGACCTACGGTCCAAGCCGCATTTCCGGGATCAACTACTTGGATTTTTCATCGCAGAAGGCTGGCGAACCGGAGGGAGTGTCCGCCACGGGATGAGTGACGAGCGCTCGACTTCGACGATTTCCACCGACCGACTCTTCCTTCGTCCGTTGCGCGTCGGCGATATGACGCCGGCGTATGTTCAGGCGCTGACGGATTCCGAGGTCGTGCAATGGACTGAAGCGCGGCACACCCAGTGGAACGACGCGCGCATGATCGACTACGTGCAGCGGAACAACCAGCCGGGGGTCTCGCAGCTCTTCGGGGTGTTCCTGAAGGAGTCGGACCGGCACATCGGGGGCATCCGTCTGTTTAACTTCAGCCAGGCCCACCGGCGCGCCGAATTGAGCCTGATGATCTTTGATAAGACGCAATGGTCAAAGGGCTACGCGACCGAAGCGCTCACGGCGCTTGTGGCCTATGCCTTCGACACCATCGGGCTGCACCGCATAGTGGCGGACTACTATGCGGTCAACACCGCTTCCGCGAGGCTGTTTGCGAAGGCGCACTTCCGGATCGAGGGGGTCTTCAAGGATCATGTCATGCTCGATGGGCGCTACGTTGATTCGGTGCGGGTGGGTGCGCTCAATCCAAACGAAGTGGAGACAAGCCCGCCGCCTCCTCAGCCGGCGGCGGCCCAGCGCATCATCCCCTCGGCTGGTCCCTCCATCACGGAGTACGAGGTGCAGTTGGTGGCTGAGGCGGCTCGCGATGGCTGGTACGCGAACATGCGCCGGGATCTCGACGCGTTCGAGCACAAATTTTCAGCGTACACCGGTATGCGGTACTGCCTGGCGACAAGCCACTGCACCGGAGCCATCCATCTCGCGCTGACAGGATTGGGGATCGGCCCGAACGATGAGGTCATTGTGCCCGACATCACGTGGGTGGCTTCCGCCGCGCCCATCTGTTACGTCGGGGCCACGCCGGTGTTTGTCGACATCGATTCCAGGACGTGGTGCATGAGTCCGGAGGCGTTTGAGCGGGCCATTACCCGGCGAACACAGGCGGTGATTGTGGTGGGGTTGTTGGGCAACATGCCCGAGATGGATGCCATCCAAGCCATCGCCAGGCGGCACCGGATTCCTATCATTGAAGACGCAGCCGAATCGATCGGCGCGGAGTACAAGGGGAAGAAAGCCGGAACACTCGGCCTGATCGGGGTCTACAGCTTCAACGGGACCAAGCTCATGGTGACCGGTGAGGGGGGCATGATCGTGACGAACGATCGTCGGCTGCACGAGCGCTTCAAGCGGCTCGCCCATCACGGGATCAACAAACGGCCGGGCGCGCGGTACTACTGGTCGAACGAACTGGGCTACAAGTACCAGTTCACGAATATTCAGGCGGCCCTGGGGTTCGCGCAGCTCTCCCGCCTTGATGAGCTGGTGGCGAAGCGGCGGCAGACGTTTCGGTGGTACCAGGAACGGCTGGGCGGTGTGGAGGGCCTGCAGCTCAATCGGGAAACCCCGCACAGTCGGAGTACGTTTTGGATTACGACGGCGATCGTCAGCCGGACCTATGGTCTGAGAAAAGAGCGGATCGTCCGAGCACTCGTCCATCACGGCATTGGAGGGCGACCCTTCTTTTATCCGCTCAGTTCCATGCCGCCATTCGCGCCGTACTGTCGGGGCAAGGACATGAAGCGATGCAACCCGATCTCGTACGAGCTCGCCCCCTATGGGGTCTGTCTGCCGTCAGCTGCCTCCATCACCGAAGGGGAGGTGAACCGGGTGTGTGACGCTCTCGTGGGCATCTTGAGGCAGGGGAGGATCAAGTCGCCTCGCCGGCCCAACGCCTTGATCTCCCGATGACCAGGTTGCTCTCGGACCAGTTGACCGTGCTCATCCCGACGTATAACCGGTATCCCCGATTGCGGCGACTGCTGCGGTACGTGCGGTCCGTTGACCTGCCGTATCGGGTCACGGTGTTGGATTCAAGCAGCGACTCGATGGATCTCGGTGAGCTGCGCGAGGGCTTGAGCGACCGGATCTCTCATGTGCGGTATGAGCCAAGCCTCTCCCCGGTCGCCAAACTCGCTGATGGTCTCCGGCGCGTGGCCACCCCGTACGTGGTGGTGTGGGCCGATGACGATTTCCTGGTGCCGGCTGCCTTGGGAGAGGGGGTGCGCTTTTTAGAGGAGCACGTCGATTACAGCGTCGCCCACGGGCAGGCAGGGCTCTTTCGCGTCGCCTCGAACCGGGAGAGCGCGGCGATGCAGTGGATCGCCCCCTATCGACAGCCCTCACTCACGCAGGAAACGGCGTCTGAGCGTTTGCGCGATCACCTCCGTCACTACTCGGTCATCGCCTACTCGATCCATCGCACCGAGTCCATGAAGAAGACCATGGAGTGCTGTCGGACATACGACTTCGGCTACACCTGGGGGGAATTGGCCGGGGGAAGCCTCTCGGTCATCCAGGGGAAGGTCAAGCAGCTCAACGACCTCTATATGCTCCGAGAAACACATCCCGGGATGGATTCCTGGAGAGAGCCCGGCCAGCCCATCGATGTCTTCGATTGGGTCACCGATCCCATGTTTCCCATCACCTACGACGCGTTCCGCCGCTGCCTCGCCGCGGAGTTGGCGCGACAGGATGGGATCAGCGTCGGCCGAGCGGAAGCCGTCGTCAAGGAGGCGTGCTGGTCGTACGTGGCGACGGTCCTCACCGTGAAGTGGCAGGCGCAGTATGGACGGAGGCAGAGCCAGGCGCGTGACCGATTGCGTGAGGCGGCGGCTCGCCTCCCCGCCTTGCGACAGGGGGGGCGGCGCCTGCAGGCGCTCCTCCAGCGCTACCGGGAGCCGCTATCACTCCCCGCACTCCTCCATCCGTCCTCCCCCCACCATGCGGACTTTCTGCCGATCTACCGAGCGATCACCGCGCCACCGAGCGAGCCGCTTCCCGTCACGGGCAGCGCTCACGGAGTCCCTGGGGCGATGACGGAGGCCGCCGTCCATGGCTGATCCCCGCACCGTTCCGACGCTGACGATCTATATCCCAACGATGGACCGCTCGCCGTTTGTGAGACGGCTGCTCCACTACTACGCGAGCACCGGCTTTCGTCACTGGATCTTCATCGGGGATTCGAGCGGTCCGGAGCATGCCGAGCGAAATCGCACGGCGGCCGCGATGTTCCAGGACCGTCTCAAGATCGTCTACCGTGAATGCCCGGGCTTAAGCTCGTGTGAGACGGTGGAGCAGTTGAGCACGATGGTCTCAACACCCTACTGCGTGTTGCAGGGCGATGACGATTTCCTCTGCCCCCCCGGCCTCGAGCGGTGCGTCACGTTCCTGGAGGCCCATCCAGACTATGGCGCGGCGCACGGCGCAGGCCTCCGGTTCCAGACGGAGTCCAACAGCCCCCATGGGGTGATCGGGACCGTCGCCTCGTATCCCCAAGCCGTTGTGGAATCTCCGACAGGGTCGCAGCGATTCCTGGAGCTCTTGACGGTGAGCCCCTACGCGCTCCTGAACTCAGTCCATCGCACCTCGATCTGGCAGGCGATGTTCCGGGGACTGGCCGCGATGAACGGTGTTCGGAACCGCAACGTGTTTAAAGATGAGCTGATGGCGGCATGCGTATCGGTCATTTGCGGCAAGGTGAAGGAGCTCGATGGCCTCTCACTGATCCGCCAGACGCATACGGAAGACAGCTATCGATTCCCGCATGTCTATGACTGGATCACGGATCCCGACTGGTGTGCCTCCTATCAGATCTTCGATGAGCGCCTCATCGAGGAGCTCATCCGGCAGGATGGCATACGCCGTGAGCAGGCTCATGTGGTGATTCGAAGGGGATTGTGGGCCCACCTGTCGCATGAAGTCATTGGGACATGGAGGAAGGAGCACGCCCACAGGTCAGGGGTGGCTCCGTCACGACTCCGCACTTGGGCCAAGCGCTTCCCGTGGCTGCGGCGGGTCTGGCGAGCGGTTCGCTCCCGGGTGCAGCGCTATCAGGACGCGTGCTCACTCCCCGCCCTCTTGCACCCATCGTCCCCGTACCATGCAGGCTTCCTGCCGGTCTACTCGGTCGTGACGAACGAGCCCGCTTCCGTCATGCCGCATCAGGTGATGGCGGACGCCAGACGCGATCCTGCGATGGTGGGAGCGGAGTGAGACGAGGTTGACCACATGGGCCATCGTGTGTTGATCGTGGGGTGCGGGCAACTGGGCAGCCGCCACTTGCAAGCGGTGGCGGCGCTGTCACAGGTCCGTGAGATCGAGGTGGTCGATCCGCGGCCCGAGGCGTTGGCCTTGGGGCGCGAGCGACTCGAGGACGTACCAGACCGCCAGCCAGCCACGAGGTATCGCTGGTGCTCCTCCCTCGAGGAAGCGACGCGAGAGGGCGATCTGTGCATCCTCGCGACCCAAGCGCAGGGCCGCTGCCAGCTGCTGCAAGACATCGCCGGGCAACTGGGATACCGGCAGTTCCTCCTTGAGAAGATCGTCGGCCAATCAATTGAGGAGCTGGATCAGCTGCTGGAGTTCGTGCAGGCGCGGGAGATCGCCGCGTGGGTGAACTTGAAGAGCCGCGCGTACCCGATCCATCAGCGGATCGCGCAACGCCTCGATGTCGCCGATCCCATCCTTTTTCATGCCATGGGCGGCAACCACGGTTTGGCCAATAACGGGGTGCACACGGCCGATCTCTTTGCCTTCTACGACGGGGCCACCCGGATCGAGCTTGTGGGGTCGAGCATCGACCCCATCCTCCATCCCTCGAAGCGGGGGAGCCAGGTCTTTGACTTGAGCGGAACCCTCCAGGGCGTGACGGACAAAGGCAGCCATTTCGTCCTGTCCTACGCCCGTGACCACGCCCAATCCGAGCAGATCGCCATCACGACACGACGGTATCGGTGGATGGTCGATCACCTGCAGCGATGGGCGGTGGAAAGCCATCCGGAAACGGGAGGGCGGTGGGAGCCGGTCCCATTCGAAGGGAACCTCGCCGTCAGCGAGATGACCAAGGCGTTCGCCGCGGACATCCTGCGGTCCGGCCGCTGTGCCTTGCCCACGCTCGAAGAGTCGCTGGTCGCCCACCGCTTCATTTTGGGCGCGCTGCAGCCAGCCTTTAGCCGGTTGCTCGAGCGGGAGGTGGATCTATGTCCGGTCACGTGACGACGTCTCGACCCCGTGGATCTCAGACACGCGCTCCCAAGCGGGGGCCTCCGCTACGGAAGACCGTGGACGACATCATGGAACAGCTCGATGCCTGGGTCGCTCGGCATGGGAGCGGGGACTACGAACGCGACGCCAAGCCGATGGACGATTTCATGCTGTCGGTGGATGCGGGCATCCAGCAGGATCGGAAGGAGATCAAGGACTTCATCTCGCTCTTGTTATCGAGAGGGAAGCTGGGGTCCGTGCTGGAGATCGGGCTCGGGTTTTTTGGCAGCACGCATGTGCTGTGGCGCCTCCTCTTCGAGCGGGTCATCACGATTGAAAAATCCCCGGAGCGCCTCAGAACATTTGGGACCAACCTCCGCACTGTGCACCGGCAGTGGGTCCTGGATGATCGCCACAGCGCGTTCGTCATCGGCCTGTCGCACGATCCCGCGACGGTGAGCAAGACCTACCACTGCGTGTCAGGGGGTCTGGATCTGCTCTTCATTGACGGGGACCATCAGTACGCCTCCGTGCTGATGGATTGGCTCCTGTACAGCCCCTTAGTCAAGCCGGGGGGGCTGGTGGCTTTTCATGATGCGGCGGTGACGGTCGACGGGACGTACGGGGTCCCGATCTTCTTGGAACGGCTTGCTCGCGGGGAGATTGATGGGCAGCCTCGGACCTTGCAGAAGATCATCCATACGAAACATCTGGGGATCGCCTGTTATGAAAAGACGTGAGGAGGGCTGTCGCCTCAGCCCATGACGCCGCTCCAGGCCGAACAGACCCGTCTCCTCTCATCCGCAGAGCTCGCGGCGGCGATTGCCGCGGTCGACTATTCGACCTGTGCGGCCACCGTGGTCGGGTATGGCACCATGGGGAAGCAGTACGTCAACGCCCTACGGGTTCTCGGGGTACGTCGGGTTCGCGTCTGCTCCCGCTCAGCCGGTACCCTGCAGGAGCTGCAGGGCGTGACCGGCGTCGAGACGGTCGCAGGCGGCTTTGAGCGTCTTGGGTGGCACGCCCTCCCGGGCGAGCTGGGCATCATCGCCACACCAACGGCCTCGCTGGTCGCCGCGACGGAGCGACTGGTGTCGGTCGGCTTCCAGCACCTTTTGATCGAGAAGCCGGTCTCGCTGTGGTCAGGCGAGATCGAGCGGTTGGCAGACGCCTTGGAGTCTCAGGGCGTGGAGGCATGTTGTGCGTACAACCGGGTCGCCTATCCGTCGTGTCATGAGGTGCGCACCCGCACCGCCCAAGAGGGCGGCATCACCTCATGCAGCTATACGTTCACGGAGATGATCAAGCCGGATTGGCCGCAGCGTTTCCCACATGAAGAGCTGGCCCGATGGGGCGTCGCCAACAGCCTGCACGTGATGAGCATGGCGCATGGGCTCATCGGCTTACCTGCGAGGTGGCAGGGGCATCGGTCTGGCTCGCTCAGGTGGCACCCCTCTGGGGCGGTCTTCGTCGGGTCAGGAATCTCCGAGCGGGGCATCCCGTTTGCCTACCATGCCGATTGGGGCTCAACCGGGCGGTGGTCCGTCGAGATCCATACCCCGGTGTCGTCCTATCGGCTGTGTCCGCTCGAGAAGGTGTTCCGGAGAACCTCGGCAACGGCGGAGTGGGAGGAGATCCCTGTGACCGCGTTTGCGCCGCAGGTGAAAGCCGGGATCCCTGAGCAGGTGGCGGCACTCCTCAATGAAGAGCTGAGGGAACTCGTGCCGCTTGTGTCGCTGCGCACGGCCGCCGCCCTCACGAAGTATGGGGAAGCGGTGTGTGGGTATCCGTCTGACAGGGCGGTGGGTCGAAAGTGAGGGGTCTGATGCCATCCACTGTTGAAGAGGTCGTTCAGATCGGCTCTCCCTCACCGGTCCGGGTGGTTCGCGAGCCACGCCTGGTTGAGCGGGTCGTCTTCATCGGGGGACACCCGGGATCCGGGAAGACCCTGATGACCGCCATCGTCGGAGGCCTGGACCGAGTCGAGATGCAGAAGTACAACTACGCTCTGGAACACCTGTGCGGGCTGTCCTTCTTGGGGCGTCTCGATGAAGGGGTCACGACCCCCTTGATCCGGATGTTGGTGGACGTGGATCTCTACAACATGACGATGGCACGAGACACCAACTTCAGATGTTCAGACTACACCTCCGTGTTTCGAAATCCGGGTGGCTGGCGCTACATTCGCCGGCTCTTCCAACCGGGAGACGCCGCGGCGGTCGAGCGCATCTGCGAGACCCATCCCATCCTCCAGATCACCGTCCACAACATCCTCGCCATCAGTCGGCCGTTGTTCCAAGCGCTGGGGGATCGGGTGCGGATCCTGGAGGTGGTGCGCCATCCCCTCTTCATGATGAAGCACTGGCGTCTCTACATTGAGCGGTACGGCACCGACGTGAGGGATTTCACGATCTGGTTTGACTACCAGGGACAGGCCCTGCCGTTCTTCGCCCTGGGGTGGGAAGAGCAGTATGTGCGATCCAACCCCATGGACCGGTGCATCTATTCGATCGAACGCCTCTCCCAGTTGGGCCGGCAGGTCATGGAACGACTGTCGGTCAGCCAGCGCTCACAGGTCATGATCCTTCCCTTTGAGCCCTTCGTCCTTGACCCCTGGCCGCATCTTCGGCAACTGGAAGCCCTGCTGGGGACGCGGGTCACCGCGCGGACCCGCCGTGAGCTGAAGCGGCAGCGTGTGCCACGACGGAGGATCGCGGACGGGATTCCCCTGAAGTGCTATCGGCAGTATGGATGGGAGCCCGCGAAGAGAGGCTTGGATGAGCGTGATGAATTGGACCGGCACAGGCAGTTCGCGGCCCGGGAGGCCTCCGCTGAGGGTCTGAAGGTCCTGGACCGCCTCTCGAGAGACTATGAGGCGGCCTACCTGGATGGCGCCCTGTGACGACGATCGCGATGGTCCCCGGGCGCATCGGGAGCACGCGCCTCAAGATGAAGAACCTGGTCCTGCTGAATGGGAAGCCCCTGATGTCCTATGCGATTGAGGCGGCCAAAGCGTCACACGTGTTCGACCGGGTGATCGTGAATGCTGATCATACCGCTTTTGGACAGCTTGCGGCCCGTCACGGCGTGGAGTTTTACCTGCGGCCTGCAGAACTGGGATCCTCCACGACGAAATCTGACAGCGTGATCCATGATTTTATGGTCAAGCACCCTGCTGATGTCGTGGCCTGGGTCAACCCGATCTCGCCGCTCCAGACGGGAGAAGAAATCCGCGCCGTTGTGAAGTCATTCTTCGAACAGGAGCTCGACTCCCTGATCACGGTGCGGGAGGAACGAGTCCATTGTGCCCTGCAGGGTGTGCCGGTCAACTTTGATGCCACCACCCCCTTTGCGCAGACCCAGGACTTGCCGCCGGTGCAGCTCTTCGTCTACTCCGTGATGATGTGGCGCACGGCGACCTTCATGCGCGCCTTTGAAGCGCACGGCTACGCGCTGCTCTCAGGCAAGGTCGGCTTTTTTCCGGTGAGCAAACGCACGGCACTCATCATCAAGACGCCGGAGGATCTCCAGATCGCGGAAGCGTTGCTCCAGGGCGCAAGCCGTCACGCACCGGCTGCGGTGCGCTATGACCCCTGCGTGCAAGGCATCCCCAACGAGGTGGCAAGGTGACGACCTCAGGAGATAGACCAACGGTGCTCATCATCGGGGCGGGTCTGTATGTGTGTGGGCGCGGGACGGACGGGTACGGGACGGTCCTGCCCACCTTGGTGCAGGCCCAGCGGGACGGCGAGATCGGAGAGATCTGGGTGGCCGCGGTGCATCCGGAGAGCATCCAGGGGCTCCGGCGCAAGCTGGATGGACTCAATGCGCTCATGGGAACTCAGGCCACCGTCAGGTGCTTTCCACATGATGGGGTCGTTGATCCCCAATCGTACCAGAAGGCCCTCGCGCAACTTCGAGCCCCAGCGTGTGCCATCGTCGTCGTCCCGGATCATCTCCACGCGTCCGTCGCGGCTGAGGTCATCCGCTCCGGCGTCCACCTCCTCATGGTGAAACCCCTCGCCCCGACCCTGGCGGACGCCCATCAGCTCATGGGCCTCCTCGACACCCACCAGGTCTATGGCGCGGTGGATTTTCACAAGCGGTTCGACGAGGCCAACCTCCTCCTGCGGCGAACACTGGCCGAGGGCCGGCTCGGTGAGCTGCGCCACATCACGGTGGAGTTCAGCCAGCGGGCGACGATCCGATCCAGTTTCCAGTCCTGGCTTCCCCACACGAACATCTTCCAATACCTTGGGGTGCACTACGTGGATCTGATCTCATTCCTCACGGGCGCCCGGCCGGTTCGGGTCATGGCGACGGGGCAACCGCAGGCCGCGGTCCGTGACGGCTTGTGGCGGCTCGATGCGATCCAAGCGGTGGTCGAGTGGGTCGACGCCACGAGCGGCCACTCGTTCGTCTCGACGATCCTGACGAACTGGATCGATCCCGATCGCTCCCCCGCGATGTCCACCCAGCGGATCACCGTGGTCGGGACACAGGGACGGTATGAGAGCGACCAGACGTATCGCGGCGTTCGGTTGGTGACGGAGCAGGGCGGCCTCGAGGAGCTCAACCCGTATTTCAGCCAGGTGTACCCGCTCGCAACCGGCGAGCGGGTCGCCGAGGGCTACGGCCCGCGCAGCATCCGGCAGTTCCTGTCCGACGTCCGAGATCTGGTTGCAGGAAACCGTCGGGTGTCTGAGTTGAGGACCTGCCGCCCCTCCTTTCAGGAAGCCCTTGTGTCCACCGCCGTCATTGAAGCGGTGGCGCAGAGCCTGGTGGACGGGGAGCAGTGGGTTTCCATCGAGGAGCCCGGGCCAAGAGTGTCGGCGATCCGAGGCAGGACAAGGGAAGGAGCAAGAACGTGATCCGGGTATCGGCTGACGAGCTTCGTCGTTTTTGCCTCGACCTGCTCATTGGGTGCGCAGTCCGCACCGATGTGGCCACCGATGTCGCCGAGGGGCTCGTGCAGGCGTCCTTGCGCGGCGTGGATTCCCATGGCGTGCGGTTGCTGCCGCACTACCTGCAGGCGGTGAAAGGCGGTCGTCTGAATCCCAACCCCACCTATCGATTTGACCGGACCGCATCGGCGACTGGCCTCCTCGACGGCGATCACACCTTCGGGCACGCCGCGGGCATGGAGGCGGCACGACGGGCGGTGGCCCTGGCGCGCGAGGCTGGAACCGGGTTCGTCGCCGTGTACAACTCCAGCCACTTCGGCGCGGCGGCGTACTTCGCCCTGGAGATCGCTCGGCACGATATGATCGGGATCGCCTCGACATCCACCGACGCGCTGATCAAGACCTATGCCGGGACACGGCCCTTCGTGGGCAACAATCCGATTTGCCTGGCCGCCCCCTGTCGCGGCGAGGACCCCTTTTGTTTGGATATGGCGACAAGTGTCATGACGTTCAACAAGATCCGGCAGTTGAGAGACGCCGGGCTGCCAGCCCCTGCCGGGGTGGGGGCCGATCGCGACGGTCGCGAGACGACCGATCCGGACACGATCAGCATGCTGCTGCCCATTGGCGGCTATAAGGGCTATGGGCTGAGCCTGATGGTCGAGATCCTCTGCAGCCTCTTGTCCGGCATGCCGTACGGCCCCCACATCCCCAAGATGTTCGAGGCTCCCTTGGGTCAGAAACGTTGCCTGGGACATTGGATTGGCGCCATTCGCATTGATGCCTTTCAGCCCGTTGAGACATTCAAGGCACGGCTGGCGGAGATGCTTCAGGAACTTCGGGCTGAGCCCCGCGGCGATCCTGAAACACCCATCCAGGTGCCGGGCGACCCGGAGAAGCGGGAGGCCGAACAGCGCTCGCGTCACGGAATTCCCCTGACCCCGGCCGAGTACGAGGGGTTGCGAAGTCTGCGCGATGCGTATGGGGTGCGAACAGATCTGATGGAACAGACTGATGCGGTGGTGAGGTGAAAGGGATGAGTGCCGGCAAGGCGACGGTCTCCATCGTCATCAGGACCAAGGATGAGGAGCGCTGGATCACCCATTGTCTTCAGGGCGTCTTCAACCAATCCTACCAGGACTTCGAGGTCATCCTGGTGGACAACGAAAGCCGCGATAAGACCATCCAGAAGGCCAAGCAGTTCAAGATCCGGACCATCGTGCCCTGCACGGACTACCTCCCTGGCAAGGCGTTGAACCTGGGCATCCGAGAAGCGACGGGCGACTTCATCATCTGCCTCTCCGGGCACTGCATCCCGGTCAACGAGCACTGGCTCGAGCGGCTCGTCAGGAACTTCGACGACCCACAGGTCGCCGGGGTCTACGGCCGCCAGGAACCCATGGCCTACACCCCTGACGCGGATAAGCGGGATCTCCTCTTCCTCTTCGGCCTGGACCGGAAGGTGCAGATCCAGGACAGCTTCTTTCATAACGCCAACAGCATGATCCGCAAGGCGATCTGGCAAGAAGTGCCGTTCGATGAGACCGTGACGAACATCGAAGATCGCGTGTGGGCCCAGCAGGTCCTCCAGCGCGGCTATCGCATCATCTACGAGCCGGAGGCGAGCGTCTACCACCATCACGGGATCCATCATGACGGCAACATCGAACGGTGCGCGAAGGTCATGCGGATCATGGAGCGGCTGCGTCCCGATGGCTCTAAGTCGCTCGACGTCGAGGGGTTGAATATCGTCGCCATCATCCCGGTCCGCGGCGAGACCCACTCCCTGGGGGAGAAACCGCTCTTGGCCTATACGATTGAGCGCGCGCTCGCCTCGCAGTACATCAAGCGCACCATCGTCTCCACCGATACCCCTGCGCTCGCGACGCTGGCTCAAGGCTTAGGCGCTGAGGTCCCGTTCCTGAGGACGCCGGAGCTCTCCAGGGAATACGTGACGATCATCGAGGTCCTGCAGTACTCGCTGGAGCAGCTCGAACAGTCAGGCATCTTCCCGGACCTTCTGGTGTCGGCCGAAGTGACGTTCCCGTTCCGCCCGAAGAGCCTGTTCGATGACATGATCAGCCACCTCGTGGGCGCCGGGCTCGACAGCGTGATTGCGGTCAAGCCTGAAAACCGCTCCATCTGGAAGGAACGAGATCGCCGGGTGATCCAGATTGATGAAGGCCTGGTCCCGCGCGCGCTGAAGGATCCGACGTTCATTGAGCTGCGGGGGTTGGGCTGCGTCACCCACCCCCAGTTCCTGAGGGAAGGGAGCCTCTTTGGTCGGAACATCGGCATGTATCCGGTCACCAACCCGTATTCCCATCTCGAAGTCAGAAATCCAGAGGACTTCAAGATGGCTTCGCTCCTCATCCCATCCTGGTTTCATGCTGAAAAAGATCCGGTACTGACAGCCAGTGGAGAGCGGTGATGGCCCGAACCGAACAGACGGCGCCAGGTGGGATGCGGCAATCGGAGCTGGGCGATAGGCAGGCCACACGGTCCGTCGCGGTGTTGGGGACCGGCACAATTGGGATGAGGCACCTGGAGCTGCTGGCGAGGGTCGATGGGGTGTCTGCGCTGGCTGTGCCGACGCGACTGGAGCGCCTCCCCGAGTTAGCGCAGGCGGGGCTCGCGACCGCGGCAGGGTTGGATGAGGCCGTCGGGCACGGGGCGACCCTCTGCGTCATCGCCACTGATCCAAAGAGACATCTCGAGGACGCGCTGGCAGCGATGGACCGCGGGCTCGATGTCCTCGTGGAAAAGCCCCTGGCCACGACCGCGCATGAAGCGGAGCAGATCGCCAGGCACGCCAGGTCGAGTCGGCGCAAGCTCTTCGTCGGCTGCGTCCTCCGGTTCTCAGCATCGCTGAACGCTGTTCGTCAGTCTCTGCCGAAGGTGGGACGACTCCACGCCATTCGGATTGAGTGTCAGTCCTACCTGCCGGACTGGCGGCCCAGTCGCCCGTACCACGCGTCGTACTCTGCGCGCGCCAACGAGGGCGGGGTCTTGCGTGATCTGATCCACGAGATTGATTACGCCGGGTGGCTCTTCGGATGGCCCACCAGCGTGCAGGCGAGGGTGAAGAACCTGGGGCGGCTGGGGATCGAGGCCGACGAGATCGCTGAGCTGATGTGGGAAACCCCCTCAGGGGCGCTGCTCTCACTCTGCCTGGACTATCTCTCGAGGCCGTCACGTCGAAGCCTCAGGGCGGCTGGGGAGCGAGGGACCATCGTGTGGGATGGGATGAGCGGGACGGTGACCGTCGGGGTCGCTGGCGCGCCGGTCGAAGAGCTCCGGTCGTCGCAGACCAGGGATGAGATGTTCTTGGCGCAAACCCGAGCGTTTCTGGATGCCTGCGAGGGCAAGCTGGACTTCCGGTTGGCCACTGCGGACCATGGCGTCAAGGCCCTGGCGATCTGCGACGCCGCGCGGCACGCGAGCGACGAGGGGCGAGAGACGTCGGTGGAGCGTCCATGACGGAGGACATCGTGGGGGGGTCGCGCGTTGGGGTTCTTGCCCAAGGGATCCTGAGACGACTGGGGTATCGTCTTCGTTTGATGTGGAAGATCGCCAGCTCGCTCGCACTCAAGCCGATCATCGTGGACGTCTTCCATCAGCTCTACTACGGCAATTGCTCAACGACCCTTGGGAACACCTTCTTGGGCGTTGGACTCACCAAGTGCCCGTTGGACTTGTGGGTCTACCAGGAAATCATCCACGAGATCCAACCGGACGTCATTGTTGAATGTGGGACACAACGCGGTGGCACGGCCCTGTTCCTCGCATCGATCTGTGAGCTGATCCAGCACGGTCGTATCATCACGATTGATATTGAGCAGATCCCGAATCGGCCGACCCATCCCCGCATTCGCTACCTCATGGGATCGTCGACCGCGCCTGAGGTGGTGGAGGTGGTGACGCGTTCGATCGCCCCGCACGAGACGGTCATGGTCATCTTGGACTCCGATCACCATCAGGCTCATGTCCTCCAGGAGTTACGAATCTATAGCGACGTGGTCACACCCGGCAGTTACCTCATCGTGGAAGACACCGATCTCAACGGCCATCCCGTCCGTCCTGAGTTCGGCCCTGGGCCTTGGGAGGCGGTTCGGGAGTTCTTGGAGGAACGTGATGACTTTGTCACTGACCGACGGCGGGAAAAATTCTACCTCACGCTGAATCCCAACGGCTACTTACAAAAACGCAGGACCGGTAACCTCTGACATGAGGGACCATCGACTGTTGGCGGTCATTCCGGCTCGTGGAGGATCAAAGGGGCTTCCGGGAAAGAACGTGCGTCCGTTTGCCGGACTTCCGCTGATCGCGCACTCTATTCTGTTTGCCAAGATGTGCCCGGAGATTGACCGGTGTGTCGTCTCGACGGATTCGCCGGAGATCGCCGAGGCGGCCAGGCGCTTCGGCGCCGACGTGCCGTTCGTCCGTCCGCCGGCGCTGGCCCAGGACGAGAGCCCCCTCTGGCTGGTCCTCCGGCATGCGCTGGAGGAAGTGGAGCGGCAGGAGGGCTGTTCGTACGATGCGCTGCTGTTGCTTGATCCCACGTCACCGGGGCGAGACCCTGCAGATCTCAGCGGGGCGTTGCGCCGTCTGACGGCATGCCCAACGGCCGACGGGATCATCGGGGTGTCAGAGCCGGACTTCAACCCCATCTGGCACTGCGTGACAGAGCGCGACGGATGGATGGAAGATCTGATTGAGGATGGCTCGAGGTTCGGGCGGCGCCAAGAGCTCCCTCGGGTCTATCGGATTCACGGCGGCCTCTACATCTGGCGCGCCCAGTTCGTCAGGACCGAGGAGCGGACCTGGCGCGGAACCGGCCGGTATCTCGTCTACGAGACCCCGGAGTCCCGTTCCATGTCCATTGACACCGCACGCCAGTTTGAGCAGGCCGAGTGCCTCGTGAAGAGCGGCCGCATCACCTTTCCCTGGATGTGCGGGAGCGAGGCGCGATGCGCTCGCTGAGCCAACTGATGGACCTCTCCGGACGCAAGGCGCTTGTGACGGGAGGGGGCGGGCACATCGGCCTCGTGGTTGGGGAGGCCTTGATGGAGCTGGGGGCGGCGCTGGCGAT
>Ga0105164_10001005_pt1 | contig 18387 bp, 17 predicted proteins | sample VDWuncwatermetaG_FD_89674 | JGI IMG/M metagenome (GOLD analysis project Ga0105164, IMG submission 89674) | Wastewater microbial communities from Netherlands to study Microbial Dark Matter (Phase II) - VDW unchlorinated drinking water | ecosystem: Environmental > Aquatic > Freshwater > Drinking...
ATGTATGACTGTAGAAATATTGAGAAGTTGAAGACGAGATCGTTATGCCATCAAAAGTTCTCATTCTCGGAGCAAGGGGGATGTTGGGCCAGGCCCTCCAGCGGACAGCGCTACAAGCGGTTGAGGCGATTGCTTGGGATCGTTCGGAGTGCGATATTGCAAATCATCAAGAGGTAATTGCTAAAATTCCTTCGACAGCAACTCAGTGGATTATCAACTGCGCGGCGTATAATGGAGTAGACGATGCACAGGCCCATCAAGCATTAGTGAGCGCAATCAATGCCGAAGCAGTAGGTTTTCTTGCCGAAGTAGCAAAAGGAATGAATGCTCGTTTGATTCACATGAGTTCCGATTACGTCTTTGCGGGAACAGTAAAAGAAGGCTATGCTGAGAGTGATGAGCCGAATCCGATTAGTATCTATGGCCAATCAAAGCTCAGAGGTGAGCAGATGGCGCTTCAGTCGCCCGGAGCCATCGTTATCCGCACATCGCGGTTATTTGGGAAGCCAGGTGTTGGAAAAAAGAGTTTCGTTGATGTTGTGTTGGAGAAAGCGAAGGATCAAGATCGTATTGAGGTCATCGATGAAGAAACAAGTTCTCCCACGCTTGTTGATGATCTTGCAAAAGAAATTTGGAAATTAGTCGCCAACCCACTGAGCGCGGCAGGAATCTACCACCGCACCAATGACGGCGCATGCACATGGTTTGAATTCGCGCAAGAGATTATTGCGGTAAAAAAGATTGAGTGCGAGTTGGTGAGCGTTGATTCATCGTATTACCAGCGTGCTGCGCAACGCCCAAAGCATTCGATACTTCTTACAACAAAGCTTCCACCATTGCGGCCATGGCAAGAAGCACTCAAAGAATATCTTGAAAATTCCTAATATCCTCGCACTATGAAAGGTGTTATCCTCGCACTATGAAAGGTGTTATCCTCGCCGGTGGAAGTGGCACACGTCTGAGGCCGCTGACCAAAATCACCAGTAAACAGTTGCTACCTGTATACGACCACCCCATGGTGTATTACCCGCTCCAAACGCTGTTGGGTGTGGGCATTACAGATATTCTTGTGATCACCGCACCCGAACACGCGGGTGACTATTTAAAGTACCTTGGCACAGGTAAAGAGTTTGGTGCACGATTTACGTTTGTAATTCAAGAGGAGCCCAAGGGTCTTGCGCAAGCGCTCGGCATGGCAGAACATTTTGCTGATGGACAGAGCATCGCCATGATTCTGGGGGATAATATTTTTGAAGATGATTATTCAAAACCCATTCGTGCCTTTAATAAAGGTGCAATGATCTTTGTAAAAAAAGTGCCAGACCCAGAACGATTCGGTGTTGTGGAACTCGACAAAAAAAAGAACGTCCTTTCGATTCAAGAGAAACCCAAAAAACCAAAAAGTCATTTTGCACAAACAGGATTATATGTGTATGACAATACCGTATTCGCCCGTATCAAAAAGCAAAAACCCTCCGCGCGAGGAGAGTTGGAAATTACGGACTTGAATAACAGCTACTTGAGCGATGGTCTATTAACCGCAGCGGTCGTCAACGGAGAATGGATCGACGCTGGCACATTCGATTCATTACTCAGGGCAAGCAATTTTGTTGCTAAAAAGGTTAAGAGTTGAAATTTACTCCGTCATGATTCGAACAAAAATTCCTTGTTCATTTCCTCGAGACCCTTGCAGGTAGAGGCGACGACCTTGAGGGTCGGAAGAGATTGTATTAATTTTCATCTGCTTTTCAAGGGGAATGTTCTGGGTTGTAGAGAGCCACTGATGAAGGGGTGAGGCCGTATCGGTATCAATAGGCTTTGAGTGCAGCGACACTCCCTGAGTCGTGACGAGTGCGACCCACGGTGTCTCAGGAAGATCAATAGCCATTTGAAGTGGTTCTTTTTCTATGATTGCAGTACTGAGTACTTGATCCGGCTTATTCTCGCGTACGGTATAGAGTTTGCCATGATCCACTGTGACCAGTTCTTCTTGATTGACTGATTGATATTCCGAGGAGGGAACCTCTGTGATCGTTTTCCAGCCATTGTCAGAGTGCCCCAAGATCAACACAAGGGTTGGAGTCACAATCAACGGCGAGGGGAACGCGCCGTTAAGGAATCGACTTCCTACTGGTAGGTTTCCCACTGACAGAGAAGCCGGAATTATTGTTGTGGGTTGATTAATGGTATTGAGAACAAGGCCAGCATTATTTTTTTGTAACACGAGTAATTCAGACTGGAACGAAAGAAGATCCACAACATTCGTGGCAGTATACGTTACTCCCACTTGGGTGTTGTCGATGGGAACTGAACGAATCGTATTGCCTTCAATAACATAGAGTGCGTTGGACGAGGATGCCCACCGCACAATTGCTGGGAGAGTGGTTACAGGGGTGAACTCATTTCGACTTCGCAGATAGACTGAGCCGCGCCGTGTTTTGCCAATGGTCATGATGAATAATATTTTTGCGTTATCCGGCGACCATTGCACTTCCAGTGTCCCCCTACCGTTTGTGCGCAATTCTTTGGGTGCATCCGCGAGAGATTGTAATGCTCCGCGCGTTTGATCAAGGAGGATGTACTCGCGTTGGTTGGCGGAAACAATGCTCGTTAAGAGCCATCGTCGGTCAAATGAGGGATACGCGCTACTGGTTGAAAACGGAAGAATCAGGAAGGATTGTGTGGTGCGAATGAGCTTGACGGGTGGTGGCGCTGTAACGCCCCCCGGGGTCACCACTACTTGCTGTGTCCGCGGAACATATCCTTCTTTTTCCAATGCAACAGTGAATGCTCCCGGCGGCAGAGGAATGCGAACAACTCCGCGACTGCGGGGGGAAGCAACGTCACGAACCCCGTTAATGCTCACTGTTGAATCGGACGGCTCAACTTCTACGAGAAGGATGCCGGAGCGTACAAATAACTGTCGCTCGCGATCGAATGAATATCCTGAAATGTTCAACATCACCAACGGCATGACAATAACAAAAATAACTCCAAAACAATAAAAAATGATTTTTCGTTGCCGGAGTGTCATAGTCATAATCCGAATACCCTACAGCCTTAACGACTGCACGGGGATCCGAATACCACAAATAGAATTGATGCTTAATCGAGCGTTGACCTAAAAAGCGAAAAGCGGTATAGTATCTCTAATGTTTTTACTATCGCTGCTATGAGTATATTGCGTATTACCGGTGGAAACAAGCTTGTCGGAAGTGTTGCTATTTCTGGGAGTAAAAATGCAGCAACACCTCTCATTGCTGCCACCTTGTTGACAACCGAAGCATGTATTCTTCGAGGAGTTCCCCGTATTCGTGATGTTTTAAAAATGCTTGAAATCCTTGAAAATTTAGGAGCAGCGGTCAAGTGGAACGATGAGCACACGGTCGTTGTTTCTACCAAAGGAGTTGTCGCGAAACGGTTATCTCTTCCGATTGTCCGTGATGCTATTATGAGCATGCGCTCATCGATCTTGTTCGTAGCACCACTGCTCGTACGATTTGGGAAGGTGACACTCCCGGAGCCCGGAGGAGACATCATCGGTCGGCGCCCCCTAGACACCCACTTCCACGCACTTCGGGCACTAGGAGCAACAGTGACTGTCCACCGGCGCGAAGGATATACTATTGTAGGCAAGGAACTCAAAGGTACTGCTATCATTCTACCAGAAATATCGGTTACCGCAACGGAGAATATATTGATGGCGTCCCTCGGTGCGCGTGGTAACAGTACGATTTACTTAGCCGCACAAGAACCGCATGTTGTCCAATTAACACGCGTCTTGCAGAAAATGGGGGCTGTTATCGAAGGCGTTGGAACGCATACCTTGTCGGTAACCGGTCGCAAGAAGCTCCGCGGGTTTGATGTAACGGTGATCCCCGATGAGCTCGAAGCAATCACATTCGCTCTCGCGGGCATTCTGACACGTGGCGAACTTTTGATCCACCCAGTTGTTCCCGAAAACATTCTTTTGCCGTTGCAAGTTCTTCAAGCGGTTGGTGCGGGTGTGGATATGGATGGGTCGACCCTTCGGGTACGATCGAGCCATCGACTGAAGGCGTTTTCGATCAAGGCGTTGCCCTCTCCCGGATTTTCCAGTGATCTTCAATCGCCGTTTGGGGTGTTGGCCACCCAGTGCTCGGGCCCAAGCCTCATTCACGATCCATTGTACGAGGGTCGATTGGGGTATGTGAACGAGCTTTTAAAGATGGGTGCCAATGCCATTATTTGCGACCCGCATCGTGTGTTAATTACCGGCCCCACGCCGTTGGTGGGAACAGAAATTCAATCACTCGATATTCGAAGCGGCGCAACATTACTCCTCGCGGGCCTCATTGCCCAAGGACAAACTCTTATTCACAATGCTCAATTACTTGATCGCGGCTATGAACAAATCGATCAACGACTCAATGCCCTGGGAGCTTCCATTGGGCGCGAAGAATGAACACGCGTTTCCGACTCACCGCCATCGATGGTTTCTCATCGTGTTGGTTGGCGTGATTTTTTTTGGTATTGGATGGATCAGTGCACAATCTCGCTCCACACCACCAAACGCATCCGTCCCTCCTCCTGGAGGAGCAATCACGAACATTGCTGTCCCAGCAGAGTTTCCAAAAACATTAAATTTCGATCTTTTTTGGAATACGTGGAATCTCGTGAAAGAGCGTTCGGTGGATCGACCGATTGATGATCGTACCCTTTTTTATGGTGCGCTCAAGGGTATTGTGGGTTCGCTCAAAGACCCGCATTCCGTGTTGCTTGATCCGTCCGAAGCCAAACGATTCTCCGAAGACCTCTCGGGCTCGTTCCAAGGCATTGGAGCGGAAATTGGATTTCGAAAAAATCAACTCGTGATTGTGGCGCCCTTGCCAGAAAGCCCGGCAGAGCGTGCGGGAATCAAGTCAGGCGACTTTATTGTGGCGATTGATGGCGTTGACGCGTTTCCGTTGTCGCTTGAAGAGGCAGTACTAAAAATTCGCGGGAAAAAGGGAACAGTGGTGAAGTTAAAAATTGCACGTCCTAATTTAAAAGAACCAAAAGAAATCTCTATAACACGTGACACGATCGAAGTAAAAAGTGTGTTGTGGAAATGGGCCGATGCGACATCGTTCTCGAAGATTGCTGGCTCGCGACGCATTGCTGTTGTGAAGATATCTAGTTTTGACGAGAAGGTGCGCGAACGATTCTCTAAAGTAACGCAAGAAATGATTGTCGGCGGCGTTCAGGGCATCGTGTTAGATCTTCGCAACGACCCGGGCGGGTTGCTCGATGCAGCGGTCGAAATTTCCGGAGAATGGATTGATCACAACCTTGTCGTAATCGAGCAGCGTGGACCGAACGCTTCCTCCGAGCGCATTGAATATCGTTCGCAGTCCACGGCTCGACTTGAGCACATCCCAACAGTCATTCTGGTCAACCAAGGCTCCGCTTCTGCCTCGGAGATTCTTTCGGGCGCACTTCAAGATTATGGAAAAGCGATTCTGGTAGGCACGAAAACATTCGGGAAAGGCTCGGTGCAGGAGTTGAGTAAATTGCCGGATGGATCAGCGTTGAAACTGACTATTGCAAAATGGTTGACTCCGCACGGTCGACTCATTGACAAAGAGGGGATTGCTCCAGATATTCTCGTCGAACCATTAGACAAAGAGAATGCCGAAGATGTTCAACTCAAACGCGCTCTCCAAGAAGTCATCAAGAAAATGAAATAGCCTTATGACAACGATTGAACAAGCGATTCAAGCGATTCAACACGGCCACCCGATTCTCTTGACCGACTCTCCGGAGCGGGAGCACGAGGCCGATCTTGTTGTTGCGGCACAATTTGCCACGCAAGATATTGTTAATACGATCATCACGCAAGCGCGCGGCGTGCCCTGTGTTGCGCTGGCAGCGGAATTTGCCGATCGCTTGGGGCTTCCTGTCATGCGCACTCAGTATACCAACCGCTTTTCTCCCTCGTTCACTCTTTCGGTAGATTTGCGCGAGGGTAATACCACGGGTATTTCCGCTGCAGACCGCGCTCGAACAATTCAAGCGCTCGCCGACCCAAGCTACGCTATCCAGGATTTCGTGATCCCTGGGCATGTGTTTCCGATCCGAGCAGAGCCTCAGGGGGTGTTGGTGCGCCAAGGGCATACCGAAGGTTCGGTGGACCTCATGAAGATGGCGGGACTCACTCCCGCGGCTGTGCTCTGTGAAGTGTTAGGAGAAGATGGCAATGCTCTGCGGGGGCATGCACTGGAAGAATTTGCCCAACTCAAACAATGGCCGATGATTTCCATACAAGACATTATTGCATTCAGATTGCTCAAAGAGAAAGTAGTTATGCTCGAGGCCAGCGCATATCTCCCAACCGCCTTTGGTTCTTTTGAAACATTGGTGTACTCCATGCCCGGAGAACTCCGTCCCGTAGTGGCGCTCGTGCGGCGGGGGCAGCGCGTGCATTGGAATAATCGCGTGTTGGTTCGGTTAAACTCTGAATGTTTTACAGGTGATGTGTTGGGTTCCCTGCGTTGCGACTGCGGTGGACAATTAATGGCTGCACTCCAAATGATCAATGAGGCAGGCGAAGGAGTGCTTCTGTATCTTCCTCAAGAAGGCCGAGGTATTGGACTTGCGGAAAAAATACGCGCCTATGCTCTTCAAGAGCGAGGAATGGACACTGTTGAGGCCAATCTTCATCTCGGGCACCCGATTGATGGTCGACAGTATGGATTTGCAGCACAGGTGCTCAAAGATATTGGCATCCGTTCGGTGACACTAATGACCAATAATCCCCGAAAAATTGAAGGCCTAGAGCGTTTCGGCATCACGGTTGCCGCGCGGCAATCACTTGAAATGAGTTCATCGCAGCATAACCAGCAGTACCTCCAAACAAAACAAGAACGTTTGGGGCATCTCATCCATGCCGTGCTTGAAGGAATGGAGTCTAAGAAGTAGCCGCGCTTCAAAGGACAGTACGCGGCATTATTCTGTTAAATCAATATGTTCACCGGCATTGTTAAAGGATCGTCGGTTGTGGAGAGTTTGAGGCGGTCGAACAATGGAATGAAGTTGACGATCCATCGGCCAGCAACATTTCGAATTTTAAAAAAGGGGAGGAGTATTGCGGTCAACGGTGTTTGCTTAACCCTCACTGCATTCACGCGCACAACCCTACGGTTTGATTGTGCGCCACAGACGCTTCGAGTGACAACACTGGGGGCATTGCGTCTGGGAGAATGTGTGAATCTTGAACGTCCAGTTTCTGTTGGACAAGAACTGGGAGGACATTTTGTCACTGGGCACGTTGACGCGGTGGCCATTGTTCAATCAGTCCGTGCTGAGCGAGGACATGAACTCACAATAGAAGTTCCTCGACAACTCTCACGGTTTTGTCCAGAGCGTGGAAGCATTACTCTCAATGGTGTGAGCCTCACGATTGCGCATTCAAAGGGTCGGGCTGTCACCGTTGCATTGATTCCATTTACACTTAAGGAAACGAATCTCGGGACGCTCAAAAAAGGTGATACGGTCAATGTTGAGGTAGACCTCATCGCCCGGTATGTTCAATCGTTTGCGAAGTCTTAGTTGTTACTCCTTACGTCTTAACTCTTACGTCTCGCTATGACCTACCGAACATTTAATGAACATTGTTCCGCTGCAGACTTTCGATTTGCGATTATCGTTGCGCGGTTTAATCCAGAAATTACCGATGGTTTGTTAAATGGGGCCAAAGAAGCGCTTATTAACGCTGGCGCCGGAGAGGGTTCGATGAGTATTTATTATGCCCCAGGATCGTTTGAACTCCCATTTATGGCACAGCAGGTCGCGGCGACCGGTTCCTTTGACGCGATCATCTGTTTAGGTGCTGTGCTCAAAGGCGAAACCCCGCATTTTGACTATGTCGCCGCAGCAGCGCAACAGGGGATTTTAGAAGTGAGCTTAAAATACAATCTTCCAGTGATGTTCGGAGTAATCACCGCACTCACGATGGAGCAAGCGATCGTTCGTTCGAGTGATGGATCCACGAATCGCGGTGCCGAGGCAGCACTTGCCTGCCTCGAAGTCCTAGCCACGATAAAAGAAATGAAACAGCGTTAATGCTCTAGTCTCTAGGAGACTATTCAGTGTTACAGTCTCCTAGAGACTAGAGAGGCGCTAGGGTATATGCATACTGTTTCACTCAACGAATGTGATGCTAGTGATGTTGAGCGCGTCGGTGGTAAGGGCGCGAGCCTCGGCGAGATGCTCCATGCTGGCATTCCTGTGCCACCTGGGTTTGTGGTGACTACAACAGCCTTTGAAGAATTCATGAAGACCGGAATAATATCCGAGACGGTCGCTCAAGAAATCTTGAGCACATATGAGCAGCTTGGATCCCCCTCTTTGGTGGCCGTACGATCCTCTGCAACAGGAGAAGATTCCAAGAACGCCTCTTGGGCTGGCGAGCTCGAAACGTATTTAAATACAACAAAGGAACAACTCATAGAGAACATCCAGCGATGTTGGGCATCCATCAATAGTCCACGAGCTCAAGCATATGCAAAGAAACAGTCGATTTCGAATCTTTCCATGGCCGTCGTCATTCAAGAAATGATTCAGTCTGAGGTGTCTGGCGTTACGTTTACAGTCCACCCTGTGAGTGAAGATCGAAATCTGATGATTATTGAAGCGGGGTGGGGGTTGGGCGAAGCCATTGTTTCTGGGAGCATTACGCCGGATAGTTACGTTGTGGATAAACGGGACTGGCGGGTTATTGAATCCGCTGTCAATGTGCAAGAAAAACAGTTCGTCTATTCCACTGTTTCTCGTAAGAACGAATGGGTTGAAATAGCTCCATCACAACAGGGCAGGCAGAAATTCTCCCCGAGCCAAATCATTGAGCTCGCAACACTGTGCGGCAAGATCGAACAGCACTACCAGTTCCCTTGCGACATTGAATGGGCGTATGTCAAGATGGAAGAAGCAAGAAACAGTGAACAGCCGACGGGGAAATTTTACATTACTCAATCGCGGCCGATCACTACATTAGGTATTAGACATTAGACTTCGGGATATGTCTGCGCTCATCTTCGACATCGAAACAGTGGGGGAGGAGTTTGATACACTGGATGAGACGACCCAGCACCTTCTCACACGCTGGCTCAAAAAAGAATATAACAAAGAGCCTGAGTATGCTCAGGAGCTGGAAGATTTGAAAAATGGGCTAGGTTTTTCACCCTTGACCGGACAAATTGTTGCGATTGGTGTACTCGATGAAGCGACCAATACGGGTGGGGTTTATTTCCAGGCACCAGAGACCCCACTGGAAGAGTGGGACCAGGATGGCATTATCTTTCGTACGCTTTCTGAAAAAGAAATGTTGCTGAAGTTTTGGAAGCTTGCTTCGACGGTGAAAGAATTTGTGAGTTTTAATGGTCGGGGATTTGACGCACCATTTTTAATGATTCGTTCCGCCATTCACAAGATTCGACCAACGAAGGATTTGATGGCCAATCGGTATCTTTCGAGCCAACCGTTTACGGCCAAGCACATCGACCTCATGGATCAATTATCGTTTTACGGCTCCGTACGGAGAAAAGGGAGTCTTCATTTATACAGCCGAGCGTTTGGCATCAAGAGTCCTAAAGCAGAAGGCATTACCGGCGACGACGTGAGTCGGCTTTTTAAAGAGCATCGATACAAGGACATTGCCCTCTACAATGTTGCGGATCTTCGTGCTACGATGGAGCTGTACAAATATTGGAAAGAATTTTTGCATTTTGCTTAGTGTAAGATACCTTATCTCTTTATCTCTTGTATCTATGCGCAACAATATTCTAGGCGGGATTGCGGTGGTGATTATTGCGGCAGCAGCTTATGTGTTTTTTAGCGGTCGAGCGATCGCGCCGATTACACCCGTAGCTTCACCGCAACCACAAGCAAGCCCAACGAGTGATGCAGGGCAATCAAGCAGTATTGTCGCCGATAATCAAAGCACGGGTTCATCTGTTTTGGTGAAATCTGTTGTGTTCCAAGCCGCGGGGTTTGTGGCGGTCCACAGTGATGTCGAGGGTGCGCCCGGACCCGTTGTTGGAGTGAGTGCTCTGTTAAGCGCGGGGAGTCATAGTGCAGTGACCATTGCAGTTGATCCTGCACTCGAACAAGGCAAGAAATATTACGCCATGCTCCACACGGACGATGGGGACGGTGTGTATCGATTTCCTGGACCCGATGCTCCAACCAAAGATTTGGGCGGCAATATTGTGATAGCAGAGTTCATGGTTGCGGGAGCTAGCGCGAAGGCAGTGGTTTCTACGGATGTCGCCGTCGCTATCCCCCCTGTCAAAGTAGAGGCACTAGCAGCGGTGGAATTTTCTCTGAAGAGCGGCAACTTTTTCTTTGAACCCAAGGAACTGAAAGTCAAAATGGGTGCTCCCGTCACAATCCATATCACAAATTCTGGATTTCACACTTTTACTGTCGATGGACTGGGTGTGAATCAAACCTTCTCTGGTCCCACCGCCACGGTCACCTTTACGCCCTCAAAAAAAGGAACATTTGAATTCTATTGCGCGATTGGCAGTCACCGCGCGATGGGGATGAAGGGGACCATTACGGTTGAGTAGTGCGCAAGACAAGCGAGATAAGTGAATCAAGCTGCGATCGTCGTCATTCCGGCAGTACACTGACGAGACCGGAATCTGTTCGATCGGATTCTGGTCAAGCCAGAATGACGACGTTGGGGATTTCTTGGAGTGAATCGAGAATAATATCGGCCATCGAGAAGTCTTGGTCGTGAGTGTGCTCATTGGGGATGGCAATGCAGCGTAACCCCGCGCTTTTGGCCGCGCGTACGCCCACGTTGGTGTCTTCCACAACAATGTTTTGTTCGGCTTTGAGCTGGAGCCGTTGTTGTGCTTTGATGTAAATATCCGGGTTCGGCTTTCGGCGTGTGACATCCTCAAATGTGAGGACGTGTTCAAAGATAGGTCCAATATTGAGTTTTAACAAAAATCGATCCACGATTTTTCGATTCGAGCTGGTGGCGAGAGCAAGGCGCAAGCCTCGCTTTTTCAGTTGTGTTAGTACCGGAGCTGCTAATGGATTGAGTTGTACGAGTTTGGGCCAAAGCTCACCATATAGTCGATCGATTTCCATCACAATCTGCCGCTGGGTTTCTCGGCTGATGTCATGTTTTTTAGCAAACTCAGGAACAAAATCTGATTCGTGGCGACCCACAACGTGGCGGGTTTCTTCCTCGTTCAAGGCGTATCCCAGGGATTGGAATCCACCAACTGCGGCTTGGATGTTGACATGTTCAGAGTCGATGAGCACGCCATCCATGTCGAAGATAATTGCTTGGGTAAAAAGTTTTAATGGCTTGTCCATAGGTTCAACAATATGGTACAGTACTTTTGATGATTGTCAATGCATGCGGTGTATGCATGCGGTGTATGGCACAAAACCCAAACAAACCCTCAATACCACCAGAGGCGAAAAAGGTTTTTCAAGGGGAGCTATGGACTATTTGGCAGTGGCAGCAGCGCATGAATGATGGAACGCTCCAAACCTTTGAAATTCCGGAGCGAGCCGATGCTGTCACTGCTATTGCGATCAAAGACAATCGCATAGCGCTTCTGACACAGATCCAGATTCCATCTCCCGAGCTATTCCTGTGTTTACCGGGAGGAGAAGTGGAGAGCGGAGAAACAAATGAGCACGCTCTTCATCGCGAGCTGTTGGAAGAAACGGGGTGTCGGGCGCGCTCCATTGATTTTTGGAAATCGTATTATCCAACCAACCGGATCGCTTACGGCTTCCATTACTATATTGCCCGCGATTGCAAGGTGCTCGCTTCACCAACACCCGATGCGGGAGAGAAGATCACTGTGGGGTGGATCACTGTTGAAGAATTGTTTTCACTCGCCTTTGATGAGCGATTCCGGCATGCGGATTTAAGTAGAGATTTGATGGACATGATGCTCCACCCGGAGAAAAAACAAGCATTTCGTACGCTACTAGGATTGTAAGATAATAATCAGGCCTACGTGTTTACTGTCATCCCGGACTTGATCCGGGATCCCCGCCCGCCTCGCTACGCGAAGCGTTGCGGGCAGGCAGAAAGAAAAATTAACAAAAATGCTATTATTTTTATGTTATTGTCTGGATTCCCGCTCAAGGCGGGAATGACAACATCGGACAATTCGTAAGCCTTATAACAGTACTCCTTATGAGCTGGATCGATATTTCGGTGCCGTTAACCTCCCATCTTGTCAGTTGGCCAGGCCAACCCGGGATGCGTGTGCGTTCATTGGAGACGATGAAAAAGGATGCCTGTGAAGTTCATGACGTTGCACTCACAACCCATGCCGGAACCCATATTGATGCGCCGAGGCATTTTGTCGCCCATACCGATGCGGTGGATGAAATCAATTTGGATAAGCTCATCGGTCCCGCCCACGTTGTGGCTGTTAAACCCAAAAAAGGATTGGAAATTCAACCCTCTGATCTGCCCATCAAGCAGTGGAAAGGAATCGAGCGGATTTTTTTCTTGACCGGGGATTCAAAAAAATTATTTCAGAAACAATTTACCGCACAGTATCACTCATTGAGCCTGGATGCCGCTAAGCTGTTAGTCCGAAAGGGGATTCAATTGGTGGGTATGGATTACTTTGGCGTGGAAAAGAAAAGTAATCCCGGGCACCCGGTGCACAAAGCCCTGCTGAAGGCCGGAATCGTCATCGTCGAGGGCTGCGATTTGCGAGCTGTGAAGCCAGGCGTGTATGATTGCATTGCCCTCCCGCTAAGGCTCAAAGGATTAGACGGCTCACCGGCCCGCGTACTATTACGGAAGAAAATATCCTAATTAGGACTTACGGGTTTGCTGTCATCCCCGACCTGATCGGGGATCCAGAAAGAAAAATAAACAAAAAAGGCTATATTTTTATGTTTTTGTCTGGATTCCGGGTCAAGCCCGGAATGACAACAGGGGCAAACCCGTAAGTCCTACTAATATCTAATACCCTTGTATCTTAGTATCCCCGGATCTTCGTATCTTTATCTCTCGCCATATGCGCGCAGTTGGACTCAAAAAAAATGAAAAAGGACTTTTTTTGCAAGACATCGCAAAGCCGGAAATGCAAAAAAAGGATGAAGTGCTTATCCGCATCCTTTCCACTGCCATTGACGGCTCTGATTTTTCGCTCCTTAAAAACAACCTTGTCGAACCTCCGGAAAATGAATCGTTTATGGCACTGGGGCACGAAACCGTCGGGGTGGTAGAAGAGGTGGGGACAAATGTAAAAAAACTCAAAGTCGGAGATTTTGTGGTACCTACAGTCCGACGTGGGTGTGGTATTTGCTCTGCGTGCGCAGAGAATGTGAGCGATTATTGTTATACCGGGTTGTACAAAGAGCATGGATTACATTTTTTGCACGGGTATCTTACGGAATATACGGTGAGCCAAGAGCAGTACTGTGTGAAGGTAGAACAATCGGATTTACCGACCGCCGTGTGGGTGGAACCCGCTTCAATCGTTGTGAAAGCGTTTGACCAGATGCAACGGATTCAACAACGCGCCCCTTCTGCTTGTATCCATTCGGACCACAATTGGGACCAAAATAATTGGGCTGGTTGCAAACGCGCGCTTGTGCTGGGCGCCGGGCCACTAGGATTCCTCGGTACCTTATGGCTGCGGCTCCAAGGAATTGAAACCTATGTGTTAGAAATTGTTGCCGAAGACACTCGGAAAGTTAAGATGATTAAAAAACTTGGAGCACACTTTGTGGATGGAAAAAGTTTTGGCCCCAAGAAAATTATGGAAGGCATCGGGCACGTGGACGTGATATTTGAAGCCACTGGGGCCTCTGACGTTGCACTTTCATTTATTGAAATGATGAGCCGTAATAGTGTGTATCTTCTCATGGGTGTTCCGCGGGCCAAAGAAAATCAAGTCACGTTTGATGCAAATGCAATTTTGCGGCACATTGTGCGGCAGAATCAGGTGATCTTGGGCTCAGTGAATTCCAACCCAGCTCATTTTCAAAAGGCCGTTAGTTTTTTGCAGGAAGCAAATAAGAAATTTAACGGAATTCTTGATCGGGCGATCACGAACCGCTTTTCTCTCGAGCAGTATGCCGAAGCTTTCGATACGTCTGATCCTGAGCGGCTGAAAGTAGTGTTTGACGTGTCAATGCCATAAGATTATGGTATAATTGAGACCTATGGACAAACGGAAACCATCATCTCTGCATCAAAAAACAGCGCACAGCGTTACGGCGAAAAAACACCGTCGCACCGTGCAATGGTCCGTGTTGAGCGGCATTTTCGCTGTGTTGGTCATCGGAGCCATGACGCACGCAATTATTGTGCAAAAACGCACACAGGCGGCTGTCGGCGATGCCGGCAACATCAAGGTCACTGTCACTCGTGAAGGCGATAATGCGGCCGTGACCGATGGCCGCTTTTCGTTTTGGTGTGATACTGGAACCCAGATCAGCAATCTGACCGACAATGGAGCGCGCGACCTTAATTCCCAAGCCGGTGTGTTTGAAATCACTCCCACAGCGCAAGAAAAAACCGATTCCACCTGCACCAGCGCCGGCAAGACACTGTATGTGCAATATGACTCTTCCGCAGGCACTTATGTGTCTTTCACAGCAAGCACATCGTATCAGACCGACCGCGTTAATGCCTTGGCGCTCATCGTGCAGTTCCCCTTAAGTGTTAATGTCCAAGATGAATTCAATAATCTCATTACCCAGGCAACCGCCAGATTCAATGGCGCCATTCCCACCCTTACGTCTGGCTCCGCAATGTATTGGGCAATACCGCCGGCTGCCGGAGCTCTGGCAATTCAAAAAACAGGCTATCTCCCGGCAGAATCAACAAATACCGGTTTGTCATCCGTGTCTGTCAACACTACTGCGCAAACATTTATTCAACTTGGCTCCTATGCTATCCGTTCTTCCGCAATTCCTGCAGGAGGAACGGCTGTGCAACTCAAAGGCCTTGTGCCAAATATTAAGTTCGTGGTCATCAATCCCGATGACCTTCCCCATAACATCGATGCATTGAGCACGTTTCAGAAAAGCACCAATAATGGGACATCCTACACAGCGTTCACTCCGTTGGATATTTCTGATGTCGATTATATTGCGTATGATGCGGCCGATCCCCAATACACCCAGACAAAATACCGTATCTTGATCACGAATGAGGCGGAAGTAGTGTTGGGTCCTGTTTTGCCTTCAGCATCGTCTCAACAAACCATCAACGTTCGATTACCCTTTACAAAAGGGTTGGCTAATAGCGATGCGTTTCGTGTTTCTAAAGAGGTTGTCATTACTCTCCCTGTTGTTGAAGAGCCCAAGCTCAAACCCGGTGAGAACCCTGTGACTCCGCTCATTCCCATTGAACCCAAAGTCCCACCTCCCCCCAAAGACCCCACACAACCTCCCGCGCCCTGGAAGCCAACGCTTCTTGCCCCCACCGTCATTTCCTCCATTAGTATCCAATGGAATTTGCCCTTGGATATTCCAGAGAAATTGCTTCCCGCGAACGCGAACCTTTCGAAAGTCGAAGGAGAGGGAAAGAGCAAGAAACTCACACTCTTGAAGAGCAAGGTGGTTACCAAAAACACCACCGCAGACCCTTTCATCCTCGAAGAAGGATTAGAACCGGGCAAACTCTACAACGATCGCGTGCTCACTATTGATGGAGTCGAAGGGAATTTCTTGTTTCCAGCTGTTTCCACGTCGGCTGCTCCGATTGTCGAAAACAAGCCAGCTGTTCTTCCAAAACCCAACGATGTTCCCAAAACACAACTTATGGCAATCAAAGAAGCCAACAGAGGCCTGTATCTGCAAGCAGACGGAACATTCGACAAGATCGCTGAATGGCGGCCATGGTATCAATGGGGGTTTGCTCAAAAACTTGCCGATGGCTCACTCGATCTGACTAAGCGCATCCTCTATATTGCACAAGATGCCCCAGAGGGAAACTACAAATTTGAACAATATACCAAAACCACAGAAGACGGCCCAGTACAAACCAATACCCTGATTGAGATCCATTACATCCCGCCGATCAAAAAAGAACCACAAAAAACATGAACTTCTCTCACCCTTCCATTCGCCGCCATCATGTTCACGGAGCGCTCCTCGTCGCCCTCCTGCTTGTTGTCGGCTTTATGGCCCAAAAGTACCGTCCGGGGTTTTCGTCCGCTTCTTCCGGAGAACTCGAAATCACCTGTTCAACACAGCGCGAGTCTAACCCGTGCCTAGCGGCGCGCCATGGAGTGCGAGGCGACTGGATTAGTAATAGCGAGAACGCCAAACAGATCAATGAAGATAAAAAGCCGGCATGGATCCAATACACGTCGCCAGAGGCCGTGATCTTTACTGGTACCACCCTTATTAACCGCGGTGCCGCTCATAACGATATTCTGGACGGTCATTTTGAGTTTGGCGGCAACAGGCGCTACCCTCAAGAAGGCGGAATCGGAGCGCTCGAGAACCTTACCGAACCCATCACCTTTCCAAAGCCCATCAAATCCAAGACTATCAAGTTTGTGGTAGATAAAGTTTCGAGTGGAACAGTTGATGTTGGCTTGGCGGTGTTTGAGACGTTTTTTGAAGAAGTGCCGCCGGAGGTCAAAATTCCGGGGCAGATCCGCGCGTTGGCGGTGACCCTGCTTTCCAACGGGGGCGATACAACGATTGAGCAAATTGAATCCGTATCACTGACTTCATTGCCCGCATTGCCAGCGCAAGACGGACTCTACGTTGTTGAAGCCCGTGATGGAAAAAACGCTGTTATTGAAAAAGCATGGGCAACGCCGATGACGCGCGATATTATTACCGAGTTTGCGCCGGATGGCTCCAAAGCCGCGTCTGTCCAAATGCCTGCCGCGCGGTTACGAATTTATCTCCCGTGGCAGGCATCGATGACAACGCTCACACTCACCAACACGATTACGAATATAATAGAAGATACCAAAAAAATACCAGAAGAGTTGTTCGAATAACAGTGCGTATGTCATTCCCGCCTTGAGCGGGAATCCAGAAAAAATTTCGTCCCATCAACGTCCATTATGTCGTTTGACTGGAAACACCACAAAAAAATCTTGCCAGCTACAGGGTTAGTCATCGCTCTTGCCGCGGTGATTGCGGTGGGTGTTATGCGCCCGTGGAACAGGCCGGGGACCGGGTTGGCGCAGGAGGCGGACCCCAATACCATCCGCATAAGAGTCTCATGGGCTCAAGGGGCTGCATGGAACGCTAATTTACCACCTGAAGTTGGCATCAAGAGCGAAGATATTGCTTGGACAAAAGGATCTCCTGATGCATTTGTTAAAATCGGCTGTTCCCCGCAACCAATAGTCCCAGCACCGACCTACAAAGACATCGATACTATTGGCGGCTATCTGTATGAGGCCAAACCCTTTAATCTTGGATCGCGCGTGGAAGAATCCACTGAGCATATGGCGGAATTATTACACACATGGGATTCGCCGGTGTGTAGCCGTAACACTTCAAATATCATTGTCGTCATTGTTCCCAAGATCCAAGGTCAATTCATTCCCATCGTTCACCAAGCTCCCTATACACCTAATACACCGGTAGATTTCAAATTTGATGTCTCTCCGCCTCTGGTATTTCGCAACCTTTCCTTCAAAAATGGGGGGTTATTGGGCCAGAGTCATATGGGTGATTTTGACCGCTCTTTTCTCCGGGTCGCAGGCCAAGCATTCTCCAACGTCCTTCCGGCAAGAATGCGTTCGAGCGTCCATGCTCCAGCGCTGGAGGGAGTCTTAAAAGATACTCGTCTTCATATTTTAGGATTCAAAGCAAAGGATTTTCCGGAAATCGAGATTGATTATTCTAAAGGTCCTACGATCATTGAGTTTTATGGTTCAAAGCCGATACCCCAGCGCATTTCCGCCGGAACAGTTACGCAAGTGGAGCCATTCGACCTTACAGCCCTCAACCACCCTTTGTTCAAAAAGGTCGAGGGCCTCGCCGCCGCCACACCAACAATCAGCATACCACCCACCCAAACGGGCTGCATTCTGCGTCTTCCGGAGTTCACTGGTCTGCAGAAAGTCCCGGAGTGCGGGGGTGTTGTCGGGTGCCCGGCAGGATATGCGTCGATCTATCAGCCAGAAATCTGCAGCCCGGTGATAAGTCTTGACCCCGCGTATTCTTATCAATTTACGCGGGCTCGGAAAACCATCGATTGCATTCCATGGAAACGATTCTCCAACGACGAATATGTAGACTCCGCATCGCCAGATGTTCAATTGCAGGATCAGGTATTTTCCTACATGAAACGCCGTGGTCGCGGGAAGGAACATCGGGCATATGATGTTGACTTTTATGACACATGGGGCCCTTCGTACGGAGGGTGGGTTAGAGTGGGAG
>Ga0105164_10001006_pt1 | contig 18372 bp, 16 predicted proteins | sample VDWuncwatermetaG_FD_89674 | JGI IMG/M metagenome (GOLD analysis project Ga0105164, IMG submission 89674) | Wastewater microbial communities from Netherlands to study Microbial Dark Matter (Phase II) - VDW unchlorinated drinking water | ecosystem: Environmental > Aquatic > Freshwater > Drinking...
AGGCAGAGACATTATTATAATTGAGGTTTTCAGGCTAGCGTAGCTCAATGGCAGAGCAGCTGTTTTGTAAACAGCAGGTTGTGGGTTCAAATCCCGCCGCTAGCTCCATTTTGTGAGGCACGGCCTGCCCAGCAATCAGCAATTGTTCGCCGTAGGCGAATCCGCCTTGGGCGTGAGCTGTCAGCAATCGGAATACCGATACATGGGACCTGGAGGCAGAAGCTGAAGACCGGGGGCAGAGAGCAGAGAACGGGGAGATACCCGAGTGGCCAAAGGGGACAGACTGTAAATCTGTTGGCGAAGTCCTTCGGAGGTTCGAATCCTCCTCTCCCCACCATCTAATAAAGTTCAAAAGGTTTAAAGTCTGAGGTGCGGGCGTAGCTCAATGGTAGAGTGCTAGCCTTCCAAGCTAGCTATGTGGGTTCGATTCCCATCGCCCGCTCCATTTATTGAGTGGGGGCAAGACAATTTAAATCACAAGACGATAAGAGATACCCTTGACAAATATCTTTTAGTTGATATAATCTTGGTTTTCCAGTATATGCTGCTGTGGCTCAGCGGTAGAGCGCGTCCTTGGTAAGGACGAGGTCATGGGTTCAAATCCCATCAGCAGCTCCAGCTTCATATAGTGGGCCACAGATTTAAATTTTAAGGAGAAGGTGCCATGGCAAAGGAAATATTTAAGAGAACGAAGCCCCACGTAAACGTTGGAACTATTGGACACATAGACCACGGCAAGACTACCTTGACCTCCGTGATAACTCACATCCTTGCAAAGGCAGGACTGGCCAAGGAGAGGCCCTTTGATACCATAGACAATGCCCCTGAGGAGAAGGAAAGGGGTATCACCATTGCCATCTCTCACGTAGAGTATGAGACGGAAAAGAGGCACTACGCACACGTAGACTGCCCCGGCCATGCAGACTACATAAAGAATATGATTACAGGGGCGGCCCAGATGGATGGGGCTATACTAGTAGTCAGCGCCCCAGATGGGCCTATGCCCCAGACCAGGGAGCATATCCTCCTGGCCCGTCAGGTAGGGGTACCTGCCATAGTGGTATTTATGAACAAGCTAGACGCCTTAGATGATACGGAACTCCAGGATTTGGTGGAGATGGAGGTCAGGGAACTATTAAAGAAGTACAAATTCCCAGGGGACGATATCCCAGTGATTAGGGGTTCGGCCTTGAATGCCGGTAGTTGCGGTTGTGCAAAGAGGGAGTGCCCAAAGTGCGGGCCAATATGGCAGTTAATGGACGCTGTGGATAACTATATCCCCACCCCCAAGAGGGAGATAGAAAAGCCCTTCCTTATGTCTATAGAAGATGTCTTCAGTATAAAGGGCAGGGGCACCGTGGGTACCGGGAGGGTGGAAAGGGGCAGGGTAAAGGTTGGAGAAGAGATAGATATAGTGGGCCTCAGCCTGGAGGTAAAGAAGACGGTGGTGACCGGGGTGGAGATGTTTAATAAGACCCTGGATGAAGGTCAGGCGGGGGACAATTTGGGTATACTCCTACGAGGGATAGAGAAAGAACAACTTCAGAGGGGACATGTACTTGCGGCTCCAGGGAGCATCCCCCCTCATACGGATTTTGAGGCGGAGGTATACATCCTGACCAAAGAAGAGGGAGGCAGGCACACCCCCTTCTTCAAGGGCTACAGGCCCCAGTTTTACTTCAGGACTACGGACGTTACCGGCGTAGCAAACCTTCCTCAGGGGACGGACATGGTCATGCCTGGTGACAACGTAAAGCTCTCCATAGAACTTATTACCCCTATAGCCATGGAAGAGAACCTCAGGTTCGCTATCCGAGAGGGTGGTCATACCGTAGGGGCTGGGGTAGTTACCAAGATACTTAAGTAATGGTACGGGAAGCCACAACCCTAGTTTGTTCCGAGTGTTCCGGTAGGAACTACCGGAGTACCCGGAAGGCCAAGGCTACGGAGAAGTTAGAGCTTAAGAAGTATTGTCGTTGCTGTAGGAAACATACGGTGCATAAGGAACACAAAAAATAGGAAAAATAGGTCCGTAGCTCTAATGGTAGAGCACCGGACTCCAAATCCGGGTGTTGGGGGTTCGAGTCCCTCCGGACCTGCCATTAACATCGGGCCGGGAATGGCTCTAGAGATCTATAAAAAAAACCAAGGGGTTCATGCAAGGGTCTTTATAGGGGCGGGTCTCGGACTCCTGGCCCTGATGGCCGCCCATGCCTTATACGGGAGCTTCATAGAGTCCCCGGAGGTGTATGCGGGTGCCAGAGTACCACTGGTAGAGATGCCACTCACCTGGGGTCTTGTCAGTGCCGTTGTATTTTTTGTCATCAGTACGGTTATTGTTGGGGCACTGACCACGGGCCTTGAGACAGGCCTGGGGACGCTGGATAGTAATAGTAAAAAGGTGGTGGAATTTCTAATAGATACACAGGGAGAACTCCAGAAGGTCTCCTGGCCCACTAGAGAGGAACTTACAGGCTCCACGGTGGTGGTGATATTCTCAGTAATCGTATTAGGTATTTACATCTTTGGGGTAGATTGGGTAATAACAAGGGTCATGAAATTGATAGGCTTTCTATGAAGGTATCCTGTCTTGGGCAGGGCAGGTTAGCATCTAAGAGGAATACCCCAAATCTTATAGTAATATTCCTCCAGTCTAGCCTCTAGGTATCTATCGGCAAGAAAGTTATCTCACTAATCCACATTGAGTGTGCTTGTAATCGCATGAAGAAGTGGTTTGTACTGAGGGTACAGAGTAACAAAGAAGATAAGGTAAGAAAGGCCCTGGAGGAGTGCATAAAGGTCAGGGGCCTAGAAAACAAGGTCTCCAAGGTCTTGGTGCCCACGGAGAAGGTCTCTGAGATTAAAGGCGGTAAAAAGAGGATTAGCGAAAGGAAAGTCTTCCCAGGTTATATTATGGCAGAAGTAGAGGTGGACGAACAGGGGAATATGCCTTCCGATGTATGGTTCCTCATAAGAGAAACCCCAGGGTCTGGGGACTTTCTGGGAGGAGAACGCACCAAGCCAGTACCCATGGCCACCTATGAGGTAGAAAAGATGCTATCGGAGGTGGAAAAGGGAGAGGATAGACCCAAGGCCAAGATACATTTCAAAGAAGGAGAAAGGGTCAGGGTCAAGGAAGGCCCCTTTGAGAACTTTGAGGGCATAGTGGAAGAAATAATGGAAGGGACTGGAAGGGTGAGGATAATTATCACCATCTTTGGAAGGGCAACCCCAGTGGAACTAGAATACTGGCAAGTAGAGACGGTATAAATGGCAAAGAAGGAAGTAATAGCGAAGGTAAAGCTCCAGATACCAGCAGGTCAGGCCACACCAGCCCCTCCCGTGGGGCCCGCCTTGGGCCAGCATGGGGTAAACATTGGGCTCTTCGTCTCTAAATTTAACGAGAAGACCAAGGGTGGTTCTGGTATCATAACCCCAGTGGAACTAACTATTTATAAAGATAAGACTTTTGATTTCATCCTGAAGTCTCCCCCGGCCTCCGTGCTACTGAAACAGGCATCAGGTATAGCCAAGGGTTCAGGGGTTCCCAACAAGGAGAAGGTGGGCAAGGTCACAAAACAGCAGGTCTTGGATATAGCCAAGGCCAAGCTCTCAGACCTTAACACCAAAGACCCCCAGGAGGCGGCGAAGATGGTGGAAGGGACGGCAAGGAGTATGGGCCTAACGGTAGGAGATTAGCCAGTGGTTGCACAGAGCAAGAGATATACTGAGAGCAAGAAGCGTTTTGACGGCAATAAGGAGTATTCCATAAAAGAGGCCGTGGATATCCTGAAGGGTTTCCCACCGGCGAAATTTGACCAGAGCGTGGAACTCTCCTTTAAGTTGGGGATAGACCCAAAACGTTCGGACCAGATGTTGAGAGACGCATTCTCGTTGCCCAAAGGGGTAGGCAAGTCTAGAAGGGTAATAGTCTTTACCACAGGGGAACGGGCGGAAAAGGCCCTTAAGGCCGGCGCCGAAGAGGTGGGCTCTGATGAGCTTATAAAGAAGGTAGAAGGGGGCTGGATGGATTTTGACGTGGCCATAGCCACCCCTGACATGATGCGACAGATTGGAAAACTAGGGAGGGTACTGGGGCCACAGGGAAAGATGCCCTCTCCTAAATCCGGGACGGTTACAGAAGACGTAGAAAAGGCCGTGGGGGAGTTTAGGGCAGGGAAGATTGAATACAGGAGCGATGCAGGAGGAAACGTACATGCGCTGGTAGGAAGACTCTCCTTCTCTGCGGAAGACCTGCAAGAAAATATACATGCCTTTGTATCCCACATCGTGGCCTCCAGGCCCCCTTCAGCCAAGGGGACCTTCATAGAGAAGATATGTCTTTCTGCTACTATGAGTCCTGGCATAAAACTAACTATCTGAAAACCATGGTCAGCATAATAAATAAGGCGATAGTAAAAGAACTGGCCCAGAGGTACCAGCATACCAAAAACTGTATGGTGGTAGGCTATCAAGGCCTGAAGTCCCTGGAGGCTAACGAGCTAAGGAAAGACCTCTATACGAAGAAGATACACCTGGAGATAGTAAAAGACTCCCTGGCCTCTCTGGCCTTCAAGGAGATAGGCCTGGAAGGGGTAGGGGGGCTACTGGAAGGGCCTTCTGCCCTGGTAAGTGGGCCAATGGACTCAGCGGTACTGGCCAAGACCGTAGTAGAGTGGTCAAAGAAGGTGCCTGCCCTGAAGATAAGGGGAGGGATGGTAGAGGGCAAGGTAATATCAAGCCCGGAGGTGGAAGTACTCTCCAGGCTGCCAACTAAACCCGTCCTTCACACCCAGTTTGTCACACTCCTGCAGGCCCCCATGAGTAGATTGGCTGCGGTACTGAGCGCCCCTCTCCGCAAGTTGCTGGGCGGCTTAGAGGCCCTTAAGGACAAGAGAGAAAAAGAAGGTACTAGTGCCGCCCCAGCTAGCTAAATTAGGTGAAAAGCTGGGATGGCATTGGATAGAAAGAGTTGAAAGAGTAGAAACGATACTAAGCAATACTGGAGGATAAAAGATGACTACTGAGACAGCAAAGGCAGCCCCCTCGGAAAAAATAAACCAGGTACTGGACCTGGTAGGTGGGTTGACCTTACTAGAGACCTCACAATTGGTGAAGGCCTTTGAGGAACGTTTTGATGTGACCGCCATGTCGGCAGCCCCAGCAGCTGTAGCCGCTGCAGGGGCACCAGCCGCCGCCCCAGTCGAGGAGAAGACCACCTTTGACGTCATCCTCAAATCCGCAGGGGCCAACAAGATTCAGGTTATTAAGGTGGTAAGGGTTCACACTACCCTTGGCCTCAAAGAAGCAAAGGAATTGGTAGATTCTGCACCGAAGCCCCTGAAGGAAGGCGTTAGCAAGGAAGACGCTGCCAAGATCAAGAAAGAACTGGAAGAGGCCGGGGCCACAGTGGAGGTCAAGTAGAGACAAGGCGTTTAGCCTCGTAATGGCAGGGTTTGTTATGTGCCATATTTTGAGGCCGCAGCCGAGGTCAGTAGAGACGGAGTATTCAGGACGAAGTAAGAAAGCAAAATGGAAATAAGAGATTACAGTAAAGTCGCTGAAGTCCTTGAGGTGCCCAACCTCACCCAGATACAGACAGGGGCCTACAGGAGCTTCCTCCAGGCAGACGTCCCTGCTTCAAGGCGAGAGGACAAGGGGCTAGAGGCCATCCTGAGGGAGATATTCCCCATAAAGAGTTACGATGAAAAACTCGTACTGGAGTACGTAAAGTACGAGCTGGGGAAGGCCAGGTACACCGCAGAGGAGTGCAAGCAGTTGCGGCTCACTTATGGGAGACCCCTGCGACTCCGCCTGAGGTTTACTAATACGGAGAAGCAAGAGAGCGTAGAGGAAGACGCCTATATAGGAGAGATGCCGGTAATGGTGGGCGGGGGGGAGTTCATCATCAATGGCAAGGAGAGGGTTGTCGTCATCCAGCTCCACCGCTCCCCAGGCGTAGACTTCCTTGAGGAGGTGTACGCAGAGAAGAGGCTCCACTCCTGCAGGATAATCCCTGAGAGGGGCAGTTGGGTAGAGATAGAGGTGAGTAAGAAGGATACGCTCCATATCCGCATAGACCAGAGCGGGCGTTTCCCTGCCACCTGTTTCCTGAGGGCCATGACGGAGGAGTTCTCCAGGGACGAGGATATACTGCGACTCTTTTATGAAACAGAGGTAGTTAAATTAACTTCCCCCGCCAAGCTGAAAGGGAGCTACTCTGCCCAGACGGTCTTTGACCCCAAGACCGGGGAGGTAGTCCTTAAGGCAGAGGCCCTTATCACGGACGAAGTATTAGATACGCTTGTTAAGCTGGACTTAAAAGAAGTAGAGGTTGTAAAGAAAGTAGATGACCCAATAATCTTGAACTCCCTGGAGGAGGACAAGGCAAAGAGCCACGAAGAGGCCCTCAGGAAGCTTTATGCCCGCTTCCGTCCAGGTAACCCCCCGCAACTAGACAAGGCCAAACAACTCTTCTACGAGAAATTTTTTGACCCCAACAGGTATCGGCTGGGGTCGGTGGGCAGGTTCCGCCTGAACAGAAAACTCTCCCAGGGGGTCTCAGATTCAGAGATGACCCTCCAGAAGGAGGACATAGTAAACTCCATCAAGTATCTAATAAAACTGAGGAGGGGGGAAGGGGCCGTAGATGACATAGACCACCTGGGGAACAGGAGGTTGAGGTGTATAGATGAATTGGTGGGGGAGGAACTCCGCAGGGGCTTCTTGAAGCTACGCAGGACGGTACAGGAGAGGATGAGCGGGAAGGAAGCTGAACAGCTCACCCCCAGGGCCCTTATCAACAGTAAGACCATTATGTCCACCATAGACTACTTCTTCAGCAGGGGGGAACTCTCTCAGGTGCTTGACCAGACCAACCCCCTGGCCCAGCTTACCCATGAGAGACGCCTCAGCGCCCTGGGCCCCGGAGGGCTTAACCGCAAGAGGGCAGGGTTTGAGGTAAGAGACGTACACGTCTCCCACTACGGGAGGATATGTCCCATTGAGACACCAGAAGGTACTAACATCGGACTCATCGCCTCCTTAAGCATATTTACTACCGTGGACGAATATGGGTTCCTGATTACCCCCTATCAGAAGGTAAAAGGTGGGAAGCCCACCGGGGAGATACAGAATCTAAGGGCCGACGAGGAGGAAGGCAAGATATTGGCCCCCGCAGATGCACTGGTCAGCCCGGACGGTCAAGGAAAGGGATTACCTGAAAAGGTCCTGGCCAGACACAACGGAGATTTCCAGGTGACTAGCCCCAAAGAGGTGAGTTTTGTGGACGTCTCCCCCAGACAGCTCGTAGGGGTCTCAGCCAGCCTTATCCCATTCCTGGAGCACAGCGACGCTAACCGTGCACTCATGGGCTCTAACATGCAGCGTCAGGCGGTACCTCTCCTTAAGACGGAACCACCCATAGTCTCCACCGGGATGGAGAAAGTGGTAGCCAAGAACTCCAGCATGACCTTAAAGGCCGAGAATTCCGGCACGGTTACTAAGGTCACGGGTGATACCGTCATTATAGACGATAGAGACGTCTACTCCCTGAGAAAATTTGTGGGGCTTAATGAGCGCACCTGCCTTAACCAGAAACCCATAGTCTCAGAGGGCCAGAAGGTGAAGAAGGGAGACATCCTTGCCGATGGGGCTGCCACCTGTAATGGGGAACTCAGCCTGGGTAGGAACGTCCTTGTCGCCTTCCTGGCCTGGGATGGCTACAATTTTGAGGACGCCATCGTGGTAAGCGAGAGACTCCTCAAGGACGATTATTTCTCTTCCATCCACATAGAGGAATTTGAGGTAGAGGTCAGAGAGACCAAACTGGGGAAAGAGGAGTTTACCAGGGACATACCCAACGTGTCGGAAAGGGCATTGAAGAACCTGGACGAGCACGGCATAGTCCTGGAAGGCACAAAGGTCAAGCCAGGGGAGGTATTGGTGGGAAAGATTGCCCCCAAGAGCCGTAGTGAACTATCTCCAGAGGAAAAGCTCCTCTACGCCATCTTTGGGCGGGCAGGAGAAGACGTCAGGAACGAATCCTTTGAAGTACCTTCTGGGGCAGAAGGGATTGTAATGGGCACCCAGAGGTTCTCACGCAAGGCCTATCTCCCCGAAGAAGAAAGACAGAGTATAAATCAAGAAATAAGCAGGCTGGAGAACCATTATGGTAAAGAAATAGCCTGTGAGTTTACGGCCATGCTCCAGGCCCTGCATAAAGAGATACACGAGCCACTGGTGGATAGCCAGACCCGCGAAGAGTTCAAAATCAGGGTAGGAATGACGTCCAAACAGGTGCTGGAGATTGAGGAGACCTTCAACGTAGAAAATATCGCATTCAGCACCAACAAGAAGAGGGAGCAGGCAATAGCCCTTTGCCAGCCTTTCCTCCAGAGGATAGAGGCCCTTGAGGACGAGAGGAACAGAAAGACAAACCAGCTCAAGAGGGGTGACGAACTCCCAAGCGGTGTCCTGGAGACAGCTAAGGTATCCCTTGCCACCAAGAGAAAGCTCTCCGTAGGGGATAAGGTGGCAGGGAGGCATGGTAATAAAGGGGTAATTGCCAAGATACTCCCAGAGGAAGACATGCCCTTCCTGGAAGACGGCACCCCCGTGGACGTCTTGCTTAATCCGTTAGGGGTACCTTCCAGGATGAACGTTGGACAACTCCTGGAAACCCACCTGGGTTGGGCGGCCAGGAAGCTGGGATTCCGCGCCATCACCCCTGTCTTTGTAGGGGCCACAGAAGAAGAGATAAAGAACACCCTTAAGGAGGCGGGGCTCCCTGAAGATGGAAAGGTAACCCTCTACGACGGGCGTACGGGAGAGCCGTTTGAACAGAAGGTCACCGTGGGCTACATGTATGTGATGAAACTGCACCACCTTGTAGACGACAAGGTACATGCCAGGGCCACCGGTCCCTACTCCCTCATCACCCAGCAGCCCCTGGGTGGAAAGGCCCGTTTTGGTGGGCAGAGGTTTGGAGAGATGGAGGTATGGGCACTGGAGGCCTACGGGGCCGCCTACAACCTCCAGGAACTACTTACGGTCAAGAGTGATGACGTGGAGGGCAGGACGAAGATTTACGAGGCCATGGTCAAAGGAGAGAATTGCCTGGAGGCCGGGACCCCTGCCTCTTTTGAGGTATTATCCAGAGAAATACAAGGCCTCTGCCTTAATCTGGAGTTAGAGAAGAAGAAGTTTTAGTGAGGTATAATTTATGGAAAACCTGTTAGAAAAGATAAACGAATATGACGCCGTAAGGATACGCCTGGCCTCCCAGGAGGACATCCGTAGTTGGTCTTACGGAGAGGTGAAGAAGCCGGAGACCATCAACTACCGTACCTACAGACCTGAGAAGGACGGTCTCTTCTGCGAGAAGATTTTTGGGCCAGAAAGGAACTGGGAGTGCTTCTGCGGTAAGTATAAGGGGATAAAACATAAAGGGATAGTATGCGATAGATGCGGGGTAAAGATTGCCCATTCCAGGGTGAGAAGGAAACGGATGGGTCATATAAACCTGGCCGCCCCAGTGGTACACATCTGGTTCTTTAAGGCTATGCCCTCCAGATTGGGCATCCTCCTGGGGATGAAGACCAGCAGACTGGAAAGGGTTATTTACTTCCAGGACTATGTGGTCATAGACCCCGGGAATACACCCCTTAAGGAATACCAGCTACTCAGCGAAGAAGAATACCGCGACTGCCAAGAGAAGTACGGGGAACACAGTTTCAAGGCCGGGATGGGGGCTGAGGCCCTTGAGTCCCTCTTAAAGAAATTGGACCTGGTACAACTCTCTAAAGAACTGCGGGAGACGCTGGCCCAGACCTCCGCCCGCCAGCGCCAGAGGGAGATTATCCGTAGACTGGAGCTCGTAGAGGCAATGAGGGACTCCGGGAATAAACCCGAGTGGTTAGTCATCAGGGTAATGCCGGTTATACCCCCGGACCTCAGGCCACTAGTCCTCCTTGAGAGTGGTAATTTTGCTACCAGCGACCTTAATGACCTCTACAGGAGGATTATAAACCGCAATAACCGGCTGAAAAAACTTATAGAGCTAAACGCCCCGGAGGTCATCATACGGAACGAGAAGAGGATGCTCCAGCAGGCCGTAGACGCCCTCTTTGACAATGAGCGCTCCAAACGTCCGGTACTGGGTAGTAATAATAGGCCACTGAAGAGCCTCACGGACATGATCCAGGGTAAACAGGGGCGCTTCAGGGAGAACCTCCTGGGCAAGAGGGTAGACTATTCTGCCCGTTCAGTGATAGTGGTAGGCCCTGAACTCAAACTCCACCAGGTAGGCATCCCCAAAAAGATAGCCCTGGAACTCTTCCAGCCCTTCATCATCCGCAGACTCAGGGAACTGGGTCTGGCCGATGCAATAAAGAGCGCCAAACGCATACTCGCCAAGAAAGAAGAGGTGGTGTGGGACATCCTGGAAGAGGTGGTATGCCATCACCCCGTGCTGCTTAACAGGGCCCCCACCCTGCACCGAATGGGCATCCAGGCCTTTGAGCCCGTCCTAGTAGAGGGTAATGCCATAAAGCTTCATCCCCTCGTCTGCAGAGGTTTTAATGCCGACTTTGATGGCGACCAGATGGCCGTCCATCTGCCCCTCTCCTACGAGGCTCAAATAGAGGCCGTAACCCTCATGCTATCCACTAATAATATCTTTTCCCCTGCCTCAGGAGAACCTGTCATCACACCCTCCCAGGATATAGTGCTGGGTTGTGCGTACCTCACCTTCTGGATGGAAGACGAGAGGTTTGAAAAACCCAGGAGGGTCTTTAGCTCCATAGAGGAGGTGTTCCTGGCCCATGCCGAGAAAAAAGTAAAGGTGCACACCCACATAGAGGTCAGACTCCCCAAGGGAAAGACAGCCATGAGCAAAGAAGGGCCTCAGGAGACTACCAACGGGCTACTCAAGACTACTGTAGGGAGGGTTATATTCAACAGTATCCTTCCAGACGAACTGCCCTTTTACAATTACAACCTGGACCAGAAGGGCCTGAACCGTATCATCCACGATTGCTACAAAAACCTGGGCAGAGAGAGGACCATTGAACTCCTGGACAGTATCAAGGACCTGGGTTTTAAGGAATGCACCAAGGCAGGTCTCTCCATCAGTATAAGCGACCTCAAGATGCCCAGGAAGAAGCCCCAAATCATAGCCAAGGCGGAGGCAGAGGTGGATAAGATCCAGAAGCACTACCGTAAGGCGGCCATCACTGAGGGGGAACGCTACAACCAGATTATAGATACCTGGACCGACGCCACCAACACAGTGGCCGAAGAGATGCTAAAAGAACTGGAGACAGACACAAAGGAAGGTAGACCACACCTTAATCCCGTCTTCCTCATGATGAACTCTGGTGCCAGAGGGAGTGGCCAACAGATGCGTCAGCTGGCAGGCATGAGGGGCCTCATGGCCAAACCTTCGGGGCGCATCATTGAGACGCCCATAAAGGCCAACTTCAGAGAGGGGCTGGGGGTGTTAGAATACTTCAGCTCCACCCACGGCGCAAGAAAAGGGTTGGCTGATACTGCCCTTAAGACGGCCGATAGCGGTTATCTCACCAGAAAGCTGGCAGACGTGGCACAGAACGTGGTAGTTACGGGAAGAGACTGTGGTACCCTTGGCGGTATTACCAAGAGCACCGTCTACAGAGGGGACAAGGTGGAAGTGCCTCTGAGCAAGGTCATCACGGGAAGGGTTGCCAGGAATGCCATAGTGGACCTGGTAAGGGATGAGGTCATAGTTAAAGAGAACGAGCTGATAACGGAGGACAAGGCCAAGAGGATAGAGACCCTGGGTCTTGACAAGATAAAGGTCCGCTCCCCGCTGGCCTGCGAGATGTCCTTAGGGGTGTGCGTCATGTGCTATGGGATGGACCTCTCAAAGGGTGAGTCGGTAGAGGAAGGTACGGCCGTGGGCATTATAGCGGCCCAGTCCATAGGAGAACCAGGCACTCAGCTCACCATGAGGACGTTCCATATAGGAGGTACGGCCGCCCGTTCCGTTGAAGAGCCCGAACTCAGGTCAAAGAGGGCAGGGGTGGTAGAGTTTGCCTCTAATCTGAAGGTAGTAAAGAATCCCGAGGGCCAGATAGTCTCCCTGGTAGGCAATGGTGAGATTGACATCCTGGACGAGAAGGGGAGACTCATAGATAAATACATGATACCACTGGGTGCAGCCCTTCTGGTAAAGAATAGGGAGAAGATAGGGTCACAGCACCTCCTGGCCAGGTGGGACCCGCATATGACTCCCATCCTGGCAGAGTTCAAGGGACTCACACGCTTTGAAGACATCCTGGAAGGCAAGACCATGCGCACGGAGGTGGACACCCAGGCAGGTATTAAGAGGAAAGTCATAATAGAACACAAAGGGGACTTCCACCCCCAGATTATTATAGAAGACGCCTCCGGGAAAATACTCAGCGCCGATCCCATACCAGAAAGGGCCTATATAGAGGTAGAAGAAGGCGAAGAGGTGAACCCCGGCGTCCTCCTGGCCAAAACCCCTAGAGAGATAGCACGCACAGAGGATATTACCGGTGGTCTGCCCAGGGTGACGGAAATCTTTGAGGCCAGGAAGCCAAAAGACCCGGCCGTAATCAGCGAGATAGACGGTATGGTAGAGTTGGGAGAAAAGAGGAGGGGCAAGAGGACAATAATTGTTACGGATGAGGTCTCGGGCCACCATAGGGAACACCTGGTCCCCAGGGGAAAGCACCTCAGGGTACACAGGGCTGACCGTGTGAAGGCTGGAGACCCCCTAGTAGAAGGCCCCCTGGTGCTTCAGGACTTCCTGCGTGTGTGTGGAGAAGAAGACCTGCAGCAGTATATGTTAAAAGAGGTGCAGAACGTCTACCGCTCCCAGAACGTACCTATAGACGATAAACACATAGAGATTATTATCTGTCAGATGCTCAGGAAGATAAAGGTGGACGAACCAGGGGACACGACCTTCCTGCCGGGGCAGATTATAGACAAGGTCAGGTTTAAGGAAGAAAACAAAAGGACAAAAGAATCTAAAGGTAAACCTGCCACAGCCAACCCCCTGCTTATGGGTATAACTAAGGCCTCCCTGCAGTCTGAGAGTTTCATCTCAGCGGCCAGCTTCCAGGAGACTACCAAGGTCCTTGCCTTAGCCGCCCTTAGAGGACAGAGGGACAATCTCCAGGGTCTTAAGGAGAACGTCATCCTGGGCCACCTGATCCCCGCTGGCACGGGCTTTAAGGCCTTCTTGGGCCTAGAGGTGAGGAAGACGGAGCTGGAGGCCCCCTAAGGAATCCAGTTGAAAACAAAAGCTTAAAGAGGAGGAAAGCCCCTTTTATGCCTACGATAAACCAGTTGATAAGAAAAGGAAGGAAAAGGGTAAGTAAGAAGAGCAAATGCCCTGACCTCTCCGGTTGCCCTCAAAAAAGGGGTGTATGCCTGCAGGTTATGACCAGGACCCCCAAGAAGCCCAACTCCGCCCTGCGGAAGGTGGCCAGGGTCAGACTTTCTAATGGTAGAGAGATTACTGCCTACGTCCCAGGGGAGGGCCATAACCTCCAGGAACACTCCATTGTCCTGGTTAGGGGAGGGAGGGTAAGAGACCTCCCTGGTGTAAAGTATCATATCATCCGAGGTACCCTGGACTCATCCGGGGTAGAAGGCAGGAGAAGGAGTCGCTCCAAGTACGGGGCCAAGAGTCCCAAGTAAAGGAGTAATACTTTATGGCTTTAGAATACAGGAGTACAGAGGCCTTTCTTAAACCCGACGTGGTGTACGGGAGCAAGCTGGTCTCCAAGTTTATTAACAGCCTAATGAAGAAGGGGAAGAAGAGCCTGGCAGAGAAGACGCTGTACGGCGCCCTGGAACTGGTTAAGAAGCGCCTGCCAGACAAAGGTTCCTTAGACGTCCTGGAGACGGCGGTGAACAACGTAAAGCCCCTGGTAGAGGTGCGCTCCCGGCGTATTGGTGGGGCAACTTACCAGGTCCCTATAGAGGTACAAAGGAAGAGACAGCTTTCCCTGGCCTTCAGGTGGATAATCCAGGCCGCCAAGGCAAAGAAGGGACGTCCCATGGCCCAGAGACTGGCCGACGAACTTGCGGACGCCTGCAAGAAACAAGGCGCCGCTTATACGAAGAGAGAGAACACACACAAGATGGCCGAGGCCAATAAGGCCTTTGCCCACTTTACGTGGTAAGGAGTCAAGGAGTACCGTGGAGAAGAAACCTTTAGAGAAATTGCGGAACATTGGGATTGCTGCCCATATAGATGCAGGTAAGACCACCCTCAGCGAGAGGGTCCTCTATTACACTGGGAAGGCCTACAAGATGGGTGAGGTAGATGAAGGCACTGCTACCATGGACTGGATGGAGGAGGAACAAAAGAGGGGAATAACCATTACGGCGGCCGCTACCTCCTGCAGTTGGAAGGATTTACAGATAAACCTTATTGATACCCCAGGCCACGTAGATTTTACGGCGGAGGTGGAAAGGTCCTTAAGGGTACTGGATGGGGCCATATGCGTATTTTGTGGCGTAGGGGGGGTAGAGGCACAGTCAGAGACCGTATGGCGTCAGGCTGACAGGTACCGGGTGCCCAGATTATGTTTCGTGAACAAACTGGACAGGGTAGGCTCCGACTTCTTTAAGGTAGTGGAAGAGGTCAGGGAGAAGTTGGGGGCAAAACCCGTTCCCATACAGATACCCCTTGGAAAAGAACAAGATTTCAAGGGTTGTATAGACCTGGTAAGAATGAAGGCATGGGCGTACGAAGGAGAGGAACTGGGCACAAAGTATGAAGAGGTAGACATACCCTCTGAGGACCTGCCCCTTGCCAAGAAGATGCGTGAAGAGATGATAGAGAAGGTGGCAGAAGAGGTGGAATGGCTTATGGAGATGTACCTCAGGGAGGAGCCCATAGGGGAGGCAGAGATTAAGAAGGCCATACGCCAGGCCACCATCAGTACCAGGATAGTCCCCGTCCTGTGCGGCTCTGCCTTGAAGAACAAAGGGGTACAGATGCTCCTTGACGCAGTAGGCGACTATCTCCCTTCCCCGCTGGACGTCCCCCCTGTGGAGGGTACCCATCCCGATAAGGGAGGGGTGATAGTCAGGAAGGCCTCCGAGGAGGAGCCCCTGGCCGCCCTGGCCTTCAAAATCATGACTGACAAACACGGTGACCTTACCTATCTAAGGATATATGCCGGGCGATTACGTTCGGGACAGAGGGTATTTAATTCCAGGAAAAACAAGATGGAGTTAATAAGCCGCATCTACAAGATGCACGCCAATACCAGGGAGCAGGTGGAAGAGACTACGGCAGGGGATATCGTGGCCGCCGTTGGCCTGAAGGATACGGCCACGGGGGACACCCTCTGTGAGCGTCAGCATCAAATCCTCCTGGAGCCTGTACTGTTCCCTGAGACGGTCATCTCCATGGCTATAGAGCCCAAGACCCAGGCGGAGAAGGAGAAACTTATATACGCCCTCAACAAACTAAAGAAGGAGGACCCCACCTTTGGCGTCAAGATGAACGATGAGACGGGGCAGCTCATAATCTCGGGCATGGGGGAACTCCATCTGGAGGTGCTGAAGAACCGCATGCTCAGCGAATACAAGGTAGATGCCAACGTGGGCTCGCCCAAGGTAGCCTATAAGGAGACCCTGGGCAGGGCAGTGCTAATAGAAGAGAAGTTCATACAGCAGACCGGAGGGCGGGGCCAGTACGGCCACGTGGTAATCCTCTTTGAACCCTGTAAAGACGCCCACCCGATCCTCTTTGAGAATGAGGTAGTGGGAGGGGCCATCCCCAAGCCATACATCAAGGCAGTAGCAAACGCCGTAGAAGAGACTACCCAGGGGGGAGTCCTGGGCGGCTACCCGTTGATTAACGTCAAGGCCACCCTCAAGGATGGTTCTCATCATCCGGTAGATTCCTCCGACCTGGCCTTTTACACTGCGGCCTCTCGGTCCGTGACCCGTGCAGTGCAGGAGGCTGGCTCGATATTACTAGAGCCTGTAATGAAGGTAGAGGTCTCCGTACCAGAGATGTATCTCGGCGACGTCCTTGGGGATCTTAATGGTCGCAGGGCTAACATTATGGAGTTGGATATCAGGAGCGGAGTACGGCTAATCAAGGGCCATGTACCCCTGTCGGAGATGTTTGGCTATGCCACGGCCTTAAGGTCTCTCACCAGTGGACGCGGGAGCTACATCATGGAACCTTTTGAGTACAGGGCTGTTCCAAAAGAACTTTGCGTGTCAGCCAGTTAGTGATTGACATAGAAAGAAAAGTTGTTAAGATACAGAGCTTTCCTACGGGTGAACGATGGTAATTGACCAAAAGATAAGGATAAGGATGGAGGCCTACGACCACAAGGTGCTGGACCAGGCCGCCGGTGAGATAGTAGATACGGCCAAGAGGACTGGGGCCAAGGTCTTTGGACCTATACCACTGCCTACCCGTATAGAGAGGTACACCGTCCTGAGGTCTCCCCACGTGGATAAGAAGTCCAGGGAGCAATTTGAAATCCGCACCCACAAACGCCTGATAGATATAGTAGAACCCACTGCTAAGACGGTGGATGCCCTGAACAGGCTCAATATGCCTGCAGGGATAGAGATAAAGATTAAGGTATAGCCTTAGAGAATCTGCTGGAGACTTTCAGATGATTGGTGGAATACTAGGGAAAAAAATCGGCATGACCCAGCTCTTTCAAAAGGACGGTCTGCTGGTGCCCATTACCGTCTTACAGGCAGGGCCATGTCATGTCCTCCAGGTGAAGACCCGGGAGAAGGATGGGTATTCTGCCGTACAATTGGGTTTTGATGATAAGAAAGAAAAGAGTGCCTCAGAGCCAGAGATAGGACACGCCAAGAAGGCCGCGGCTACCCCAAAAAGGTTTATCCGAGAGGTCTCTTACACAGACGAGACACCGCCTCAGCCTGGACAATCCTTTGGTGTTGAAGTATTCGCAGAGATAAAGAAGGTGGACGTCGTAGGGCTGACCAAGGGAAAGGGTTTTCAAGGAGGTATGAAGAGGTGGGGCTTTCATGGAGGTCCAGGCTCCCACGGCTCAACAAGGCATAGATCCCCTGGGTCAATAGGCGCCAACACTGATCCCGGCAGGGTCTGGAAGGGCAAGCACATGGCAGGGCATATGGGTATGGCGAGGGTAACCGTCCAGGACCTGAAGGTAGTAAAGGTAGATACCCAGAGGAACCTCCTCCTGGTCAGAGGGGCAGTGCCAGGGGTTGATGGGGGCTACGTAATAATCAGTCGGAGTATAAAGGAAAAAAATAGATGATAGAGTTGGCAGTATATAACGGCCAGGGAAAGGAAGTGGAAAAGCTCTCTTTGCCAGAGGAACGCCTTGGAGGGGAGGTGAAGAAGGCCCTCCTCAAGGAGGCCGTCCTCATGTACGAGGCCAACAAGAGGGTGGGTACGGCCTGTACCAAGACCAAGGCAGAGGTCCATGGTTCTGGCAGGAAGCCCTGGGCCCAGAAGCACACGGGCAGGGCAAGGGCTGGTACTATACGCTCCCCGTTGTGGAGAAAGGGAGGGGTGGTCTTCGGTCCCAAGCCTAGAGACTATTCCTACCAGATACCCAAGAAGGCAAAGAAGGCGGCCCTGCATTCCGCCCTCCTGGGTAAACTACTGGATGGAGAGGTTACGGTGGTAGACATGTTAGAGCTTGATGCCCCCCGCACCAAAAAGATGGTCCAGCTTCTAAAGACACTGGGCATCCATGAGAGTTGCCTGGTAGTAGCCAAGGACGATAACCACGTCCTATGGAAGTCTGTCAGGAATATCCCTGGGATGGCCCTCATGCCTGCCTCCCAACTTAACGCCTATGAGGTTCTAAAAAGGAAAAGACTCCTTATTACAAAGGACCAGCTAAATAGTATACAGTAGCCATGGATATCTATCAGATAATCAGGAAGCCTTTACATACGGAAAAGAGCGTTACCAACAGAGACAAGCAGGACGCCTACCACTTTGAGGTGGATAGGAAGGCCAACAAGATACAGATAAAAGAGGCTGTAGAGAAACTCTTCAAGGTGGAGGTCCTTAAGGTGAGGACTATGAACAAGAGGGGTAAACCACGAAGGACCAAACACGGCCCCTTAAAAATCCATACCTGGAAAAAGGCCGTTGTAACCCTGGCAGAAGGTAATACCATAGATTTGGGATACTAGAGATGCTTAAATACTATAAACCTACTTCTCCTGGCAGACGCTTTGCAAGCGTCGTAGATTCTTCTGAGCTTACACGCAAGGAACCCGAAAAGGCCCTCCTGGAACCCCTTCCGAAGTCTGGGGGGAGGAACAATGTTGGCCATTACACTGCCAGACACCGTGGAGGGGGGG
>Ga0105164_10001007_pt1 | contig 18355 bp, 15 predicted proteins | sample VDWuncwatermetaG_FD_89674 | JGI IMG/M metagenome (GOLD analysis project Ga0105164, IMG submission 89674) | Wastewater microbial communities from Netherlands to study Microbial Dark Matter (Phase II) - VDW unchlorinated drinking water | ecosystem: Environmental > Aquatic > Freshwater > Drinking...
CCTTAAACTAGAATTACCTGTTGTATTTTAACCCAATTACGTTAACCTATTATAAGTTCTTAATTTATTTTCTAGTTTTTAATCTAACGAGGTAATTTGTGATGACTATAAAAAAAGTTTCAATAGTAGTTCCAGCTTACAATGAAGAAACAAGTTTAAAAGTTTTAGTTGATGAATTGAATGTTTTTTTAAGTGACTTTGAATATGACTATGAAGTGATTTTTGTAGATGATGGAAGTAAAGATAACTCATTTAACGTTTTGAAAGATGCTGCTATTGAAAATCCTAAGTTTAAAGTGGTTAGGCTTAGAAGGAATTTTGGACAAAGTGCTGCTCTTCTTGCAGCTATTGATACCTCTACAGGCGATGTAATCGTCCCTCTTGATGCAGACCTTCAAAATGATCCCAAAGACATTCCAAAACTACTAAACCTTATATCTGAAGGTTATGACCTGGTCAGCGGATGGAGAAAACACAGACAGGACAGGGCCATTGACAGAAAATTTCCTTCAATGGTTGCAAATAAAATTATTTCCAAGGTTTCTGGAATCAGTTTACATGACTATGGTTGCTCTTTAAAAGCTTATAGAAAAGAGATTTTAAGTGGCGTAAGACTTTACGGTGAATTACATAGATTCTTGCCAATTCTTGCATCATGGAATGGTGCTAAAGTGGCTGAAATAGCAGTGAACCATAAACCTAGAGTTTTTGGAGAATCTAAATATGGTTTAAGCAGAACATATAAAGTAGTTCTTGATTTAATTGTTCTTAAGTTTTTGTCAGACTTTTCAACAAAACCAATTTATTTTTTCGGTGGGTTTTCAATTTTTAGTTTTTTCTCAGCATTTGCTATGACTGCCTGGGCAATGTATTTAAAAATATTCAGAGGAATTGATTTAGATGCAACTCCACTTTTAATTTTTGCTGCTGTATTTATTATAGTTAGCGTTCAGCTTTTACTCATGGGAATACTAGCTGACTTAATTATGAGAACTTATTTTGAGTCTCAGGATAAAAAGATTTATCAAGTTAGAGAATCTGTCAATGTCGAAGAACGGTTGATGGTTAGATAGTTTATGGTTAAATGGTTAATGGTATAAGGATTTTTTTTACTATGAACTATTAACCATCCACTATTAACCGTTCTAAAGGTTAGCCCTGGCTTTTTAATACAAATTTCAGATAATTAACATAAATTTCGTATTATTTTTAGCCCTTTCTTAAATAAACCATTACCTTATTCAAAGAGAATGTCTAGGGATGGATTAAATCAAGGTATAAGAAAGTCATGGGGGCAAGATATTAAAAATTATTTCTTACTCACAAAACAAAAAAAAGATCTCCTAATTAATCAATATATTAATTAGGGCTGATTGATTAAGGAAGTTCAGCTACGCCCGTTAAGGGTTGTCTGAAACATGAAAATGAAAAACAGTCTAATAAGTGAAGTCATAATAGGTGGCATAGTATTTGGGGTTTTAGTACTCATTCTAATCCCATTGCCCACATGGCTTATGGACATTGCACTTGCTGTAAATATTTCTTTTGCCATCGTAACTCTTGGTATTGCACTTTATATTACAAGGCCCATAGACTATGCAGTTTTACCTTCTGTACTTTTAATCACTACTCTACTTAGGCTTTCTTTAAACATTGCTGTTACCAGGCTAATTCTTTCTAACGGTTATGCTGGCGAAGTAGTACAAGCATTTGGACGTTGTGTAGCTGGCGGAAATATGATCGTTGGTATTCTTATTTTCATAATAATCACTGTAGTTCAATTTATAGTTATTACAAAAGGTGCAGAAAGAATTGCTGAAGTTTCTGCTAGATTTGCTCTGGATGCAATGCCAGGAAAACAAATGTCCATTGACGCTGATTTTAATGCTGGACTAATAAGCAGTGAGGGGGCTAAGCAAAAAAGAGCAGATCTTGAAAGAGAATCATCATTTTATGGAGCTATGGATGGTGCAAGTAAATTTATAAAAGGTGATGCTATCGCTGGTATCATCATTACTATAATAAATATTACCGCTGGTTTAGCTATAGGTGTTTTTCAAAAAGGACTTGATTTAGAACAAGCAGCAACTAAATATACAATTTTAACTGTAGGTGATGCACTTTCGGCTTCTGTTCCTGCACTTATTTTATCCATTGCAGCAGGTCTTATTGTTACCCGATCTACATCAAATGCAGAAAGTTTAGGACAAGATATTGGAGTACAAATCTTAAGCAAGCCAAGTGCATTAGCTCTTGCATCTGGATTACTTTTTTTAATTAGCTTTATGCCAGGGCTTCCAACTGGTGCATTCTTAGTACTTTCAGCACTTATTGGCAGTATGGCATTTTTTGTATTTAATAAAAGAGCTCTTGCTCTTAAAGCAACTGAGGATGAGTCTTCTATTGAACCCAAAGTCAATCCAAGCAGTCCTGATATGATGTATTCACTTCTTGAAGTAGACAATCTTGCAATTTGGGTTGGAAGAAATTTACTTGATATAGCTGACCCATCTAGACAAGGTACAATGGTTCCTGAAATTGCATCGCTTAGACATCAGCTCACACTAAACTTAGGATATGTTCTTCCTTCAGTAAGAATCATGGATGCACCAAGTTTAAATTCAAATGAATATAGAATTGTTATTAGAGATACGACAGTAGCTTCCAGTGAAGCATATCCAGATAGAATGCTAGTTTTAAGAGAGTATTGGGATAGAATTTATTCAGAGCCACCTCCAGCAGCACTTCCTGGATGGGATGCTGCACTTCAGGAACCTGCATACTGGATTGATCCTGAATACTTAGAACAGATAGATTGGCAATATCCTGCAACACCTGCAGTAAGAGTAATTACTGCACACTTAGCAGAAGTAGTAAGAAGAAATATTGATGAGTTGCTTACTAAGACTGATGTTAAAAGAGTTCTTGAACAAGCAAAACAAAAAGATGCTCAGCTTGTAGATGGGTTGATCCCAGGTTTAATTAGTATTGGAGATTTAAGAAGAGTATTTGTAAACCTCCTCAAAGAAAGAGTTTCTATGCGTGATGTTCAATATATTCTTGAAAGACTTGAAGATCTTTGTGCAGGAATTAAAGATCCAGATCTTCTCTCAGAAAAACTTAGAATTACAATGGGAAGACAGATATGCTTAGAATTTGCAACTCCTGAAAAACAAATTTATTCAGTGGCATTTCATCCGACTTGGGAAAGAAAATTAGAAGAGTCTCTTCAACGTGTTGAAAATAACTTAGTTTTAATACTTGATCCTAAACAAATACAACAGCTTGTAACACTTATATCTAAGTCATCTAAGAGAATAAATGAAAGGTATGGAAGAAGGCCAGTATTAATCTGTGGACCAGGATTAAGATTGCCTTTATATAGACTTTTAGAACAATTTGATCCTCACATACATGTACTTTCATATGCAGAACTCTCACCAGACTTTAATGTTCAGGTCTTAGAAACAATTGGAACAGAAACAAACAGTCAACCTGGTTCTACACAAGCAGCATAAAAAATGAACGAAGAAGAAAAAATTAAATTAATAGACCCTGATTATATAAAAAATCTAAGCTTTGCTATTGAAAGCGAACTAAATAAAAATGAATTGCGCCGGTGGACTGGCTATGTAAATAAAGTTGTTGGTCTACTTTTAGAAGCTAAATTACCTGGTGCTATGGTAGGTGAACTTTGTGAAATCATAACTGATCATGGAGAAAAGAAAGCCGCTGAAGTTGTAGGTTTTAAAGGGGATATCTCCCTGCTTTTATTACTTGAAGATGGAAAGGGTGTTCATCAGGGAAGTAAAATTATTCAAAGCGGAAGGCCAATTGAAGTTTTAGTAGGAGAAGGTTTACTTGGCAGAGTAATTGATACTTTTGGAAGACCTCTTGATGGTAGAGAACTAGAAGGTTCTCTTTATCCAAAAGCTTTAGATGCAAATCCACCAAATGCCTATGGAAGGCCTAGAATTGATACTGTTTTCTCCACTGGAGTTAGGGCAATAGACGGTATTTTAACTCTGGGCGTAGGTCAAAGAGTCGGTATTTTTGCAGGTTCTGGTGTAGGGAAAAGTACTACGCTAGGAATGATTGCAAGATATGGAGATGCTGATATAAACGTAATTGCACTTATTGGTGAAAGAGGAAGAGAAGTTCAAGATTTTATTGAAGTTAGCCTTGGTGAAGAAGGTTTAAAAAAATCAGTAGTCGTAGTAGCTACATCAGATCAGCCAGCTATGGTTAGGCTTAAATGTTTATATACTGCAACGACTATTGCAGAATATTTTAGAGACCAAGGATTAAATGTTTTACTGATGGCTGACTCTGTTACAAGGCTTGCAATGTCAGCTCGTGATGTAGGACTTTCAGTAGGTGAACCACCCACAATGAAAGGATACACTCCTTCTGTTTTTGCAATGCTACCAAGAATTTTAGAAAGAGCAGGAAGAGATAAGTCTGGTTCTATTACCGGAATTTACACGGTACTAGTCGAAGGTGATGATTTTAATGAACCAATTTGCGATGCTGTAAGAGGGATTTTAGATGGTCACATAATTTTATCCAGATCAATAGCTGCAAGAAATCATTATCCTTCAATAGATATTTTAAATAGTGTTAGCAGAATTTTTCCAGAAATTGCAAGTAAAGAACATCAAGATGCAGCAGGATTTATTAGAAATATGATGGCTACTTATAATAATGCAGAAGATTTAATAGCTATTGGTGCTTATGAAAAAGGCACTGATCCAAGAATTGATAAAGCAGTTTTGTTAAAGCCAGTGATAGACTCATTCTTACAACAAGGTATTTTTGAAACATGTGGATTTGACGAGACAATTAATTTACTAATTGATATTTATAGACAAGGGAAATAGATTATAAATAGTCGTATGTATATCGTATACCGTATACCGTCTTTTATGTTCTAGTTTCTACGGTATACGGAAGACTGTATACGATTCACGATTTGTACTGACAAAAAGAGCATAATTATCAGCAATAAAAAGATAATCTTTTATCCCTTTACCCCTATGCCTGATAAACTTAAATACTTATGACTTCTATTTCAAATGAAAAAAGTTTAGAAAATAATCAAGCAGAACATAATGCAGATCATAAGCAAGAATCATTCCCCCAGGTTGATGAGCTTTTAATTAAAGCCAGACGTGCTGCCGCTATCTTTACCCAATACTCTCAAGAACAAGTAGATAAAATTGTTTATGCAGTTGCAAGGGTAGCTCTTTCTCATTCTAGAGAATTTGCAAAATTAGCTGCTGAAGAAACAAAAATGGGAGTTTTTGAGGATAAGGTTTTAAAGAATCTAGTTGCTAGTGAATTCCTTTATTATCAAATTAAAGATAAAAAAACCGTAGGTGTAATTAAAGAACATATTGAAGATCAAATGGTTGAAGTAGCAGAGCCAGTGGGAGTAATCGCTGCTCTTACTCCTGTTACAAATCCAACCAGCACAGTAATTTATAAAACACTAATTACATTAAAAACTAGAAACGCTATTGTATTTAGCCCACACCTAATGTCTAGTAAATGCGTAGCCCATACAGCTGAAGTTCTTTATAAAGCTGCTTTAGAAGCTGGGGCACCTGAAGGCTGCATAGCTTGGTTAAAGAGAAATTCAAAGCTTAGAATTCAAACTGAATATTTAATGCATCACCCTGAAGTTGATCTTGTTTTTGCAACTGGCGGAACATCAATGGTAAAAGTAGCATATAGCTCTGGCAAACCAGCTCTTGGAGTAGGCTCTGGAAACACTCCAGTATATATTCACAAAAGTGCAGACATTGAATCCACAGCAATGGACATATGCATTTCTAAAACATTTGATAATGGAAATGAATGTCCTTCAGAACAAACACTTGTAATTGACAAAGAAATTTATGAAGAGACTTTAGAAGAGTTTAGAAAGTTAAACTGTCACATCTGTACAAAAGAAGAAATAAAAAGATTAACCCCAGTCGTTATTGATCCACAAACAGGTTCAATGAACTATAGATTTGTAGGAAAAGAAGCATCTAAAATAGCTGAAGCAGCACAAATAAACACATGTAAAGATGTGAAGATTCTTATGTGTGAAATAGATCCTTCAGACATTAATCATCCTCTTTTAAAAGAGAAATTAATGCCCGTACTTTCAGTGATGAAAGCAGAATCTGAGAATGAAGCATTAAATAAATGTTTACTTGTAAACCATTCTGGCGGAACAGGTCATACCTCTGGAATATTTGCAAATGATGAGTCAGTTATTTTAAGATTTCAAGATTTAATTAATGCAGGAAGAGTAATAGTAAACCAACCCACTTCTCTAGGTGGCTTAGGTGGAATCTATAACAATTTATCTACTACGCTCAGCTTTGGATGCGGCACTGGTGGTGGAAACAGCACTACTGAAAACGTCAACATTTACAACTTGTTAAATATAAAACGCGTACCCAGAAGACAATCTACTCCAATGATGGTAAATGTCCCTAATAAAATTTATTTTAATCCTGGATCACTATCAAATTTAAAAAATGTAAGTGCTAAGAATGTTTTTATACTTGCTTCAAAAAGCTGTGAGAGAAATGGTTCATTACAAAAAGTAATTGAAAACCTTTCCCCGACTGTTAAAAAGTACAGAGTGTCTACTGACGTTAAAGCTGAACCAGATATAGAATCCATTCAAAAGATAGCTAGCGAGATAAAAGATACTGAAATTGATTTATTTATAGCCCTGGGTGGTGGTTCAGTTATAGATGCTGCAAAGGTTTTAAGGCTTTATTATGAAGCTCCTGAAATCAGTTTTGAAGAGTTATCAGTAGATTTTGCAGACTTCAGAAAACGTGCTGTTAATTTCCCAAAGCTTGGAAAAACAAAACTTATTGCCATTCCTACTACTAGTGGAACAGGTAGTGAAACAAGTCCAGCATCAGTAATTACAAACAAAGCAAAAAACAGTAAAATATCACTTTTTGATTTTAGTTTAACTCCTGACATGGCAATTGTAGATGGAGAATTAGTAACTAGCTTACCTATTCACATTACTACTGATACAGGAATTGATGCACTTACACATGCATTAGAAGCCTTTGTTTCTGTCTTTGCTTCAGATTACACAGATGGACTTTGTCTTGAAGCTATTAAATCAATTTTTGATGTCTTACCAAAAGTTTTAAAAAATCCAGAAAATGTAGAGCTTAGACAAACAATGCACAATGCAGCCACATTAGCTGGAATGGCATTTAGTAATGCATCAGTAGGTATAAATCATGCTATGGCTCACTCTCTTGGAGCAAAGTTTAACATTCCGCATGGACGTGCAAACTCTGCATTTTTACTTAGTACAGTTACATTTAATTCAGGTGTTCCTAAGAAATTTATGCCATTCCCTACGTACAGAAAATATGTAGCCAGGGCTAAATATGCTCAAGTAGCAAGACTATTAGGAATAGATGGAAGTGATGAAAAAGAATTAATTGAAAAGTTTAAATTAAAATTAAGTGCTTTCCTTAAAGCATGTTCAATGCCTACTAGAGTTAGCGAATTAGGAATTAAGTTAGATGAGTACCTAGCTTATATTCCAGAAATGATTGAAAAGGTAAGCACTGACTTAAGTATTAGATCAAATCCCAGAATGCCTATGGTAGAAGAACTAGGCGAAGTTTTAAAAGGTGCATATTAATGAACAGTATTCAAGAAAAGCTAAAAGGTGAATTAACTTCAAACGAAGTAATAGAGAGCATTTTTAACGCTTTAGAAAACAATTTAATGGATGGTAAAAAAGCAGATCTGGATTTTAAGAATGTAATTTTTATAAATGTTCATTTCCTTGAAAAATTAGAAAAGCTTGTTCAAAAAGCAAAAGAACTAAACATAGAAATAACTATTAAAAACGTAACTCCCAGTATTTATAAAGTTTTTCATGTGGCTAGAGATAAAGATATTATAAGTGTAGTTAGTTAACTGGTATACCGTAAAATCGCCGCGGCTAATTTACGCATATATGTAAAAAAGCCAGCCATTCAGTACCTCGATTGCCTACTGCCCTAATGCAGGTCTTCCACATTCACCACTAGTAAAACTCTTAAGTCCAGCTTTCATGGCTTCACATCTATTAGTATAAGTCACTCCATCACAGCCACAAACAGGTGCTGAAGTAGAGGAGCATCTTACTCTACTTACATCAAATGCAATGCATCTATCTCTAAAAGAGACCTGACCAGCTGGGCATTTACAAGTGTTTTCTGGGCATGAAAGTGTTCCACAACCTATTTGACAGCCATTAGAATCATAAGGAATATTTATATATGAACAACCAGATGTGGGTGCTGGACAAAATGGTGGGTTACATATAGAGGTATAAGAAAAAATAAAATCTCTCAAAGCAGATTCATTTCCTTGAAGGTTAATTTCTACAGAACCAGTGTTCCCAGCTGGCACCTCAACCACTATTGTTTCACTAGTAGGAGAATTAGCTTTTTTTGATACAATGCTTGCTTCTATATTTCCAAAATAAACTCTTACTGATGCTGATATTAAGCTTCCACCACTGTACCAAGGACTGTCAGAAGTTATGGTTATGAGGTCTCCAACTTTACCAGCTGAAGATGATACAGAAATCTTTGAATTCCATAAAGATCTTTCTCTATATGTGAATGGAAAAGAGGTTTTTAGTCCATCTGTTTTAACAATAACATCTATCGTATTGTTGCCATTTTCTAGTACTGTAGGAATTTCAACTATTATTTTCCCAGGAATTGAATCACTAATTATATTAGCCTCCACATTTCCAAAAAATACTTTTGAACCATTAATACCCTTACCTCTAATTTCTATTTGTTCTCCACTTAATCCATATGACGGATGAGCAAATACTTGTAAACAGTACAACCAACCACAATCGTTGAAACAACCATTAGCATCCACATTCTGGTTAATATACTTACAGCTTTGATCCTGATAATCACGACAACTAGGATAGGAAGAACAAATATTAGTATAAGTAAACTCAAGGCTATTTGAAACACTATTTGTAGGAAGATTTGAAGCAAGGTAATGCTCTGAGTCTTTAGAAAGACTTACTTTAGCTACCCTATTTGAATTAGACAAATCTAATCTAGGAACAGTAACTTTGATTTGATTTGGTGAAATAAAATCACTTTCAGTAAGAGTATATTTTTCATAAGAACTGCCATAAGGATAAGGTTTATTGACCCGGAAATGTACAACTTTAGCATCTTGAAGATTATTTCCTGTAATATAAATAGTGTCTCCAGGTTTCCCAGTGTTTACACTTAAACTGCTAATTTTAAACCCTTTATCACCTGAAACTTTAGTCCAAAAGTCTAAAGACTCTTCAAGGAAAGATTTACAATTATTAGCTCTAAATAATTCATGGTAAGCCGAATCTATATTATTAGAGTCAAGTCCTGAAATATATAGATTTTCAGATGTCATAGCAAGGATATGATTAATAACAGATTTAACATCAGCTATTCTTAAATCAACAGCGTTAATCTTACCTTTAAGCTCAGCGGTTCTATCTTGAATTATTAAATTACTTTCAGAATCAAAACTAGCATCATTATTTATAAGGTTAAAAAATTTATCCCTAAATAAATGCAAATAAGATCTTTCAGTCTGCACATCTATATTGTATGGATCACTTCCAGTATATTCCCCATCTGCTAATAGTGATTGTTCTAATATAAGTGAAGTTAGTAATGCTTCATGAAGTGTAATTCTTTTAAGTAATAATTTAATATCGTTTGGTAAAGGTGTACTGTAAGGTGGAAACTCATTATTTAAATTAAGTAGCGGCACAGGCGTTATGCTTGCTTCTGCAATATTAAAAACAAAACCACTATTAAAAAATAAACTTACTGCTAAAAAAATATTTAAAATCTTTTTCATAAACACTTTCCCTTTAATGAAAAGTATTAAAAAGGTTATTAGTTAAAATCTGGTTAAAACACTTAATTGTTTTAATTCTAAGAGGGGTGACGATTAGGGTTAATCGTGAATCGTTATTCGTGGATCGTGCTTCTATTAAGGTATCTATCGTATCTGAGTGTGTGTGAGTATTGACAGTAACACCTAAATCCTATACACTTATATATTAATGTATAGAATAAAGGTGTGATATCCATGACATTAAAAACAAAGAAATTAATAGTGTTTCTTAAAAAGAATAATGGAATAGCTACTTTTGCAGATATTATAAATGCAGGTTTTCATAAAGATACTTTATCCTTGCTATTAAAATCTGACCAGATTGAAAAAATAAGTAGAGGGCTTTATAGGCTTAAAGAAGGAATAAATCTTTCAAACCCAGATTTAATTACAGCATCGATTAAAATCCCAAAAGGTGTTGTTTGTTTAATTTCAGCTCTTTCTTTCCATAATATAACAAATGAAATACCACGCTACATAGAGCTAGCTATACCAAGAGGTACTCATCCAAATAAAATCGATTACCCACCGATTAAGCTTTATTCTATATCTGAAAAGATGTGGAAGTCTGGTATTGAAGAACATAATATTGAAGGATATAAAATAAGGGTTTACAGTTTAGCTAAAACTATTGTTGATTGTTTTAAATTTAGGAATAAAATCGGGATAGATGTTGCTAGAAATGCTCTTAAAGAAGCTATTTTGAAAAGAAATATCTCATCAAATGAAATTATTTACTTTGCAAAGATTTGCCGTGTAAAAAATATAATCTTCCCCTATTTAGAATCTATGATATGAAAAACTCAAAGAAAAGTATAGAAATTTCAATACGTTCTCAGCTACAAAGTAGAGCAAAAAGCACAGGACTTGCTTTTATGGAAGTACTGCAATACTATGCAATTGAAAGATTTTTATACAGATTAAGCATCTCAAAATACTCAGATTCATTCATACTTAAGGGTGCATTAATGTTTCAGGTACTGCAATCACAAGACAGAAGAACAACGTTAGATATAGATCTCCTAGCTTATTTAAAAAACGAGGTAGAGAATCTAGAAAAAATTATCAAGGATATCTGTAAAATCGATATAAAACAAGAGGATGGTTTAATCTTTGATTCAGTTATTGGAGAAAAAATAAAAGAAGGTGCCGCATATGAAGGTGTTCGCATAAAGTTCAAAGGCTTTCTAGGTAAATCAAGGATTCCAATGCAAATAGATATAGGTTTTGGTGATATTATTTCTCCTAAACCACAAAACATAGAATATCCGACTATGCTTGATTTCCCAAAACCTAAGTTAAAAGGCTATTCAATAGAAAGTATAATAGCTGAAAAATTTGAGTCTATGGTTAAATTAGGTGCAATCAATAGCAGAATGAAAGACTTCTATGATATATGGATAATTTCAAGACAATTTAACTTTGAAGGAGAAAGATTAAAAGAAGCTTTAAAAAAAACTTTTACTCATAGAAAAACAGAACTACCTAATTCATCAAAATTATTTTCTGAAGAATTTTATGATGAAAAGTCAAATAAACAAATAATGTGGAAATCGTTTCTTAGAAAGAATGATATTAATTCAACTCCTGAGAAATTAAATATTGTTATTTATAAAATAGAGAACTTTTTATCTCCCCTAGTTAAAGCTATTCTTAATAATAAAGAATTTAATTCTTCCTGGGATATATCTGGTCTTTGGAAAAACAGCTAACAAGCATCAGACCATCTTCACTGCCCTAATACCGGTCTTCCACACTCACCACTAGTAAAGTTCTTAAGTCCAGCTTTCATGGCTTCACATCTATTAGTATAAGTCACTCCATCGCAGCCACAAACAGGTGCTGAAGTAGAGGAGCATCTTACTCTACTTACATCAAATGCAATGCATCTATTTCTAAAAGAGACCTGACCAGGTGGGCATTTACAGGAGTCATTGTTAGGACATGTAATAGTACCGCAGTTTGTAGGACAATAGTGTTCATTTTCATAAGAGTAACCAGTTAAAGTACATCCCTTAGGAACTTCTGGACAAGTTAAATCACAAGTCCCCGCATAGATACCTATATTTTTAGCTTCAGATTTATTTCCTAGTTTATCAGCAATAGTAACTTGTGTAAGAAAGTCCCTGTAAGGAATATTGTCACCCCAGTGAGCTTGTAAATTAGGAAAAAAATGATCAAAATCTGGAATAGTTAAATCTATTCTATTATTTGAAATAACGTTATCTTTAGAAAGATTTACACTAGAAATAAAATCTTCCATGCAAGGATGTTCAGAGGTACATTCACCATTACCGTAATAGATAGAAGTATAAGTAAAAGTTACAGCTATAGCATTTTGAAAGCCTTCACCATTTATAGTTATAGCTTCTCCAGTCATAGCACGGGAAGGAATACTAGTGATTTTTACATGCTCACTTGTATTATTTAAGCTAGACCAAAAATCTAATGCTTCATTTACTGCTGCTTTATATCTATTAGCTCTGTTAATTTCTTGTTTTGCATAAACTATGTCACCATCGTTTCCATAGTTGGATACACCACTAACATTTGGGCGCTGAGAAAGAGGAGTCTGAAGGATAAAATCTTTAATTAAATTTTCTAAGTCACTTATTCTTTCATCTGATGCTTTTAATTGTGCGTTGATTTCAACGATCCTCTCTGCTATTAAAGCTCTATCACTGTCATCATATGTATATTTAAAAGATTTATATCTATAAGCACCAAGTTCATCATAGATCTTAAAAGGAATATCTCCTGGTGAATTAAAAGAAATAAAAGGAGGATAATAAGGTGATTGTCCTGAAATAGCTGAAGTCAGTAAATTCTCTAACGCTGTGATTCTATACAAATATTGAGTAGGATCTGTATAATCTTTAATTGGTGAATAGGGTTTAGTTTCTTCTAAAGGAAAGGTTTCATTTCCTTTAACAAGTAAGGGAATAGGCACTATACTCGCCATCACCCCAGTAAAATAAAAACCACTATTAAAAAATAAAGTTACAGCTAAAAAAACACTTAAAAACTTTTTCATAAACACTCCGTTTAATAAGAAACATTAAAAAGGTTATTAGTTAAGGCTTGATTAAAATATTTTATTATTTTAGTTTTGAGAGGGGTGACTATTAGGGCTAATTGGTCAATTGGTTAAATGGTTTGTTGATTTAGAACCATTAACCATCAGACTATTAACCATCAGACTATCAACCATCAAACCATCTGCATGTAACCCAAAGTATCAAGAACATTAATTTTTAATAAAAGTTTGACTTGAATCAGCCGAAATGTAACCTAGGGTTACAAGCCATAAAAATGAATTGTGTTAGATTATAAATTGCTATGGCATCAGATTTAAATAAACATAAGGCAGATATTTTAAAGATAACTGGATTTGCATTTATTTCACCACTTGGGAGAGTAATTATGCAACCTGCTGTTGTTATAAATGAATTTGATTCTTTTTGGGGTTCACTATATTTCCTTGCTGTTTTACTTTTAGCACTTCTAGGCATAATTGCTGTTTCAAGAAGCTATGATATGCTTAAATAAGAGGATAAACAAATGAGAGAACTTACAGATCTTGAATACGGCTTAGGAATTTTTTTACCATTTATCGCTGCTGTTGTTATTGCAGCAGTCATATATCAAAAGTTTGGTGCATTACCTGAGCCTGAAGAAAAAAAGAATCAGGTTTAAACCAAACACGCTATTAATCCCTGCCTGCCAGCTCTTGTAGGCTGAATACGATGTGAATAAAGCTTAGCGTGATTAGATGCAGTATCTAATTCAGTTACAAAGATTTTCATTACTCCACACTTTTCAAGCTGTAATTTATTTGCAAGCTTTAAATCTGCTTTTGGTTTTTTACCCAATCTATCTAATATCTCATCGCTTTCACAAGCATCAGATAGTTTTTTAGCAACATCTTCATCCACTTCATAATTTTTCTGTCCAATTGCTGGACCAATAGCAGCAACAATTTGAGATGGACGAACCTGATAATTTTCACTCATAGCTAAAACTGTTTTTTCTACTATGTTTGCTGCTGTTCCTTTCCAGCCAGCATGAACAATGCCAAGAACTTTTTTATCTTCAGCGTAAAGTAAAATAGGGACACAATCAGCATAAGTAACTAATAAAGGAATATTTGTAAGTGTTGTTATTACAGCATCTGAAGGTAGAATTTCTTTAGTGTCATATTTCAAATCTAAAACTATATCAGAATGAGTTAACGGTAGAACAACTAAGTTTTCATAATTTATACTTAGAAGCTTGCAAAGAGTTTCTCTATTTTTGTCTACACCTTTATCAGGAAAAACGGTCGGTCTATGTTTAGCAAGATTAAAATCTCCTGACTTACCTGTAAATAGATGTTTCACGTTGGGAAATTTTAAAAATGGTGTACATTGCCAACCTTTAACCTGACCTAGATTAACTTCTTCCCAAATCTCTCTTACTGGTTCTTTTTTATTAAAGAAAAACATAAGGTAAAATATAACACAAATGATTAAAGTAGTACATTTTAGTGATCTTCATTTTGGTTCTGGTGAACGATACGGCTCAATTAATCCAGAAACAGGTTTAAATAAACGTTTTGAAGACTTTGCAAAGGCCTTAGATAAAGCGATCGATTTTTCAATTGAGAGTGATGTTGATATTGTTATATTTACTGGTGATACTTATAAGCATGCCACTCCAGAGCCCATCTACCAAAGAGAATTTGCAAGAAGAATTAAAAGATTATCTAACCATAAAATTCCTACCATTTTACTCATAGGAAATCATGACATTTTATACAGAATAGATGGATCTGATGCTTTAGATATTTATAGTACTTTAGCCATCGACCATATAACTGTTTTTAATAAAATTGAACTAAAAGAAATAAGCACTAAAAGTGGCTCATTACAAATCATAGCTCTTCCGCATATTACTAAAAGTAGATTGTTGACAAAAGAAGAATATAGAAATTTTTCCACCAAAGAACAAGATGATTTAATGATTAAAAAAGTAAAAGAAGCCATTGAATCCAATATTCAAAAATTAAATCCTAAGTTGCCGAGTATTTTAATAGGGCATGGGACTATTGAAACAGCACAATTTGGATCTGAACAGGATCTATCAATAGGAAAAGTCTTAAGTTATCCACTGGGTTATTTCAAACATAATGAATTAGATTACGTAGGATTTGGTCACATTCATAAACATCAGATTTTATGGGGCAAGAATAAAGATGAAAAGCCAGTAATTTTATATGCAGGCTCCTTAGAAAGAGTGGATTTTGGCGAAGAAGATGAAGAGAAAGGATTTATTTATTTAGAATTAGAAAAAGGCAAAACCAGTATTGAAAACATTAAATTTAAATCCAGTGATCCAAGGAAACTTCAGACAATTTCATGTGATCTCACTGAATCTACAGATCCTCAACTAGATCTTGAAACTGAAATAAAAAAACATGATTTAGCAGGCGCCATCATAAGAGTTAGATATAAGATAAAAGAAGAAGATAGAGTAGAAGAAGTAAAAATAAAAGAGCTTTTAAAAAGTTGTTTTTCTTATGTTATTCAGAAAGAAATAGCCCATAAAGAAAGAAATTACAGGATAGCTGAATTAGACTCCAATCTTGCTACAAACCCTATGACAGCACTTGATAAATATTTATTTGATAAAAGTGAAGAAGATAAACAAATATTAATTCAAAAAGCAAAAGATTTAATGGGTGAGTCCAAGTAATTTTTCTAATTCATCAGCTCGTGAACTCTTAGCTAAAGCATCTTCCACTCTAATAAGTTTTTTCTTAACTAAATCAGCCAAACTATTTTCTAAGCTAACCATTCCTAATTTCCCACCAGTTTGAATAGCTGAATAGATTTGTGCTGTTTTCCCTTCTCTAATAAGGTTTGCTATAGCTGGGGTATTTACTAAGATTTCCATTGCCATAACTCTTCCAGAAATTTCGCCCTGAAGATTAACTTTTGGAATAAGAGTCTGACTAAAAACAGCCACTAAACCATTACTTAATTGTATTCTTATTTGTTGTTGTTGGTCGGGAGGAAAAACATCTACGATACGGTCTACAGTTTGTGCAGCAGAACTAGTATGTAAAGTAGCAAAAACTAAATGTCCTGTTTCAGCTGCTTTTAATGCAAGAGAAATGGTTTCAAGATCTCTCATTTCACCGACCAATATTACATCTGGATCTTCTCTAAGTGCAGCTCTAAGAGCATTATTAAAACTGTGGGTATCACTGCCAACTTCTCTTTGATTAACTAAAGATTTTTTACTAGAGTGAATGTATTCTATAGGATCTTCAATAGTTAAAATATGGTCTGTTCTATTTTCATTTATCCAACCAACCATAGAAGCTAATGTAGTACTTTTACCTGAACCAGTCGGTCCTGTCACTAATACAAGTCCACGAGGTTTAGAAACAATTTGCTGGCAGACTTTAGGTAGATTCAACTCTTCAAGAGTAGGAATCTTAGTTGTAATTGTTCTAAGTGCTGCAGCATAACCATTTCTATCTCTGTAAACGTTAACACGAAACCTACCAAGTCCTTCAACTCCATAGCTGCAATCAAGTTCTAATTTTTGTTCTAAGGTCTTTCTTTGCTCCAATGTAAGAATGCTATATATAAGTGCTTTTGTATCTTCCGGTCCTAAAGATTCATATTCTGTTTGAATAAGTTTTCCATCTACTCTTAAAACAGGAGGCAAACCAACAGCTATATGCAAGTCACTTGCTTTTTTTTTAACTACTAACTCAATCAACTCTCTCATATAAAATTATTCTCCAGAATCCTCTAACTCAGATAGAGTCCTTAATATCTGACCTGAAAATACTTCTCCAGTTCCCTCAGAATGAATACAAAGAACTTTATTACCCTTAGCAGCTAAAACCAAAGTCCCTTTATCAGTTTCTAAAAGCAAATGATTCAATTGCCCTTGATTTGTATTGTTTGTTTCATTTTTAAAGTTTTTAAATAAATTTAATATGGCTGATTTAACGTTATCTAAGTTTAAAGAGTTTCCATTCCATTCCTCTACCAGTACATTTCCTTTATCATCTAAAAGAAATGAACCTAATACACTTTTAACTTTATTAACATTTTCTAAAGTATTTTTTATATCAAAGTTATCGGCATCATCCTCACCAACTTCTTCCGACTCAACAATTGGAAGATTTTGCTTCATTTCATTCTTAAAACTTTCTCTAAGTTCTTCTTTTAGCTCATCTTTTATAGATTCTATAAGTTCTTCTCTGGATTCTTTTTTTAAAGACTCTTTAATGGCTTCCATTTGCTCTTCAGCATCAGAAAGTGGTCTAAAAGTGGCCTCATGAACATCTTCAAATGTAACTTTTTTTGAGAGCTTTCTTTCTCTACTTAATTTATGTTTTTCTGATATCCCTGAGGTGAGTTTTTTTACAGCATTTAATGAGGAATATTGTTCAAAAATAGCTGTTAAATCTTTTTTCACATCAGAAGGGAGTTTAATAGAAGATTCTATGTTTATTGGTTTAGGTTTTTCAATTTTTTCCTCTGTTTGAGTGGGGGCAAAACTCGCTCTTTCATCATCTTCATCAAAATTAGAAACTCTTAACTCTTCATCATCAAAGAAAGGGGAATTGCCAAATACATCACCAGAATCCAATCCTTCATTACTTGGTTTATATGTTTTTTCTTCTACCCTTACTTCACTTTCTGCAACAAAAAGCTTACCGGAGCTTTCTTCAGGTAATTTATCTGCGCGAACTTCTGCTTCATCTGGTGTAAAGTCAAAAGGTTTCCCAAAATCATCATCATTATCTCTTTTTTGTTTATTAGAAAATGAGCCAGAAGAACTTTCAGATGAAGATGGTGTTTTCTGAGAAAAACTTGAAGTAGATCCTGAATCTGGTCTTTTAAGAAGAGGCTTTTTAAAGCCTCTAAAAGAAGGTCTACCTTTTTTACCATGGTGGAAATTCTTAGTTAACTCTTCATCATAAATAAGCTTGAAGTTAATAACGAGTGAAGCTAAGGAAACTATATTTGCAACAAATAGTGAGTAGGTGTTTACGTAGAACTCACTATCTTTCCATTGAAATGCAAAGTCACCAGGCCAACCAAGAGAATTTACCCCCCAGGAAGCAACACACATAATAAAAGTACTTATAAAGAAAATGAAGGCTAATATTATTGATTGGGAGGGATTTGCTTTAGGATACAAAGCAATAATAGGGATAAAGCTCATTCCAAGCTCCCCAATAATTAGAGAAATAAAAGATAAGATTCTAGTAGAGCCAAAATAATTAGGTGTAGCTGATGTAAGTATTATTCCTACAACAATTACAATACTAAGGATTAAAAAATTGGGGGCTGATATTCGGTACATTTTTACGTATAAATTCTAAGTTATTTCTTCA
>Ga0105164_10001010_pt1 | contig 18323 bp, 21 predicted proteins | sample VDWuncwatermetaG_FD_89674 | JGI IMG/M metagenome (GOLD analysis project Ga0105164, IMG submission 89674) | Wastewater microbial communities from Netherlands to study Microbial Dark Matter (Phase II) - VDW unchlorinated drinking water | ecosystem: Environmental > Aquatic > Freshwater > Drinking...
ACCGCTGTGAGGCGTTAGGGCTCGATTTTCTGGTGATGCATCCGGGGGCCCATGTGGGGGGCGGGGAAGAAGGAGCTCTTGCGCAGATCGCGCGTGCTGTGAAAAAAGTTCTTACTCATTCGTCCCATGCAACAACACAAATTCTTTTTGAAACAACGGCAGGTCAAGGCTCTAACGTAGGATACCATTTTGAACATCTGCGCACGCTGCTCGATGCCGGTGGTCCTCCCGAGCGGTTAGGAGTCTGTTTCGACACCTGCCATGTGTTTGCGGCCGGCTATGACCTTCGAACGAGGAAAGCGTATGAAGTGACGATGAAAGAATTTGACCGGACAGTCGGCACAAACCGGATCAAAGCGTTTCACCTGAACGATTCAAAAAAAGGACTCAACTGTCGGGTCGACCGGCACGAGCACATCGGAAAAGGGGCGATTGGGGTGGAGGCCTTTCAGGCGCTCATGAACGATGAACGATTTTCCAGGGTGCCGAAGGTCCTCGAGACCCCCAAAGGAGAGGATCTCGCGGAGGATGTCATGAATCTTAAAACCCTCCATAGCCTGGTGGGGAAAGGAAAGTAGTTCGATGGTGTATGATCCCTTAAAAGAAGAAACCTGGCGCATTTTCCGTATCATGTCGGAGTTTGTCGACGGATTTGAAGACCTTTCAAAGATAGGTCCCGCAATTTCCATTTTCGGATCAAGCCGCGCCAAGCCGAACGACGAGAACTACAAGAAGGCGGAAAAACTCGCCCGGCTCCTCGTCAAAGAAGGATATGCCGTCATCACGGGAGCCGGTCCTGGGGTGATGGAGGGTGCCAACAAAGGAGCCTCCGAGGCGGGAGGCGAATCGATCGGCCTCAATATCCAGCTTCCTTTTGTCCAGAAGCCTAACTCTTATGTCAAAAAGAAACTCGAATTCCGCTACTTTTTTTGCAGACGCGTGATGTTTGTGAAATACGCCAAAGCCTTTGTCATGTTCCCTGGCGGTTATGGCACCTTCGATGAATTTTTCGAGATCGTTACCCTCATTCAGACGCAGAAGATCAAGCCGGTTCCAGTAATTCTTTTGGGAGAAACGTATTGGAACACTTTTTTAACGTGGGCCAAGGAAGTCCTCCTCGCGGGTGATTATATCGAGCCCCGGGACCTTAAGATTTTTCAGATCGTGGATACCCCTGAACAGGTGATCCAGATCATCCAACGTCTCGGCGGGCGTAGAGCTCCTGTGAGCAGAAAGTAAAAATGAGATACCGTTTATTAGGAAAAACTGGTCTTTCCGTTTCTGAAATCGGGTTCGGCGTTTGGACCGTCAGTACGGGGTGGTGGGGGGAAAAGACGGACGAAGAGGCCGTTTCTCTTTTGAGAAAAGCCCTCGACGTCGGGGTTACTTTTTTTGATACTGCGGATACCTATGGGGCCGGGCGGGGGGAGACCCTTTTGGCCAAGGCCTTCGAGGGGGAACAGCGCCCTATCGTCATTGCCACCAAATTCGGATACAATTTTTACGAGGGAAAACGGGAGGGGCAAAAGGAATTTCCCCAAGATTTTTCCGAAAAATTCGTCCGCTTCGCCCTTGAGCAGAGTTTAAAACGTCTCAAACGGGAAGCCATCGATCTTTATCAAATTCATAATTCCAGAATGGACGCCATGGATAATGACGGCCTCTTCGAACTCTTGGAGCGCTTTAAGAAAGAAGGAAAGATACGCGCCCATGGGGCGGCGTTAGGCCCTGCTATCGGATGGAAGGACGAAGGGATTGCAGCAATGAAAAGGCGAAACGTCCAGTCGCTCCAGATTATCTATAACCTTCTGGAACAGGATCCCGGCCGGGATTTTTTTCCTGTCGCCAAAGAGAGAGGGACTGGCATTCTGGTGCGGGTGCCCCACTCTTCGGGGCTCCTCGAAGGAAAATATACAGAAAACACCACCTTTCCGGAAACGGACCACCGCAGTCACCGTAAACGCGAATGGCTTGTCGAGGGACTCAAGAAACTCGAAAAGCTGAAATTTCTGACCCAAAATTTGACCTTGGGCCAGGCGGCGCTCAAGTATATTCTTGCCGAACCGACGGTGGCCTCATGTCTTCCCAATATTTACGAAGAAGCGCAACTTGAGGAATTTGCGGCCGCTTCAGACTGTCCGGATCTTTCCCGGGAAGACATTGTGCGGGTCAATGAGCTTTATGAACATAACTTTTACTTGGAGAAGGAATCGATCGAGAAAGGAAATTAGTTATGGGTGCGAATGTCTTAGAAGTGAGCGACCAGAATTTTCAAAAAGAGGTACTCCAGTCGGACAAGCCTGTCGTCGTCGATTTCTGGGCGGTCTGGTGTGGTCCCTGCCGCATGCTTTCTCCAATCGTTGAGGAAGTGGCCAAGGAGTGCGTAGATGTCAAATTCTGCAAATTCAACGTTGATGATAATCCGAGCCAGGCGGGGAACTTCCAGATTATGAGCATTCCCACACTGATCTTTTTTGATCACGGAAAGCCCGTTGACAAGGTCGTCGGATTGATTTCAAAAGAAGAAATGGTGAAACGGGTCAAGGGACTTACTGGGAAATTGTGAAGAAGATTGCCGTTTTCTGCTCGGGGCAAGGGACGAATCTTCAGGCCATTCTCGATGCGATCCGGAAAAAAAGAGTAAAAGCCACCCTCGCCCTCGTGGTGTCAGATCGAAAGCGTGCCTTTGCCCTGAATCGGGCCGAGCGTGCAGGCGTTGAAACGATTGTGCTCCGTCCGCGCGATTATCCCTCCCGGAGGCGCTATGAACAGCGACTCCTGACACTTCTCAAATCCCGTCGGATTGAGGCGATCGTCTTGGCAGGGTTCATGCGGATTCTGAGCCCCACTTTTATTCGGGCCTACCGCAACCGGATTTTGAATATCCATCCCGCACTTTTGCCTTCTTTTCGGGGAATGAATGCCGTGCAGGATGCTTTGGCTTATGGCGTGCGCGTCACCGGCGTCACGGTTCATCTGGTCGATGACGGGGTAGACGCAGGGCCGATTGTGCTACAGGAGCCTGTTCAGGTGAGACCCCATGATACGGAACATTCGCTCCATGAGCGGATTCGCCGAGTAGAACACCGTCTTTATCCTCAGGCGATTACGTTACTTCTTGAGCAGAAGCTCCGCGTCGAGGGGCGAAAAGTTAAAATCGTTCGGTAGAAGAAGTTCGGAGAGGTGAATTTTCTTACGGCGGTAAAGTTCCAAAACGTCCCGGCTCAGAAGGAAGGTGTGGTTCAGAAAAGGTGTTTTAATTTCGACGCTGTCGAAAACGCTGAACCGGTAACCCTGAAGCACTTCGAGGATGACGGAAAGAGACGCTTCCAGGATCCTTTTCTCTTGGGCCATTCCTAACCTTCCCCAAATATCAATTCCTCGTTTTTGCACATCGAGCGTCACCACAAATCTGCCGAATCCGTTTTCCCGACTCCCAGCCGGTGGGGTGATGAATTCTCCCTGAACCGATTTCACGTCAGTCTCTTTTTTAAGATCCAGCTCTTCCTCAAAGTGCCCTTTAATCCGTTGGGCGATTTGATTGGCAAGGAATTCTCCTAGTTTCACTTCTTCGAGATGGAAACGATCGCTTTCTTCCTGAAAAATGCCGAGGCCGAGACCGAATTCAAACAGCATCCGCTTGGTGTATTCACTCCGGGAAAGGTCGCCGTAGCTGAGGCGGCGGATATCTTGGATGTAGCGGATAAGTTTGAGTTCGATACCGGGGATCCGTTTGTCCCGCGCTACCACCACATAGAAATCGGGGGGATCGTCGGTGCTGAGGACCGCGCGGGAGGTGGCCAGAATGACTCCATCCAGTTTATCTCCCACCTCGGGGGAAAGTTTCAGGGTCGAATCGAAAAGTTTTTCAAGGGGGACATTCACACCAATCGTTTTCCCGACGATCTGAACAGAGACATCGACGCCGTACTCTTCCTTACAAAGGCGCGTGAGCGACGCAGAAAGTTTTTCCTTGGGATACGTCGGACTGCATCCGATCCCCCACAGAACAAGAGGCAGGATACAAAAGAAAACAATCCGTTTTACCCCGTTAGAAACACCCAAAGTAATTGTACATAAGTTTCTAACGGGGTTCATGAAGAGGAAACAGGAGGGACAGCGGGGCGCGCCTTGCCGTATTCTGCAAAAATCGCTTCAATTTCGTCGTATTCGAGTTCTTCTTTTTTAAGAAGTTCACTTGCAAAACGGTCAAGAAGCGTTTCTTCTTTTTTGAGGAGCGTTTCGACATCCTTCAAGCAATTCTGAAGAATTCGATTTGTTTCCATATTGAGTTCGTATTTGAGACGGTCGGAAAGGAGGTCGTTCGTGAATTCCCGCCCGGTCTGGAATCCTGTGAGGAGCGTGTAGTCGCCCAAAAAGCCGTTGTCGCCCATGCCGAACTGCCAGACCATGCTGTTCGCCTTGGCCATTGCGTTTCGGAAATCGGAGGCGACGCCGTTGGAAGTTACCCCGCATTTCAGTTTTTCTGCAACGTACCCCGCAAGGGAGACCTTAATGTCTGCAAGAAGCATATCGCGGTTGTGCGTGTGCCATTCCTCGCGGGGCTGATGATGAACGACACCCAACGCCCCGCCCCTTGCGATGATCGACGCTTTAAAAACATCGTCGGTGGGGTGGAGGAGATAGAGGGTCACGAGGTGGCCGCTTTCGTGGTAGGCGGTCATTCTCCGCTCCTGCTCCGTCATATGAACGCGGTGCTTGAGTCCCATGTCGATCCGCTCCATCGACTCACTTAAGTCTTTGTATTCAACAATGTCTTTTCCTTTGCGGGTGGCGATGAGGGCGGCTTCCTTGATGATGCTTTCAATGTCCGCGGGGCTTTTGTAGACGCTCTTTCTGGCGAGGCGCCCGATGTCGATGGACGGATCATATTTCACTTTTTGGAGATAATATTGAAAGAGTTTTTCCCGTTCTACAAGATTCGGGCGGTCGATAAAGATCTTCCGGTCAAACCGTCCGGGACGGAGGAGCGCCGGATCCAACACGCCTTCCGCAGCGTTGGTCGCCCCGATCACAATAATGTTGGCGTCTTTTTCGTTGAGGCCATCCATTTCAACGAGGAGTTGGTTTTGGGTGGTGTTCGTTTCCTGCGCGCCCCCCATAAAGCTGAACGTCCGCGTGCGCCCGATCGCATCAAGCTCATCGATGAAAAGAATGCAAGCACCATATCCGTACGCATAGGTCCGCGCCTTGTTAAAGAGTTTCCGGACGCGCGAAGCCCCGACACCGACGAAGATCTCGTTGAATTCGCTCGCCGCCATGGAAATGAAAGGAATCCCCGCTTCCGTCGCAATGGCTTTGGCGAGATAGGTTTTCCCACACCCGGGAGGACCGACGAGGAGAAGTCCCCGGATGATCTTTCCTCCAATTTTTTTGAGCCGCGCCCGGTCCGTGATCAGCTGGACGACTTCCGCCGACTCCTGTTTGGCTTCTTCCATCCCGATGACATCACTCCATTTGATATCCACCATCGCCCCTTTGATGGGGTTTCTCCCGATGTTGGCCAGACCGCTTCCGAAACCAATGAGATACATGAAGACAAAAACAGCGGCGCTGATTCCGGAAAGAAGGACGCTGATCGGTAGTTGCGCAAGGGTCATGTGCCGGTAAAAGGACTCTAGGGAGTAAAGTCCCCAGACAGAAAGGGCGAGGAGAATGGTAATAGAGAGGATGATAATCAGTTTCATCCGGTGCATCATAAAGAAAAGACGCACCCGGTGTCCTTTAATGACATTGGGTTTTGGCATGACGTTCTCCTGATTCAATAGTGCAACATAAAATTTGCTATATCTGTAACAGTATATCATACCTTTAGTTAAATGTCAATGAAGCCACCCTTTACATCAAAAAGATGTAAAGGGTTGTCTGAATTGATCTCGAGCGCAGCGAGAGATCTTGATGGGAAGATCCCTCTCCCGCTCTTTTGGCTATATCTTCATATCTTGCCAAAAGGGCGGGATCAATTCGCACTTACAACTTATGTTCACTATGTTCCATAAGTTGTGTGCTCATTGACAAAAAGAACAATTCATGGTAGAATTAAGGAAATTAGGTGCAACACCTATTGGTGCAAGAGGTTAAGTAGATGAAGGCCGATGAAAGAAAGCCACTTGGGCTTCTCCTCTTGGGGTTTATATCCATTCTCCTTTTGGCCAGTTTCTCCCTCGAGGATTCCCCGGTGGCGAGTAAACCCATAGCCTCTTTTTCCCGGACCGACAGTAAGTTTTTGAACTTGCAGACCGTGGGGATCTTTCATCCCTTAACCGATGAATACCTGAGGCAACAGACGAAAGAGCTTCCCTATGATATTTCAGAGGCACCCTCGGAGCCGGAAAGACCGAAGGTTTTTGAACAGGTCTCGCCCTTAGAGCTCGCGCTTCTCTCCGAAAAAGAAAGTTCCTCCCCCCGGAAGAAAAAGATGCGCCAACTCCCCATGGGTGACTTCGAGGACGGCAATGGCTGGAAGCCTTTATCCGAAGAGGCAAGGCAAACGCGAGAAAGGGAACTGGCCGAGAAAGCCCTTGAAATGGGAGTGGAACTGGCCGATTCTCTTTACATGCCGTATTTTTCCGACGGCATCCTCTGGACGACCCAGCGGTTCAATGCTTACCGGCATTATCTCGCCGACCAATACCGTCTCCATCTGAAAGTTTCAGGGGAGGACGCCGCCGTCACTTACAAGGTGAAGTATTAGAAATAAGAGGAGTGATCATGTGGCCATCCGATTCGGGACCTCCGGCTGGAGGGCTGTGATTGGGGAGGACTTCACGTTTGATCGCCTCTCTCTTGTTGTTCAGGCCATTGCCAATATCCTCCGAAAAGAGGGACCCCTTTCAAGAGGGGTCGTCGTCGGATACGACACGCGCTTTCTTTCAAAAGAGTTCGCAGAAGAGGCCTCCCGCGTTCTTTCTGCTCGTCGCATTCCTGTGTTTCTCGCCTCACGAGACGTCCCGACCCCCTGTATTTCTTTTACAATCCTCCACCGAAAATCCCTCGGAGGGATTAATATTAGCGCAAGCCATAATCCACCGGAGTATAACGGAATTAAATTTTCTCCCGCCTACGGAGGCCCTGCCGGCGTCCTTGTCACTACGAAGATCGAAAAAGAAATTCAAAAGCTTCTCTCGAATGGGAAAACGCGTCCTCCCCAAGAAAGCACCTCTGCAAAAATCCATTCCTTTGATCCCGCCCCTCCTTATCTTGCGCATCTCGCTTCTCTTCTCAGGACCCGCGTTCTCAAAAAGGCGCGTTTGACCTTTGTGGTCGATTGTCTGAACGGAACAAGCCGGGGATATCTCGACCATTTCTTGAAAGACCATGCGGGGCGGATTTCCGTTTTACGGAATACCCTCGACCCAACATTCGGAGGGAAGCGGCCCGATCCCGTTGGAGAAAATCTTTCTGGACTGATCCGGGAGGTACGAAAGACAAAAGCGCATTTAGGACTTGCCACGGATGGCGACGCAGACCGGTTTGGCATCGTGGACCGCGGGGGCTATTTTATTTCGCCGAATGATGTCATCAGTCTCCTGTTGGAATATCTGATTGAAACCCGTCCCCGCGCCGCAAAGGTTGCCCGGAGCCTCGCAACGACGCACCGCCTCGATTGTATCGCAGAGGCCCATGGGATGGAAGTGGTCGAAACGCCGGTTGGGTTCAAATATCTCGGAGAAATCCTCGCCGGGGGAGAATGCCTTCTGGGCGCCGAGGAATCCGCAGGACTCTCGATCCAGCATCATATCCCTGAAAAGGACGGGATTCTTGCGTGTCTTTTGGTTGCGGAGATGGTCGCCTCCCGGAGAAAAAGTCTTCGGGAGATGCTCAAGCATCTCGCCCGAACCTATGGCCCTTTTTATTCGACCCGTATCGACCTAACGCTCACGGAATCCAGAAAGGCGAAGCTTTTGTCGCATCTTGCAAAAGAGACACCGGATGCTCTCGGCCGCTTCAAGGTCTTAAGATGCAGCCGTCTGGACGGATTTAAGTTTTATCTTGAAAAAGAGGGCTGGGTGCTCTTGCGTCCTTCGGGGACGGAGCCTCTTGTGCGGTGTTATGTGGAAGCCCGTTCGCGGAAAGATCTTCTGTCTATTCAAAAGGGAGCCGAAACGCTTCTCCGTAAGATCTGATTTTCTTGACAACTTCTTGAACAGTCGGTATCGTGTATCCTATGTCTCAAATTCGCGCAACGATCAAACAAATTCATGCACGGGAAATTCTCGATTCCCGCGGGAATCCCACTATCGAAGTGGACGTTCTGCTTTCAAACGGCCATCTCGGCCGCGCCGCCGTACCGAGCGGCGCCTCCAAAGGGGAACATGAGGCGCTTGAACTGAGAGACGGGATCCAAGAACGTTATTCAGGCCAAGGCGTTCAGCAGGCGGTTCGGAATGTGAATCAGACCATCGCCCGGGCACTACGCGGAAAACGGGTAATTCCTCAAGAAGACATCGACCACCTTCTTCTTTCTTTAGATGGGACGGATAATAAACGGGTTTTGGGGGCGAATAGCCTCTTGGGAGTTTCACTCGCCTGCGCCAAGGCCGCCGCGGAGGCCTCGGGGGTTCCTCTTTACCGATATCTCGGAGGCGTCAAGGCAAAGGTGTTGCCCATTCCCCTTATGAATATCTTAAACGGCGGTCAGCATGCCGACAATAACGTGGATCTCCAGGAATTTATGATCGTCCCCGTCGGCGCCCCCACCTTTTCAGAAGCGCTCCGGTGGGGAGCTGAGGTTTTCCATCGCCTCAAATCAATTCTGAAGGAAAAAAGACTTTCTACCGCCGTCGGCGACGAAGGAGGCTTTGCGCCAAACCTTGCCTCAAACGAAGAAGCGCTCAAACTGATTCTTGCAGCAATTGAAAAAGCGGGTTACCGCCCCGGGGAAGAGATTGCAATCGCCCTCGATCCTGCGTCAACGAGTTTTTATGAAGAGGGAAGTTATCTTCTGAAGGGGGAGGGGGGTTCACTCAAATCGGCGGATGCGATGATTGCGCTCTATGAAAATTGGATGCAGGATTACCCGATCCTTTCGATTGAGGATGGCCTGGCCGAAGATGATTGGGAAGGATGGAAACGTTTAACCGATCGGCTCGGGAAAAGGGTACAACTCGTCGGGGATGATCTCTTTGTGACCAATGTGAAACGTCTCCGCCGAGGGATCGAGAGGGGGGTTGCAAACTCCATCTTGATCAAGGTGAATCAGATCGGGACGCTCACCGAGACGCTTGAGACGATGGCGCTTGCCAAAAAGCACGGCTATACCACAGTGATTTCCCACCGCTCGGGGGAAACGGAAGACACAACCATTGCGCATCTTGCCGTCGCCACAAACGCCGGCCAAATTAAGACAGGGTCGTTGTGCCGCAGTGAGCGAGTTGCGAAATACAATGAACTGTTACGGATTGAAGAGGATCTTTCGAAACGGGCCACATACGGAGGGCTCCTTTGGCAAAAAGACGGATTCGTCCATGGATGATCGTCCTCATCGGAGCGGTCGTCATTTATCTTCCGGGACTCATTGAACTTCAGGAACTCCGCTCCAAACGGGAGGAACTTCGCTCGGAGGTGAAACGGCTTAGAACGGAAAATGCCTCTCTGACGAAAGAAAAGGAGCTTCTCAAGCAGGATGTCGGCTATATGGAAAAAGTGGCCCGCCGGAAAATGGGCGTTGTCCGGAAAGGCGAAATCCCCTACAAAGTGATTGTGGAAGAAAAACCTCGTTAAAATCCTCGTGTACCACCCCTCCAACTCATTGACATTCTTCTTTCTCTTCTATATACTATAAGAACACTTCGACGCGGGGTGGAGCAGTCTGGTAGCTCGTTGGGCTCAAGATGGACACCAAGCTCAAGTCAGACATAGCAGAGTCCGCTGTTGTAACGGAGCTTCTTAAAAGGGGCTTCAGGGTATTGAAGCCTGTAGGAGATCGGTTGCCTTATGACTTGGCAGTCGACCTCGAAGGGAAGCTTCTCAAAATACAAGTGAAGAGCGCTTGGCTCCAAAAAGGTGCCTACACCATAGACACCCGAAGGACAAAAACCAATCGCCGTCACATGTTGAGGGAACGTTACAAAGACGGCGATTTTGATTTTGCTATTCTGTACATCGATGACCTCCACGTATTCTACGTGATGCCGGCATCTATATTTTCCACTTATAAAAGTGGAATTAGTCTTGTTGAAGGTTCAACGAGACAAAGGAAGCCGAAATCAGCAGAATATCGGGAGCGTTGGGGCTTGTTGTCCGAGTGGGCTACTCAGCCGGTAACGGTTGAGCGACTCCTGTCAAATTCGGTGGAGCCTAAAGCGACCGGTTTTCAGGTTGCTAAGGTAATACCGAGCCAAGCCCCCGCCGCTTTGCTTCGCTTTGCGAAACAAAGCGAAACAGCGGGGGAAGGTGTAGAGACTAAACGGCAGGTACCCACCGCACTGGTTAGTGGGTAAAGATATAGTCCAGACTACGAACCCAGCACTAATTTTTACTTCGAAAAATTAGTGCTGGGACAGCGAAAGCTGGAGTAGTACGCATAACCCAAAGGTCAGAGGTTCAAATCCTCTCCCCGCCACCACTCTACTTCGCCCAAGAATTTTCATTCTTGGGCTACGTAGGAGTTGATGGGGATAAGGTTCTACGAAGCTGAGTGCGAAAGCAACTCAGCGGAGTAGACCTCTCCCCGCCACCACTCTACTTCGCCCAAGAATTTTCATTCTTGGGCTACGTTAGGAGTTGATGGGGATAAGGTTCTACGAAGCTGAGTGCGAAAGCAACTCAGCGGAGTAGACCTCTCCCCGCCACCAACTTCATTCTAAAAGAGTTGCAGCAATCTGCTGCAACTCTTTTTTAAAGTGATATCATGGTCACTGGAGGACAAATGGAAGAGATTGAGGAGGCGAAAACAAAGTTTCTGGAGTTGGTAAAAGAGATCGATCCGGAAGTCAAATGTGTCATTCCGGAGAGACCCAGCAATTTTACTTTCCTGATCTCCTTTGGAAAGGGGAATTCGAAGAAGTATGTCGGCTTTCCGGAAGACGACCTTCTCGATTTTTTTGAAGGGATGAGGGTCGAAGAAATCCGACAGAAGGTTGCTCAGATCATCTCGGAACTTTAATTTTACCCCGATTTAACATCCTGTTAATCTTTTTGAAATGTGGCTGTCTGAAAATGGCTCCAGCAGAAATCCCTCGCACTAAATGAGAGAACATGGTTACTCGGGATCAATTCGGCCAGACGACTTACATCGCCCTGACGGACTCCGTAAGTCGTGGCCTCATTGAGGAGGTGATCGAATGAACCGTTTTCAGAAGGCTATGGGATGTGGGTTGGTCTTTTCCTTTTTATTCTTAAACATTGCCTGGGCGGACCAAGGCTTTGATGAAGAGGGGGAACGCCAAGAGCGGGAAGCGCTTCGCGCAGAGATCCGGGCGCTCCAGGGGCGCCTTTCAGAACTTGAAAGCCGGCTTGATAAGGCCGAGAAAAAAGTCAGTGAAGGCCCCATCCTTCCGCCGGAGCGCTACAAAGTCCCCGAATATCTGCATGACCTCACCATCAGCGGTATGGTCGTGACTTCCGCCAATTACAATGCCAACGAACCGAATAACCGTTTAAATACCCTGCATCAATTTGACTCTCAAGCGAACAGTTTCATGATCGATGAGGCGCAGCTTATCTTTCACAAGCACCCTGAGGAGGGAATCGGATTTCGGACCGATTTCATCGTCGGCGAAATTGCCCAGTCGATCGGTTCAAACGGAACCTTGACGACCGACGACATCGACCTCGAACAGGCGTATGTAAATTACCGCGCCTCGGTGTATGACCGGCCGCTGGATATCTGGTTCGGGAAATATGTGACTCTTGCGGGGGCGGAGGTCATCGAGGATCCTTCAAATTACAACTGGAATGCGACCCACTCCTTCATGTTCTATTATTCGATTCCTTTTACCCATACCGGTGTACGAGCAAGCTATGCCGCGACAGACTGGTTGACCGCGATTCTCGGCGTCAATAACGGGTGGGACGCGGAACAGGATAATAACGACGCAAAAACCCTTGAAGCAGGGATTTCCCTGACGCCGTATGAGTGGCTTACGTGGTTTACCTCTTTTTATTACGGCGCAGAGCAGAGCGGCGATGAAGGGTCTCAGCGGACACTGGTGAGTAATGTCCTTACCCTAAAACCCTCTGAAGTACTGACACTAATGGTGAATGGCGACTACGGTTTTGAAGAGGATGCCGTCAGTCCGCGCGTTAACGGAGCATGGTACGGCCTCGCCGGTTACGCCCGTTACATGATGAATGAGAAGTGGGGGCTTTCGACACGCGCCGAATATTTCAACGATAATGACGGTGTACGCACGGCAACGGCGAACGGCATTTCAGCCCGCACCACCCAGGAACTTTGGGAATGGACCCTGACCACCGACTACGCCCTTTACCCTGGTCTTGTGGGGCGTTTGGAATACCGGTATGATTATTCAAATGCCGATGTCTTTCAAGATAACAAGGCAGATAAAACGCATTCCCAGAATCTTGTGACCCTCCAGTTCCTCTACGCCTTCTAATCTTGCACTTCTTTTCAGATTATAGTAGGATGAAACATGTCTGCATAAGGAGGTTTGGATGGGACTTACCTGGGACGAAACACAGGACATTGCCGAGAAACTCCTCGAAGAGCACCCGGACGTCGATCCACTCACAGTCCGTTTTACGGACCTCCACCAATGGGTGACGGAGCTTGAGGATTTCAGCGATGACCCCAAACGGTCCAACGAAGGGGTCCTCGAAGCGATCCAGATGGCTTGGCACGAACTGACCCTATAAGGGAGATGCATCCCGGTGTCGACTCGCTGTGTCATCATTATCGGATCCGGTTCTGCAGGACTGACCGCCGCCATTTATGCGGCGCGCGCGAATCTCTCCCCACTTCTTTTCGAAGGCCCCCTCACCGGCGGGCAACTTTCCCTGACCACGATGGTTGAAAATTATCCCGGTTTCCCGGATGGGATTATGGGGCCGGAACTGATGGAGTTGACCAAACGCCAGGCGCTTCGGTTTGGGACGGAAATCCTCTCAAAATTTGTGACGCGCTGCGACCTTTCAAGACGGCCGTTTCGCGTAGAGTCCGAGAAGACCTCTTTTGAGGCAGAAGCAGTCATCCTCGCGACGGGGGCTTCAAGCCGGATGCTCGGGCTTCCGGCCGAAAAAATTCTTCTGGGACATGGTGTTTCCACCTGCGCTACCTGCGACGGGTTTTTCTTCAAAGAAAAAGAGATCATCGTCGTCGGGGGCGGCGATTCCGCCATGGAAGAGGCCATATTCCTGACGAAATTTGCGAAAAAGGTGAGTGTGATTCACCGACGGGATAAACTCCGTGCCTCAAAAATTATGCAGGAACGCGCCTTCAAAAACCCCAAGATTGAATTGATCTGGGATAGCGTCGTGGAAGATATTCTGGATCCCGCCTCCCAGAAAGTCACTACGGTGAAACTCAAACATGTCAAAACAGGGAAAGTCACGGCAAAATTGTGCGAAGGGGTTTTTCTTGCGATCGGACACGAACCGAATACACAACTTTTTCAGGGGCAAATTGAACTCGATCCCAAAGGATATATTGTGACCAAGGAAAGGACACAGACGTCTCGCCCGGGGGTTTTTGCCTGTGGCGACTGCGTGGACCACATTTATAAGCAGGCGATTACAGCAGCGGGGATGGGTTGTATGGCGGCGATGGATGCCGAGAAGTTCCTCGAGGCGAATTCCATGAGCCCTTGACATAAAAATGTCAAGGGCTCATGGATCCCGAGGGCAATCCTTCGACTTTGCTCAGGATGGTTCGAAGGATGGTTGAGCGCAGTCGAACCACAGCCCGAGGGATCTCATCAGATTCCCTACCAGTAGGTACATAACCTATCGTGTTAATTAGAGTTAACGTCTATTTGAAAAAGCGCTTTTTCATTGACGATTCTTTAAACCTTTAGTAAAATAAATTATTTGGGATACTGATCGACATGATAGACCGTTATACACTTCCTAAAATGGGGCATCTTTGGTCGGAAGACCACCGCTACGAAGTGATGTTAGAGGTGGAACTCCTTTCCTGTGAAGCACTTGCGAAACTCGGGAAGATTCCAAAAAGTGCGCCCCGCGAGATCCGGAGAAAGGTCTCCTTTGACCCTGACCGAATTCGGGAGATCGAAAAAAAGACACGGCACGACCTCCTCGCCTTTGTCCTGAACCTTCAGGACTCTGTCGGTGATTTGGGCCGTTACATTCATATGGGGCTCACTTCAAGCGATGTTTTAGACACGTCCCTTGCGGTGCTTCTCCGGGAATCCGCCGACCTCTTAATTTCGGATATGAAAACATTCCTTTCCCGCCTCCGGCGGAAGGCCAACCAGTATAAATGGACTCCTTGCATCGGCCGGAGCCACGGGGTGCATGCGGAGCCGATTACTTTCGGACTGAAGCTCGCCGTTTTTTATGATGAGGCGAAGCGGAATCTTGAACGGCTCGAGCGGGCGAAAGAGACCATTTCCGTCGGGAAAATCTCCGGGGCGGTCGGAACGTATGCCCATATTGATCCCTTTGTCGAGAGGTATGTCTGCAGCAAACTCCGGCTGACTCCCGCGCGGATTTCGACCCAGATTGTTCAGCGGGACCATCATGCGGAATTTGTAACGACCCTTGCCCTCGTCGGCGCTTCCCTTGAAAAGCTGGCGACGGAGATACGGCATCTCCAGCGGACGGAAGTGCTCGAAGCGGAGGAATATTTTCATGAGGGTCAAAAAGGATCGAGTGCCATGCCTCACAAACGGAACCCTGTCCGGTGCGAGCGGCTTGCGGGGATGGCGAGACTTCTGCGCGGCTATGCGCAGGTCGCTCTTGAAAATGTAACCCTCTGGCATGAGCGGGACATCAGTCACTCGTCGGCGGAGCGGGTGATTCTTCCCGATGCAACGACCCTTTTGGACTACATGTTGAATGAAGCCAGCGAAATTATGCGGGACCTTCTGGTCTACCCGGAGACGATGATGAAAAATATCGGTGCGACGCGCGGGCTCATCTTTTCGCAGCGCCTTCTTCTGACACTCATAGACAAAGGACTTTCCCGGTCGGAGGCGTATGACCGTGTTCAGCACCTTTCGATGAAGGCGTGGAAGGACGGGCGCGATTTCAAAGAAACGCTCCTTGCGGATGGGGAGATCTTTCAATACTTGACCTCTCAAGAGATCGAGGATTGTTTTGACGTGAAGTATCATATGCGGCACACAGACCGGATTTTTAAGAAGGTGGGCTTGTGAGGTGTACGGTGTACGGTGTACGGTTTACGGTGTACGGTAAACCCCGTTAGAGATTTATCTCTAAACGGGGTAAACCGGTGCAAGGAGTTTACATGAAGAAATTGAAGATGATTTATGAAGGGAAAGCCAAGAAACTCTATGAGACCGACGACCCGGATCTTTTGATCCAGGAATTCAAGGATGACGCCACCGCTTTTAACGCCCAGAAGCGGGGGACGATTCAGCAGAAAGGAATTGTCAATAACGCGATCTCGGCAAAGGTTTTTGAACTCCTTGAGTCCAAAAAAATCCCGACCCACTTCATCCGTCTGTTGAATGAGCGCGATATGCTGGTCAAGCGGCTCGAGATTATCCCGATCGAAATGACCGTCCGCAATATCACCGCCGGGGGGATGGCAAAACTTCTGGGGATTGCCGAAGGGATCAAGCTCGATTTTCCGGTCCTTGAATACCATTACAAGCGGGATGATTTGGGGGATCCTCTTTTTAATGAGTACCATATTTTTACCCTGAAGCTCGCCACCCGTGAGGAGCTTCAAATGATCAACGAGTACTCGCTTCGCATCAATCAGATCCTCATCGATTTTTTCAAAGGAAAAAATTTGGACCTCGTCGACTTTAAACTGGAGTTCGGACGGCACAAAGGAAAAATGCTTCTCGGTGACGAATTTTCGCCGGATACGTCCCGTCTCTGGGAAAGGACGACCGGCGAGAAAATGGACAAGGACCGTTTCCGGAGAGATCTTGGCGGCGTAGAGGAAGCGTATCAGGAAGTATATCGACGGGTGGTAAATGAAACACAGACTTACGGAGCGAAGCGCTCGTAAGTCTGTGGTTGAATTTACCCCCCTTCTTGCATTCTGCAAGAATGCAGGGGGGTTCAATTCGGGCCTATGACTTAAGTCGTCCGGCAAGGACTCCATAAGTCAAGCCCTCATTGAAGGAGGTGGTCAAATGAGTTGGGTACTGGTTTTGATTGCAATCGGGCTTCTCATGGGGACTGTTCTCACGACCGTGGCGCGGCAGAAACAAGATACAACACCCTATACGGTAGCCAGCATTGTTTTAATTATCCTTTTGATCCTTGGCCGGTCGGTGCGCGTCGTGCCGGCGGGGCATGTCGGCGTGATTGATTTCTTCGGAAAGGTGAGTCCACGGACGCTTTCAAGCGGAATCAATCTCGTCAACCCCTTAGCGAGGGTGATCTCTTTCTCGATACAGACTCAAGAAGACAAGGAGACGATGAGTGTCCCCTCCAAAGAGGGGTTGAATGTGGCGCTTGAGATTTCTATTTTGTATCGCCTCAAGTCCGAAAAAGCCGCAGAAATTTACCGCACCGTCGGGAGAGATTACGTAAATGTTGTCCTGATTCCCCAGTCCCGCTCTGTGGCAAGAGATGTGACGGTGGCGAATGAAGCCAAGGCGCTCTACACTTCGGAACGGGAGGTGATCGCACAGAAGTTCCACGACTATCTTCAGCAGCATGTCACAGAGAGAGGTATTATGATTGAAAGCATCCTTCTGCGAAGCATTACGCTTCCTCCGATGGTGAGTCAGGCGATTGAGCAGAAGCTGAAGGCGGAACAGGATGCGGAGCGGATGAAATTTGTCCTCCAGAAGGAACAGCAGGAAGCGGAGCGGAAACGGGTGGAGGCGGCGGGGATCCGGGATGCCCAGACAATCATCAATCAGAGTCTGACCAGTCAGTACCTCCATTATCTCTGGATCAATACGCTTAATCAAAATCCGAATGTGATCTATGTGGCGACGGAGGCGAACATGCCGCTTTTCAGGGCGATCAATCCCGACGAGGAATTGGCCCGCAAAAAACCGCTCTCGCCGGAAAAGGAAAGATGAAACGTCACTACCATGTCAAAGTGCATGTGCGGCTCAAAAAAGGGGTCCTCGACCCTCAGGGGATGACGGTCAAACAGGCCCTTGAGACGATGGGGTACCGCGGCGTCCAAGACGTGCGGCTCGGCAAGCTCGTTGAAATCGATGTCGACGGAAAAACGAAAAGCACCGTTCAGAAGGAAGTGAAGGAAATGAGCGAAAAACTCCTTTCAAACCCCACCATTGAAGAATTTTATTATGAGATTGAGGAAACATGAAAGAACGGTTCGTGACACAGTTTCTGCAAAGCATCACCTCACCCCGGTTCTATCAAGAAATCGGCTCCCGCCGTGTCTCAGACGGTGTCAGGTATTTTTCCTTCCTGATTCTATTGGTCACTGCGCTTCTTTCGGTCCGCTTTACTTCTGATATTTTTAAGGGGCTCGCCTCCTTTGAAACATGGTCGAAGGAGCATCTTCCCGAAATTGTGATTGAAAAAGGGAAGGTCTTCGTCGATGTCCCCCAGCCCTGGCAGAGAGAAGAGGGGGGTTTTGTGATAGTCATTGACACGACGGGAAAAACTCATGAACTCGATGAGAAATATCCTCAAGGTGTCCTCCTGAGTCAAAATCGGATCCTCCTCAAACGGAGTCCTTATGAGAGCCGTCACTATGATCTCTCCAAAATCGATTCTTTCCGCTTGAATCCGACGACCATCCAGAGTTGGCGCAAGGTCAGTCAATGGGTGATTCCTCCGCTTTTGTCGCTGTTTCTGTTTGTCTATTTTTGGGTCGGAAAATTTTCTCAGATCGTCTTCTTTAGCGGGGTTAGCCTTCTGACCAATTGGGTTTCGAAACGGGGACTTCCTTATGGGACCCTTTTAACCATTGGAATGTATGCGATCACGCCGCCCTTGCTTCTGTTCTGCGTCGTCGCGCTCCTGGGGGCGCAGGTCCGCTTTTTCGACATGATTTATCTTTCGAGTTATGCAGCACTCTTGGTGACGGCGGTGTTACAATGCCATCCGAGAACAGATGAAATGGTGGAGAACTCGTGAAGAGGACACTCGGCGTGGTTGTTTTTCCAGGATCTAGCTGTGATGAAGACTGCCGATATGTTCTGGAGGAAGTCATGGGTCAGAAGGTCCGGAGGGTCTGGCATAAAGAGCGG
>Ga0105164_10001011_pt1 | contig 18318 bp, 15 predicted proteins | sample VDWuncwatermetaG_FD_89674 | JGI IMG/M metagenome (GOLD analysis project Ga0105164, IMG submission 89674) | Wastewater microbial communities from Netherlands to study Microbial Dark Matter (Phase II) - VDW unchlorinated drinking water | ecosystem: Environmental > Aquatic > Freshwater > Drinking...
GGTTAAAAGGCAAATTGCTTTTTTTACCCTCGGTAAAAAGCGAAAATCCCTCCAGTTAGTAACATATTTCCTATCACCGGGGTACCTATTGATCACACCGTCACGATCAAGAAAAATAGCTTTCATTCTCTTTTACCCATGCACTTAGTTTCCTTAACCCTTCTTTTACCGGAGTTTTAATTTTCCAATTAAGTGAATTTTGCAGTTTTGTGGTATCGGTAACGTAAACCTTCTGATCAGAAGGCCTCCAACCGGAAAATTTAACTTTCGGGCTCTTCCCGGTCAAAATTTTTAACTCTTCAAGAAATTCCAACAGAGAGATAGTGTTATCCGCTCCACCCCCAATATTAAAAAGCCCCCGTTCCAGATCGCTGTTGATAAAACGGTTAAAAGCATCAACTAAATCATCAGCATAAAGCATATCACGCACCTGCTTACCATTTCCGTAAATAGTAATCGGTTTATTAAAGAGTGCGGCGATAATGAACCAGGCTACCCAACCCTGGTCCTCAAAACCAAATTGCCGGGTGCCGTACGTACACGACATTCTAAACACCGCGGTTTTCATTTTATAGATATAGCTGTATTCCTGCACATATAAATCACCGACGAGTTTAGAAACCCCATATGGCGTATGTCCGGTTAAGTCGGTAAGCATATTCTCCGCTACTCCCTTAACCCCTTTAAAGCAATATCTTTTTTCCAGTTCCTCTAAAGGAATTTTGTCCACATTCTCGCCATAAACTTTATTAGTTGAGCAATAAACAACTATTGTTTCTTTAGATTTTTTACGTACTGCCTCTAAAGCATTCAAGGTACCAAAGGCATTGATACTAAAATCTTCCTTAGGGCTACGTACGCTTGAAGGCACGCCGGGTTGTCCTGCAGTATGGATCAATACATCTACCCCGCGGCCAACCGCCTTTGCCAGATCTTTATCATTACGCACATCCCCTTTTATGCGTTCAATATTCTTGAATTGTTTCAGATAGTTCCAGTTAAATTCTACTGATGCCTTTTCGTATCCAAAAATCTGCGAACGCATCAAATTATCCAGAACTATGACTTTATTTTTAGGATTACTCGCTGCGAAAAACTCTGCAGCGTGACTCCCGACCATTCCAGCCCCTCCCGTAATCAATACTCTCACTTTGTCTCCTTTTTTGATCTCGCCATTTCGCGATATTTTAAGTAACTCAAAAACTGATAGAATCCGGCAAAAAAAGCAATAATAAAACCAAAAAATCCGTCTTTATAGCCTTTTCTCACGAAGTAGGTGCGAATAAAACGGTCAAGGGTACGATAAAAAAACCTACCAAAACGCATGGGTTTATTTTGGCCAAGCCACTTCTGAGCCTCCCTAGTAGTCTGATTATTCAGTTTATTGAGAAAATCTTCGATATTTTTGTATGAGAAATGGATAATATCCGATTGCAAGTGCCCACAGGGATCATCCATAAAAGCGCGCGGATGAACAGAGACTTCTTCATAGCGGAATTTATCTTTACGAAAAAGCCGCAGTTGCGGACTAGGATACCATCCGCCGAATTTCACCCAATAATCACCAATATAGTTTCTGCGAGGAATAGTAAAACCATTACAGTCTGTATGGCGGCTTAAGATCTCCTTAATCTCATCCTGTAACTCACCAGTAACCCGCTCGTCAGCATCCAGGCTTAAAACCCATAAATTCTTTGCCTGCGCATAGGCAAAATTTCTCTGCCGGCCTTCATTATCCATTTTCTTGATAATAATCTTCTGCGTGTACTGGCTTGCGATATCAACTGTTTGGTCCGTGCTCTCATCATCAATCAGGATAATTTCATTTGCCCATCCAGCAACCGATTCCAAGCAATCCTTGATATTTCTTTCTTCGTTTTTGGTTAAAATTACCACCGATAAATTTATCATCGAAAGAACTCCTTAATTGAATGAATAATATAGTCCATCTGTGCTTTTGTGAGATCCGGATGCACAGGAATTGCCAAAACTTCTTTTGCCGCCCTCTCTGATTCAGGAAAATCACCTTTTTTATACCCTAAATATCCGAAACATTTCTGCAGATGTAAGGGAATCGTGTAATAGATCCTTGATTCTATGCCTCTAGAATTAAGATAATCATTTAACCGTATATTCGAGGATTTTAGGCGCAAGACATATTGATGATAAATATGCGTATTGTGTTTTGCGACAAAAGGGGTTATTAAAGGCAAATTCAATAAATGTCGAGAAAAATAATTGGCATTAGCCTGTCTTCGTTTATTCCATTGATCCAGGTATTTTAATTTCACCTGTAAAACTGCCGCCTGAATTACATCCAACCGATGATTATACCCAATGACTACATGATGATACCTTCTCTTATTCCCCTGGTTCCTGAGAATTTTTAGTTTATCCGCCAAAGACCTTAGATTGGTCAAAATAATTCCAGCATCGCCAAAGGCACCGAGATTTTTACTCTGGAAAAAACTTACTGCCCCGCAATCACCAAAAGTTCCAGTTTTTTTCCCTTTATATAAGGCTCCAAAAGCCTGCGCATTATCTTCGATGAGTTTTAATTTAAAACGCCGGGAAATTTTTAAAATACTCTCCATATCAGCGCTTTGGCCGTATAGATGCACGGGAACCGCTGCTTTGATCTTAAGATGTTTTTTATTTTTCAAAACTTCTTCAACGCTTAAAGGAGAAATATTATATGTCAATGGGTCAATATCCGTAAAAATCGGAATTGCGCCGATACTAGCAATTGCACTAGCTGTAGCATAATAAGTGAAAGCCGGGCATAAAACCCCGTCACCGGGCCCAATACCTAACGCCAACAAAGATAACCTAATCGCATCTGTGCCATTAGAAACCCCAACTGCAAATTTACAATTGGAATAGCGACTGACTGCATCCTCCAATTCATCAATCTGGTGCCCAAAAACAAAATTCGCCTGGTCAACCACTTCTTTTATTGCCGCGTCGATTTCTTTACGTATAGGCGCAATCTGTTTCTTTAGATCTAAAATCTTATCTTTTCCAAGACTCTCTCCTATTTTTTTACACTTAACAAAAATGATACTGCCTCAAAAGCGCTCTTAGCATCGATTTTTTCTAAACAGGCTCTTCCAGATTTACACTCAGAAAGCCGGAAATTATGATAGCAAGGAATACAATCCAAGTTATTTTTAAGTACGATATGCCTCTCTTTATCTTCCGGATAAGGCCCATACACTTTATCATCAACCGGGCCAAAAAAGGAAACTGTTTTCTTCTTAAGGGCTACGGCAATATGTAACGGCCCGCCATCATTAGTGATTAAGATCTGTGTTGAATCAATCAGTGCTACAAGTTGCGCTAAATCTGATTTACCAATTAGATCTACCGCTTTATGTTGCATAGAATTCGTAATAGTTTCGGCGATTGGCCGTTCAGAGCTATCTCCTAAAAGTAATATTTTCGCGGCAAATTTTTCAATTAGTAAATCTGCCAATTGAGCATAGTTTTTTGCCGGCCAATGCTTCAATCCGGCATCACTTCCCCAACTTGCCCCTGCTCCCGGATCCATACCTATCAAAAGATCACCGTCACTAATACCTGATTCTGCAAGGATTTTTTTTACGGAAATTCTTGATCCCTGCTGGATACCAACTTCTAAATCGAATTTTTTTGGCTCCAGGTTGATTAACCTTAACAGATCGAGGTAATATTCTACCGCGTGTTTTTCTGAATATCCAGTCAATTCAATTCTTTTCGTCAAAAATCTGCCCCGGTTCTTATAATTAAACCCGATACGCTCCTTGATTCCGCATAATTTTGCTACCAGCCCGTAACGATGGTCCAAGGAAAAATCTATTGCTAAATTAAATTTTTCCTTTTTTAAAGCTAAAAATAGATCCAGGGATTGCTTGATCCCTTTTAATTTAGAATTCCGGTAGGCCTTTTTAATATCACCCCGGGAAGAAGGGAAAATTTTATCAATTTCGGGGATATTTTGCAAGAGATCTTTTACTCGTTTGTTACACCAGTAACCAATAAAACTATCATTATAATTAAGCTTAAGATTCTTAATTAGAGGAGTAGTAAATAAACAATCGCCTATTCCAAACGGATTAATTATGAGAATTTTTTTCACAGTAGTTTAGATAATTTTTTATTTTTTAAGCTTTCTACGAGTTTTTTAACGTCTTGTGTTTTATCTTTTGCACAAATTAGTAAAGCATCTTTAGTGCCAACAATAATCAGGTCCTTTAGTCCTATAGTAGCTAAAAACCGGCTTCCTGGCAATGCAAGGATATTAGTACTGCCGATATCAATAGTATCTCCTCTGATACAATTGCCTTGTTCGTCTTTAGGTAAAAGGTCGCCCAAAGCAAGCCAACTGCCTAAGTCTGACCACGAAAAATCAGCCGGTATAAGAGCAATTCTTTTGGTTTTTTCCATTATTGCATAATCTATCGAAGTTGAGACAAGTTTACTCCAAAGTTTTTTTGCCTTTTCTTGAGAATCAATTTTTTTCAGCAAACAGTAATCTGAGGGGAGAAATTTTTTTATTTCCCCCAATAAACACTCGGCTTTAAATATGAACATCCCTCCGTTCCAATAATACCCTTTATCCCGAATAAACTTTTTTGCTAGTTTGATTTCCGGCTTTTCAAAGAATTTTTTAACTTTGTATATCCCCGGCCGATTAGCTTGTTGCGCAATTTTAATATAGCCATACCCTGTTTCAGGCTGAGTAGGGGTAATGCCAATTGTCACGATATAGCCAGTTTTTGCCGCAATAAATGCCTGCTTTAAAACTTTAAGAAATTTATTTTCTTCTTTTATGTAATGATCCGAGGGAAATACCGCTATCACAGCCTGGGGGTCAGCTTCGTATATCAATTTACTTAGTACCGCGATCGGCGCGAATGTATTTTTTGCTAGCGGCTCAAAAAAGATATTTTCTTGGGGTATTTTAAGCTTACTTACGCAAGAACGTATGTTTTTCTGATGGATCTTATTCGCAGCAATATAGATATTTTTTCCACCGGTCAATTTCTTCACTCTTTGAATAGTCTGTTCGATCATTGGCCGATCTGAGCAAAGATTAAGAAATTGCTTCGGCTGGCTCTTTCTGCTTAAGGGCCAAAAACGGGTACCACTGCCTCCAGATAGAACAATTACATGGTTCATCTTTTCATGATCTCCCTTACTTGATGAAAAACTTCTGCAACTGATATACCAGCCAGATTGTTTTTTTCGATTACAATATTATTTCCAACCCATGGACCCCATCTTTTAGCGGATTTTCCCAGAATGTCATTACGAAAAAGGGCAATTACAGGTGTACCCACAGCACAAGCAAGATGTACCGGCCCACTATCCGCAGAAACAAGAAGCTTGGACTGACTTAACAAGGCAGCCAGTTCCTTCAAACTTGTTTTACCGGTAAGGTCAATAAAAGCATCTGTCTTAAGATTAAAACCTTCTTTTGCTCGGGCAGAATTCTCCCTGCCTCCAACAATCAAAACATGCAAATTCAATTGTTCAATAAGCATCTTAGCTAGCTGCAGAAAGTTCTCTTTCGGCCAGAGTTTGATTGGATCACTGGTCCAGGGGTGTAAAACCACCAAACTATCGAGATCCTTCAGTGAAAATTTTTCCTTCACCTGCCTAATAATCTCTTTGTTAATCTTTAGATCCAGAGTTTTATTATCTGTTTTTGCCCCGATTAAACCGGTTAACTCAAGATTATACTCTACCTCATGTTTGACTGCTAAAGACTTTTTATCGGCAATTTTGTGCGTAAGTAAAAAAGCGCATTTACGGTCATAGCCCACTCTTACTGGGATCCTTGCCAAATATGCAATCAGGTTAAATTCTTTTGAAGGATTCAGAATTACAGCAATATCAAATTTCTTTCCAGAAATAAGTTTAAATAACTTTATTTTTTCCCACGGTGTGTGCCTTTGCCTACCCCAGGCTATGATCTCATCAAGATAAGGCAGAGATTCAGCTAAATCTTTTACTGATGGATCCACCACCGCGCTTAACTTGGCAAATTTGAATGTTTCTTTTAGGGCCCGGAAGGCCGGGATATTTAAGATAAATTCCCCAAATCTGTCATTACGCACAACTAATATATTCTTAACTAAATCGTTTTTTATCTCCATCCTGAATATTTCCCAAGCTAGATAAAAAGCCCGCTAGATACCAAAAAATCAATGCCACCCTCGAATAACTAAGGCTACTCTCGGTCAGGCCGTTAATTAAAAAGGCGATCAAACAAGCTACAAGTGAAAGTACGGCTATTTGCAAAAAATGCTCATCCGTAGAACGGTAAATTTTTTTCGCAAAACTGAATAATCCAGAAATTAACCAGAAGAAAATTGCCAGGCCTATCAGCCCAATTTCTCCTGCAAGATGCAAATAAAAATTATGCGCCTTCATTTCATCTAAAGTCACTACATTACGGTATTCCGGAAATTCTTTGTATTTCTTATAGCTATTCATAAAGGCATTTGTCCCAACGCCGATTAAGGGATGGGCCTTAATCATATACAGAGAATTACGATATACGGCAATCCGGTCATCATTACACATAAATCTTAAAGGGTTATAGTTAACTTCTTTTGCCCAGTTCTTTACCGCTTTTGGGGCAATAAAAGGTGAGATTAAAACTAAAATGATCAAGCTGTACAAAAATAATTTTTGTTTTTTTACCCAGGCGAAGAAAAAAAAGACTATGTAGATTGCCAAAATTGTGGGCCGGGAGTAAGTCAGGAGAATTGCCACTAATATAACTAAGCTGATCAGGCCAAAGAATAATTTTTTCTTTCCTTTAAAATAATACAAAGTCATCCCAAATACCAGCGGTGCAATGGCGCTTAAATAAATTCCAAAAGTATTCGAATCCTTAAAAGAAGCTGTTGCCCGGACCAAACCGATATTTAATATTGGCTCATATCCGCGGATAAAATCATGTCCGGAAAATACCTGCCAAATCGCGTCTAGAGAAGCCAAAAATGCGCCTAAGGTAATCGCATAAATAATTTTTTTCATCTGGCTTTTTTCTTTTACTTCGCTCGCCAGAATTAAATAAATGAAAATATATTGTAATAACCTCAAAACCCCGCCTCTCATGCTATCTTTCAAATCAATAGAGTTAAAAAGCGAAATACAAGTGATTAAAAAAAAGAAAAGTAGCTGGAGGTTAATTGGGGTTTTAGGAAAAATACTCTCTTTAGTTAAGACTTTCTTTAACAAAAAGAAAACTATCAGCATCCCCATAAACACATTCATCGGCGCAGGCGAAATTGCCATGGTAAAAGGAATGAGAATTATCGCCCAACTAATCACAAAATTAAAAAATTTGAGCATTTATGCTTCCTTTTTTTAAGCAAAACGGAATCTAATAATCGAGAGGATCGCCCATACACCATCTTTCCATCTGATTTTTTTTCCTTCGCTGTATGATCGCGGAGAATACGATATTGGGACTTCTGCTATTCTTAATTTTCTTTTGCTTGCCTTGGCAATGATTTCGATTTCGATTTCAAACCCGATTGCCTCTAGGTTCAAATTAGAGATCGTTTCCCTGCGAAATAATTTATAACAGGTAAAGCAATCGTTTAATTTTAAATAAAAGAAAAGGTTCATTAATCCGGTTAAAAACCTGTTTCCTAACCGAGGCACCAGAGAGCCGTGGTAGCCTTTAGTGAACCTTGCGCCTAAAACGATATCGGCATTGCTTTCTTTCATCTTGGCCAGCAAACTCAAGTAGTCTTGTGGGTCATATTCTAGATCTGCATCCTGGATAATTACATATTCGCCGCTTGCCTGTGATAGTCCGGTGCGTACCGCAGCACCCTTGCCGCGGTTAGAGCTGTGATGTATAACTTTTAGATGCTCATATTTTAACTGCCTTAAAATCATCCGGGAATCATCAGTTGAGCCGTCATCAACCACAATAATCTCTTTATCGATACCAATTGTTTCAATTTTTTCCAGTATCTGCCTGACTGTATTTGCTTCGTTATAAACCGGGACGATTATTGAAAGTAAAGACACGTCTACCTTTCGATCATTTTCATGATTCTTTTAAAAATTGCCCAAATGTAAAGTTTCGCATAAACTGGGATCAACTGAAACATTTTAAAGTTAGATTTTCCTTTTTTTCTTTCCTGCCAAACAGTAGGCACTTCCGTAATTTTAAATCCGAGGTAATAGGCCTTCAGAGGAATCTCCATAGAAATTTCAAAACCTTTAGATTCAATTTTAATACTATCAATAACTTTTTTACGATACATTTTAAAAGCATTGGCAATATCATGCGTAGGAACACCCAAAAGATAATAAAGAGACCATCCGGCAGATGAAGACAAAAATCCTTTTAGCCTCGAGCCTCCTATCCTGGCACCGTCTTTAATATACCTAGAGCCTGAAACTACGTCAAAGCCCTGGTCGATCTTCTTTAGCATCTGTCTTATCGTAGATAAATCATCACAAAGATCCCCCATTACCGCAACCACTATTTCGCTCTGGGCAGCAGAAAAACCAGTCTTAACCGCATTCGCAAATCCCTTATCTGCAGAATTATCTACCAGCCTTAGCTGGGGGTATTTTTGGGTTAAATTTTTCACCAGTTGCGCGGTATTATCCTCTGAATGATCATCGACTACAATCAGTTCATGCTCTAAACTAATAACCTCTTCAATCTTATTAATCACCTCAATAATATTATCTTGCTCATTATGTGCCGGAACAATAATTGAAATCTTCATCTATTAATCCTATAGATATGGATTGTCTGATTGGTAAATACCGAAATAAAATTACGCTGATTACTCCTTGCCCAGCTATCCTCTACAGGGAAAAGCGTTTGGTTTGTTTGATGTAGTGAATAGATAAACAAATAACCGGTTTTGCGCCTGAAAAGATTATTCAGCCAAGCCGAGTAATCCTGCCTTCCTCGATAATTATTCTCCTCTTCTAGATTTTTGTGCAAGCTTTCAAAATCATATCCCCAGGTATAATGCCCAAGAGGAAAATAATCCAGCTTTGCCGGATCAATGGCATTTACTGACACATAATAAACATTATTTTTAAAATTACTTCCATACAGAGGAAAGGCAACCGGCCTACCGGTATAAGCAATATTTGCTCCCTGCGTATTTTCGTTCAGCCAATTCCAGGCCTTAGTTGCATCCGGCCAAAACCCCGAATACTTAACCATCTTCTCATACCGAGAGAATTCATTCTTCCGGTAATCTTTCTCAAGAAAATATAATACTAAAAAGACAAAGCAACAAATAAAAATAGTTACTACTTTTACCAAGGCACGCGACTGAATTCTTCTTAAGAAACTCAAAATAAGCGGCAAAATTACCAACAATAAAGTGGTTAATACTAAAGCGCTGGTCAATTCCTGGCGTTTTGCGAGTTGAAAAGCTGACGAAACAACACATATAGCAACTAAGACCTTAATAATTTTGCTGGAAAAATTAAGAACTTGCATCAAATATAAACCGAGTATTATCCCTAAGGCAAACAAAGCATATAAATATCTAGTGTTAGCTAAAGGAATAATAAACCTGTAGGCCAAATAAAGTAAAACCGGCAAGATTAAGCAATAAAAAAGAAGAAAATCGATCCTTTTTTTCTTAATCAAAACGATCGGTAAGGCCAGAAAGAATGACGAAAGAATAAAAAGTAGTGCTTGGACCCCCAGCCCTTCATGAAATAATAATTTCCCTAATGCATAGTCCTTAATTGTAAAATGAGCACGATAAACGCTATTATCCATTACACCTTTAAAAATATTTCTTCCAAAAATATTTAGATTTAAAGGATAAAATGGGTTGGCCGTATCAAGGAAATTTCTTACATAGGTAAAACTACCTGTTATAAGAATAGCAGAAAGACAAATAAGAAGCGGAGAGAATATTTTTTTTTGAGAAAAACAAAGATAAAGAAAAGGTATAATTAACAAGGCTCCATAAACCAAGGCAGTGGTCTTTGTTCCAATGAATAATCCCAGGCTCAAACTAAAAATAAGTATATTTTGCCAGTTGAAACGTTGCCTTAATGCGAACAAGGAATTCACACAAACTAAAAACAAGGCCGCGACCATCACATCAACATAGGCAAAGGACAATTGCTTGAAAAAATTAGGAATTAAGAAAAAGAGGCTAGCCGCGTAAATCATCTGTTCCAGATTAAGCCCCAGCTTTTTTGAAATAGCGAATACAGCAAAAAATGCCGAAAGAAAAAAAGGTAACTGTCCAATATCAGCAAAAAACACATTTTTTAGAGGCAAGATCAACCAAAGATAATAAAGACTACCGTTAATCGGATAATAAGTCGGGCTGGGGTCATCCGCTATGGTAATCGGGGTATTTAAATTACCGTGCTTAAGCCATTCTACCGGAAAAGTAAAATGATAATTCAAAGAATCCCAGCCAAATGGCGGATTAGCTAAATTAATTATCAGCTTAACACAGACAAACCCGATGAGTACACAAGTGCTAAAAAATATAACTTTATTTTCTAGAAGATGTTTTACTATTTTGCCTTTTCCTGAGACACTGAAAGATGATTTTTTATTAAAACTAACCACCCAGATTAGTAACAAAAACGCCGAATTTAAAAAAATAACATTCGTAAGGAAAAGTTTTCCTGTAATGCCCAATAATAATTCAGAGAAGATTATTTGAGAAAGATAAAAAATGAATACTGCTAAAAAAGAATCGATTAAATCAAATGAAGTTTTTAAGACTCTAAAAACCAGGACCCATGCTGAAAGTAAAACAATCAAATTCATTAGAAAAAGTATAATCATTCTATATCAATAAGCTTGGCATTTATGAGTAGCCCGCTAGAAAAAATCTTAACCAAAACAGGTATATTTTCTTTATCTTTTAATAGAACTATCCTAATGATCGTCCTGTGATAGGGATTTTTATTACGCCTCTTAATATCACCGTCCAAAATAAAAAGCTTATATTTTTTGTCGTCCATAGTTACTTCTTTTGGCGATACTTTTACGCTCAACAAGTAATTCTTCTGGTTAGTATTGATATTCATCTCAAATGCAGTAATCTGATCGAAATTCATCCGCCTGATATTAAACATCGCAGAAAGCGGATCCTGGGTATCAGGCAAGATATCGCGGCTAACTCCGGAGATAGTCATTAGCTTTTGCTTTTGGTCATAACTTATTTCCTTCTGAATATCTTTTCTCCCGGAAATCTGGACCTTTTGCTTAAAAAACATGGGGTTATTATTCTGCGGGTCTAAATATGAATCCAAGAATGTGGTAGCAGAAAAAAATCTTGAAAGAATTTTCGCGGTTTCGGCGTGCGCTGCAAGATGATAGACTTTTTTGTTCTGAAATAATTCCTCGTTCATTTTATCGAAAACAGCATCTCCGGCAGGAAATACGCTAAAAAGATTTATCTTGTATACCAAGGTAGCGTTACTTTTAATCCCTGCATCGGAAATTAAATGAGAAATAATTAATACCGGATTATTATTATTCTGATAATTGGCGATAGTAATAAGTACCGCTAAGATGGCTAGGATCAGCCAAAGTTTTTTCATTTCTTCTCCGCGTTAAAATAAAGTATAGATAAAAGGTGCCACTGCTGATGATTGGGTAAAAAATATTAAGATCCCCAATATCAGAAGCATGATAATAATCGGGGCGAGCCACCATTTCTTTCGTTCTTTTAAGAATGCCCAAAATTCTTTGACTATACTTAACTTCCCCATAAGTATCCCTCCTAGTATAGAGATACACACCGACCTATCGCCGTAGTTGGCGGCGCACCCGCCAATCCGATATGGCGGGGTGCCTTAAGGTCGGGTGCCTACCTTAAAATTGCCTTTCGTAATCTTTAGCAGCAACGGCGCTTTCTCTCTGATGCCAGTAACTAGTACACTGCTTATCAATCCTTCTTTCCAACACATCTTTACCGAATAACTTTAAGATTAAAGATATCGGAGTAAAAACCAGATAGAAGATAAGTAATAAAAGCAGCCTGGTATTGATACAGCTTAAGATAAAAGCAAACCGCATCCAGATAATATATACGGGTTTTAATATGACGGGAGAAACAACGGCCGAAATAAAGAGCCCCAAAGAAATGAGTAAAAAAGGTAAGTTAGTATGCTTATGTTTTAGAAAAATCAACAAGGCTATTACCAAAAAAGCTATTCCCATAGTGATTCCGAATTTCTTAAGATTGCTAAAGCTTAAATTTAATTTTTCCATAGGTTAATCCAATTCAAAGACTTTTTGCCACTTGATATCATTCTTCAATGGCTTTTGTTGTTTTTTATCCAATAAAAAAGATCCCATCACAAGATAGTCCATCTCTGTGCGCATAAAGCACCTAAAAGCATCCTCAGGGCTTAAGACTAAGGGTTCGCCCCTAACATTGAAAGAGGTATTAATAATCACCGGGCAGCCGGTTTTTTTATAAAAGGCATTGATTAAATCATAATAAAGCGGATTGTCCTCTTTCTTAATTGTCTGAACTCTCGCCGAATAATCTACATGGGTAACCGCGGGGATCAGGGAACGCTTAATTTTTAATTTATCAAATCCCTCATGACTTGCGGTATTTTTTGATTCTATTCTTTTATTATTTTTTACCGGCGCGACTAAAAGCATATAAGGGCTCTCTTGATTTAAATCGAACCATTCACAAGCGCAGTCGTTTAATACAGTTGGCGCAAAAGGACGGAAAGATTCCCGGTATTTAATTTTTAGGTTCATTTTTGACTGCATTTCGCAGTTACGCGAATCTCCGATAATGCTCCTTGCTCCTAAAGCTCTCGGGCCGAATTCCATCCGCCCCTGGAACCAACCAATAACATTGCCGGAAATCATCAAATCCGAAACTATTTCCACAATTTCCGAAGGAGATAATTTTTTAAAAGACACTCCTTCCTTAGAAAGAAACTCTTCTATCGCCTGATCGATATAGCCAGGCCCTAATAGAGAAGCTTTTTGCTGATCCCTTCTACCGTTGGCCAAGCGCTGGTTATTTAAATATTTGTGCCAAATTAAGAGCGCTGCCCCAATTGCCCCGCCTGCATCACCGCTTGCCGGCTGTACCCAAATTTCCTTAAAAGGGCCATCGCGCAAAATTTTTCCGTTACCAACACAATTTAAAGCCACCCCTCCGGCAAGGCAGAGTTTATCCTGGCCGGTAATTTTATGCACGTGCTTAGCGATCTTTAGCATGATTTCTTCGGTTACCTTTTGAATTGAGGCGGCAATATCCATATATTTTTGCTCGATTTTAGTTTCGGGTTTTCTTGCCGGAGAGCCAAATAATTTATCGAAATTTCTATTTGTCATTCTTAGGCTATTACAATAACCGAAATAATGCATGTTCAGCCTAAAAGAACCATCCTGCTTTAAATCGATCAAATTATCCAGGATTAAATCTGTGTATTTAGGCTCTCCATAAGGAGCTAATCCCATCAGCTTGTATTCACCAGAGTTAACCTTAAAACCGGTATAATAGGTGAATGCAGAATATAATAGCCCCAAGGAATGAGGAAACTTTAAATAATGGCTAATTTCTAACTTATTATCTTTGCCAGTGCCAAAACTTGTAGTCTCCCATTCTCCAACGCCATCCATAGTTAAGAACGCCGCTTCTTTAAATGGTGAAGGATAAAACGCACTGGCAGCATGAGATTCATGATGCCCGGAAAAAAGGATCTTCCCCGAATAATCTAATTCTTTTCGGATAATTTCTGGGATCCAAAGTTTTTGTTTTAACCACAAAGGCATTGCCTGGATAAACTGACTAATGCCGGAAGGCGCATAGCTAAGCGAAGTCTCTAGGATGCGCTCAAATTTAACCATAGGCTTATCGTAAAATACTATATAATCTAGTTCTTTTGCGCTAATTCCAGCGTAACTCAAACCCCAATTAATGGCATTTATGGGAAAATTAAAATCATGCTTCTTGCGCGTAAAACGCTCTTCTTGCACGGCAGCAATAATCTCTCCATCGCGCACGATACAAGCTGCACTATCATGATAGAAACAGGAGATTCCTAATATATTCAATTACTTCACCTCATAAAGATCAATCGGCCCCGAACGCTGAACGCACATTATATCACTTCTAGGGCAATCCTGCTTAGGAAAATTTTTTATCAACTTTAAGTGTTGGTTTTCCGGAATTTTTTCTAACTCTACCCTGTCTTCCAGCAAATCAGTCTCTAGATAGCCGTCGTGATGCACTAAAACATATTTTACCCCAATTTTTTTTAATTCCATTACTGTCTCTGGAAAAGATAATTTAGCAACCGAATGCGCAAATTGACTAGCAGGCGTTCCGGGAATGACACCGTTAATCATCTTTTTCTCATGTATAGTTTGATAAAATTTATGCAGCTCATTAGGAGAATCTGTGTCTAAAGGGTACTCGGCAATCACGAAATCATCGGGTTGATTTTTTAACCAATAATATACTGCCGGTGCTTTGCTTACGTCTATTACTTTAAAAGGCGGATAATTCCAGAATTCAAAAAGTACTAATCCGCAAAATAAAAAGGTAATAGCAACTTTTGCTTTTTGCGTTTTAAAATTATCTAGGATGAATTTTAAACCAAACCCCGCTAAGATTCCCACTGCAAACATGACCACTATACCGAATCTGCAATAGGCCCTGAACATCGGAAGTATCTTATACATAAAAAAAGAGGGTAGATAAATTCTCAATGGGCCGATTTGCCACCAGGGTGGCTGTGAACAAAGCCACGCCACAATAGCCAAGAAAAGAAAAAATCCGATATAGAAATCTTCTTCAGTTCTAAGCTGAAATTTATCAGCCGTAAGTTTTAGCCTACTCTTTTCTTTCCATTTTTTAAAAGCAAAAAATGCTAAAATAAGCGCAACCCATCCTAAATAGAGCGTATGCTCTGTTAGGCTTTCACCGTATAATGGCGTACCGATAAAATTTTCAGTAAATCTTCCAAAAACAGGATGCACGGTGGCGGGTAAAAAATAACTTAATGGTTTTGCAGATTGAGAAAATAGGTCTTCGAATGGCCTACGATAATGACTAAAGGCGGAAGCCGGAGTATCTCTAGAAAGTGAAAACCTCCCTTTAATTGCTGGAAAAAATTGTGGTAAAAAGATCAAAAAAGCCACTAAGCCAATGAAGAGAATTTTTCTTAAATAGATAAAGTCTGCTTTCGGGCCTTTACTATTGCTGAAAAACTTTACTTTCCAATTAAATAACACGACATAAATTAAAAAAGAGAATAACGCAGTCACGGTTAATAAAATTACGGACCAATCAAAAGAAAGAAGCAACGATAAGCCCAACAAGAAAAAAAGCCGATTTTTTTTAATATCATTGTTTTTTAAGCGTATAGCCAAAAATATAACTAAAGGTATCCATTGATTAAAAGTTAAACCTAAGTGTTGCCAGCTCCTCACAAACTGATAGGGACAAAAAGCAAAAATTATCCCGCTAAAAATTGCGCTTAACCGGCTTCCAGTAATAGAATAAGCTAAAAAATAAGTGAAAAATCCGCTTAAGAAAATATTTACTAAGACCTGGATATTATAGGCAGTGGCCGGTTTAACCATAAGCCCAAGTAGAAAATTTATCCCAAACCAGAGGTAAGAAATATAGCCTGAAGGATAAAGATTTATACCAAAGGGATAGGCAACTAAATTAGTAGATCTTAAAAAAAGGTGGTGATCGAAAGAAAACTTAAGGCGCCAACTTTCCCATAATGGACCATAGGATTCATCGCTAGAAAAAAATCCTGGCATATACCGGTTAAGATTAAAAACCAGAGGAAATGTCGCCAGAATAATCAGGCAAACAAATAATAAAGCTACTAAAAAAGTAATTTTACGCATTGGGCAAACCGTTCTTTTCTACCACTACAAAAATAATGCATCCAAATACACTCTGCTTACTTTCAATATGCAAGCCTATTCTTCTAATCAATCCTACGAATACCGGAAGGTTGTTTAAGACTGTCCCAAACAATTCTCCGGTAGGTAAAATCCCGTTTTCTTACCTTCTGCCTGTGGTTTGTTCATTTTCTAATTGTAAAGTAGATCTTTTGTCGATTTCATTGTAAAACTTTTTAGCACAATCTTCAACCCGTTAAACAATAACCTTAAAACATATCTGGCGTCTTCTAATGAATGAATCTTGCGTAAAAGCGGTATCAAAGTCAGGTATGTTGCAACGCGCCGAATAATAAAACTTCTATAGGCCTCAACCTGTATCTTGCGTAATTGATCTCTGGTAAAATATTTTGTGGCAAGCCCTCCTTCGTTAAGGATTTTATACATCGCTTCGTATTGCGCCTCATCCAGCTTATTCTCCTTAAAAATAGAGCTAAAATCAATCAGGCCCTCTCTTTCAAAATAACTATAGACGTCTGAAGTCATGTGCGGAGAAAGCAGGTAAAAGGTAGCGAAGTCTGCGCCTGATTGTTTTGCAAACTTTATAGTATCGTCTAGCGCAGCCCTAGTTTCATAAGGAAAGCCGATAATATTGGTACAGATTGTCCACATTCCGATCCTATTAGCATATTGGATCATTTCTCTTGCCTGAGAGAGCGAAGAATCCTTACCGATAAACAAACGAGTCTCTTGGCTCCCTGATTCTATGCCAAAGGTAATCCGATAACAGCCCGATTGCTTCATTTTTTTTAAAATCGGCTTATTCAGTGTCCAGTGCGCAATACCATTAGGAGTCGTCCATCTAATATTCAACTTCCTAGAGATAATTTCTTCACAGATATCAAGCCATCGCTTCTTATTCAATGAAGCGCTGTCATCCAAAAAAGAAAATTCTCTAATACCATAGTTATTATAGAGTAAAGCGATCTCATCAACAGTCTTTTTTGCGCTCCTGCCTCTCCAAGTCCTGCCCCATACCGCTTTTACCGTACAGAATACGCACTTGCCAGGACAACCCCTGCTAGTAACGATCCCCAGCACCGGCGAGCGCATTAAGTATGGGTTTCTTTTGTTACGCTGAGCATACTTACGGACATCAAGCAGAGAGTAATCCATCTGCGGTAAAGTATCTAGATTGGCAATCAGTTCTCTTTGTGAATTAACAAGCACATTCCTTCGATTATCCTTAAAGGCAAGCCCGTTTATTGAGTTAAAGTTGGGGTTTTCCGAAAAAATGGCCTTGCATAATTCAAAAAATGTCAGTTCCCCCTCCCCCATCACAACAAAATCTAGGGCATCATCTTTTAGAATGGATTCAGCAAAAATAGTGGCATGATTGCCTCCCAAAACCACCTTTATTGTAGGATTTACCTTTTTTATCAGCCTGGCAATCGCTAGTACGTCAATATAATGCATCGAATACAAACAACCTAAACCGATAATCCGGGGGTTTTCCTTTTTAATAATCTCGGTAATTTCTTCATCAGAGAGGCCGCAGCGAAACCTTAAGCCTTCAATTGCGGCCTGTTCCAAATCAAACCCTCCCAATTCATATATCCTACATTCGATACCTTTTGTTTTCATATATGATGCCAGAGCAAGTAGATTAATCGGCATGGTTGCCAAGATAATCTCAGATGAATCCTTGGGTGAACTAAAATACTGATTAAAAAGTAAGACCTCAGGCATCTTTATTTTTTTCAACTCTCTGGTCATTTTTGCCGCTGGAAGAAAATGACCTTCTTGAAAGTAACAGGTAGATCGATTTGCCAAAAGGATTGCTTAAGGCAAAATCCGTGGCCAACCTGTTTACCAACTCAAAACTCGTGATCCAATAAACCAAAACCCCCAATAACCTGCCCAGCCTAAAGACCAAAATCCTCCTACGGTATAAATCAAATCCCCGGGAGATAATTTCTTTACGCTGGCTTTCGCTAAACTCCTTGGTTGCAAAAACCGGACGGTTGTCACGGTAGGAAATATTCTCGAGAAAAGAATCCGGCGGCACAAGGAATTGCGCATGCTCTTTGGCCCAGGTAAAGGATTCGGTCCCCGGATACGGCAAGAGATTATAAAAATTTACAAAGTTAGTTTTTAAGGAACCTGCAAATTTTAATGTCTCCAAGGCATCGGCGTAACTTTCTTGCTTATGCCCAATAATAAAGTTTACCGCATTTGGAATACCAGCCTGGTTAGCCCAATTTACAGCATCCCTGACTTGTTGGAGGGTAATCCCCTTTTTAATGATCTTAAGCACCCTCTCATTGCCGGCTTCGCAGCCGAAAGAAATAAAAAAGCATCCGGCGCGCTTCATTTTTTTTAACAAGCCTGAATTAACGGCATCCACACGGATACCGTTGTACAACTGAAATTTTATCTTCAAATCACCA
>Ga0105164_10001013_pt1 | contig 18315 bp, 18 predicted proteins | sample VDWuncwatermetaG_FD_89674 | JGI IMG/M metagenome (GOLD analysis project Ga0105164, IMG submission 89674) | Wastewater microbial communities from Netherlands to study Microbial Dark Matter (Phase II) - VDW unchlorinated drinking water | ecosystem: Environmental > Aquatic > Freshwater > Drinking...
TACTTAGCGGTAGCCAAGGGACGAGGATAAGCTTTTTATAGAGTACCCTTTGTTCCGACAATGATGACAAAAGGCAGCAAACAGGTTCTGGTCATGGACAATGGGGAACGGTATCGCCTCGTCATGGAACGATACCTACACCGGAATCATATAGACGTGGCGATAGCGAAAAGCTTTGAGGAAGCGCTCAGTGCCATGCGAAGCACGCGAGATATCGGCGTCATCGTCACCGACACAGTCGATGTCAACGGGACACTGCCACGAGAGACGTATCTTCGTGAGCTTCGCGCGATACCAGGAGAGCGATATACTCCCCTTGTCGTATGGACGCACGTGGATGCTCTCGTCGAGCGCCTTCAACGAGAGCTTCCTATCGACCTGCTGATATCAAAACAGGCGCGATACCAGGCTGAGCGCTTTGGTACTCTCGTGCTCCATCTTCTCCGCAATCCAGAAGCGTATCGGAATGAACCTCGTACCTTATCATCTGCGGTGCCCCAATCATCAGAAACATGGCACAGAGCACGAAGCACGGGAACAGAGGGCGTTGGTTTAGGAAAAGGATATAGATTGCCTGATCTCGTGCGAAAGTAGGTTAAACTTGCTTCACCATATACGGCCCCTCCCGCACATAGCCAAGCTTCGCATAATACTCCCGCACGCCGATGCCGGAGATCACCACCATCTTATCCTTGCCGTGCTTTTTCGCGATAGCCTCGGCTTCTGCCAACATGCGCTTGCCGAAGCCGCGATGCTGCACACTACCTTCTTCGCCCAAGCCGACAGCGGCACCGAAGACATGCAGTTCGCGGACAAGCGCGCTTGATGCAGTGATTTCCTTCCGGAGGCATTGGGAAGGAAATCGCAGCCGACAGAAGCCGATAAGCATGTCCGTCGCGGCATCGTCAAAAGAGATAAAGAACTCTTTGCCACCAGAGGCATCATACTCGAGCACATGAAGCTCTGGTTTTGTGATAAGCGTGTGCTTGATCTCCCGACAACGGATGCATTGGCAATGGATACCCTTTCGCTGGCAGTATTCATCGACAGTCTGCCGCAGGTTCGTCCTATCGACACCGGCAGTGGTGCGGTAGGTTGGAATGTCCCGCTGGACGCGCATGATACGACAGTATCGTGGCACGATGCGCTTGAATTCCGAGATGATGTCCGCCGCCTCTGCGGTAGTGATCGGCGTATACTTGCCCATCTTGTAGAGATTTTCCAGCGCCGTTCCCGGCATGACCATGCACGGATAGATCTTCAGCATATCCGGCCGATAGGCGGGGTTCTCGAACAATTCCTTCATGCCGGCAAGGTCCCGCACACGGTCTGTCTTCGGCAGGCCAGGCATGTAATGGAAGTTCAGTTTCAGGCCCAGATTGCGCAAGATCCTGATGGAATCGAGCGTGTGCTGGATCGTGTGGCCGCGATGGGTATAGTGCAGCACATCGTCATACACGCTCTCCACACCGAGCTCGACACGAGTGCAGCCGAGGCGGAGCATCTCGTTGCCGTGCTCGAGCAGGCCCCAATCCGGCTTTGTCTCGACCGTCAGGCCAGTGCAACGTATCTTCGCGGTCTCGTTGCGTCGCTGCTCATGCTCAAGGTCGAGGCTGCCCTTCATGGCAAGCAGCCTGTCCTGCACATGTGCCGTGCGCGCGGCATCGCCTACCTCGCCAGGAAGCTCAAAAAATGTCTTGAAGCCATCAAAATCAAAAATACCATCAGGGAAAAATACCATAGAAAAATCGTTCATGGCCTTCAGGCAATAGCCGACAACCTCTTCCTGGTATTCCTTCGGAAACGCGCAGAACGTGCCGCCTTGGATGATGAGCTCGACCTTGTCCGGCGCATGGCCGGTGACAAGATACTGTTCGAGGCGATTGAACGTGATAAGATACGGATCATACGCGGAACGGATGGCGCGCATGGTGGATGGTTCCTTTCCGGTATATGACTGCGGCACATCGCCGAACACGCTTCCCGGTCCACCAGGACAGAAGGTACACTTGCCATGCGGGCAGGGCAGGGGCTTCGTCATCACCGCTATGGGCGTGACGCCGGAGATGGAACGCACCGGCTTGGTCTGCAGGTGTTTCAGCGCAGGCAAGTCCTCCTTCGATGCATGGAGGAGGATTTGGATGTCGGATGGCACCTTGGCGACCTTGTGCTTCTTGCACAGCTCGTGCTTCAGACGGATGAGCTGCTGCTTGGAGAGCTGGCGCTGCTTGATGGTGGAGATGAGTTCCTCGAAGAGCTGCTGGGACATGGAATCACGAGAAGCCGGAATGGTTTAAAAAGATTGGCCTTGTGGGATGGATTCCCTAATCGATTTTTTGTGATGCGCTCCCTACCCATGAGGAGCGCATCACAAAAAAAGGATGCGATAGCTAGAAACTGCCTCATTGTCGTCGGAAATCTTCCGGATTTTCTGGGGAAAGGCTTATTAAGGGCAAAATTATCATTAAAGATGTGATGGGATTTGCAGAAAAGACCAGTCTTGATTTGGAAAGAATATGTGTGGGGACTTTCTGGATAAGCTGGGCTGCCCTGGTCTTATGGATAATCGCAAAGCTGCTTGGTATCATTCAGACGCCACTCTGGCTCGAGATATTCCCGCTCATGACAGTAGGGATTAGTATCCTTACCTTCGGCATCGGGCTTGGCGCATGGAAACATAAGATAGAATTCACGTACAAGAAAGTATTGCAGCATGACAAGCAATTCGAACGAATACAAGAATCGCTTCTTCGCATCGAACACAAGATGGATGCCGGTTTTACTGATCTCCGACAGGAATTACGCACGTTCAGGAAAGAATATGACTCGCACGTGAAGCGCTATCATGCTTAAGGTATCCTCACCAGCCTCCTGATCTGGTAATTCTCATTGCCGGTGATCTCCCGCCGCTTCTCCTCCATCTGCACCGGCTCTTTCTTCTTCTCTTCCTTCTTCTCCTTGCCGATGAAGAAGGCCGCGTCCTTCAGCTTCTCGAAGGCAGTGGTATTTTCCTGCTCCGAAAGCTCCTTCGGCTGCCATTGGAAGTCAAGCCCGTCCTCAAACTTCCGGGGAATGATATCAAGCACCGGATGCTCATGGCCCTTCAGCGCGTCATGATAGATGATATTCGTCCCTTGCGGACCAAGATACTCGAAGATCGACGACGCGGTGAACGAGGCGGTCCAGAAAAGGCTGGCGAGGACATCTTTAGGCAGTCCGCTCAGCGAGCCGGCGTGCTTCTTGAGGATGACCTGGGCATGGCCGAGCGCGCATGGCTTTTCCGCAAGGATCACGAGGACCTGCTCATCCTCGTACAGCTTCCTCGCTTCGGACTTGCCTTGCACGATCCCGCAGAACTGGCAGTCGCTCATTTTCCCGTGAACAGCCGCGCGATGTCGTCGATAGTCGGCTTGCCTTCCTCCTTTTGGTCTTTCTCCTGCTCTTTCTCTGCTGCCGTTTCATAATGCGTCTGCTCTTCCGCCTGCTCCACAGGACGCTCTTCCTCCGACGCTTTCTCCTCTGCGTTCTTCTCTGTTTTCTTCGCCTCCTTTTTCTTCCGCACACCGTGCTTCTTGACGAGCGCGCTGATGATCGCGTCCGCGTCCTTGCCCTTGAACATCACCGAGAGCTGTGGGTGCTTCGGGATGAGCTGCTTGAACTCCTCCGGATTCGTGAGGAGAATTTCAAGGATAGGCGGATTGGCCTCGATCAACGCGATCAGCTTCTCTGGCGTCATGCTCTCCAGGATGCCCTGCTCGCCCCCGAATGGCTTGCCCATCTGCTTGAGATGGTTGCGGAGCATGATCGTGAGGTTCGTGCGCAGGTCATTGTGGAGCTTGTCAATATCCTTCAGATCGACCTCCTTCACGGGCACGTCGAGCATGGAAAGATGATCACCATTCTCGCGAGGGATGACATGCAAAAGAAAGTGCTGGCTCTGCTGACCGGCTGCCGCGCCGTTGGCGATAAAGACCGTGCTTCCCGCAGAAAGCAAACCATCATGTGCCGCACTACACAGCTCTTGCGTGACCGAGAAAAGATGCTCGAACGTCTTGTCCGGGATCAAGGGCATGATGGGATAATGCTCCTTCGGCATGACCAGCATGTGCCCTCTTGATGCGGGATTGATGTCCATGACCGCCTGGACATCCGCATCCTCATACACTTTTTTCGCGGGGATTTCGCCATTGACGATCTTGCAGAAGGGGCAGTTCGTCTTCTGCTCCTCGATAGCCTTCTGCTGTTCAGGAGAGAGTTTGATGGCCATGGGAGATGATGATTATCCGGAGTTTATAAAGGTTTCAGGCCTCAGGACGTGCCGAAAAAATCTTCTCCCTGACCGGCCACCGTCCTTCCCTTCTTGCTCTCGCTCCCACTTTCTTTTGTCTCCCCTCGAAAGGTGAGGGGAGACAAAAGAAAGTGAATAGCCGTTAATGGCCGGCAACGCGGCGGCGACCTCCTCCTCAGTTGTCAATGATGGTAGACCTCACAGCGTCGCCAGCTGCGTAATCACGAACGTCGCATAGACGAGCAGCAAGCCGATGCCCTCGTCCCAGGTGATCTCGCGCTTCATGATGAACAGGGTCCCGAAAAACGCCGCGGTGAGCAGGAACATCGCCGGCACGATGAACTGCCCTACGGAGAAGGTGATCGGGTTCACGATCGCGGCGATGCCGAGGATGAGCGTCACGTTCATGACCACGCTGCCCAGGATGTCCCCGAAGGCGATGCCAGACTTGCCCTGCCGCACGGACTTGAGCTCGACAGCGAGCTCCGGCACCGCGGTACCGAAGGCGATCACCAGCAGGCCGATGATAAACACCGGGACGTGGAGTTCCGAGGCGACCTGCAGGGAGGAGAAGACGAGCCATCGCGAGCTGAGCAGCAAGGCGACGAGGCAGCCAAGGAACACCGCCATATCCTGCCAGACATCCTTGAAGGCGATCTGCTTCTTGATGATGCCGAGCTCGCCTTCCTTGCGGATGAGGATGATGAGATACGCCAAGAACGCGCCGACCAGGATGATGCCGTCGAGACGGGAGAGCGTGCCATTGAGCGCGAGCAGGATAGGCAAAAGCACCATACCAAGGACGAGGAGCACGGTCTTCCGGAGCACGGTCCCCCGGACAGGGATCTTCCTGCCGATGAGCGCCGTGACACCGAGGATGACCGTGACATCCATGATGCTGCTGCCGATGAGGTCGCCGAGGACAAGCTGGCCCTGCTTCGCCATCGAGGCGATGAAAGCCGTGCTCATGTCCGGGAGCGATGTCCCCAAGGACACGACCAGGAATCCGATGATATAATCAGAGATCCCCGCGAGACGGGCGTAATGGCTGATGGCGGTGATGGCGTAGGACGCGGCCTTCATCATGACGAAGATGCTCAGGCCCACCACCAATGACGCCTGCAGCAGCGCCCTCCTCGGGATGATGGACGGCGGCAGCAGGAGCTCGACGGCTATCAGGAGAAGGAACGCCCCGCCAAAAAGGAACCAGCTGAGATTCTCCAGGCGGTCAGCCATAATGCTGCGCCCCATTATGCGACGCCATCTTCGCCCGGATCATCTTCTGCAGCTCGAGCATGACGAACGAGATGAGCGACATGCTGATGACGATGGTCCAGTCCATCGGGGAGAGCTCTGTCACGCCGAATACCTTCTGCAGGAACGGCACGGAGATGATGACGAACTGCAGGAGCACCGAAGAAAGCACGGCGACGAGGAGCCAGGGGTTCCTGAAGAAGCCTATCCTGAAGACTGACTTGTCCAATGACCTGCAGTTGATGGCGTTGAGCAGCTCGAAAAACACGAGCGAAGTGAAGGCCATGGTCTCGGCCTTGACCAGATCGCTGCCCATGTGCCAGCTGAAGATGAGGAGGATGCCAAGAGTCGCGAGGATAGGATAGCCGATGAGGAAGGCAGTGAGGCCCTTGAAGATACTGTTCTCTGGCTTTCTGGGAGGGCGATCCATCGTGCCGGCTTCCATAGGCTCGACACCCAAGGCGAGGGCGGGCAGGCCGTCGGTCACCAAGTTGACCCACAGGATCTGGATGGCGGTGAGTGGCAGCGGGAAACCGAACAGGACAGCGGCGGAGATGACCAGCACCTCAGCGATGTTGCAGGAGAGCAGGTACGCAAGGAATTTCCGGATATTATCATAGATGCTCCTCCCTTCCTCGACCGCATTGACGATAGACGCGAAATTATCATCGGTCAGGATCATGCCGCTGGCCTCTTTCGCCACATCCGTACCCGTGACGCCCATAGCGATGCCGATGTCCGCGCGCTTCAGGGCAGGAGCGTCATTCACGCCATCGCCGGTCATGGCCACGATATGGCCGTGCTTCTTCAGGGCCTCGATGATGAGCAGCTTGTGTTTGGGATCCACGCGGGCATACACCACGATATCCTCGACCACCGCGCTGATGTCCATCCGCTCGAGCTCCTGTCCGGTGATAGACTTGCCCTCAAGGCCGAGCTCCTTGGCCACGGCCATGGCGGTCGCCTGATGGTCGCCAGTGATCATGACCACCTTGATCCCTGCTTTCTCGCATTTGGCGATAGCCTCCTTGGCCTCTTCCCGCGGGGGGTCCATCATGGCCTGCATGCCGACGAAGATCATGTCCTTCTCGATATCTCCCTTGCCCTCCTTGCTCAGCTCCTTGTACGCGAAACCGAGCACGCGCAAGGCGCCATGCGCGAAGACCTCATTGACATGGACGATCTCGTCGCGCCTCTCCCTTGTCAGGCGCTGGGCCTTCCCGTCGATCAGGACCGATGCGCAATGGTCAAGGATGACATCCGGAGCGCCTTTCATGTACGCCACGCGCGTATTGCCTGCCTGATGGATAGTTGTCATGCGTTTGCGTTCGGAGGAGAAGGGGATCTCGCCGACGCGCTTGTGCTTCAGGCTGATTAGCTGCTTGTCGACCTTCCCTTTCAACGCGCTCACGATCAGGGCTCCTTCGGTGGGATCGCCGATGATCTCCTCCTTGCTCTCGTCCAGCTTCGCGTCATTGTTCAGGACGCCGATGCGAAGGAGCAGCTCGAGATCGACAGGTCTGCCGGAGAACTCGCCTTCTGGCTTGTAGCCAGAGCCGGTGATGTCGATGATCTCCCCATCCACATACACCTTCTTGACGGTCATCTGATTATGCGTAAGCGTGCCAGTCTTATCGGTGCAGATGACCGTCACGCAGCCCAAAGTCTCGACCATGGGCAATTTGCGGATGAGGGCATGGCGTTTCACCATGCGTTTGACCCCGATGGCCATGGCGATGGTTACCACTATAGGCAATCCTTCAGGGATGGCCGCCACGGCAAGCGAGACGGCCGTCAGGAGGAACTGGAAGATGTCGCCGCCGCGGAGGACGCCGATGATGAATACTGCGGCGCAGATCGCGAGGGTGAAGTTGCCGAGTCCGCGGGCGAGACGCGCAAGCTTCTTCTGCAAGGGTGTCGGCTCCGGCTTGGCTGTCTGGATGAGGTGCGCAATCCTGCCGATCTCGGTCTGCATGGCGGTGGCCACGACCACGCCGAGCGCCTTGCCATTGGTGATGATCGTGCCAGCAAAGGCCATGTTGGTGCAGTCCGCAACGCCGGCATCCGCCTGACTGACACCTGCCGTCTTCCGGACCGGCATGGATTCACCGGTGAGGGCGGCTTCCTGGGTATGCAGCTCGACGACATTGAGGAGACGGATATCGGCGGGGACCTTGTCACCGGTCTCGAGGAGGACGATATCGCCGGGCACGAGCTCACGGGCCTCGATGACTATCTCTGTCCCGCCGCGCATGACCTTCGCCTTGAGGGAGGCCATGCGCTTCAGGGCCTCGATGGCCTTTTCCGCGCGATACTCCTGGAAGAAGCCGAGGATAGCATTCATCACCAGGATGATGGCGATGACGATGGCGTCGACGGCCTCGTGGATGAAGATAGAGATGGCGATCGCGGCGACAAGGATCCAGACGAGCGGACTGGCGAACTGGCTGAGGAAGATCTGAAGAGGGGATATCGCCTCTTTCTCCTCGATCTCGTTATAGCCATATTGCTGGAGACGCCTTGCGGCCTCTTCTGCTGAAAGGCCGTTTGTAGAGGAGACTGAAAAAGTCTTGAGAACATCCTCTGCTGGCTGGCTATGATGCTGCATCGCTCACCCCTTTAAAAAGGGAAAAAGAGAGAAAGAGTTTATTAATCTTGCGTTCTGCCTGCGCGGGCGCCGACAGTACTATCCGTACTGTCCATCCGTTTATCCATGCTGGACTGCCGGAGGTCCTTGAGGTTCTTGAGGAAGTACTCCATGCAGTCGATGGCGCAGAAACTGGCCTTCTTGCGGAGGTCCTCTGGGCCGAAGATGAGCGTGTAGTTGTTCACGCTGTACTGCTCGAGGCGGCTGTTGCAGATGCAGCAGAAGACATCATGACGCGTGGTCTCTTCCTTGATCTTGGTGTCGACCAGCTGGAGGAGATGCAGGCCGCCCATGGTCAGGTCCTTCTTGATCTTCAGCAGCTCTTCATACTCCAGATAATCCATCACGTCGCGCAGTTTCTTCTTCATCGCTTCACCTCGTTTTTCGCTGGTCGATATAGCTTAGTCGATATGGTTGATAAGGAATCAGCCGATAGGAGATAGGATGAAATACAGGATGATGGAACATGAAAAAAAAGAAAAAGGCGACGAGGGGTGGTCGACATCATGCATCAGTTCCTCGCGCCTGAATCCTGGGGAACAATCGCGCCAACGACTGCTCCCGCCAAGACCGTTTGGCGCGGCCCTGGTCATCACACAAGCTATTGGCGATCGTGAAACGGATAGTGCGGGTATCATTGCTTCTCCTCTTTTTGCCTTTTTTTGCCGGCCATGCCGCTTATCGCCGCGAACTCGACATACCATCTGCCGCTTGCCGGGTCATACCGGAACACGACCTCATGCTTCCTGGCCTTGTCCAGCGCGAACAGCAGCGGCATCGGGATGGTGGTCTCGTAGCTTGACCCTCGCCGATAGAGTTTTCGCCGGAGTTCGGTCATTGCTTTTCCCTCTGTCCTTGGCTCTGCCGTTAGGATGGTCGATGCTGGCGAGCGTAATATACTTATCTTTTGATTATCTTTAAATATTATTTAAGTATTAATAAATATACTTATATATAAATGTTTTGTTTTTCGTTTTTGACGACGACGCATGGCTTATTTTACTTATTTTCATTGTTTCTTTTGTACTTCTGTTAATACTTATATTTAAACGTTGCGATTTTGGTCTGTCGCTCTCCACACCTATGAGGAGAGTGACAGACCAAAATCGCGCAAAAGACGATGTCGACTCTATCCTGGACAGGGCCAGACCTACCCAAAGGCTTAATAGAGAGACACCGCACATCAAGGGCATGAACAGCTACTGGGATATCGTCAACAAAGTCATCCGGGATGCGGACGTACTCCTGCTCGTGATGGACTCAAGGCAGGCGGAGGAGACACGCAACCAAGAGATCGAGCAGAAGATCAACGCCACAGGAAAACAGCTGCTCTATGTCCTGAACAAGTGCGATCTTGTGTCCAAGGAGCGTATGACGGAGATCCGGACGCGATTCAAGCCGAACATCTTCGTCTCCTGCACGAAATTCTATGGCAGCACGAGACTGCGGCATGCCATCATCCGCTATGGCGCGCCGATAGCGAGACGGCGAAATAATGAACAGGTCTATGTGGGCGTCATCGGCTATCCGAACGTCGGCAAGTCCTCGGTCATCAACCTGCTGCGAGGCAAAGGAAGCGCGCCGACAAGCCCACAGCCCGGCTTCACGAAAGGCTACCAATATGTCCGGATCAGCGAACGCATCCTGCTCATCGACACCCCTGGCGTCCTGACGCGCGAGAAGAACGACGAGGGCTTCGCCGCGAAGATCGGCGCGAAAGACCCGTCGAAGATCAAGGATCCTGACCTCGCGGCCATAGCGCTGATGGAGGAGCTCGAGGGCGCGGTGGAGAAGCACTATGGCGTCGAGCCTGGCCCGGACAACGAGGAGACGCTCGAACGCATGGCGCGGAAGCATCATTATCTCCGGCATGGCGGGAAGCCGGACATCGACCGGATGGCGCGGAAGATACTGCAGGACTGGCAGAAGGGGAAGATACGGATGGGATAAACTTAAGTAGAATAAAATAGTGTCCTTAATGTCGTCCGGTTTCTCTATTTTCCCTTGCCAAAACAACAAAACGAGCGGCAATAAAATCAGCTTCGGCGGACGGATAGGATAGAGCAGTTGGCCGTTTATCGGTACAAAAGAGATCTACATAAAATTCTCTCGAATTGCCATATTTTTCGACCTGAAGATGTCTTGATAGGATATCCGCCATACGTTCAATATCTCCTGCGCCATTCCGCAGCTGTCGGATAAAGGCGCGGATACCCGGCAAGTCTTTGGACTGATAAAATGCGGATCCCGCAACAATATCGTCAAAAAATGCATAGGATGCCTTATGTTTATTTTCATCGAACTCTCGCCGGCGAAGAGCAGATAAATCATGGGCGGCAATGACAACATCTCGAGGAGCGCTGTCTATGCTAGCTGTACTTACGATGTTAAAATGCTGTATATACCTTCTAAATGCTCGTCTGCCCGCAGGAGTAGTAGGTGAACTATCGTCTACAACCCGCCGATAAGTACGTTCAGCTTCCCGAAGAACACCCAGCTCAATATCACCAGGCGTGAGCAAAAAATTTTCTGGATCCCATACGACATGGCCGATCGCATCATTCAACTGCCCTATTTGCTGGTACACTTGGTTAACGACTCGAGATGCGGCATAAACATCGCTTCGTGCTTCAGTCAATTGCTGAAAATAGTCTGTAGCGATGTGCTCCAAGCGTCGGGCATGGTTGCGTGGTAACTGCAAACGACGGGCATGCTGATGGACTTCGTCAAGAAAGGCAGGTTGAACTAACCCAAAAAGATAAGTGTCTCTCTTTTCCGGTGTAGGACAGGAAGCTTTGGTCATGGCAAACCTAAGAAGAGAAGTATTTAAAAAGGTATGGGATTAAAAGCGAGAAAGAAAATAACTTTTTATACTTCTCTTTTAACCTAACTCCATGCACATCGCTCTCATCATCTCCACCCGCGATTATGCAGGCCTGAACATCCAGCGCGCGCTGTTCGAATACGCTCCCTTCAAGGAGCAGAGGGAGCGTTTCGAGAACAAGCCAGTGCATGGGTGGCAGACCGGCCTGCACACCGTCAGGACGTACATGACCGATGACTGGTGCGTCGAGGCAGAGAATATCGACACGCGCATCGGCTGGCCTGAATGCGAGCTGATCATCTTTCCAATCACGCACCGCAGCGCAGAGGGCGTGCCATCGTTGACGGTGCATGCGCCGGGCAATTGGGGTGAGGCGAAGCTCGGCGGCAAGCCGCGCTATCTGCCGCCGACGCACGCGCCCCTGATGAAGTTTGCTCTCCAGACCCTGCAAAAAGAAGCCGGTGGAGAGACAAATCACAAGATCACCATGGAAGCCACGCACCATGGCCCGTATGTCGAAAAGCCGATCGTCTTCATCGAGATCGGCTCGAACGAGACGCACTGGAAGGACCCAGCGATGGGCGACATCATCGCGAAAACGCTTGTCCACATCCTTTCTCATCCGATTCCAGAATGCAGGATCACCTTTGGCATCGGCGGGCCGCACTACATGCCCAACTTCAACAGCATCGTGCTCGATACGGACATCGCGGTGGGGCATTGCTGCCCGAAGCATCACCTCCCTACCCTCGATGAGGAGATGATACGTCAAGCGATGGCCGCGTCACAAGCAAGCTTCGCGCTGCTGGACTGGAAGGGTATGGGCGGCGAAAAAGAACGGATTATCGCGATGCTGGATACGCTTGGGGTGAAGTGGGAGAAGACCGGAAAACATTAAGAGCTCGCCTCCGACAGTGTATGGAGAGCACCTCTGCAAACTCACTTCGGAACAAAAGACAACAGCCCTTCGCGGGATAATCGATCGTAAAGAGCCGGCACTTTCTCTCGCAATCGTCCCCATGTCCATCCCGGATGATGTTTTTGATAATAATCTATCGCATCATCGCCGAATCTTCTCGGCCGCAGAGGAACGCGCCGTAATAGTCCTTGATTCCGTAACGTGGCGTATAAGCTCCTATCTCTCTCTGCCAGTACGCCTCGGGTAACACCCTGATAATGCCGGAGATAATACCCTAATGGGTTAGCAGCAAGGTCTCGCCGCCTGGGATTAGTAGGAAGGTATTTTAATAAACCCTTTTGCCAAAGCCTCCCATAGAGGCTCGGATCTTCATCTTTCAATTGCCCACGCGTCAACCCGCGATAATGCTGCTGATAATACCCTAACGGACGATCACCAAATCTTCTTTTCTTGACCGGAACGTGATGGAGAAGACCGTCCTCACGCAGACGTTTGTATAGGCTTTGATCTTCTCTAGCCAATTCCCCTCGAGTGAGCCCTTTATGATGCTTCCGATAGTATTTAAGTGGATCGCTCAGATCACGGTGCTCTTGGAGTACTGGAAGCCCTGCAAGCAGACCATCTTGTCGCAACCGATCGTACAACGTCCCGTCTATGACAGCTAATTTTCCCCGGCTCACGCCATCGTAATGCCTCTTATAAAATTCCAATGGATCGGCATTCCGGTCTTCCCGCTGTCCCCAGCGTACCCGCTCTTCCAGATCAGGCATAGAACTGGTTACCCCCTATCTTTTATAAAGATTGGCCATTACGAGCTGCTTGATGACAAAGGATGGGAAAAGAAAGAGGAGGGCACTAAAAAAAGGGATATCATCACCCAGTGTGATAGCTCACCATGTGGCCCTTAAACTCTCCGCGAAACTCGTTTAACCCTGATTCGACGTGATCCATCCGCATCTCCAGGCGAGTGAGCCGCTGATCGAGCGCATGAGTCTGCTGCGTAAGCGCCCCGACACTTTCATTAGTAATATGCACGGTACGCTGGATATCACCAACAGCATGCCCAAATTTGAATATCCCACCGGCTAATGCGACACCGATACCATAAACAGGAAGCGCTTCCTGCCAAGGTGGAGAATGGATGTAGCCAAAAGTTTTGAGGATCGCCCAAATGAGCGCAATAGCTAATCCGAGCCAGATCATGATATTCCACAAGATATCCCATTTGGATGGTGTAAAGAGCTCTTCGATGCGTTGATGACGATGGTGACGATACGACTCCATACACTGATGGTAGATGAACATCTTAATAAGCCTTTCCCCAGAAAATCCGGAAGATTTCCGACGACAACGGAACTATTCCTGCCCAACCGAAACTATTCCAGAGATTAGAGGTATCGCACGAACCTATTCCGCTCATCGACCAGTATTTTCGCCGCTTTGATCGGCGTATCGCTCAAGGCGAACGCCATGATGATGATCTCATCGCCCTTCTTGATGTGATGCGCTGATGCACCGTTCATGCAGATGATGCCGGAATCCCGTGCGCCGCGCAGGACATAGGTCGTGACGCGGGCGCCGTTCGTGTTGTCCGCGATGAGCACCTGTTCGCCTTCCCAGAGATCAGCTTTCTCCATCAATGCCTCATCGATGGTGATAGAACCTATATAGTCCAGATCGGCATCAGTGACGGTGGCCTTGTGGATCTTGGATTTGAGGAGGATCCGCATCGTTTTCCCTACCGTATAGCTATACCCTCATTTTTTATTGATCATAATCCCATCGATCTCCTTCCACATCTCGACGGCGTACTTGAGTTTCTCGGGGCTTTCCGCGTAGAGCGTGAACAGCGCCTCGCCGCGCTTCACGGCATCTCCAACATGATGGTGGAGATAGATGCCCGCGCCGTGGTCCTTCGGGCAGCCCGCGATGCGCGCGAGCTTGGATATGCAGGCATTGTCGATGTGACGGATGCGACCGGAGCAGGACGCCTTGACCTCGACCGTATGCTTGCCGAGCTTGATGTCCTGCGTGCTCTTAATCCTCGCCCCTTGCGCGACGATGATGTCCCACATCTTCTTGTACGCCTGCCCGGAATGCAGAAGGCGCTCGGCGAGCTTCTCTCCCTCGCCTTTCCGGCACCTGCCCGTCATCTCGAACACCTCAGCAGCGAGGCGGATGGATTTCCTGCGCAGGTCATATGGCTGGCGAGGGTCGTTCTTCAGCATCCACATGACATCCTGCGCCTCGAGGGCAGGCCCTATGCCGTTGCCGATCGGCTCCGAGCCATCGGTGATAAGGACATCCGTCTTGATCCCCAAGGCCTTGCCGACCTTCCTGAACTCCCGCTGGAGGTGCAAGGCCTCCTTCCTGGACGCGATCTTGGCGCCCTTGCCGACAGGGATGTCAATGAGCACATGGTTCGAGCCGACAGAGCCTTTCTTAGCCATGATGGACGCGAGGAGCTGGCCTTCAGCGTCAAGGCTCAACGGGTTTTCGACCGTGATGATAGCGTCATCTGCCGGCGCGAGGTTCACGGCGCCGCCCCAGGTGATGCACGCGCCAGCCTTTGCGAGAACCCGTCTGATCTTCTTTATGTCAAGCGTGACGTCGGCGAGAACTTCCATGGTATCCGCGGTTCCGGAGGCGGAGGTGATCGCCCGCGATGAGGTCTTAGGAATGAATAAGCCGGCGGCGGCCACGATCGGGACAGCGGCCATGGTGGTGCGGTTGCCGGCGACGCCGCCGATGCAGTGCTTGTCCACCACTAGCTTCTTCCTCGGAAAATGCAGGCGCTCGCCGGTCTCGATCATGGCCTTGGCCAAGGCGACCGTCTCTCTCAAGGACATGCCGCGCGTGTAATTCCCCGCCACATAGTACGTCAGCTCGATGTCCGTAAGCTTGCCCTTGACCACGTCCTCGATGATCTGCGTGATCTCCCCTGCAGACAGCTCCTTGCCGTCAAGCTTGCGCTTGATGTGCATGAGGGACTCCGGCTTCTTCTCGAGCGCGATGACCACCTGGTCGCCGCCATGCGCGCCAAGCTTCTGCAGCACCTCATCAAAAAGGCCGATGTGACCGCGAGGCACCGTATGCTCGGTCTTCGCGTAGTCGACGATAGCCACGGTCTCGGCCTTCCCCTTACGGATGCGGATACGGTCCACCGGATGGAGGTCGAGAAGAGCAGCATCATGCTGGTTGAGCGTCGCGATGAGGATGCCACCGGTGGCGATGGCCATATCCTTAACCGCTAATCTCATGCCGGTCCCTCTTGTAGATGTCGATGAACGAGATGAGAAGGGCGAGCACGAGGGGGCCGACGAGGATGCCCACCGGCCCGAGAAGCCGTATGCCGCCGAAGAGCCCGATGAGGACGATCACCGGATGGAGTTTGGCTTCCTTGCTGATTATCTTTGGCTTGATGATATTGTCGATGAGCGAGATGATGAAGGCGCCGTACAGGAAGAGCCCGATGCCCTTGCCGATCATGGAGGGATCACCGTTGAGATAGCCGGTGATCAGCACGAGGACCGAGGCTGGCACCCATATGATGGCCGTACCCACGAATGGGATGAGCGCGGCGAAGGTGAGGAGGACGCCAAGCAGGATAGGCGAGGGCACGTCGAAGATGAGGAAACCGATGGTGCCCACGATACCCTGCACGATGGCCACGATGAGGACGCCATAGACCGTGGCGAAGATAACATCCTGAGATCGCTTGAGCAGGTCCTCCTTGAAATGTGGCTTGAGCGGCAGGACGTCCTTCAGCCAGAGCATGACATCCTTGCCGTCCCGGAAGGAGAAGAAGAGCACGAAGATGAAGATGAAGAGTTTGAGGATAAAGCGAGGGATGGAGAGGAAGATGCCGGACGTGTAATCAAGCACATAGGAAGCGGTGTGCGTCAGGGCATTGTTGACATAGAAGGACACCTGCGGATTCGCGAGAAAAACCTTGAGGTGGTCGCTCACGGCGCAGAGAAAACCTCCGGTACATGGCGCCGCGCCGAACAGCTCGCCGGTCACCAGCTTCTGCTTGGCCAGAAGGTAGAACGTGGTCATGTCACTGGATATGGAGTAGAGGAAGATGGTGATCGGGATCGAGACGAGGATGAAGATGAAAAGGGTGGCGAGGAAGGCGGAGAGGTTCCTCATGGCGATAAGGCGCTGGATGCGGTCATAGACAGGATAGAAGATGTACGCGACAAGGACGCCAGCGAGCAAGACACGTAAGTAAGGCCAGATGACTAAAACGGAAAGGATGAGGATGACGGCGAAGCAGATCCAGAAGAAATGCTTCGTGTGGTTGCGTTGCTTGCCGTAGGAAAGTTCGTCCTGGATGGTCTCACCTGTTTTCGCTTGTTTTGCCTGAAAAGAAATAGGGAAGGGTCTATTTAAAGGTTGTCATGCTGATGATGACCGCGGAGAACCAGGATAACCACCGGGATAGTTTTGGTAGCCCGCCATCCCTTGGCCTGCCTGTCCCTCAAATACCTGCCCTTTCGCTTGCGTCACAAGCCGTTGCACATAGGTGAAGACCGCCTCAGGTGCCTCGATGTGCTCGATGCGGAAACCGGGCTTGAGGATGATGGTGCCGGTCCCGAAGACGCGGTCAGCGAGGCTCCGCTTCAGCTTGACATCTTCCACCATGCTCCAGGACAAGGTCTGCGGCTTGCTGCCATAGAGCTCGATGTGCTCCGGATAGAAGTCATACACCATGATAGTGTGCTTGCGGTAAACCGTGAGCAGCTCGACGACCAACAGGAGAAGCAGCACGCCGATGATGGCATACTGGAGATATACCGGAGGCTCCGCACTCAGCACGCGATAGCGCAGGAAGAGATAGATGTTCACCCGGACAGCGGCATAGAAAAGGCCGCACAAGAGCAGCGTCTTGATCGCATCCACTAGCACGACGCGGCGGATATTCGGACGAGCGACGTAGATGGCAGTGGGCATGGGGCTCTTTTTTGATATCTGGTTGTTCGGATAGCTGATTGACAGGTATGATACGAGAAGATACATAATAACCTTTCGATGAATGCGAGGCCGGGCCAACTCATTTGAGGGCTTTAGCGTTTTTCTCTTTTCCTCCTTACCCATGAGGAGGAAAAGAGAAAAACGCGGAGAGGGAAGAAAGGCAGCTGCCCAAGAAACAGCAAACGATAGAGGGCGATGAAAATAAATGGGCCCACCCAGATTCGAACTGGGGACCTTCTCGACGTCAACGAGATGTCATAACCAACTAGACCATGAGCCCGTGATAGGGGGAAAGGATAGGCAGTCCATTATAAAGTTTACGGTGAAGTTAGCTCTGTCCGGAATGGCGCCGGTGCCGTCTTTTTCGCGCCAGAGCACTCCGTGGATTCTGCGCTCTAACCCGAGTCGACGTTTCGGCCTTCCCCCTCTATGAGGAAGGCCGAAACGTCGACGAGGCGGCGACCCAAGAAGGCGTTCGACGGCACTGGCCGAGCGCCGCAGGCGCAAGATTCGGGACAGAGCCAATGCCAAAGGGACAACCCTATCGCCGAAACAATCGATAGAACTCCTTCTCCGCCATCGTGAACGTCCTATAGGAGGCATATAAATCATTGATGATGAAAGCGAAGTATTCCCTGCTCGTCGCCTTGATCGCACGCATATAATAGTCCACGAAGATGTGGCTCAGGAAGGCGAACTTGACGGCCTTGTAGAGCGAGGCATGCTCTTGCGGCGTGAGCCGACGCTTTTTCCTGTAGCCATAGTAGATCGACCGCGCAGCCTCCACATCAAAGCGCCTGTTTTTCGTCCCGAACCAGACCATGGCCTTCGCAAGATCGAGAAGCAAGGGTCCAAGATAAGCATTGTCAAAATCCAGCACGCCGGATAGCCTGCCGTGATGGAAAAGCACATTCTCCGGCTTGATGTCCACATGGATAGGGCCGCGGGGAAGAGCCTTGCTCAACCTGTTCGCCTTCAATGCCGTGATGATGGAAGGAAGATGCTTAAGGTACGGTACTCTGGCGCGCCGGGCGATGGCAGTGAACCTGTTTATCTTGCTGTCCGGCAGATGATAAAATCGATATCGCGGCTTGCGCCACCGAAATCGTCTTCCCCTGTTGTGGAAGTCCGCGATGAACCTGCCGACCTCTTCAAGCTGCCGAGGAGAAAACGAGCGGAGATGCGTCCCCTGAAGATATCGGTAGAGGATGCAATGCTCCCCTTTCCATCGCAGCAGGCAGCCCTTGCCAAGCTTTACTAGCCTCGGCACAGGTAACCCATGGAGCGTGGTGAGCAAGGCGATCTCAAAATTGATGCTGCTCGGCTTCTTGTATCGGTAGACACGGAACGAGAACACGCCTTTTTCCGCCTCGACCTTAAAGGTCTGGTTGTGCTGGCCTTGTGGA